>Ga0160428_1000034_pt1 | contig 178664 bp, 186 predicted proteins | sample SolpanmetagenomM_FD_108198 | JGI IMG/M metagenome (GOLD analysis project Ga0160428, IMG submission 108198) | Solar panel surface microbial communities from Lawrence Berkeley National Laboratory, California, USA - M | ecosystem: Engineered > Built environment > Solar panel > Unclassified ... | reverse complement strand
TTCTCTCTAGGATGCTTTTTCTCTAGCCAAGGCTGTTCGATCTCTTCTCTGTTGACCCTGCGAGAGCGGAATCGTGGTGCTTCTGGTGCTTCCACTATGACTTTTCGCACGGAGCTACTCGACGAGGAATCCTTGGATGAAGCCTTGGATGATGAAGCCTGACTGGTCTTCTCAATGGTCATTGGCGTCGCGATGCCCGTGGTCATGGACATTAAGGACGCCACAGACTGATGCAGATGTCCGAAAGACATTCTTGTGACTCACTCAAAACACACTAAAAGGTGGTTTGCTATTCTCAAAACGTCGAAAAGCAATTGGTCAAGGTAACGAAAGCGCGAGAGATGGCAAAACCCAAAATGAGATACCGCAGCATACATAAAGTACGTTTCCAAAGACTGCTGAGTTCTTGATAACACGAGCATTCTCCGCCAGGGTACGAAAAACGATAAGTTGATCGTTGAGAGTGAGCTCGCCTTCCAGAACACCAGCCTTTCGTGGTAGCGAAGCCGAGATAGCTAAAACGATAAGCGCGAGCATTTCGCATCCCTGCCGTGTAGTGGATGTACAGAGTTGGCATGGCTGACATAGTTGAGACGACAGCCCCACTACTTCCTTCTAGAAAGGGTACAAAGTGTTCTTTTGAGATGTCTGAACCGTAAAACGCATGTAGCACGACCTGTGGTGGGAAGGTATTGATTCTCCTTGGTTTCTACACGTTTGACAGTTGAATACGAACTCTCGAGTCGCACATTTGAGATTTAGCAGGGAAGTCCGTCCATCGTCTGCAGATGATTGGTGCCGGCAACTCGGGGACTGTGAAAATTAAGACAGCATCCATGGTCACAATGAGGTCGCCCTGGCTCAACATTGGTAAAAGTGTGCTAAGTGGAAAACAAGACGACAGTTCGCAGCATGACTAAGGCGCGGGCCGCTACAACAGAGTGTCCTTCTGATAGCAACGTGCTTCCATGAGCCGCGGGTACCTGCATTGGAAGTAGCCATGTGCACGCACGCTAAGATGACGAGCAGCCGCGCGGGAGTTTGCGCGATTCTTTCAATTAGGGTAGACCTTAATCGTGATTTGCTTGCATAGACGCTTCTGAAGCCCTGTGAATTGAGAGTATGCTCGAGTTGTTAGCTGATGTCGGAGTCTCGTATCCTACTTGCAATACGCACAATACGAGGTTGGAAGAAAAGGCTTGGCACTAGGGCTCGGCGTCGGCCCACTTCCGTCCTATCTCAACTTCATCCCATTCAAACCAAGTCTGCCGACTTACTTCGCCGAGACTCTGCCTTTGTCCAGGCCCAACTTCATACCTTGACTGACGAGACTGCTCTTCTTGATACCTAATGGCATCATCCACTCCGTCCAGAGATATGGGCCGTCTTCATATCTGGCAAATCTGGTGAAACGAAGATTACCTGAAGCAACCACGGATGCTGATACGAGCTCTGCCCTGATAGCACGTACTGACAGCATGTCACTATCTTCAGCCCTGCTACTATCCCTGCTTGATCCTCCAAGGCCAGGTTCGTCGTACATCCGCTCAACCAGTTCTCGGATTGCCAGATTAGGCTTTCAGACGACCAGCACGTTTTCGATCGAGCTCTTACTACAGCGAATAAGCTACGGCAAGTACCTTCGTGCTCAGCCCTGCTATTGCGCTAGCTGCTTTGCTCGTACTCGTGAATCGGAGGCTAATCATCGTCGCCGAAAGAAATAACTGCTTGGTTTGAAGAGCACTCTTCTGTACTCCAGCCTTACTGCCTTCTTTGCACGAGCTACATAGGTAAACGGAGCATTCTATCAAATTTGACCTGACACGAACCGAAGCTCTCACCACGGTTTATATGCCTAATATGCTTACCCAAGAAATAACGTCGGCCATCATACGATATCTGTAACGCCCATGCACTAGTAAAAGATAAGACCTTGCTCTTACCTGGTCCAGGATGTGGAACACGACCCTCAGCTTCGTCTCTCACTTGTCTCTCGTGGCAGGAATACGTAGTTGGCGATGTCCTTTCCCAGCTCTAGCTCGAATCAACCTCGTTTAACACCAGCCCGCCATGATTATGGCACTCCTCGACCGTTTGCTTTGGTGTAAGCGACCGTGCTTGCAGGGTGGTTTTGTTGAGAGTTTCAGGGAGGACATCCGAGCCCAATCCCGAACAGAAGTAGCCGTTGCCTATGTTTGGCTTGCTGGAACCGAATTTCACATAAAGACATGACTGTGACCACGATTTGTGTAAAATTTTGAGAAGCATTTTTTCGTCCACTGAGACTACACCCTCCTTTGTGCTACACTATACACTCTTTCTTAAACAGTGAATCATTCCTCGTTCACATACACTCGCTTATTAGGACATTGCACAGTCGCATATTGATCCGCTAATCACAGCCACTTTCATTAACTGATCTTTGACTTCGGTCATCTACCCTCACTATGGGTTTTCTAAACTATTTCGTACCGAAGAAGGGCAGCAACCCAGCAAATGCTACACCATTAGAGACGCCGATGCGTTCAATGCCAGCCTCAGTCTTTTCAGGCTCAGATGATGCACAACCAAGCAGTAGTCACTTCAACGATGAAAAGTGCGAGATCATGGTCGAGTACCTTCACCAGCAACAGCAACAGCTACGATGGATTGCAAACACAGGTGATGAAGGTGTCATTATGAAGAAAGCCAAGAACTCCTTCACTTGCTGTCCAAAATCACTCGAAGACATCGAAGATGGATTCAGGAGTTATATCGAAGCATTGAACGTCAAGGTATGTTGTCACCAGTGATCCGAGAATGTCAAATGTCATAACTGACTATACCAGGTCGCCATGACTGTCAGCACGCCCGTTATCAAGAGATTCTCCACTCGCAGTGTTGTTGCCCTCCCTGGAGGTCAGCAAGTTCAAGTTCTGCCAAGCATTGATTATCTCCCAAGATGTCAAAAGTATCAGTCTGCTGCCTTTATCTCTGACCGAAGCATGCTTGTGATCTGGAACGATGACCCTACCGCCATTATCGAACAAGCGCAACGTATGGAGCGTGAACTATTGGCCATGATTTGGAAGGCGGAGGCCGAAGGTGACCTCACCGAGAGCAAAAAATTACAATCGACGGTTATGGTGAATGAGCTACCCAGCGAAAGCTCTTCGACTCATGAAGACGAGACAGAGCCTAGCACCAAGCCGTCATACAAGGTCAATCTGACTTTGCCTTTGCTGGTCGCCACTGCCATCTGTTTGGTAACTACCGTGATGGGCGATTTTTTTGCTAAACTCCTCGAAGAGGCTGCTTGGGATGGATCATACACTCGATTCGCACTAGTTGTCGTTATTCCACTTCTGTCATTTCTCGCATTGGTAAGTCGATGGCGAGATTCTGGAGCACAATGACGCCGAAAGCTAATGCCATTACAGTTCTTCTTCCAATCTCTGGTCGCAGATGCTCTGCAGCTGTTTGGACCAATCAAACAAGTGCACGAGAACAGCAAGTTCTATTCTGGCGTCCGTCCTACTCGACTCAGTCGTTACACCGAAGGAGGACTGCCCCACGTTACAATCCAGATGCCTGTCTATAAGGAAGGTCTTGACGCCGTCATTGTTCCTACTATTCGCTCCCTCAAGGCTGCCATCGCCACATACGAAATGCAGGGCGGTACTGTGAACATCTTCGTCAACGACGACGGCCTTCAACTTGTCGACGCTGATACCGCAAGGGCTCGTCTGGAATTCTATGATGAGCAAAACATTGGATGGGTTGCTCGTCCCAAGCACAACTCGAACCCTGCCGAAGGAGAAGAAGTCTTCCTTAGACGTGGAAAATTCAAGAAGGCCTCAAACATGAACTACGCCATGTCTGTAAGCTGCAGAGTCGAGGAGAAGCTATTTGCAAGACAACTTGACTCCTGGACATCTGTTGACGAAGCTATGGCTTATGGAGAGTGCTTGAGAGAGGTCTGTGAGGAAGATGAAGGAAGGACATGGGCTGATGGTAAGTATTCAAGACGCACGGAAACTGGACCTTCGACTAACCTTGTTTTAGGTAATGTTCGCTTCGGTGACTACATTCTGTTGATCGATTCCGACACTCGCGTGCCGAGAGATTGTCTTCTGGACTGTGTCAGTGAAATGCAGTGCAACCCTCAGTGCGGTATCGTCCAGTATGCTTCTGGTGTCATGAACGTTACAGATTGTATGTGCAACAATATATTACTTCCTATAGACGTTGCTAATTTCATTACTCAGCATACTTTGAGCGCGGTATCACATTCTTCACCAATCTCGTCTACTCTCAGATCAAGTACGCCGTTGCCAGTGGTGATGTTGCACCTTTCGTCGGACACAATGCCGTTCTCCGTTGGAGCGCCATCCAGCACATTGGCTACGACTGCGAGCTTGACGGTCGTGAAAAGTGGTGGTATGTAGTACTGCGCAACGTTGCAAGGAAGCACAGTCTGATAAATCTACAGGTCCGAGAACACCGTCTCCGAAGACTTTGACATGGCTCTGCGACTTCAAGCGAAAGGTTACCTTGTCCGTCTAGCTGGATATACCAGTCCTGACGGCGAAGTCTTCCAAGAAGGTGTATCGTTGACAGTTTACGACGAAATCACTCGCTGGGAAAAGTACGCCTACGGATGTTCCGAACTCATCTTCCATCCTTTCAAGGATTGGTTCCGCCACGGTCCTTTCACTAAACTCTTCCGCACTTTCCTCACATCGCGCATGCCTTTGTGCTCAAAGTTGACCATCATGGGTTATATCGGCACATACTTTGCCATAGCATGGGCTTGTATCGCCTCACTCATGAACTACTTCCTCATCGGCTGGTATCAATTCAAGATTGACCAGTAAGTTTGACCACCATACTTGCAATATTCAGAGCCACAACTAATCAAAATCTTTGCACAGCGCGTACTCGCCCAGTTTCGGTATCGTCTTCTCAATCATCATGGTCTTCACAGTCTTTGGTAACGTCTCGCTTGCCTTCCTCCGCTTCCGAGGTGAAGGCAAGCCCCTCCTCGCCTGCATCGTCCAAAACTTCGCCTGGGCCCCCTTTCTCACCATCTTCATCGGCGGTCTCTCAGTCCACGTCTCCCAAGCAATTCTGTCTCACCTTTGCTCCATCGACATGTCCTGGGGCGCCACGGCCAAGGAACTCGAGAACACGACTTTTTGGAAGGAACTCGCCAAAGTCGGCAAGAAATTCAAGTTTACCTTTGCTTTCTGTGGTTTCTTGACGGCGGTCATGATTGTGCTGGCGGTTGCGTTGCCGGATAGTTTGGCGACCTGGAGGATCAACCAGGTGTCGACGATCTTCCCATTGGCCATGTTGGTGGCGGGACATGTGTTGTGTCCGATTGTGTTGAACCCGAGCTTGATGCTGTTTACGTGGTAGACTTAGGATCATAATGGCAGGATGGATGGGGCTAACAAGATCTTTGTTTTACATTCTTTTAATACTTGGGTGCTGGTTATTGGCGTAAGCATAGACTTGCGATTCACTCTTCTAGTAGGTTAGATATAGATTCTTCCCGTCTTAGTGTTTATGAGTATAATTCGTCTGTCAGACAAATATCATCTAAAGAGCGAGATCGTCAACATGTCACGTGGGAACAAGTGAGCTGACTCGGTGTAAGGTCCGTGCGCAGTCTCTGGCCGGGTCGACATCCGCGCCAGACAAACAACATCATCGCTGCGCCTTAATCTTGCCGACACCGAACGATCCACAATCTAGCTTGCCATGTGGTGCTGTTTTGCATAGATGATGACTTGCTAAGATAAGCTAAGCTGAGGGCGTAGGGGTACCATTAGAGCTCCCTGAGACCAAGCAGTAAGCCTCTCAAGCCAAGCAGTGACATTCTATCTTTGGCGATTACATCGTTCCTTCCTTTTGTGCGAGAAATAAAAGGTATTTCTAACGGAGTCCCTTTTCCTTCCAGAAAACCTCGCTACAACAATGCCCGTTTGATCATCGAACAAGGCTCAGCATGTGGCTCCCGCTATGACGCTGAAGCAGGCTCAGCTCAGCTCAGCTCAGCGCCCCTGGCATTCGCGAACACCTAACTTGAGCAGAGACAGATCTTGTGCTACAGAAGGAAAAGTTGTGTGGTCGAAGAGGCCTCAGCTCTGACCAAGTCCTTAGCGCTTCAGCCACAAGGAGGTAAAAGAGACAGCCGATACTTTGGTACCTACAAGCGCAATCGACTTCAAGACGCCATGATTGGTTTGCAGGCCACGACAAGCTGCAGATGTCGTTTGATCTGCTTCGCTCTCCCACCACTTTCCATCAAGGTCCCTCAGCCCAACATTTCTCCTCTGCAAAGCAAGAAACACGCTCTCCTCGTTTAGGCCCCTCTTTCACTTTGTGCTGCCCCTCACATCCCAAGCTAGCTACCTTAGTTAGCTCCCTGCTATTTTCAAACAAACCACTCCCCATTTTACCTCATTGAGATTGACTTATTACAACAAACAAACAATCGTCAGCAGGGTCTATTTACAGCGTTTCCACCAACAAGCTTGTGCTAACATTAGCTCGTCGCCTGGAATCTTCCTCTCCTTGTCGATCTTGATCTTCTTCCGTCTCACTTGTCACACTCTCGCCTTTTTTTCGCTATTTCGTCATCACCTTCTCGTCCCTAATCGCTCTCGCACAAACACAAATAATCAAACAACACCTTATATCTTTCTGAACAGATCTTTATAAATACAGTCTTTACTGGATTGTCCGCGCAGCTCGATCTAATTATCTACACAACATCTGGAAACTACTTTCTATCCAGAACCAACACTCATCCACTCATCATGTCCAAGCTCTTTGTTGGGTACATCAGCGCGTCAAATCTTCACAGCTCAAAACATACCCTAACATCATCGCTAGAGGCCTCGCATGGCACACTGATGATATGACCTTGCGCCAGAAGTTTGAGGAGTTTGGCATCGTCGAAGAAGCTGTAAGTTAAGAGTCACGTCAAACCTCACACTCTGTGATAAGAGAACTAACACCCCAATAGACCGTCGTTAAGGACAGAGACAGTGGCAGAAGTCGTGGCTTCGGATTCGTGCGCTACGCTGAGCCTGGGCATGCTGACAACGCGATTGCTGCAATGAACAATGTCGAGTGAGTCATCCTTTTGGCTTCGAGAAACAATTCATTCTTGAACATGAAACCCTTGGTTTGCGCTGTGCATTCATGAACATTCACACTGACGAAGCGCTTCCCTAGGTTTGACGGTCGTGTCATTCGTTGCGACAAGGCTTCGGAAGGTCCAAGAGGTGGTGGAATGGGCGGAGGTGGTGGCTACTCTGGTGGTGGAGGTGGTTATGGTAAGCCAAGTCCCAGAGTCAATTTGGATTGCGAGACTAACGTTCGCAGGTGGAGGTGGCCGTGGTGGCTACGGCGGTGGCTACGGCGGTGATCGTGGTGGATATGGTGGAAGGGGTGGTGGCTATGGAGGAGGAGGAGGCTATGGTAAGTGACATGTCGAATCTATATGACTGATCTGCTGACACCTCAGGTGGTCGCGGCGGCGGTTATCAATCTGGTGGAGGTGGAGGATATGGTGAGTGTCAATCATCATCTTAGATTTGGATCACAAAATAACGTCTTTAGGTGGTGGATACCAAGGTGGTCAAGGAGGCGGCTACCAGGGGGCTCAAGGTGGCTATGGCGGTGAGCAACAAGGTGGCTACGGCAACGGCGATGGAGGTCGTGGCGGACAAGGTGGTGGTTGGTAAAAGATTGAATCTAACGACACGACACCTAATCGACGCACACTTAACGATACATCAAAAAGATGATTGGCAAGGAGAAACAAGAACACTCTATACCCCGGCAGGCAATGACGACGAAAGACGAGAAGAGCATCACTGGGATATGAACGACTCTTTGAAGCAAGATGAAGCATGATACCTTGGGCTGTTTGGATTTCTTTGACAAAAATGAAGCTGGAATACGCAACAAGTATTGGCAGAGGGAGGGGACTTTTCCGGCTCTATCTGTGAATCAGACAGACATGATGAACTCCTTTCGAATGTTTTCCATTGCTTTTCACCACACTGTCGCAACCTTATTCGATCACATGTCAAGTGTCAACAAACATCGTCATTCTGCGAGTCATTCCGAAACTGCATTGAAGCAATGTCTGAAACATCACTCTTCCACTGCCTCTTGCTACTTTATCCTTAACTCTCAACTATGCCACCAAAACCCCAATTAACTGAGCAGGAACAAGAAGAAGGCCTCTGGCTGTTCGGCTATGGGTTTGAATTCCCTCCCCACCACTTTCTCTCATGAGAATCATAATAACATAATGATCTGATAATAATGATCTGATAGGAGTCTTATCTGGAAACCGCCGCCGCACTTTGGTATGCCCTCTCCGTATACCCTCGTCCTCAAATCCCCGCCTCCTCCCTCCTAGGCTTGGTCTTGCACCGATGCGAATAGACCGCACACGTACAACTATACGGCGCAACAATTGATACACCACGATCACATAGCTGACTACTTCCTACATTGCTGCAGATCAAAGAGTTCCTGGATACATTCAGGGCTATGTGAGACGTTTCTGGCAGGTATGAACAGCGCCGATTCAAATACAAGCAAGAGATAAGACGGGTTGTGAAAAGAACAGGCTTGAACGTCCCAAACAGGCGGGGATACAATCATGGGGATAGATCGATCCTCCAGCGGCGGTCCAGAAGCAAAAGGGAACGGTAGATGTATGAGAGGAAACTGCTGATGCCGCTGTTTTAGGCTAGGTGAGTTTTGCAGTCTTAGATTGGATGATGGTTCGCTCGAGGTCAAGAAGTCAAACGTAGATTACACGAGAAGATTACGCTGCTAGGACAAGCGAAGCATGCAAGAAACTGACATCTTTTCCTACTCACAGCGAAGACCATCGCGGCACACCCTCAGCACCCGGCCGTGTTGTCACGTTGATAACACGCCAACACTGGGAAACACTCGTTGATGAGGTGAGTTATATTTACCACCTCTCCATACTCCGTTTCTTTTCGTATCCTCAAGCTATTCTCCCCTCCTCGTCTCCGCCCTCATTCTCATCGGAAAGCTTACCATCATCCTACACTACACCAGCATGCAACAGCACCCCTCCGCACCTGGGGCGCCGCCTATCACATCCCACCTAAGCACGTCGCATCAGTGAAGGAATACCTAGATATCCGCGAAATAAATGGCTACACGATCGAAATGGTTGCTTTACATACCACCACTACCACCACAAGCATCACATTCCAAGCTCCGATAAACTGTCTAGTCTACATCGGTCTCCCATCAAACCCACAATTCATGGGCCCACAAACCCTTAACGCATTAGCCGCACACATTTTCAGATCAAGGGGTCCGTCGGGGGAGAATAAAGAGTATTTATATATGTTGGAGGAGGCGCTGGAGGGGTTAGCAAAGGAGGTTGGGGAGAGTGTGGGAGAGGTGGATGAGCATGTTAGTGATTTGGCTGCGCGGGTTAAGTTGATTGAGTCGAGGGAGAGAGAGGGAAAGGGAAGGTGAGTGTAGACCTTTTTGAGGTGGGAAATGCGTCGAGGCGAGGCATTCTCTATAATCAATCAAGCAGTAGCTGCTTCATAACCCACAATATCTCAAGAGAGCATGATACGAGCAGATTCACGAAGGGCTTTCTTCTTGTCTTCCTTACGCAAGCACACATTCTCTTCTCTTTTCCTTCGCATGCACACACTTCCGACCACTTGTCCAAAGTCAGAAGGATCTGTTGTCGTTTCTTTCTCCTCGTATACGATGCATATTGTGATTACTCGCTTGCCTTAGACCTGAGACCTAGGACAAGAGAAAGATGAGCACGGTGTAGGGACTAAACATTACATGCGGTACAGCCTAAGCTATCTGATACAATATGGCATAGTGATTGAGAAAGGGAGAGCATGGAGATGTAGATATAGAAACAGAAATCAGAATATGGATAAGACATGGAAAAGTCTTAATACCGCATCTACAACATTTCAACAAATCTTACCAAAGGCATGTAAGAGTATTTAGAGGACGTAGTAATAAGTATGATTGAGCAGCCTGCAGGACGTTTTGTATTAACCTTCTTTCGTCGTATAAGGATGTCATTGCATCACAACATTTCCTCAACGTCAGCATTCATCACGAAGGCGGAGATAACGTTATGTCGTGTACATTTCATTTCCCTTCCACCATCCATCTATAGCTCATCTCGCCTCTGCATCTGGGGAGGCTCCATCGGAACCTCCATCATCCTCTTCTTAGGGTTTCTAGGAACATCTCCTCGTTCCTGGAGGACCGCTCCGTCACCTCGATGAATATTTGCTGCTTGTGGTTCGTTTTGTCTTTGGTGCGGTGGTGCACCGTTTTGTTCTTGTTCTTGTTGTTGTGCCTGGTCGTTACCGATCTCTTGTGGTTGAGCATCATCGGATGTTATTTGTGCCTCTGCTTCCTGCGTGACACTAGCAGTAGCGTCCTGCATGGCTTTGGAAGCTTCTACCATTTTGGACACCATTTCGCTCATTGGGGTTGCATCACTATCATCTCCGCGTCTCACCAACCTCGCTGCCGCACCACCCATACTCGGCAACGAAGCTCTGACTAAAGCAGAAGCAGAAGCAGACCCAAGCCCAAACCCAGCATTCGTCACGTCCGTCCCATTCCTGCCTTTAGACGACACAGCCAAACCCCAAATACTACTCATCACCCACCAACTCATACCATACCATAGCCTAAACGGCAAATACACAAACCACCACATTGGCCCATACAATAACTTCCTAAACACCAACCACGCAATCGTCGCGCCTAGAATATACAACGTCGTCTGCAAATACCACGTATCGCTCTTCTGACTGCGGACGAGCGTGCCCAACAAACTGCGCGATTTGGATAGCAAGTCGTCGAGAGAGGTGTAGCGCTCATTCAGTTCTCGGAGCTGAGCGTTTGATGTTTCGAGCGTTTCGTGGGCGAAGCGGGAGCGGGAGAGTTCGGTGGTTAGGAGGTTGTGCGTGCGGCGGAGGGAGGAAGTTAGGTCGGAGGAGGCGGACAGGACCATATCTTCTTGCGTTGACTGCTTTTGGGTGCGGGTGTTTGTGCGGCGATTGGCGAAGAGGGCGGTGCGCAATTCGGTGGAGGTACGTGTGTCGGTGGGTTGAGAGGAGGAGGTGGTGGATGGTGGCATGGTCAGGGCAGCTGCGGCGGCTTGGAGGGAGGAGATGTGGGCGGCTCGTTCTTGTTCGAGGGATAGGTCGGCGTTGCGTTTTGCTTGGAGTTGAGCTTTGCGGAAGCGGATGCGTGCGCTTTAGTGTAGAGTAGAGAGATTAGTTATGATATTGAGAGATGGTTGTCGGTCTGAGTATACAAATTACTCACATCTTGAAATTCTCGCTAAGCTTAGAAGACTTGGTTAAGAGCTCTGTATTGGCATGTTCTCGATCTTGCTCGCGCTTGGTCAAGTTGTGATGGCCAGGCTTTCGCGGATGAGCGGTTGTGACATCTTCTACATCTTGTTGAATCAGTTCGAGCTCGCTTTGATGCTGCTTCAAGCTGTCTTGGATCTCTTCGGCGACGTCTGCTCGATAGGTATCTGGCAGAGGTTCTTGGCTTGTGTCGTCAATGTCGTCAGGCTGGAGGGAGGCGAGGCGTTGGATGAGGACGAGGGATTGCTGGATGGAGGACTGCAGCGTGTCTACTCTTTCAAAGAGCTGTTGATGCAAGGGAAAAGACATGGTGACGCATAGGGATGATGTTGTTGACGATGTGATGTGACAAGTTCCGACACACCAAGAGACATGGCCAATTGCCAAGCCACTATCGTTGACAAGCCCCGAGTACAGTACTACGAAGTACATATCACTTGCTAGATCTCCTTCTCCTGCCTGCCTGCCTGCTCTGCTCAGCTATACCAGCTGAATCTCTTCGCATCCTTTGACAGTCTCCCTCTTTGGCCTCTGACACCCAAAGCAAGAGCGCAAGAAGACTACAGTACCTCCTCTCCTCCCCGCATTCTGGTCAACCTCCTGGGTCCTCATCCTTGTCGGCAGCACATCCATTCCAGTCAAGATGGTCCATCCAGCCTACCAAGACGCTCGCGCACTCGCTTCACCCACAGACGACGACCGTCCTTACCGCGATAATGACATCTCTCTCGACACATCCGGCCAACGCAATTCCTCATCGTCTGATATCTCCTCAGCCACCCGCTCACGCCTGGGTAAGCTACAACGCACCACTCTCTCCTCCTATCGACGTGTATCAGACACATACCGGGCACTCTCACTACCTCAACAGGTTTTGCTCGTTGCAGCTGTAATAATATCCCTCCTCTTCTTGAGTCTATTTCTAAGATTTGGAGAAAGCGTCTTTGCCTGGATTGCGCCGCTAGCAGAGCGATGGAGGGAGGTCAAGGGTGGTTGGTGCGTCTTGTGGCTCTTGACATTCCTCGTCAGTTTCCCACCATTGATTGGTTACTCGAGTTGTGTCACTATTGCTGGATTCGTATATGGTGTTCGCAATGGGTATGTTGAGTGTATTTATACTAGTATGGTATGCAAGCTAACATTACTCTACAGCTGGTTCATTGTCGCATCCGCCACCATCCTAGGCTCAACCGCCTCCTTCCTAGCTTCTCGCCATATCTTATCCGCTTGGGTAACACGTATGGTGGCCAATGACCGCCGCTTCACCGCTTTAGCGCTCACACTCAAACATGATGGTCTAAAGTTGCTGGTCATGATCAGGCTATGTCCTTTGCCATATTCAATCTCAAATGGCGCTATTGCTACCTTTCCTACCGTGCAATGGCCAACCTTCATGCTCGCAACTGCACTAGCGAGTCCGAAACTGCTCATCCACGTATTCATTGGAAGCAGACTCGCTGCAATTGCAGGAGACGTGGACAGGATGGATCCCAGAGACAAAGCCCTCAATTGGATCAGTGTCTTACTCTCCATGTGCTTTGGCGCAGGAACAGCATTCTTTATTTATCGACAGACGAAACAGAGAGCAAATGAGCTTGAAGCTATGGAGGCAGAACAGTCTGGTCGTGGTGGGAGCAGAAACGATGGGCTTGCAGACCCAGACGACTTTGACGACTTGGATCGGGAAGAGGAAGGAGAGTCATTGCCTGCTAGAGCGGTACCGCAGATAAGAGTGGAAAGGTTTCATGATGATGATAGTGATTAGAGGGAAGGAGTTTAGTGCTTTAGATATAGGGGAGGTCCAACAAGAAGATCAAGTGAACATGCTGATTCGCGACGTCAACATTCAATTTTGACTGTTTTATATAATACGCCCACGTTGGTTGTTTATTCTTCGAGTAATGTCTAATGTTTCACCTTTGAATCAGGGGCTCATTGCGTATGTTTCTTCGGTGCAGCGGCTCACGACAACTACGAGATCGTCACTCATTCAGTTCTCTTCTCTTCTCGTCACCCACTCATTATTCCTCTTCTTGCCTGTGACGCCGGCATGCGCCATACAAGCAATTGCATGAGCGCGCCGACTACACCAAACTATGAACAATGAAGGAAGCCCGGCCTCAGACCTGACCGTCACTCTCTCGACTATCTCAACCCAACTCCTCAGAGCAGAACTTCTCACCAGGCAAGATGAAGATGATATCCGGCCAGTTTGTGGCTCAGGTGCCAAAGGGGTTTACAATACCCCTCTACACGTCTTTGCCCTCTTTCTCATCCTATTCCTCAGTGTAGCAGGTTCGTACTGACCGAAAGCTCGTCTGCATACACCTTTCTAATACACCTATCTATAGCATGCGCCTTTCCAGTTATTGTTCGGCGATTCCCCTCCCTCCCCGTCCCTCACCGCTTCCTTTTCCTCTCCCGTCACTTCGGTACCGGCGTGCTCATTGCAACAGCCTTCTGCCATCTCCTTCCAACGGCCTTTACCTCTCTAACAGACCCATGTCTACCTCCGTTTTGGAGCGAACGATACACCGCTATGCCTGGTCTGATAGCAATGATGTCTGTATTCACAGTCATTGGAATAGAAATGTTCTTTGCAACACGAGGAGCCGGCCACTCTCACGACTACGAACTAAACATTGATACCGAAGCAAATGGTAAAGAACACAGAGGCAACAGACATGTTAGGCCAGCAGCAGCCTTGAAGAGATATAGAACAGGTAGCTTCGGCTCCCAAAGTGCAAAATCAGATGCAGCTTCCTTGATGAGTCCATCACGACCTCATGTTTCAAGATTTAATCCGTCGTTCACCTCCGTAGCATCTGCTGAAGGATCCAAGCATTTGGTCAAAAACGCTCAAGAACCGGGCATGGCTGATACGGCAGTCGACAGGCGAGAAGATCAAGACCAAGATTCTGACCTCGATCTCGACGAACTCGACTCCGAAGACGACCCTCTAACCCCAGTAAAAGCCAATAGGAGGACCAACGAACACCACTCCTCCACCCCACCACGTTTCGACCCCAACCACCAGTCCACCGCAATAGACCAAAGTCCGGGCAACACCTCCCTTGACGAGAAAAAACAAATCCTCCAAGTCATGCTCCTCGAAGCCGGCATCCTCTTCCACTCCATCTTCATCGGCATGGCCCTCAGTGTCGCAACTGGCACCTCCTTCATCGTACTCCTCGTCGCAATTTCTTTCCATCAAACCTTCGAAGGCCTCGCCCTCGGCTCCCGGATCGCCTCCATCCGCGCCTTCGACACGACATCCTCAAAACCATGGCTTATGGCCTTGGCATACGGCACGACGACCCCCGCCGGCCAGGCGATTGGGTTGTTGGTGCATAATCTGTATGATCCAGCGAGTGAGACTGGCCTTTTGATGGTAGGAGTCACGAATGCGATTAGTTCTGGCTTGTTGCTTTTTGCAGGATTGGTCGAGTTACTGGCGGAGGACTTTTTGAGCGATAAGAGTTATGAGGTGTTGGTGGGCAGGAAGAGGTTGGAGGCTTGTGGCGCGGTAGTGGCTGGTGGGTTGTTGATGGCATTGGTGGGGGCGTGGGCTTGAGTATGTATGTTGTGAGTAGGGCGAGGAATCTATGTAGATGGAGCTGGATTGAAAATATTTTCTTATGTTTTTTTATTTTCTGCTACTTTGCTTACTTGCCGTAACTGGATATGTGCGGCTTGCCAACCTTCATATGCATGCGACTTGACGCACAAAGTGGTGTCGCTATCGTTTCATCTTGCAAAACATGAGATTCAATCTGCTATGTTCGACATTTCCACACTCCCTCATCCCCTTCAGCGCTGCTCAATCGCAAGCAAGCTGGCTACTAGAAGACGCGAATACTGTACCCCGCTTCCCCTTTGCTGCGCAAGACAGATCTATTATACCACGCTTCAGGCTCTCCGTAGCGTAAAGCAACCTCGGGAGAGGTAAAGGCTTCATGCCAATTCTCAAGATAGGAAGTCTACCTCCTAGCATCGCTGCTCGAAGCCCGACTTCATAAAATGAAAGAATGAACCTGAAGAACATATACTTAGAACAAGGGCGACCGACCTTCTTCGAGAAAGACAAGTGACAAACCTTAGGATCTTTAAAGTCTTGCACCGACCACTTCGAGGATCCTGCCAGTGTGGAGAGAATGATTGTTTCCTGTCAATCATCCTTGAGCGATCTTGTAGTCGGTGGATTTTGCCTTCTTCAGCAGGTATGGTAGGCAAGAATGGGATTCGGTGCACTCTTCTGGTGCGATATGTCCTTCTTGGTCATGACGTGTTCTTATGGTTCTGATTCCCTATCCCTCCTTAGGCTTACCACTAGAGGAATGAGGCCGATAGGCCACTAGAATCCGCAGACATTATTAAAGTCATTATCAGGTTCGGTAAAGTCGAGACGTTCGCACATAGTAAGTTGCGAAGACTTCTGCTTGTCAGGTTTTAGCTAAGACTTTAAGGTATGCCTCTAAGACCAGCGATATTTGGCTAGAGGATAAAATCTTTTATAGCGACATGCTCTTCGCCTGCTGTAGCTGTAGCTGCAGCAAGCATGTGTTATCTATTGACGACTTTAAAGTGTAGCCTTCCTTTAGCTCGATTAAGCACTGTGACATGTTTGAAGAACTTAGTGGTCATCTTGTTGTTTACGATGTTGTTGATCCCCAAGGTGCTCGAGATACTTCAGTTGTTAGTCGAATACATCTCTTTCTCTTTTCTGTCGGGAGTTGGTTTAGAGCTTGAGCGTGTGGTTAGTGCTGATTTGATGATGCTAGTGTGTTAGAATCCTTGTGCTTGCGGTGGCTATTCTGGTTGTGTTGTGGTCGATGTGGAGGTTGTATTTGGTTATAGAACGTGTTGCTGTGGTCTCATCGTCGTGGTTTCTATTGTATTTGGATTTGGGTTGCCCGATGGCGCCTGTAGTGTTCACTTCAGTACGAATATGGTGTAACGAGTGTGTGGAATTGGTTTACGCCACGGCTTTGCTTTGCGCCTCTTCTATCTTAAACAGATCTGACGCTGTGGTAAACAACTCTGGAAGACTTCCTGCTCAGATGCTGCTGCAAGTGGTGCACTCTTTTGGGGCAGGTGGGATTGCGTTATGAGAAGTCATCACCTGAAACCATCGGGTTATGTTCTGTTGTTCTGTGCGGTCCTGCCTGATTTGCTTTTGAGGATGGAGAGCTCGAAGTCTAGTTGGCATTTGATGTTGAGGAGTGTGTGGGGTATTGGGGTAGTTAGGTCGATCTGTGGCCGTTTGGGAATGCAGCGGCGGCTCTAGGTAGTTTCGTAGAATGGAGTGGTGCATTGAAGGTTATGTGACTTGTCGGCTTTTCCCTGGAATCGGTCACATGAAGATCTGAACGGTCTATTCCTCTTTGCTCTGATTCCTCGACCCAGGCAGCTAAACATAAGCGTGGAGATTCGTTGCGCGTTTCACAGAGCCCCAGCATGATTAGCATCCCGAATCACGCTCTGCATCACAAACCTACGCCTTCCACGACATTGAAGAACACCCACCTACACCCCATTCTCCTGCTTGTTGTTCCACTCTACACACTCCTCAAACCTACACCCACTACCTCCGAAAACATCCAAACAACTCCCCAACGTCAAATCCACCTTTCCTCCACTCAACTCCTTCACGCGATCCAGATCAGAGAGATTGCGGCCGCCACCAGCGTAGGTGATGGGAATGGACAGGTTGTAGGAGGCGAGAGTGCTGATAAGGGATTCGTCAATGCCGCGTTGGAGACCTTCGTTGTCGGCGGCGTGGATCAGAAATTCGGCGCATCGAGTGGAAAGGTGGGTGAGGTTTTCTGGGGGAGAGGCGGGTTAGCGTTGAATGGAAGGAGGCTTGGGCCGAGTGGAAATGGTGGATGGGAGATGTGGGAAGATGGTGGTGTGGTGGGGTGGGGAGCTGAAGGTGAAGATTTGGTTGGTAGTTTTGGTGGGGGTAGAGGGAGAAGGGCAATCAGAGGCTTCTCTGGCTGCTATTTATTTCCCTGATCGTGCGTAGTCATCAGTAACACAGCAGGAGCTGCTTGTGACCATCTTCACCACTCATCTATCGCCTCTGTCTCGCAACTACTCTTACTATTTTACTTCCCTTCTCTTTTGCAAAGCTCCTCCTACTGTCTCTTTCGTAACACATATCGGCAACACATTCACGGCACAATCAGCACGTTTCAATGCAAGGAAACTTCAAACCGTACCTTTGGTAATCTCAAAATCAGTTATTGTCTGCCACCTATCCGTCGCTACAAACCATGATTCTCCTTTCCGTCGACAGCTTAGATCGATCACTAGCTTTTCTTTATCGTTGTTGAGGGAGCTAAGTACCGCGTCGAGGCGAGGTTGAGAGAAGGTGCCGGATGGGAAGAGGTGGGATGTTATTATGACCTACGGGAGGAAAATAACGTTGTTAGTTGGAGGATAAAAATATTGGAGGAGGGATAGGTGGCGATGGAAATGCTGGGAGGATATATATTGTTAATGGAGACTATGTGGTGCTGGACTTGGAATATGAGATTATTTGTGTGTCGCGATTTCTACGATCGTCACCAGGTCGGTAGCGAGTATAGTTAATCTTGATGAGAAAGTCTTTGAATACGCAGTTGTGACTTGGTCTTCCTTGCCAACATCTTGTACGAGCGTGTCTCGCACCAAGGAATATGACAATAATGACATAGAAACGTATTGGAGAATTTCTTATGCTTCCCACCAAGCAGCCACCACAGAGCCATGATCGATCGCTTATCAGAGCGAGGACAAACACACGAAGTCGATGCAAAGCGCACCTAGGGTGCTCCTTCATGTGCAGGACACTTCCCTTCTGCTGACTGCTATCACTTTTCACCAGATTGACTAGCAAGAAAAGGCAAGGAACATGGCGCCAATAAACCTCGCAGTGCCCCTGTCACCCTCACGATCCGCTAGCACCCGCGCATGAAACATCATTCACAACCCTCTCCACAACAACAAAGAACAAAAAAAAACAAAAAAAGAACCTACCTGACCAGCCCCCCTCTCAATCCACCCCTTCGCATTCTCCGCCGTAATCCCACCACCAACCTGCAACCCTCCCGGCCACGTCCTCAGCGCCTCAGTCGCAGCCTCTTCATTCCCCGGACCAAGCATAATGATATGAGCACCTTCAAGTTTATTGTCTCGGTAAAGCTGTGCGAAATAGGATGCCGGTTTTGAGGAGACGAAGTTGGTTTTGAGCTCGGAGGTGTTGGTTGTTAGAGTGCCGCCGACGATTTGTTTCACTTGACCCGAGTGGAGGTCGATGCAGGGGCGGAATTTGGTCATCGTTGTGGTGCGGAGAGCGGAGTGTTGTGGAAATGGGGAAAGAACAGGATTAGTAGGATGGAGGAAGGTTGAGGAAGGTGCGGCGGTGAGCTCTTTTGCGTGTTGGATTGGGGTTTTTCAAAGATTCTAAGGGCTGGCAATAACGCTGAACTGATGAATCTTGTGCTTGAAAAGGAATGAGTTTGGCGGTTGAGGTGCGCCAAGAAACCCCTTTTCGCTAGACTGAGACGCATCTGAAACATACAGACGCTTTTTGGTTTCACACATTTTGTCTATGAACCATTGCTTGCCCTTCGCAGGACGCAAGCCGTAACGCTAACGGGAAAGCATTCCAGTCCAGCAACTAAACATACCTGGTATAGAAGATGGCAGGATATTTGTCTCGATCATCAAATACATAGCTCAGATCCGATGAGTGTACATACAATACATATAGCAGATATTGTACCGTCATCTTGTCTTCGTCGTCTATAAGGAGTGCGAGAGAGTGATAGGTTTAGGCAGAACAGGATAGTTCTAAAGTGGACTTGGCCTCTTTTTGAGCTCGTTCAGGGTGGTTGAAGGCAGCGTTTACTGAGGTATACTTCAACATACTATTCAACAACCATTCCGAAATCGGGCACACACATATTCCTTTTTGTTTTTTATTGGCTTCAATACAAATTCTCACAACCTCTGATGCGCCTGGAACATATACGGCATATGCATAACAACTAGTGTCGTCCAGCAACGATCATGAGGGGATCAGGGATATTCCAAGCATATGTAGACATAGCATTGTACAAACAAGTTCGAAGAAAATACCGAAGTCTCTTGTGCAAAGGAAATGGCGACGATGAGAAACCCGTACATATCGGGTCAAGTCATGTCTCTCTTCAGGAGGTCGAAGCGAGTTGCACAAATGTATACGAATCGTGTACGCAGATCGGTTGTGAAAGGGGATTCATAAAGGGTACACCTACATACCAGAAGAAGAAAAGTCATTAGATCAGCAACGCAAAGGCTAACAAGTATCCTCCCTGGTGTTGTTTGTTGCATTGCCAAATTCTCCTCAGCTCGCCGGCATACCTCCCCGATGCATGCCTGCATCTCTACTACCAAGCCCAGCCTCAAGATCGCCTGGATTGGGTAGTGCTCGTCCGAGAGGCTCGACGTATGTTTGATTCCACCTTCCTCGTTCCGTTACAGCACCTGAAACCTCTGTCTCCACTGGAGCAGCTTGCTCTGGTTGCTGCTCTGTCTCACTCGTCGCTTCTCTGGCGGATCTCGCAGGTCGATTTTCTCCAAAGAAAGGCAAATGACGCCTCGGATTCCCAAATATCCTGTCAGCGAGGCGCTCACCTCTTGAAGGTTCCGTACGTCGAGGTGCTGTTTGTACTGCTCGGAAGTCGTGATATCCCAGATCGTCGACGTTGACAGTGGCCAGCCTGCCGCCCATGACGAACGTTCGCTGTCGCGGATAGAAGCCTCGTCCTCCCACCCAGATTGGCGCCGGTTGTATGGGAATTATGTGCGGTTCGGTGGAGTTTGGATCGCGTGGTTTTGGGATGTAGTAATCTTTTTTGCAGAGTGGGCAAGAGGCACGGCGAGAGGTGAGCCAGGGATCGAGACATCCTGCGTGGAAGGCGTGGCCGCAGGTGAGGCCGCGGATTTCGTCGTCGTCTTCGAGTGTGTCGAGACAGATGGCGCAAGCGTCGCCTGCTTCACCATCGGCCAGCGGTACGGCAGCATGGATGTGGTCGTTCTCGTCATCAGACTCATCGTGGTCTTCGTGCGTGTGTGTAGAATTGTCCAATGGAACGTCTTGAAGGTGCTCGTGCTTTTCTTGGATGGTTTCGGGTACATGACTACTAGTAGAGGCGTGCTGATCTTCCTCTTCCGTGATAGATGTTGATGCAAGATCTTTTGTACTGCTTGTACTTAATCGTGGGCTGGCCGATTGGATATGTTCAGATGAGTCCGCGACCTGGCGCTCAGAGATAGATGGTCTTCCTGCTTTGTCCGCTGCTTTGAAACTTCTTGCACTAATGCTGCCTGCACGACTTGGAGATGTTGTAACGCCACCAGCTGCTGGGAGGCCTTCACGCTCTCTTGTCGCTTTCCATAGCTTGTACTTGGTCAAGGGAAATCTTTCATTCACTTCGTCCAGTGACATCCATTTTCTTTCCCTTCTCCTTCTAGGTCTGTTCAAGGCAGCTAAGTCAATCTCTCCATTCTCGCCATCAGCACCGAATGCAGCGAGTTGTCGAGCTCTTCGATTGTAGCGGAAGCAGTATTTGACACCAACAATGATCCTAGAAGAGTTGATGTCAGCAAGCAGCGACGCGGCTTAGGCGACGACGGCGCAAACACTTACCATAGATTAGTAAAGACTACCCCGAACCCAAGAGCTACGAAGAAGAGTAGGTCTCTCTTGCCACTGCCATTAGCATTGCCGGTAGGTGTTGCTGATGGTGCGCTAGCTGTTGGTGTGGACATGATGGGCAGAGTCTTATAATCGTGCGAACTGTCGTGTGTTTGTCAGAGATCGCCGTCTTTACAAACACACGATCTCGGAGGTTTCTGGTAGAAGGTCGTGAGTCTCGTCCGAATCGTCGTCGCTGTCTCAGTGGTTCTTCCGTAAATGCTGCTCCGGTTTCAAAGGACAATAGAAGCAGAGAGATGAGTAGAATGAGAGAAATGGGTTGCCTCCTGGCTTGCGCGGCAATGAGGTACTTAATGACTTCGTACTGAGATCATCCATGATCGTCAGCCAATCAGGTAGCGCTGAAGCACGATCTATTCTGGACCCTTGGCTCGGCCGTCCATGTTTCAAATGAAGAAGAATTAAAATACGGTACTATTCAGATTGTAGTAATAATAGACAAAAAATATGGCCAATGCCTCTGTGAATGCTGCTGCGGGTGTAAACCCAATCGTCTTCTTCGATTTCACACTCGGAGGAGAACCTTTGGGAAGAGTCAAGATGGAGCTGTACGCTGATGTGACACCAAAGACGGCAGAGTGAGTGCTAGACTAAAGCTAAAGGTTGGTGATATCTAATCAGAACTTCTAGAAACTTCAGACAATTCTGTACTGGCGAGTCCGAGAACTCTTCCGGCAGACCACAAGGATACAAGAACTGCAGAATTCATCGTGTTATCAAGGACTTCATGATCCAAGGTGGAGACTTTATCAACGGCAATGGAACTGGAAGCACTTGCATATATGGCCCACGTAACTTCGCGGACGAAAACTTCCAGCTGAAACACGATGTGCCTGGACTATTGAGCATGGCTGTGAGTCTTGAAGGACAAGGGCAGAAGAGCTCATCATTCTAATAAAGTACAGAATTCGGGACCGAATACAAATGGCTCACAGTTCTTCATTACTTGCGCTGCCACTCCCTGGCTTAACAACAAGCATGTCGTCTTTGGTCGTGTCGTTGATGGTATGGATGTCGTCAAAAAAATCGAATTGGTCCGAACGAGAGATGAGAAGCCCTCGATGGATGTCATGATCGCTCAGTGCGGTGAGATGTGAAATCACATACATGGTATCGTAATCAAGCTATGGAAAAGAGCTCAACCAAGTCTGAGGCACACCACGAAAAAATTCCACACACAGGTGTGCCAAAGCGTACATCGGGCAATCTTGTGGGTCAAGTTTCTTCTCATCCACTCCTTGAGATCCTCCTACAACAAGGTTCATATGGCATGTTCAAGAGCTTGTGAGTGTTACTACGGATTTCTTCAGACCTCTCTTGACAACGCCAGTGTTAGGCCGAAAACGTGGTTGTGGAATTGGTGAGAAAAGTGTGGTATCTGTCAAATGAGCTTGCGGAGGTCACCCCCTTGACTGTGTACAGATAGCAAAAGCTCATGTCGTCGCGGAAACGAGTGCTGATGGACTTCTTGGCCATTGTTTCGATCTGGACTCGTTGTTTCATGTTGTCAGAGATTCTCTTTATGTGCTACCCTGCTAAGATAGGGCCTAGTTACATGATACGTGGCTTGTTGCATCATAAGCTCAACAACAAATCATAAACCAGTTTTCAAATCGGTAAATCATGTCTCTACCTAGTGTCGCTGTCATCTCACTCGGGTCGATGGGCATCGGCGTAGCCAAGCTTCTCCGAGCTCACGGCTACCCCACCCTCACAAGTCTACAAGGACGAAGTGAAGCAACAAAGAAACGTGCGAGCTCCGTTGCCGTGAAGGCACTCAACACAGATGCCGAGCTAGTCGAACAGTCAGACGTCGTGCTATCTATAGTACCTCCAGAACATGCATTCAAGACTGCTACAAGAATCGCCGATGCTGTAAAGTCATCCCAGCGTAGCCGGCCAGGTCCTCTGTACTTCCTCGATCTGAATGCTATATCGCCGAAAAATGCGAGACGAACTGCTGAAGCTATTAAGGCGTCAGGTCCGGAGGTCATACTGATTGATGGCGGCATTATTGGTGGTCCACCACGTCTAAAAGATGACGAATCTTGGCATTGTCCTTCGATCGTGGTGTCTGGTCCCCATCAACTGGACGAGATTCCCAATCATGGTGAGAAGCTCGCCAAAGTCCTGAACATGAAGCATATTGGAGATGAAATCGGCAAAGCCAGTGGACTAAAAATGTGTTTCGCAAGCATGACGAAAGGCCTGACAGCCATCGCAATACAAGCTTTCACAACTGCGCAGAGATTAGGAGTTCACGATGAGCTAGAGGGCCATTTGAAACAATACAGTCCGAAGACGGGAGATTTGGTGCAAGGTGGGTTGACGTCGATGCCGCCTAAGGCGTATAGATGGATCAAGGAGATGCGATTGATTGGTGAGATGATGAAGGATGAAGGAGGGTTTGAATCTGAACTGTTTGCGGAGGTTGCTAAGGTGTATGAAGTTGTTAAGGAAAGTGAGCTAGGCAAAGAACAGACTGAAGATCGTCAGCGTGGGATGACCACCGAGGACGTCGCTGTTGTTGTGGCAGAGCAGTTGGACAAGGAGAAGAAGACCACAAAGTAGTGTTGATATAAGGTATCATTGTTGTTCTCGTTAACATTTGAGCATGTTTTCCGTGATTGCCGTGTGTGACGAACAGTTGGTAAGAAAGAAATGCTCCACCGACTTGGCAATGACGCTCTGGCTTCAGCAGATCTAGATAGACAACGGCTATACTGCTAAAATACTATTAACAACATGCTTTTCTATTCCTCATTAACAATGCTCCCTTGCGCGAAGTCTGTGCTTGTAATGACTTGGTAGGCTACTGTGCATTGTAGCCGACCAACGAGCATGAAATGCTGGATCTCACTGCCCAAAATCTGCTTGAGGCAGATCCTCGGCCAACATTTGTGGTTGAATTGCAGGGTGACAATGCGGCCGACGAATTCGCTATCACTTACTCTAATAAGGCTTTCAACTCAGCATACAAGAGTATCCTGTCAGTAGGGCATGGCGAGAGCGACAGCCTTGATAATGCACAGTTCAAAACATGGGCGCTCGCCACGGATCAGGGGAGCACTTTGAGATCCTTTGACTATGCGGGAGCCATCTGGACATATTTTGATGTGGCAGCTGAGACCTCAAGATATCGACTAGTGAGCGCTACTTCAAAACCTACTCACATTTCGCAACCTATATGTTCGCCATCAACGACATCGCCAACCTACAATGCTAGTCGCTCATCAAGGCTTGTTACAGCAAAGAAATCACTCCGCGAACGCCTCAACTATTTGACTCCCGAACTTGAAATTCATCTGAGCTTGATCGAGTGTTCAGACTGGAGTCAAGCAGGGTTTGGAGATATCTCGGAGTGGCCACCAGAATTACTGGAGACTAGTAGGCTGTGTCTCGTGATGCCGAAGCCTGCAGCAATAATGATTGGGCGCAGAAACGTTATGCTCTATAATGTTGCCTACGCCAACGATATATTGCAGATCCGCCACCCTCAGGCCATGGCTATGCCAATGGATGAGGTCTATCCAGAGGTACTTGTCATTCTGTGCAAGGAGTGACATCTAGGGTGACATCGTACTGACATAATATTTGCAGGGCGTGGAGGATCGTAAGATGGCGATCGAAATAGTTCAGTCAAATGGTTTTATAGATGTTGATACTCCTTATCAATTGTTCTCTACTTCCGGAGCGGTATTGGAGGAGAGGTATGCGACCTGGTCAATGTTTTCTCTCGGGGCCGAACTAAACAGCATTTTCCTATTATCGGCTGATGATACGTCTTCCGTACTGGAAAAAAGAAGACAAGCCACGCTTTCAAAGGTCCGCGAGCTTTGTGTAGGAGCGCCCGATTTCTCAGCTTTCTGTGTGGCCGCCCAGGATGCTTGTTCTGGAAACCCTTACGATATATCATTTCTGCGTTTCTACTCTGTACAGCTTGGAGAAGAGACACGCGTGTTGGACACGACAATGGTCAGCGACGCTCTTGAAGAAGACAATTCTATCAAGGAATTACTACAAAGTGCTTTGACAGCTGAAGTGCCAATTTATCTAGAAGCCCAGAATGGCTCATTACCGACACAGTGGCAACACCTAGCGTTAGCTCATGGCTTCGGATGTCACGCAGAGCGAGCTGTACTTGCGGCATTGCGGCCCAACGATGGCGACACTAACAAAGCCTACGGTCTTGTTGCCATGGGTCTGAATATCAGGCGGCACCTGGACCAAGATCATCAGGACTTTGTTGATTCGATCTTGCATACCATAACAGCATACTCACGAAGTGCAATGAGAAGGTACGAGGAGGCACGTTTCCGTCGACAAACTGCAGAGACAACTGCGACAACTTCTTTGCAGCTGGAGAGCTTTGCGCGAATGCTCGAGATGAGCGACGTGGGCTACTTCAACTATGATCCAGAAGGCACACTTCGACAAGCCAATAATGCTTGGTATAATCTCAGTGGTCATCCTCGCGTGACCGATGTCCCTGCTGGCTTCAGCTTCATGGATATGGTCTACGAAGAAGATAAAGAAATCGTGATGGCGGCTTGGAATCGACTAGCCGTCTGTAAAGAAGTAGTGTCGTTCGAGATGCGTTGGTGTTATTATAAAGATAATATAACGCCCGAAGAACAGGAGCTCGGAGGTCAATGGGTAGGTCATGGACCCCATGTGTTTCAAGACAATATACTGATATCGTGGTGTGCTCTAGGTGGTCGCGAGCTGTCTACCGATGCTTAACAAAGATGGCGAAGTCATCAGTATTACTGGCCTCATGTATGACATAAGTGCAGCAAAGCGATCCACACGGGATGCATTGAAGCGGGCAGAGGCACTCGAAAAAGCAAAAGCATCCGAAGAACGGTTGAGGCTTTTCGCCCAATTCGCGCCTATGGGCATCTATACCTATGGCGCCAACAGGGAGTTCCTATATTGCAATGATATGTGGTTCACGGTACTGGGTGTACCAAAGGCACCATTTCCCGAGGCTACATACGACGACTGGTTGGTGGAGGAGGACGCGCCAGCAGTCGAGCAATCCTGGAACACGCTCATCTCTACAAAGAAGCCAGTGTCCGTGCAATTTAGGACGAAGAAGATCTGGCGATCACCAGATGGGCACGAAAGCCAAGCATGGATCATGGCATCCTCATACCCTTTGTTCGACTGCAATGGAGAAATCGAGTTTGTTCAGGGTGCTTGTTTTGATATTAGTCAGTTCAAATGGGCGGAAAGAGTCGAGAAGGTTCGTGCAGAAGATGCCTTGGAAGCAAAACGACAACAGGAGTCTTTTATTGATACCTGGAGCCATGAGTTGAGAAATCCTCTATCAGCCGTAGTACAGTGTGCCGATTCTGCCATGCAATCACTCCGTACCATGACTATAGTGGCACAAAGATTGGCTGCTGGGACAGAAGATGAGGCTACTCAATACAAAAGCTTGGGAAACGAGATTGAATTTGGTCTGGACTCGATCTCGACCATCGTCCAGTGTAGCAGTCATATGCAGAAAATTATTGATGAGTAAGGCACAAACAGTGAAGGTATCGAAAATCCCTTGCTAACAAAGGAGCAGTATTCTGGTCTTGTCAAAGCTGGACGCTAAATTGCTGTCGAGTAAGTGTTAATGTCAAGAATCATGGAATCTCTATTAATCATCTCTCAGTAAATCCTGCACCAGTACAAGCTGTTCAAGCTTTGCAAGGATGCACGAAGATGTTTCACGCATCAGCACAAGGATCTGATATTGATCTACAATTTGTGGTCGACGATTCGCTGAATGAACTAGGCATCGATTGGGTCCAGATCGACGCAAGTCGTGTGAACCAAGTTGCCATCAACTTACTGACAAACGCTGTGAGTCATTTGTCCAATGTTGTCTTCAGGACTTCCTGGCTGTTTGTATACTGATTGCAATAATCCTAGATCAAATTTACGAAAACCGAGCCTAAGCGCGAAATTAGGATCAGATTGGGTGTTTCAAAAGAAAGACCTGATATAGTGGACAACGTTGAATTTGCTCATGAGACAATCTCGAAAAGCCTTCAGGTCCAAGGTGAAAAGATCTACTTGTGGTGTAGCGTTGTCGACACCGGTAAGTGTTAACATTTTGTCAGAAACGGAACGAGTAGCTAACGTTTAACAGGGAGTGGATTGTCTCAAGAACAACAAGCTTTACTGTTTCACCGCTTCTCACAAGCGTTTGCTCCAAGGTATACTAGAAAGCCACGACCTTGATCTTATCACGCTGACATGGGTTCAGGACGCACACGAAATATGGTGGGAGTGGCTTAGGTATGCTTACTCTGTCATAACTCTGAAATATTGATGCTTACTAGCATAGGTCTCTTCATTTCTCGGTCTCTTTGTGAGCTACAAGGTACGCACGGTTTGCAACTCTTCCTGCACTCAATCTAACATTTGGACAGGTGGCGAGATATCCGTCTACAGCGCTGGACCTGGCCAGGGTTCCACCTTTGCTTTCTACGTTACAGCTTACACGGCTGAGTCACCAGAGGACAGGAGAGATTCATTGACCCGTGTTCTGTCGAACATGCAAGTCGAAGATCCAGCTGAACAGCCCGAGTATTCGGTGTTGATCGTTGAGGTAATGTATCCGTTGTGGAACTGAACATTGGTTTTCTACGATATCTGACGAATCGCAGGACAATATAGTAAACCAGAAGGTGCTTTCGAAACAGCTGAAGAAAAATGGCTACATTGTGCATGTCGCGAACCACGGACGAGAAGCCCTCGATTTTCTTCAGACATCGCGTCATTGGAAAGGAAATGAGGATGGAGTCGACTTGACTGTTATTTTGATGGATGTGGTAAGCATAAAGAGAATACATATCCACCTTGTACCCAAGCTAATTCGTACTCACAGGAAATGCCTATAGTAAGCATTCAACATCAATTAACGCTCATTGTATTCACGATACTAATGTTTTGTTAAAGATGGGCGGCTTAGATTGTGCCAAAGCTATCCGACGCCTTCAAGCCATCGGTGATATCGTGGCACATATCCCAATCATTGCAGTTTCAGCGAATGCAAGACAGGAGCAGATGGATGACACTAGGTTGGCAGGAATGGATGATGCCATCGCCAAACCTTTCCGGTAAGCAGCACATGTTGATGGCTAGCTGTATATCTTATTAAGACGAGTTTTAGCATTCCTGATCTGATTCCTAAGATTGAGCTGTTTGCGAGGAAGTCGAGGATGGCACCTTGATTGTGTGTAGTGCGTCAGCTTCACCAAAGACATCTTCATTTGCTCGTCGTGTGACGACTCACAGAGCCTGTTCATCGTTGGCCAGGCTGGCTTCGGTTCATGCTCGAGAGGAAATTTCGGATTGGGGTTCATGCCTAGCGTGAGAAGAGTCGACTAGGCAATGAGCCGAGCTCGGATATGCGTCGTGGACAGCATTTATCGAGCGAATACCATAGTTCACATCACGACGTCCGAACTAATAGGAACTTGTGGTTCTTGAACACAGCATATCATCTAACAACTTGACCATGAGGTAATAACCACGATGGTAGGTGAAGACAAGACAGCATCCGGGATTATACCAAGCCTCTGCTTGACGGTTGCGCTATAAGAGGCCTCAGGATCCAAGCATGAAGCCGAACAGTTAGAGGACAGAGTGTATGTTGAAATAATGTGGATGTAGGAGGAAAGATTGAAGGATACGCCATTCAAGATAGAAGGGTCCATAAGTACTGTCAGTCATTTGCAAGATTGATAGTGAAACATGAGTAGGGGGTAGAAGCTATGATAAGGCAAATCTTAGTGCGACATTGCATCTCTCTCAGCCACGTGCACTATCAGAAGGTGATGTCATTCGACGCCTGCTCGTTCGCAAGATCTGAAACGCGTGTGGCGGTTTCAGCTTGATTCTGGTGGCAAATCACGTGCACGATGTCAGTCGCAAATCGTCAACCTCATTTCTTATCTTCTTACATTTGAGCACTTCTCGATAGCACAAGTTTCAGATTCCAAACCCATACCAACCGATCATAATGGACGCCAACAAAGACAACGCCAATCCTCTAATCCTCAACGCCTCCGACCTCCCCTCTCGCCGAGCAACGGACATCGCCCGTCCCAGAGCAGACGGCGGCACCGGTCTCTTCGACACCCTGATCAACCCATCCTCCCTCGACCCTTTCACATCCTCCTCCTCCTCTTCCGCTTCAGACGATTCCGACAACGACGACTCCGACCCCGCCGACCCCATCGACGCCCAAGAAATCTACGACCTCATCGCCCCAATCTCAGACCCCGAACACCCTCTCTCCCTAGGCTCTCTCAACGTCGTCCAGCTCTCAGATATCCACGTCCTGCCTCCCACGAGTCCAGATTCCCTTATTTCAACGGTGCTTGTGGAGATTACACCCACGATCACGCATTGCAGTCTCGCTACTGTGATTGGGCTTGGTGTTAGGGTGAGGCTGGAGCAGGCCCTGCCGCCGAGGTTTCGGGTTGATGTTAGGGTTAAAGAGGGAACGCATAGTACGGATACAGCGGTGAGTAAGCAGTTGGGGGATAAGGAGAGGGTTGCGGCGGCGTTGGAGAATGGGACGTTGGTGGGGGTGTTGGATAAGATGCTTGCGACTTGTACGTGATGAGACATGCGAGTTGAAGAAGTCTTGGTCTGAATGATCTGAATGTATCATGGGGGTGGTACTGTTGGTCCGGCATGAAAAGATGGCGACAAGCTATGGCCCCGACTCGATTACTACGACGACTCGGCTAGGGAATCGTGCTGGCGGTGTATCAATATCCGTAATACCCTGGAATATCAATGAGATCATCAGTGTCCGACGGAAGCTACCATTCAGTGCGTCGCCAATAGTGCACTACTACATGAGTTGGGTGGATTGGTGAGTGAGGACGAGGTATGGGAGTGTCGAGAGGAAGAGGAAGGGAAAGGAAGTAGAAGAAGAGGAGGAGGAGGAGGAAGAAGAAGAAGAAGAAAAAGAAGACCAAGAAGTCGAAGAAGAAGAATAAGAAGAGGAAAACAGAAACAAATTAGTATCCCCTCCAAGCTGACCATTAGCTCGAGAATCTAATCCGGATCAAACCACATTGAATGCACTGCTTCACTATCACTCTGAGCGTTGCCACGAATATGTCGTTGCCATCAGACCACTGAGTGTGTCGTAGGTGTAGAAAGACGTGCTGCAGATGTGAGCTCCTGAGATCGATCAGGAAGATTCACCAACCATGCTCAGCCGCCAACCCCCTAAACACCTCCGTTCCTTCCCACATCTTCACGAGTTCACCATGCACATTCTCCTCCGGCTCCCAAACAGGCGGAAAACTCCTCACATGCCCCACCAGCTCTCCGTCCTCCCCAAAACAATTGCTCAGAATACTCGGCGTCTCAAAAGGCTTCTCACCATACTCCCTCTCACGGTCTTCTTCACCATTGGGATGAGCACGTTGATACTCCTCCCACTCCTGGATTTGTTGGCGTGTTGCTTGTTTCTTGGTGATGAAGTCGGCTTCGCGGTCGAGTTTAAAAAAGCGAAGACCAGCGGCGCGCTTCTCGCTCATGATTTGGCAGATGATGTAGCAGTCCTCGACGTTGTCGTGTTGGGTGGTATGGATGACTTCGCGGTGTTTTTCGATGTCTTCTTGTGAAGGAAGGTGATCAGTTGGTTCAGGTTGAGGTGGGCAGGTGAAGTGACTTACCTGACGAGTTTGCATCTCCAGAGCCGAGCACGATTGGACCTTGTGTCCAGTCAATGTAGCCATCGGGTGTTGGATTGGCTAATGCTTCGTCGAGTGAGCGAACAGGACCTTCGAGGCGAGGGATTGCTGGGTTGTTGCGTAAGCTGGCCAGGACTTGGCTCAAGGTTGTCTGGCTGCGTGATGCACTGCTAAGACTTGAAGTCAGCCAACAGTAGTCACAGTCAGTAGGAAGCTCACGAACCTTCTATCGTTCTCAGAAGCAGTGGTGTTCGCGGAGTTGCTCAAGTGCTCTTCAAAGCTAGGTTCGGTGATTTGTTTGGCCATGATCAAGGGTGGTAACAGTGAAGAAGCTGATGATTTGTTGAAGAATTGATGGAAGGAGAAGAAGGATGATAGGATGGAAAAGGTGAAAGTCTTTGAAGAAGATCCGATGTTCGTTATATAGGCGGACGCGTTTTGTGAAACAAGAGTGACGCGTCTGAAACGTGCTCGGCGAAGGTAAAGAGTGTATTCAACTCTACCAACCATTCTCTTCCGCCAGATCTGCGTAATCCTCACTCTCCTCCCACTCCTCGACGAGAAGAACATGGATATTCTCCACAAGCTCATACTTTGGTGGAAAACTCCTGGTGTAGCCACTGATTTCTCCCTCAGCCGTATATGAAGCATCCAGGATCTGCGGAGCGCTAGAAGGAGCTCCGATATGTTCAAGTACGCGATTACCACCAGGATAGTTGCGTTGGTACTCTTCCCATTCTGCCACTTCTGCTTGTGTTGCTTGCCCTTTACCGATGTGATCGGGGTGACGACTGACTTCTAGCCAACGGCCATTTTCGTCTCGCCTTTCACTGATGATGCAATGGATGTTGTATACTTCGTCCTGGTTCTTGTGCTGAGTGGTATGAGTGAGAAGCTCGACATCGACAGCCAAACCTGAAATGATCAGTCTTGACGCGTCATCCAGTTGTGTAGAGGGTCTTACGTCTGAGATCCTCCTCCGTCTTGCAGCTGGCAATGAAGTCGTTGTACGCTTCCGGGTCATCGTCCATATGAGCCAAGGCCTCGTTCAGCATTTGCATATATGTCTGTGGCTGATCAGTACTTGAGATGCTGGCTGGATAATACCGCAATCTTCACCTTCCGAGTGTTGTCGTTACTTGATCCCTGACTGCTTGCTGTTGCGATAGCAGTTGTGGCGCTGCCAAAGTCGATTAGCAAAGAGCACTGCCTACCAACGTAAGATCGACTGACCTGGTTTTGTGCTCAGAGACAGCAGTAGAATCTATCTCGCGTGGCTGCTCTGTAAGATTCGGTTTCTTGGGACGTTTGTACTTGCGACGTTTCGCCATGTTGTCTCGTTGAATGTATTGAACGAAGCTGCGTTCTAGTCGAGCTGTTGAACAGAACAGGTAGAGAAAGACGTGACAGTTCAAGGTGCATCTATTTCTATTGTACGGAGGTGGCGGTCTTGAGAGAAAAGAACATTCTTATTCACAAAACCGGATTGACGCGTTTGCTGGGTCAAGTTGACAGTTTGCAGACGACTTGACCGAATATTGTCTCGATTGCAAGCGTTCTGTTTGACGATCAAACACGACCACAATCGTCGCTGTGCTGCGTACGTTCGCAAAGCAGACGAGATCATACTGCTTCGCATGGCGTAACATTTGTTCTCCACGTTTAGAGAACCCTACTGGCGACATGTTTCCCAGCGTTGCCTTGCCTGCACACTGGACGACAGACCATATCCCAAAGCCTTGGCATCCAATCTTTTGCGAAATCCAAATCGTAAGTCAAAGAAAAAAAAGTTGTGGAGAGTGCTGGAGAAGTTTGTGTCTTGTGAAACCCACGAAATCCGACCGGATCTCAATTCGATCAACCTGGGATGCGAAAAACAAGCGTATCATGAAGAGTGTGCCTGGCGACAACCATACTATCTTGTTGTACTACAAGTGTCAGCACGCAGCAGTGCCTCTTGTTATTCTGCTAACCAACACCTGCACAGGATCATGAATCAAATTAGCATCCAGAACGGTTGTTGTCGATGAGCACGAAGCGAGCTGAAACTCCGCACAGTCTAACTTAGTACAGCAAACTGTCAGAGACAACCAGTAGACAAGCCTCTTCAACGCTTGATAGCACAGTATTCTATTGGTCTACTGCTCACCCTGCCCCACGCATCACGAGGTGCGGCTTGTTGGTCAAGATAGGCAGGATCTGTTCCTACAGCGTCTGGCAAGATGTAATCTGTTTGATCGGCTATATAAGCCTGGTTCGTATGAGTAGATGTCCGTGGGAAACAGATTCAAAAAGGTGACCCGAAGTGGATGGAGCGATCTCCATTGGTGATGGCCACTGTTGATCACCCCAACAATATAGTTAAACTTGATGAGCCTAAAACGAGACGAGACGAGACGAACTCGATGAGCCAGTCAAATTCTGGGCAGAAGTCTGTTCCTTCCGCCTGGAGATCAATGTTGCAGTAAACATTGCAACCTCATGCGCCCAAGCTGAGGTCGGGCTTATACACTTGGACACGAATCGTATTCCTCAAGGGCATGTTTGAGCACAAACGAACGAGGCAACACGAGCAAGTACCTTATGTTCATGCAAGCCACCACTCCCCGCACATGGGTCAATAAGGCGCGCTATATTTGCCCGATCTCCACGTTGGGGTTAAGAAGTAACAACGTCTTCGAGTCTCGCCGCTTCGGTCTCGCCTTGTGCCTGAACAACGACAATTATGTATTGAATTATCAGTCTAAGCGCGAGAGGCGAGCTTCATCTGTACATCGCATAATCCTGCTCTGCTTTCGCGACACTTCTCGGCCGAGGCAAGCAACAAGGATGCTGCAGTAGTCGCCTCGCTGCTCACCATCTCACATCTGGAGCTTACTGTGTACTGGATATTTGTGCACGACTGTGAAGACTACAACCACCACCGTTCGTGCCAGTCGAGTGCTGGCGCCGACATACTCGACATGGAATCAAGATTAGAGCACAACGCGCGTGAAGCCGTCCGCGACTACCACAATTACAACTCTCGCCAATTATCCTGCTTCGTTATTCCTGCCGTCCTCACATTCGTCGCCATCCTTACATTCATTGCAAGAGCCTTCACAAGAATAAGATTGGTCAAGCGCTTTGGAGCGGAGGACTGGGCGTGTCTGGTGGCATTATGCGCATCCATTGTCCTGTCGGCCCTGATCTTCGCAGAGACCTACTATGGCAATGGTGTTCATATAGACCAGATCAATCCATACAGTGCGATGATGATGTTCAGACTATTCTACGTCAGTGTATGGATCTACAACATCAGTCTATCAATGACCAAGATTTCAATATTGCTGCAATACCAGCGACTCTTCGTGGTATCTTCAGCACGTATCGCCTGCTGGATTGTCTTGGCTGCGACGGTCATCTTTGGTCTCTGGTCAGTCCTTGGAAATATCTTTCTTTGCAAGCCTGTCGCCTACTGGTGGAACAAGTCATTGGATGGTCACTGCCTGGACGAGAGGTCGGTCTGGCTTTCGAACTCAATCGTAAACATGGCAACCGATATCATCATCGTCATTATCCCTATACCCGTCGTTTCCAGGCTGTGCATCAGCTTAAAGCAAAAGATGTCCCTCACATTACTCTTCGTCCTTGGAGGTTTCGGATGTATCACATCTGGCTTACGCGTAAGATCTGTTGTTGTCATTGCCCAGTCTGAAGACGTCACATGGGACAACGCACCAGCAGCAATATGGTCATCAATAGAGGTCAACGTGGCAATTATCTGTGCCTGCCTAGCGACGCTCAAGCCCCTTCTTACACGCTACGCACCAAAGATCCTTGGCGCAACATTGAGCATATCAGAGGCCACGCGCGTATCAGAAGGAGGAAGTGTCTCGATGCCCACACAGCCACTATCGACTGCTTCTCCAATTGCACCGCGAGCGGGTGGAAATGTATTTGGAAGTTTTACTTTTGGCATGGAAGACCACGACACAACACCAAATAAGAAGTTGAGATTGCGATCGATGAGCTTCAGTGAACAAGATGGTTCTAGACCAACTACGCCGAAGAAGAACATTTTCGGCAGCTTTTCACTACGGCGTGGTAGTGCTTTATCCAACAAAAGACGTTCTAGTGGATATCCACAGTCGCCTGTGGATGTCGAACTGGGCCGTCAAGTTATACCGGAAGAGGGAACAAATACTGAAGATGGACGACCAGATACTGCAACACCTTCGACGATGGTGACGGATTTCTCTAGTGGCAAGAAGGAATCACTGATGGAAATGCATAGTTATGGCGTGGAAAGCGAGGAGGACTTGTATCATGCCATGTTGAGGACACAGACGAGGGACAGTCGCAGGGGTGGTAGTGTGAGCAGCCCAGGTGGAAGGAGGCCTTCTACTGTGGCCTTCAAGCCAGAGCCACAGTATGACGAGGAAGCAAAACGTCGGCGAACATAATCTGTATAGTACTGTAATTTATTTCCGTTCATAGCTAGCATTTGTTTCTCCTGACCTTGCTGGCCCATTTTATTAATAATCATCAAGATTTACCAAACTTCGCAACTTCAACCAACGACTCTCCACAACTTTCTTGCATGTAAACCTCACTCATAGCATGCTGCGCTCAGTCGCAAGAGCAATTCATACCAGCATGTCATCTTCTACAATGCCCAACACACTCAACCGAGTACCAATTCCTAAGAATGGGGTCGACTACCGAGGTAAGGTTGTCCTTGCGCCAATGGTTCGCTCCGGCGAGCTTCCTTCTAGATTGATGGCGCTAAAGTATGGCGCGGATCTGGTCTGGGGTATGTATGGGAGATGAAGGTACAAGTGTTGATCAATGCTAATGCCCATGTAGGACCTGAAACAATTGATCGTGCTCTCATTGGCGCCTCTATGCGCACCAACCCTCGAAACTCTACTCTCGAATTCACACGCACTCCCTCGAACGGCGGACGATCGAAAGAGGAGTCTTCCAACAACAGTTCCACAGAGAAAGAGAACGTCATATACCGTCTCCATCCCACCCTCGAATCTCGCCGCCTCATCTTCCAACTTGGTTCTGCTTCACCAGCCCTGGCTGTCCAGGCCGCTACGCTTGTTGCACCCTATGTCACCGGTATCGACTTGAACTCTGGCTGCCCTAAACCTTTCAGTACAAGCGGTGGCATGGGTGCGGCATTATTGAGCACACCTGACCTGTTATGCGACATTTTGTCGAGCTTGGTAAAGGAAGTCGGCAACAAATTCGAGATTGGTATTTCAGTCAAGATCAGACTACTATCAACACCCGAAGAAACAAGAGCACTCGTAGAAAGATTGGTGACAACTGGAATCACAGGACTAACCATACACTGTCGGACAAGGTCAATGCGGAAGGGCGAACGGGCAATACGAGAGCAACTGAAGATGATTGGCGAAATTTGTCGAGAAGCTGGCGTGGCGTGTCTAGTAAACGGCGATGTCGACGACCGCGATCACGGCATACAGTTAGCAGAAGAATTCGCTGTAGATGGTGCCATGATAGCCACGGCGGCCGAAACAAATCCATCAATTTTCCGCGCGAAAGCCGATGGCGGGAAAGCAGACTGGAAGGAGGTCTGTGCAGAATACATGCGCGTAGCAATGGAAGTTGAAAACCGATGGGGTAACACGAAATTCCTTCTTGCGCAGATGATGCCTGGTAAAGAGCAAGGGCGACGCGGTTTGTCACAAGCAAAGAACTATGAGCATGTGTGTCGGATATTGGAGTTGGATGAGCAGATGATCGAAAAGGGACGAGCTTTGGATGAATTGCTGGGCATGACGAATAGAGAGACAAAGAGCACGCAAAAAGCGCAGCAACAACAGAAAATGGGTGCCGCTGAGAAGGGGCAAGGAAAGAGAAGCAAAGCCAAGGTCAAAGAGAAGGAGAAGCAGATGAAGAGACCTGCCGAACAAGAGGAGAAGTCGACTGCAGAAATCGCGGACAAAGTTGTTGCTGAGGATATAAAGGAAGATGACAGGCAGGCGAAAAGGCAGAAAGTGGATGATCAGGTACGGAGGAGTCGGTCAAGGTCTAGGACGCCGGGCCATAGTGTTGAGTATGTGGCTGAAGTCAGGCAAGAACCAGCACAATCAGCCGTCACAGCATGATAACTGGAAGGAAATCATTTTATGGAGTCGGACAACGCGAGCATCAGCATTTAAGGGACATATGGAAAGCAAACAGCATGACTGCTGGCATCAGCACTTCAAGTTAATGATCATATAAGCTTAGATGTAGGTGCAGAGAACATCTCTCCCTGCTCCGATGTGGTCATAACATAGAACTTATGAACGGACGTGTTCCTCCGTTTCTCAACTCTGAACTATCTTTTAATCTTAAACATTGTCCGTTGTCTTGTATATATTCAATTATGAGTTTCCGCCTTCGATTCGTGTCAAAATTGAAACCGGTTCTTGATCCATCCTAAAGCCTTAGCGTCCAGACTTGTGCGAAATCAATCGTAACTCAGGTAAAAGAGGTGACGGAGAGTGTGACTTGTAAATCGCACGACTCCTTTGGATCCAATCTGATCAATCTGAGACGTGAAAGAACAAGCGTTGCATGAAGAATATCATCAGCAAGACTGTAAAGCAAGACTCTCACACGACCACACATCATTGAATAGCCAGCAAAGTTGGAAGTCTCACCTACCCACACTGACCTATTCACACTCTACACGGCATGCCCTCTCACGTACGCAAGCAGCTGAGCCTGCTCGCCAAACTTAAGCTCTTCTTTGAAAACGGCAAGAGTGGTAAGTACAGACTGTACAGTCAATCAATGCTCCCCCTCCCTCCCCTCCCTGCCCTCCCTTCCCGACCTCCTCCACCCCGTCCTCCATTACCACATCTTTCGAAACCAGACAGTCTCACAATCAGTTTCCAGCATGCCACGCCATCCTCCGTACCCTCCATATCTGGCTTTGGCGTCCAAAATGGACCTTTCTCCAAACTCTCTTAACAACATTCGTGCAAACTATGAACCTCAGTAAGCTCCAGAGATCAGACATGCTGAGCCTGATCGCACCAACAGGCGAAGCATTACGCGCATACTGTCTGTCTGAAAAGATCCTTTTGGAATCTATCGACATTGATTGCGGCGCGAGTGTACCACGAGCCACACTTCACACCATGACTTTGAATTCGAAAACAGATAGAACACTATTCTACTTCCACGGCGGCGCATTCATGTATCCTTTGGTTCCCGGTCCTCAAATGCCGGGTGTGCGCCGAATAGCTGATGCCGTTCAAGCCAGCAAAATCATCGTGCTAGAGTACACCTTAGCGCCCGCGTCACTCTATCCAAACCAAATGATCCAAGCAGCACATTCTCTGCAGCATCTCCTCGCGGCCAAAAACTTGGCGCCAGAAAACACGATCCTCTACGGGGAATCCGCCGGCGGGAACCTAGTCCTTTCCCTTCTCGCCAATCTCAAATCGCCACATCCAAACGCCCCTGTCATCAATCTGCACGACGGTCGCTTCAAAGCAGCCCTCCTCAGCAGCCCATGGGTGTCCCTGGATACCACGACACGAAGTTTCGCTGAAAACGCATCCTGGGACGTCTTCGATGCGGATGAAGTCACCAATTTCATTGCGAATTGGCAGCCCAAACATGAAGTCTGGGCGGATATGCTGGAGGCAGAAGCAGGGTTTTGGCGTGACGTTCCGGTCGAGACTATGTGTGTTGTTGTGGGCGATAAGGAGGTTTTCAGGGATGGTATTGTGGAGTTTGCGAAGAGTGCAGGTGCTACAGAGTATCCTAAGGTTAGTGCGACAACGCTGTACGTGGGGCCGCATGAGACGCATTGTCAAGGTGGTGCTGATGCGGCATTGGGGATCGAGGGGACGGGGAGTATGTTGGCCATGCTTGATGTCATTGGGCAGAAGTTGTGAGGAATGTTGTCATGAGGTAAGAGTGTGGTTAGTAACACTGGGTTCGCAAGTGTCAAGCCTTGGAAATGATTCTTCCACGACCGAGGAGAAAATTGGCATCCAAGGCAAGCACATGGCCCCTGCTCTTGCTCGGGCGAGGCTTGGGCACTGCCACTTGGTAGAAAATTCTTGATGGCCTCCCTGATGCGCCAAAACCCTGAATTTGACGACGAGATTGCTTGCAAACAACAAATTTCCAAAAGATCAAGCTGTGTCGCTATAACAGACATTGTGAAGGCAGCTGTGTCGGGTCGCCACATGATTCTGCCTGAAAAAGGTAAAATCTTTGTCACGACGATCATGGAAGAATAAGGAAGAAGACTTTGAACGCTGTGATAGACCGTCGGAGCTGCCTCGCGTTTTACGCCTAGAGTGGTGTTCTTTCGCCGTCCTCCTCGTGAACAGGCTGCACCTCTGAGATTTGGCAGTAGGACCAGTTCCATCATGTCGTAGTACACACTCATGGCAAGCTGTGCTGTTTGATCACCCAGGACGGCTACACGGCGTCTTATTTGTTTGTGAGCAGAAGTACAGCCCTGTAACAAGTTTGACGCAAACACAACTTGTTTGACCCAAGTGTGTTTGTTTGCGCTGCTTATTTGCTCTGAATAGATCAATCTCCTTCCAGGAAGATGGACCTCGACAAGTCAGAGAAACCGAAGCTGCAATACCAGTTCACCCTCGTCATCCTTACCACAATTGTATCGTATCATGTGCTCAGCACTACTCTGTCTGCACGAGTAACGACTCTTAACCACCGTCACATACCACATACACCCACACGACACTCCGCACACCCTCTACGAAATGCCCAACCGCTTCGCCGAAATCCACTGGCCCAACCCCACCAACCTCCTCCTCTTCAACTCCACAATCGTAGCCTATTTCAACGAGCTTCGGACCAAAAACCAGAAAACGCAAGAATATCCCGCCCCCAATCTCCACGAACTCGAAACACTCAGCTGGTTACTCAACAATGACCTCTGGTTCAACTACGCCAAAAACCTGATTCCAGAACTCTCAATCAGACAGAACGACCAACGGAGTCACATTCCCTGGATTCGAGCCATGCAAGTCGAATTCAAAGATAAGCTTCGGCCTGAACGCAACACTGGAACACATCGCTATACTGACTGTTTGGTGGAATGTTCGAGGATATTGACGAGTTCGCACCATTTCGTTGTTAAGTCTGTAACGAATGTGCTTGAGGACGTTGCGTTGCGTGTTGGCGATTTCGAAGAGAAGGTTGCGATGGAGTTGGAGAAGGTGGAGGATTGGCATGCTGAGTTTGTGCAGGCAAAATATGTGTTCAAGAAGAATATTGGGAAATTGCAGGATCGGGCGAGTGATTGGGGTGTTTTTAGAGCGGATCATGAGAGGCTTGAGGCGAGAGTGCGTGCTCTGGAGGATGTTGTCAATGATATGGTTGAGGCGAATATGACACGGCTTCCTGGGTAGTCACTCAATCATCAATGGAAATTCTGACGACATGAGATTGAGAAAACAAACACAGATAGGGTGAGGTTTGAGGCTGGGAACATCACCAAGATATTAGATAAGCAGCAACTTTGGCCTTTGGATTTTCCACGGAGACAGCACTCGTGTAAGCATGCTTCATTCCAAGAACTTGGCTTTATTTGCTGTAGATTCTATGTCGAAAATGCCCAACTCTTCTACCACAATGAGCACATCATCGCTCCACCAGACTCGACCAACGACTTCCTTCGCTTTGGCAAGCGCAATCACAACAAGCTCAATCTCAATTTTATAGGACCACCAATAACGCCAACACTGTACCAAATTCGCCATCTGCTTACGTGTGTTATGGTGGTGGCAGTCGACCTGGCTTACTAAGTAAAAGCAAGGAGAATTGACCGGTTACTCTATTCAAGTTACTCATGTATTGATTCATCTCCGCCTGCATCATGTAGATGTTGCTCTGCTCGACCTTTCTTCTATTGGCACGCACTGCATTCAGGTTCCTAGTGCTAGTGCCTCGCGGACGTCGCAAGTCTTTAAGGAGCACCTGCAGCTCAAACAGTGGCTGGCAGCATGCATGCAGAGCCTCATAAGTGTCTTTCCAGAGCTTAGGACTGTTCATTTGTGCAAATTCGAGTCCAGCTACGATTGCAATAACTAATTCGGCCATTTGCTGGATATCTTTGCACTCTTGCGAGAGTATAGGGACACCATTGGTCTGTCTACGATTACGACTGACCAGATCGTAGATTTGCTCCGTACAGCTCCAGGCCATCTTTGCAACATGGCTTGCTAGCATGTCCAATCCAACATCTGCCTGGGCGTCTCGAGTTTCAAGTCTGTGCGTGAGAATCACCTGAAGCTTGTCGACAATTCCATTGACCCTAAGTGGAATCCATTTGTATCATGTCTCGTCTGCATCGGCAAGCAGCTCGTCATAGTAGGCCATGGTAGCATGTCGAGACACTTTATCAAGCTTCTCTATGCCCAGCCAGTCCAAGTACAGCTTTGTGGCGTGAATGGAAAGGTCTAACAGAGCACGATCTAGTCGTTGTTTTGGCTTGTCACGAATGTCGAGATCGGTATCTTGGCTCAGCTTTTCCATTATACCTTCAAGCCGCTCGATTGGAGATCTGTCCAGATCTTTCAGGGACAGACAAGCTTCGAGGGCCATCCGTGCTTCGTAAAGTCGTAGGTCAAACCACAGCACTGTGAGTGACTCGCGTCCTATAACAGACTCGATCTTGGTGTCGGCATATAGAGCTTCAGTAATTCCTTGGACATAGTTGTCCGTCAAGATTCGTCGACTGCTGGTACTGTCTAATAGGTTATATGCCTCTCGATATAAACCGGTTCGTACCAGGTCATTGAAATACGCACAGACCCTATCAGAGAGGAGCTCTAATATGAGGTTGTAATCATGGTCCTCCTTCACCTCGACCATTCGTTCGCAAACGAAAAACAGTAGCATGCTTACGTGGATCAACTGATGATGCTGTCAGTTATGAATGTAGTACAGTTGCTCAAGGAGAGTACTGACATCTATATTGTCTGGCGAATCGCTTAGGAGCAGTGCAATGATTTTCAATATTCCGTCTTCGACGAAGCTGTTGTCTACTTTCTGAAATTTCAATGCTCGGTGAGGCTCAAGAGATCGAGGCATCAATCTTGCCACGTCCTGGAGGAAGAGATTCTCTTTGGAGGAGTATACTTCGTTATGCTCGGTGATGCGCTTCAAATAATCCCGCAGCTTTGGCAAGTCATATATCCGTAGCAGATGCAAAGTGTATTCTATCACGACAGAGAACCAAGCTTCGTGAGGCTCGAGATGAGACTGATAGAGCTGCTCGGCCTCTATGAAATGGCCTTGGCTTGATAGGATAACGAACTGGTCCAGATTCGCCGGCACGTCTTCGAAGATGGGCAGGTCCAACTTGACAGTGACATCGGATTCCGGCATTTCTTCCATTATGAGAGGTCAGATGAAAACAGGCGGTGAGGCGTGATGATGCCTTCCTAGGTCCTCTGTGCCAAATCTTAAGCCCAATCCTAACCAAGTTCACATAAGCACCCTAGTAGTCAAGGTGCTTGGGAGTAGTGTGAGAACAGGCCGTGAAGCGTGCTGATACCGCCTCAGCTGACCAAGTTCGCACGCTAAGAAGCTCATGCAGGGCACGCAGTAGCGCTAATCCTTCAGCCTTATCTGGAGGCGCAGCTCGAAATCGAGTTCAAGCATGACCAGTCTTAGGATTTTGTCTTGAGGAGATTGGAAGGACGACTCAGAGAATGTCTTCTTCACAGCGAAACTTCTCCAAGGCGCGAAGATACCCATATGCTCGTGTCACTAACTATGCCCCGTCCGTACATATAGCTCGGTACGACGACGACCTCTCGCTGGACAGTCGGAACTATGGCAGAGCCAGTATTGACTGCTGTTTAAAGTCCTCTAAATGTGTTCGGGGGCAGTTGTCTGACTTGTCTCAGGGCAATACCTCTTTTCGACCTGCTATTGCCTTCTATTTCGACCTCACCTTTGATCAGCCAAATGACTACGTTTTCGAAGATGCCTCTGTGTCGCTCACATTCAGCTCCGAAACTGCAGATGTCAGCATCACCGAGTATTACGGACCTCACCAACTCGAAGGTGACAGCCGGGAACAACATTTCAACAGAATCCGACAATTGATGCCGGACATCTCTGCACCATTGCCAGGCGGCCCTCTTAACATCAGTGGTATGGGAGAAACCACCACAACTGATTTCGTGCGGGATTGGCATTGGGAATTTTACGGAATGAGGCGAGCTCGTGGGAGCGGACCGCGCCCATATGATACTATAACCTGGAAATGGCTTGGCAAAAACCTCGACAAGACTCAAAGGATTCCAAGACAAGCAATGAAGTGCGCTGTTATCGTCTATCACAACGACCGACCATTCGGGTTGAGTCTGCAGATCGACGGGAAACTCAGAAGCCTAACACACCGCCTTGCACATTACTGCACTAGGTCGCCAAAAAACCAAGAACCTTGGTCAATAAAACCAAGTGAGTTTCAAGCAGCACTACCACCTCACGATCTGGAGACTATCAAAGATACACTTCATACCGAAATGTTGAGGGCCAATACAGATGATTTCTTGAAATGCTTCCAGGTGTCACCAACTCCTCAGACAACGCAGTCTGCCGCACCGACTGCCACGTCGACTGCCACGCCGACTGTGCCAGTCACGGTGTTAACCACACCAGCAACTGCTGTAGACATTAGCGGGGTGGTGCAATCTGTTGGCTCATTTATTCAAGCGGTCCAGGGAGGTGGTGGTGGTGCTGGGACCAGCTAGAGTTTTTCAAAAAAGAAGGATTTGAACTGCAGCCAGCCAGAAATCTTCACAATTTTACTGTCAGCTCGATACCCGTCCTGGGATTGGCAGGACGAATGCTTGACAGCCGCATAGGCCAGGTTGGGGGACTCAACAAGCTTAAGAGGATTTTGCACGAAAAAGAAGTCCCAATGCAGGTAACGACTTCCGTACTGCTATTTTGTTCTGCGTTTGTCTCCTTGAGGGTATTTGTCCAGTAAGACTAGTGCCCAATCAATCAGATTCTTGCATCCTCATCCGATTTCGCGATGCTGATCATGATTACGAGTGTAATATGTGAATCGCAAGCGTTAGCCGCCAAAATTCGTTCTTGACACGCACCTATTGTATGGCAAACGGGTCAACCCTCGTCCTCTTCAACTCAATGCTCAACATGTTCATAATCGACATTGACGGCGTCTCCTAAGACCGTTATTACTTACAGCGAGTCGACTCAAGCCTTATAGACGTTCTACAGCGGGTTAATTTAAGCCTTGTAGACGTTTCGCGCTCTTACACTCTTACACTAAGCACAAAGTGCTAATAGGCCGACTACGGCAGACGCAGATCAAGCTGTCGCAGTCTGGGCGTCCCTCACTGCCGCACAGCTGGACGCTCTGCAACAGCCTTCGGTCCAACCACAAGCTGTTCGACAGGCGCAAGGTCTACCTGTCAATAACACGACCACTCTGGACATCAACCAGCTGCTACAATGGGTACCTCTATTTCAAAAAATCCAGAGCGGCCAGAGTCAGAAAGCTACTTAGGCTCTACCAGCTAGAGGACCTAGAGGTATTGGCACGCCTTCCGGGCTATTCTTATGCTATTATTGAGCACCTTAGAGACCATCAGCCTCCACGTGAATTTGATTCGGATTTGGACTGGATTTGACAGGCTTAACCTCAAAGTCGCAGTCTATATATTGTCAACGTACCACGACAAAATCTATGATGATCGATCTTGAAATTTTTGAGTCTGAGACTACCACAGAGCAGCTTCCTATCAACGCGTTCAACACAACTGGCAATTTACATCGAATTGTGACCAAGCACATAGTGAGTGTAGACTTCGAATTCGTACATTCACATACATACCTATCGATACCTACTTCCATCCTTCTTCTTATACGGCAACGGCTCGACCCTCTTCCTCTTCAGCTCTACACCCACCATATCCGCAAACCCATTCCTCCTCATCACATCATCCATCCACTCATCATGTTCCACCCTAAACAGACTCGCTCCCACAGCCTTCAGCGCATGTCGATCCGCAAAACTCCTCAGCACAAAGCCCTCCCTCTGCACCTTCTCCATCGCCTTTTGCACATCCACCGCTCCATCCGGCTGCTCCAACACAATAATAGCGATACGATGGTACGGTCCTCCTTTGATAGCTGTAGGGACTTCCCATGGCAGTAGTACAGATGCTTGATTCAACTGTGCTAATCTGATCGTTGTTGCTGTCGGACTGATCTTGACATTGCTGGCTAAGAACTGACATCTATAGTCGAACCCATCTTTCTCCAGATTCGGCACATCGGCGTCTACGATTGCGATGGTGACGAGTCTTTCGCCTTTGTTGAACACCTGCACGTCCAGCTTCGGTGGCTGTTCAGCGACGATGGAAGCGACGTATTCGCCTGGTTGCACGGCGACGCGCTGACCTGAGCGTGCAGTGCGTGGGATGATTCGGTTGGACGAGTTGAGCTTGGTGCCGTGGTAGGAAAGCTCGACGGAGGCTGTGAGGTCAATGGATGGAAGGACGTCTGGGATGACGGACATTTGGGTTATACGCTGTTCGGTGATCAGACGGGCACGGGCTCGCCACTTTTTGTCCGCTAGATGTCTGTAGATTGGGCGGCTCATGTCGCCTGTGGCAGAAAAGTACGCATTAGTGTTGAGAAGCGAAGCATGACTTGGTTTCTTTGCGGATACATCATACCTTGATCGTCCTCAAATCTCTTCTTGACCATGGGATCATTGATATCCGCGAAAATCTTCAGCTTCTCCAAATGTCGCTGCATACTGTCCACCCGCCTACTCTTCTGGAACTCTCCACCACTAACGCTCGGGTCTTGTGCTTTCAATCGCTCGATACGATCACGCTGCTGCTCGATAATTTCAATCTTCTCTGCTCGGTCTTCCGCGAGCACTTTCCGTGCTTCCTGGAAACATTGGTATGGTAATTGTTCGAATGGAATGTTGGCGGAATGTTTCAGCGCAGCGCGACGACGGCGAGAACCAATGGGGAAGACGCGGGAGCGGAGGAGACGTTTCTCATCGCGGGCTGAGGTGATTGTGTTTGGGTCGAGAGAGGTCGGTGCTGGTGGAGGTGGTGGATATGCTGGAGGGAGGACAGCTTCTTGTGTGGTGAGAGTGCGTATTGTGGGAGTGAGGTGCTGGTGTGATGGGCGAGCACTGGCACGTAGGCCTGTTAGTATTCGTGAGGACATTGAGCTGTGTATCGCAGAACTACTGCTGCTGGATTGCGAGATTGTTGACCTTGCCGTCGTCGAAACTTTGGCTGGACTGAAATCTTTGGCGGGCCGAGATTGATGCGGGATCTCCCCAAATCTTCTTCTAACATCAGGGCGACGACAACATCAACCACAGCAAGCACAATGGTGTCCAAGAACTGTCTCTCCCATCTGCGGCGCCTCGTACGAGGTGTCCAAGTCGAAGGACTAGCTACTCATATCCCATCCGTACGCCACCTCCATCCACAGCACCACAACCCCCAAAACTAACACAGCCACCAGGACCTCACCCTCCCCATCCGCTCCTCCCGCACAATGGCCACCCTCGCCAACATGCCTATCGAACAAATGACTCTCTCACCAAATCCACACCTCCCGCAACCCCCCTCCGCAACACCCATCTCCATCTCAGTCCCCACAACACCTCTCCCCTCCACCCACATCACCACCACAATCTATTCCTTCCCGACCCTCGAACCCCTGCGCTACGCCTACTACCCACACAACCACCTCTACCTCCCTCTCCGCCGGGACCTCCTCCACCGCGCCGTAATCTACGAAGGCGACAAAACCCGCTCCGGCACCGCCCACACAAAATGGCGCGACGACGTCCACGGCTCGCACAAGAAGCTGTATCCCCAAAAGGGAACAGGACGAGCCCGTGTCGGTGACAAGCAAAGTCCCGTGCGCAGAGGCGGTGGTGTAGCGTTCGGGCCCAAAGCGCGGGATTTCAGCACAAAACTGCCACGCAAGATCTACGATCTCGCGTGGCGCACGGCGCTGAGCTACCGGTACAGACGAGGCGAATTGGTCGTGGTGGACCGGTTACAGAATCAGCGGAGTAATGCGACGTGGTGGCTCAAGCAGATTTTTGAGGGCAATGGATGGGGTAATGCAAGTGGGAGGAGTTTATTGGTGAGTCGGTGGAGGGGAAAGAGTAATAATGCGCTGTATTTGGGCATGGAGAGGGTGGGAGAGGATGGGAGGATGTTGGAGGTGAGTGATGTGGATGTCAAGGATTTGTTGGGCATGGGACGCATTGTGATTGAGCAGAAGGCGTTGAATGCGATGTTGAAGGAGCATGTTAGTGATTTGGTGCCTGGGATTGGTGCGGCGGCGGGACAGTTGAGTACGAGTGCGTCGTCGGCGGTCATGGAGGAGATGTTGGAGGATGGAGAGCTGCTTGATGCTGCTGAGATGGAGGAATTGGTTGGTGAGGAAGCAGTTGATGGCTTGATTCGGGACGACGTCAAGCCTACTTCAGCATGAGCTCATTCGACACTAATAAGTTCAACCCATTTTCTCACGACCATAACCAATCCTTAGACTGCCACTTCTCTCCGACCCTGACCTCAGCGTACTGATACATCCCAATATACCCTACCCTCTCCTGCTGTTCCTCTGCAATACATCACGTCCTCCTACTCAAATGAATCCCTCCTTAAAGATACGTCAGATCGTGCAGTTGTAGTCTTAGACTCATAGCATTTCTGACTCTGCGGTATGTACAGTACCCCGTGGATGATACCGAGGTGGAAACTCGGGCGTTCGTGTATATCACGACGATTTACAGTAATCTCTGTTCTCCTGCCTTGAGGCTGTGATAAGTTGGATAAGATGTCAGATATATCTTGCCGCTATACCCTACTGTCTCCTACTCTATGTAGATACCAACTGTGCCAACCACGCCCTCCTCACATAGACTCTCTCCTGAAGAAGCGTCCGGGCGTGAGGTGGATGGCTTCGAACTCATGGCATTGCTGACCTTACAGTAAGTAAACCGCGCATGGTGCCGACGTTGAAGCTTGAAACCAGCCGCATTGGAGTAGGAAACGGTGTTGAATGTACAACTTCGGCATCGTGCGGATAAGGGTGCGCGAAAGTCAGATGTGTTTGACAGTGAATTCGGTACTTGTGAACCCAGAGTGTCTAGGGCAGAACCCTTTCTCGAATGCGTCAGCGAAGCGAGGGTAGGATGTCGCGGTACTGAACTGTGCTGTCAATAGTCTTGTTGTAGTTCTATGCTGTTGACTTTTTCAGGACGCCATAGCCCGTGTCAGCCTGACAGACGTCGATAGAGACATCGGTGTAGAAGTACATCTGGTACTCGGCTCCACATCGTCGTCTAGAGATGAATAATCGAGGTACTTTTGATGAGAGTGTTGAGACCAATCACGCAACGCTTGCAATTCTGGAGAGCACTCTTCATCAAACTGTGCAAGCTTCGATCGCAGATGCTCAATGTAGCGGTCACTCTCGGCATTGATGTCGTATGAAGCCATCGTCCTGAACTCGTTTCTGAGATTTGTGCGGAAGTGTGTGTTGAATGCCCGAACGCAGATGTTTCTTATTGCAGTCACTATGCCGCGTCTGCCTACCGTGGTATGTGTCAGTGCGTCGTACGCCGTTGTTACGCACAATGGTGCACATTCTTGCCTCAGAGCTAGTATTGCAGCAGCTGATAAATAATACGTGTTTTCCTTGAACGCATCCATCAATGCGGGTGGCGGTACCCGGACAGTGCCCCTAGCATGCGTCTCCGAATCTGAGGAATTCGGAACCGACATTGGTCGAAAGGTGTAGCGGTAGATCCAAACGCCATTGCGGAGTTCTTCATCGTCGTATTCAAAGTCGACGCCAACCTCGTTATATGACGAGATTCCACCACGGTCGATATACCTCTGCAGAAGTTTGATGTCGAGTTCATAAGTCATAAGCTCATACAGAATAGGAATCGGCTCCGGTCTGGCAAGTTCGAAATCCGTGTCCGGCGCCCCAAAGATGTCAAGCTCGATGGACCAGGATCTAACAGCAACTCTGGGAAGCGTTTCATCCACGCTGATATTGATCCGGTAGTCACTTGACCGTTCTTCCCACCTTTTCATTTGAGGACAGAGAACTAGGGACCGTGTTGATGCAGTGTCCCAGATCTTGACCAAGCTCTCAGGTGTGTTATGCAGTTGTCCTTTTGGTAGTAATGATCGGTGAAGTTGCGCTCGTCCTTCCGCCGACGTGGCCTCGAATTCCAAATACAGGGTCAGCCTGCTGGAGGTAAGAGTTATCTCCATTGCATACAAGTGCCGAGAGTGGAGTGATTCGTGCCTAGCCATATCTTGATCACAACATGATTGCTGTAACAGTTCTGCGGCTGAAGATGCAGTGTAGACAGCCACTCTCAAATTGTCATTGACCGGGAATAAAGCCCACTTGCCCACAAACATGTGGGTATCTATACCTGCTTCCTGAAAAGCTTCAACACAATTCTTCAGTGCTGTAGCGGCTTCCTCGTCCTTATTGGCCCATACCAGTTTCGGCACAACATTGGCGGACACAAATGTTTTCCATATTTCAGATGGACCTATCTGTGTTTCATTAGTATCGTTATTACTACGACTGACACCAACTTCGTTGGTGGATGCAGCAGACGACAGAGCGCCGCGACTCATTAGTGCGGATAATGCGTTCAGAAAGCCGCGTACGTCTTTCTCACCAATCATAGGAGCAGAAGAGTCATAGAGGTTGCATGCCCATTGGTTGTACTTGCTAAAGAGTGAGCACGAAGGCACGTGGTCCGATGTTCTCGAGTGATATGCCAGACCACACGCGGCCAGATATAGGAGACAAGTGACGTCTGTATTCTGAGGATGAAAGTCCCTGTGTTTGCCAAAATACGACCAAAGACCGTGAACCGAAGCAAGCTGAAGCGCACTGCAAATTAAACGCGGATATAAACTCATAAATATCCACTTGCAACCACGCTGCTGAAAAGCCGCAATGGTGGCGTCAACTCTGTCAAACATGCATGCTTGTAGGTCATCGGTGATGTAGTCCTGGAAGAGGACTGCCGTCCAATGCTGGCGCACGACGTTGAACCGAGGTGGATCTGATGGTTTGCGGTCAGGTTCCCATGACATTGTGGTGCTGATGGACAGTATATAGTCGACATATAGTTGTGTGATTCGAGCTGTTGAGCAAAGGTTTGCGCTAATAAATTGGAGGACCCCTTCATCCTCTCTGATAAACTCTGCAGCACTGCGATGAATGAATCCAACAGCTTCTGAATCATAGAGGGTCGAGATGGCTTTCCTGTGCTCCAGATCGAGATCGGTTAAGAAACCCCAGGGCAAATCCTCAAAAGAATTGTCCGAAGCTATATTGTCACCATGAGCACGTCCAAGACCGCGGCCACGATCTGTGGTCGTGCATTCTACCAAGCCCAAACAACGACTTCCGACCGTGTGTTTCAATTCGCGAACCCGTTTGTTGGGCTGGTTTTCCAATTCATTACACAGTTCTTTGGCACTTTTCTCGTCAAGATGCTCCATAGCCTTTCGGTTGAATAACCACCTCATGACAGCTATATCAAGCAGTGATAATACACTCCGATGCAGGTTGTGGGCAAGCATAAAATTGAGTAAGAAGGCTGTTTCCGGATAATGGACTTTATCGACCTTACCCATCATGCCCTGGTAAAGCAATTTCAGAGTTGCTGGTAACGCTGTTACTCGTTCTTCCAAGAGGTCAAAACTGTCCTCGGATTCGAATCCAGCCTCGAGGTCCTTCAAGACCAGAGCGAGCCACAAAAACACTCCTTGAGCTTTCTCTATCAAGCCTTCAAGTAGCCTGATGAAACGTGTCTCGTCCTCTTCCATTAAATCCATTGCCCAGTCGTGTAATGAGAGCCGTTCCCCAACATACTGCATCATATCGTTACGAGTCAAGTTTTCTAATTTCAACTGTTTCGTATTCTCATAACGTCGCTGGAATGCGGGTTCCGGGCGACTTGAAACGCAGACTCTGCTACCTTCGCACATTTCCAGAAGAGTGTCTATTAGCTTGAACAAGTCTTGCGTATTATACTGCTCGTCAGCGAACTCATCCAGACCGTCGAGTAGGTAGAATACCTTGTGACTATGCTCTACCCGTTCTAGAGTGTATTTCAGTGCAAGCTCCAGGTTCTGACGACTCATATTCCAGGTCTCGATTGATGCATAGTCGTTGGATATGTAACCTTCATGTTGAAGAAATGTAATGAGTTGATCAGATAACGTACTTTCCGTCTTTATAAGTTGGTAAAGTATTGACCGGAGCATCCCCAAAACTCCTTTCTGCTCGTCAGTACCAGCAGCCCAGAAATAATGCGTGATGATGAGGTAGGTCTTTGGCGTTGCCCAGGCCTCGAGAAGCTTACGAGCACCAGGATGCGTTGCGATGAGCTTCATTAGACTGGACTTTCCTGATCCTAATTTGCCGGAAATCCAGTAAATTCTACCACCAGCATTAGTGCCCAACCACTCGCCAAAATCACATTCGGTCTCGCCAAATTCGAAACTGCTGCTCGAGTCACTATCATCGATACTGATGCGATTCTTGGAGGCATTGAATATCCAGCTGAATGTATCACCATGAGTGTCGTGGATTTTGTCGGCCCTGGTGTTCATGTTTGGGAACTCAAGACGCTTCATAAAAGCTTGACGCGTTTGATCTTGATGTTCTTCCTGTATTCTTTTGGCCTTGTCTTTGTCCATCGCATTGATCATAGAATCTCGATTCTCCACAACTCCTCGAATGATCATATTCCGAGTCTGCTCGTGCTCAAGCGTGACATGCTCTCTGGTTCGGACTGCTTCCACCCTGACAACTTGCACTGTTTGCTGCACGCTTTGTGCCAACCCTTTTAAGCATGAAACATCGCCCTTGACGGTGTGGATGTCTGCAGAAATGGTTGCTATCATGACATCGAGGTCGCTGAGGAGTTGGGCGTTGTCCATGTTCATTTTCCTGCGTCGTCGCTTTAGTACGGAACTAACATCACGGCCGCGGCACAAACCTCACTTACCTGACGCCCGCTAGTATTGTAGTTTGCAACGTCTTTTCGTAGCCCTCTAAACTTTTCTGCATTTCCTCGAGTTTGCCGGTATTGCACAGCAACTTTACAGCAGTAACGAAACTACTCTTACGCCGGCATGAGTCTAACTGCTTTTTGAGCTCTTCCGCAGTCTTGATACATGCTTCTGCCAACCCTCGCTCATCTTCATCAGGATCACTCAAACCAGCATGTGGTTTAGCAGGCAACGACTTCTGCAATTTTGATATCACTCGTTGTAAGTACTCGGAGCTATCTTCAAGACTGATCCATTTCTTGCTGGAGCCCGTTGCGTGCACGGCTCGCAGTATCTTGATGAATTCAAGGCTGAAGGAGATGACGCCTATGATGGCACTAGCTGTATCGAGTACTACCATACTGGAGTAGACAATAAGAAGGTGTACAGGTTTCCGACGTGCGATAACGGTTGAAGCTAAAGCTGAAGTCACGAGGTAGCGCTATAGCTGCCAAGGCCTGTAGGAATATGCAGGTTAGCGCACTAGCCTGCTATTGGCTGACGCGCGCATTTTGTCGGACTACTATATAGTAAGGTAGACGAGACCAGCTTCTGAATATTACACAGGCATTCCATAGACGATGTAAGGAATTTCCAGCTGCATTAAAGATGAAGATTGAAGACATGAAGACGACAACCCGGAAGGGATCCAGCTCCAAGTCAGATCTTCGTTGTCCGGGAGCGTCTGACTTCCGGGAGTGTCTGACTTCCGGGACAGTAGGCTCTCGTGGTCGACATCTCTAGTTTTTCCCAGTAGCCTACAATCTTCACTTGAAATGTAAAGTAAGGTAGGAAAGGCCGAGTGAGTTCAAATAGTTCGACTCTTGTCTGCTGGGATTACTAATCCCAGGATGTCCACGACGACATCCAACAAAAGCTCAATTTTGCATACAATTTTGAGCACATCCAACATCATGTGAATTATCGTTGGATATGTCCGCTCCCACAATGCCTGCCGTCGCCCAGCTCGATGATCTCGGGCTGGCTCTCCTTGTATGCCTCGTCAGCGAGCAGCACTGCATTGTCCGAGCTCCGGAACACTTGATGGAAAATGTAGAGTCTCGAATACGTTCGTTGGCATCGGAAGTGTTCTCTCTTGATTATGCCAATGTCAGATGCGACGTTCATACTACAGGTGACCACATCATGACGGCTTTTGAACGACGAGAACATAACGCCGGACGGAGCGACACACCTGAAACCAAAGTATGTTTTTGTCCATGGGACCAGTGTATTCATTGTGTGCTGGTCTACCTCTTCAGCAAGACTTCTGCAAAGGTTTCGAAATCTGGTTAGGTCGCTAACGTTTACAGGTAATTGTTGCTTGCGATCTCGATCAAGCACAGCCGCATGTTCAGATCGAGGCTCTCGAGTTCATGCGGATAAGTCGTGGAAAAGGCCAACATAGTCAACGTCAAATGCAAGGAACTGTTGTCTTCGTAGCGTTACTGAGGACTACAACACGAGCCCCTCCATTTATGGTGGATCACCTTGTAAGTCTATAAACCTTCAGTTCACCAGTAACATCATACATACTAACATGGCCAAGAATGACCACTTCTTCATGCTTCATGATGTTTCAGAGCACACTCATACATCTGGCAAGATACCACAACAACGTCCACCTTACGCTTCAGCCGACTCTTTCGCGTCACTTTCATCACTATCCTCGGTCATCATAAAGCGTGACAATCCTGCCTTGAACACCAAAAGCCTGACACACAGTCCTCAATCTACAATCTCTCCTGCTCAGATTGCCAATCTTCAAGCGCATGCCAGCAAGATTCGCAGCTCAGCTGAGATTCGTCGGTATATTCACAATATTGTGACCTTTCTCCGGCTGCATCGTGGTGTAGCTGGTGGAGTCTCGGCATTGGCTGCCAGAAACTTGCCAATTCTTGCTCGGTATGTGATACACATGCTTCCAATCGCTCGATCGCTAATGAAGATGTATCTAGCATACTTTCAGTTCTCCACTCGCTCAACTACATACCGCCGAGCTTGGTTGCTCTTGCTGCACGCAAGGTCTTCACACACCGGATCCTAGTTGCTACACCAGAAACAGAACGTAGTATGCAGTGGGGAAGTGATTACAATGCTGTTTCTGATGCTTTGGATGGAATGACACCTGAGCGGATTGTAGATGAAGTATTGGCAAACGTCGAATGTCCATTATGATTGTGGCTACAGTGTTCAGTCTATATCATTCGACAGTCACGACAATGTCAAAGTTGTCTGTATTCCCTGGATCATCACTGGGATTAGCCTCCACCCAGTTTCAGGTTCATCTAGTAATGATGCCGGATTTCAGATCTATGCAAAACAGATTCGTCTCAAGGGTTATCCTGCATCAAGAGACATCGATCTTGCAGGAGTACCGGCAATTGGACAAGCTGATATACTATTTCGACTGCCCTTCGTCTGAGGCGTTGTTGACGACAGGACCGTCCTCGTCGTGCTCACCGATAGCTTCGGGGTCATCTCTATACTCGATTGCCCAAGCGCGACCTCCAACATCCTCTTCATCATCTGCAGACGTAGTACCTAAAGTCTTTCTGCCTTGGATAGCGGAAGTTGATCTTGTCATGACAACAACGACCTGGTCTCAAATTAGTACTCAGCATGATAATGGCTGTGTGTTTGAGACGCACTGTCCACAGCAAGACACCAGCGACGACAGCCAGAATCCAACCACTGACAAACCTCTCCTGGTCGACTTATGCACCCAGACATCCAAAATGCCTGTCATACCTCTGCTCGCAAGCATTGGCGCCATGGTGAGCGTCAGGAAACGGGCAAGCCATATCACGACTACTTCTGAGCCCGCAGCACTGGAAAGCGTCTTGGATTCTGGTGATTGCTTGCGAATCTTTGGATCTGAACAAGGTTCTCCACTTTTCCTCGAGCGCACAATGAAGCGCTTCACGTGGAGCAATGTGTATGCCTGCTAGGGTGGTAAGAACAGTCTCATAGACGAGCAATGCCATGAAAGACAAGATGTTGGAGAGAAAGTAAGGAGGCAGAGTGCGAGTACGAAAGAAGGCGATCAATCCTGGATGCTGGGAGAGGAGAGTGGGGATGAGAGAAGAAAGTTGGAGGATAACACCAGCAACAGCTGGAAGTGCAGTAGTCAGTGCGAGCAGAGTGTCGGCAATCGGGAGCGAGTAACGGTGCGAAGTGCGAAAGATCCATGCTCCGAGAAGAGTCAAACAGAGAAGCCACTAGCAAATGTCAGAGAAGCAAACAGTGTGAAGGAGGAAGGATGACATACTAGGGCAGAGATGATCTTGATGACAGAGTTGTTGGCCATCTTACTCACACTTTGGTCTGATTGATGAAAGGGCACAAAGGAGGTTCTGTTTGATTGAGGTTCAGCTTAATTGTGATAATGCAATGGCAGCAATGCTCAAGATGAGAAAGAAAACAAGGAGAGGAGCAAGTTAGGATGCTGATAGTAGTGAATGAGCTACAAAAGGTGTAGGAATCTTGTAAAAAGCTGTAGTTGTAGAGAGCTGTAGCTGTAGCTCTTTGGAGCTACCCCGCCATATTTAGAGATCCATTCCTCCTTGCTTGCTTCATGCGAGGTGGAAAGGAGGTAACCCTAATAGGCGCTCGGGCCGTGTTCCATTGGCATGGACGACAACTACAACATTCAGCTGTGATCGATGCAACTCGCAAGACTCGAGCTTGGCGAGAAGACAGCTCCGTAAAGGGTGCTGACTGCTGAGTGATCCGTGAAGAATATAAGAAACAAGCTGGACACCGTACCTGAACGCAACCTGCTCTAGCACAGGCCATTGTCTGATCTATACCTGCATTTACACCACTACCTGCTGCATCGCAAAGATGATCCAGGACTTTGCGCTCACGATTGCTCCGCGAACAGACACAAACTCTCTCTCCGACCTTCGCGGCGCCACCATCGGCATTGATGCCTCGTTCTACCTTTCCTTCCTCCTAACCAGTTACGATGAACCCCTGCTCACTGTCCTCGGCGGTCTTCCTCTCGCGTTTCGGCACCACATCAGCATCCATCTCGAGTTTCTGCGCCAAAACGACATTACACCCATCTTTGTCTTCAATGGACTAGACATTGGACGAAAATACATGCCTTTCAAGACCTCAGACGAGACAACAAAGTCAATATCAGAAGGTTGGGATCTCTATGTCAGGGGCTTGGGTCAAGATGCGGTCAAGAAGTTTGGACAGTCGAAGCATGCAGACCCTGAGCAATACAATCGACTGTTACAGTCAATCTTACACGAGAAGAGCATGGAGTTCATCGTGGCTCCATATGACTCTGCAGCACAGCTAGCCTATCTGTTGAAGTCTGGCCCAGAATACGTAGATGCCGTCGTCGGATCACTCGAACTCTTGCTCTACGATATCGAGAAAGTAATCACCAGTCTCGAATTCTCATATGACCAGAGCCTACCTCTGAACAAGATCGATTACTCCCAAGCACAGTTCACCTTCGTCACACAGCAGGCATGCATAGAGGAGCTAGGACTCGCTTCGCATGACCAATTGGTAGACGCCTGTATACTCAGCGGCTCATCCCTCCTCCCCACATTACCCACACTCAGCAATGGTCCTATGAACATGATGTCCAACAAGATCCGTTCGGTAGTTGACATGATGAAACGAGATGGTCAGACCGGATTATCACTATGCCTACAACTGCAGGATGATGAGAGCATGAAGAAGGAGGATTACGTCGACCGCTATCGTCGTTCTCGTATCGCCATTAAGCACCAAATTGTCCTTCAGTCAAGTGGAAGAGTACGGCCATTTGAGGCCGAGCAGATTCCCAGTGACCTAAACGCTCTCATTGGGCAACGGCTTCCCGAAGAACTCTACTACTATCTGTCTATTGCAATACTCAGTCCTGGACCACTAAATCAGCTTACATCCGCACAGATATTCGAAGTGGCTCCCACAGATGGTGGTGAATCTGCTGAGTATCGTTCTTTGATCAAGGATAAGCTCACGGCTATCCGCAGCTCCACTTTGGCTCTCCTGTCTTCACCACTGCATCGCGCATATCAGTTTCGCGATGTTGTGCTGAGGTGCTGGTTCGACCAAAATTTGGAGACGATTGTGGCTGTGAAAGGTATTACTGCTCCAGGCCAAGTAATTCAAAGCTGGCATGTGCGTGGCGAATCACTCCCGAACACTGCAGAAGAATTCACTTTGAAGATGGCAGTAGGTGCGGCAAGGTCGAATGGGTTTGGTACGAGGTCAAAGACTAAGAAAGACAACGCGAAGGTTTGTAGTATATGTCTGGCGGATGAGTTTGGACTGACATATGTTTAGCCTCTCAAGACAAAAGTCGAAATCAAGGCGAACACCCTTTGGCGCTTCTTACACATCCGCGACTACATTAATGACCAGCACGAGCTTACCAGCTGGGGTTTGGTACTCAATGCCGCACTGTCTCCAGGAGATCAGTCGAATGATTCAGACGAAATAAATGAAGCAGTCCTGATTGCAATTGAATTGCTTCGATATGGACTCTTGAATGCGAACAACATGTTCCCTACATATACAGGCGCTCCCATTCGAGGTTCCAGTACGTTAATGAATCTTCTAGCTCGCACCATTGAAATCAAGCACTAACATGCTTTCCTTAGCTAACGACAAGCGTAACACTCTCCTCGTCTCTCGAGTCGCATCGCTCCTGTCACTGCGCCACAAACCTGTCGGATATGTCGGTCCTCTTTCACGGCATATCCTCGGTTATGCCTCTTTGATCAATGCTGTTCGCTCTTCTCTTCGCGATCTGCTGGAAGTCACCTTCACGACACTGCTTCTAAATGGTGACGCTGATCGAGACGTGTTGTTCGCGAACAATGCCAATGACCTCACCGATATAAGCCTTAAACACCTTCCATGCTCTTCCCCGAGTAACTGCGGTCTCGGTGTTGCAATGAAAGATTATCTAGACCACGAAGAGCTCGCTGGACTACCAGATAATGAAGTCACTGATGCAAGAAAACAGCGGGTGCTTGAATTGGCAGCAGGTAAGGATGGTGGCGATGGTGGGTGGTTTAGTGAGGCAGTCGACTTGAGAGGTGATCTCAAGAAAGCTTGGCTCTTGTGGGATAAGGTGAGCTCGGGTCACTTGTTAATGAATGATATTGAGCTAATATATTGGACAGGTTTATGCTGGAGTTCAGGCTGGCCTCAAGTCCGGCCTGGTGAAGGATAAAGAGCTGTGGGAGACGTGCAATGAGTGGACGAAAATTAGGCGCACATAGACTATATGTTTAGGGCATGATCGACGAGCTTGACGACCATAATGTGACGAGAACGATGATATGTGCATGGGATTTGAGAAGAACAAGCAAGGCATAAGATGGCGAATCTTCTCGCATGTGAAGACACCCAGCTCCAAGACAGTGTGCTCATAGAATTAGAGTAGCTTGACCAGAAGCAACACTATGTTTCGATATTGAACCAAAGGGACAAGACAGACGAATGAGGAAGCTGCGGACCACGGGCCTACTCCGGCATCCACCGATGCAGGGGCTAGGTCGATCAAAAACGCGGGGCAAGAGCGGTGACGAAGGTCTCGAATCGAAATAACCGGTTACGCTTGTGCGCCTCCAACCTCCTTCATTTCGTGCGCCAATACATCCCAACATCGTCAACCTCTTCCTCTCTCCTACAAAATAGCGCCTTTTCCCTAATAATCGTACTTTATCCTGCTTCTGAGACCGACAATACACAAGCGACAACAGCACAACCACCATCAACAATGGCGCCTTCAGGCACTAACAACATCGTCAACCTGGTCGTGCGTGGTCTCCAGGGCTTCTTCGCTATCATCGTGCTCGGTATCTCTGCTGGCTGTAAGTCTCTCACTTCCTTCCCTTTAGCTCACCTCCATTTGTCAACATGACTGCGCTTCCCTGCCACCTCTCTCCTCTACTTTCGCACAATCACTAACGCACAACATCACAGTAATCGCCGACTTCGCCGGCTCGCCCTCACAATACGGCTACAACCTCTTTGTCTCCCTCTGGACCCTCGTCATCGTCATCCCCGTATCCCTGATCGCCGCCCGCTTCATCCAATTTCTTGCGGCTCCCATTGTCGCGTTGGTTCTTGAGGCGCTTTCTTGGGTTTTCTGGTTGGCGGCTTGGGCTTGTGCGGCTGCCAGTTTGCATGGACGTGATGGATATGTGAGGAGGCCGACGAAGGGTGCGCTTGTGGCTTTTGGTGTGCTTGAGTGGTATGTTCTTCGTGATGTGATGTGATGTTTTGTTGAGTGATGGTGAGGAGGCGATGTGGATTCAAGGATGATGGCTAATTTGTTGTGTGAATCTAGGCTCTTGTTCTGCTATACCTTGTACGTCGCGGTTATGGCTTTCCTTGACCACAGCAGGGGTGGTGGTGGTAAGGGCAGTGGTGTTTAGATGAAGATACAGTGTTGTGGTGGAGAACGAATGGGAGGAGGTGTGCGCAGACAAGCAAGCGCAGGGTTTGAACTTGAGTAAGAGTCTACTGTGGTTGTGGCGTGGAGGAAGAATGCGTGGAGAAGGAGAGGATACCTATAAAATAAGCTAATACAGGTCTCATTGACCTTGATAATGCTAATTGAATCAGAATCAGTGTGTATAAAGACATCCTGCTGAAGGATATCACGTCTGTGTGTGCCGTCCCATTGCTCCCTAACCCCCTTCCACATCATTAAACCTTTCCTAACCTCTTCTCAACCATCTCATAATAAAGCCCGACTGCTTCATCAATAACCTCCCTAACCTTATCCACCTCCAACTTCGGCTTCCTGTTATAATCGCAAAGCCCATTTACTTCTTGCTCAATGTCCACGAGCTGCGTATACACAAAGCCGCAGATGTGTCCGCCTGATACTATCCCTGTTACCATTGTGCGGATGCGGGAGAGGAGGTCTTGAGGGTCGGAAGCTGTTGTGTAGCCCCAGTCTCTTTCATTATCATCTCCTCCATTCGCACCTCCTCCAATATTGATCCCTGCAAACTCCGTACATATAATCGGCGTGCCCTGCTCATGCCTACATCCTGCGTCTTCTCCCTCAATCGGACTTACAAAAACAGGCCGATTCGACTTCGGCGCCAAAATCTCGTCTACGCTCTTACACGTCTCCGTCAGGACATCACCATCGGCATAATCATGAAACGTCGTCAAATCATTAACCACATGCTCCCACCCACAATTATCATTCACAGGACGACTTGGATCAAGCACTTTCGTGGTGTGATACACCGCTCTGAGATGGTTTCGCTGTGTGATACTTGTGGCGAGATCGGTATACCCCCATGATTCGTTCACGGGCGTCCATGTGATGATGCTAGGGTGGTTGATATCCCGTCTTACTGCCTCTGTCCATTCTGCACTGAAGCGCTCGGCGTACAAAGAGCTGAAAGCGTACGCATTTGCGGTTTCGCCCCATACGAGGAACCCGAGAGTGTCGGCTAGGTGCAGGAAGCGAGGGTCTTCTACTTTTTGGTGCTTGCGGCAGCCGTTGAAGCCGAGAGACTTGGAGAGTTTGATGTCGGCTTTCAGGGCGGCGGTAGATGGGGGTGTCAGGAAGGTATGGGGCCAGTAGCCTTGGTCGAGTGCTAGGGCTTGGAAGAAAGGGTTGTTGTTGAGGCGGAATGTGGAGTCGGAGTTGGACCAGGAGAGGGAGCGCATGCCTGTTGTTGTGTGGATTTTGTCGAGGAGGCGGGTTGAGGAAGAGTAGAGGGAGATGCTTAGCGTGTAGAGCGTGGGGTGGTCTGGTGACCAAAGTGCCGTATTTTTGTGCCACATTCGAGTGTCGGATTGTTGGTGTGAGGTTTGAAAGGTGGTGGAAAGGGTGCTGAAGAGGTTAGGAGAGACGTGCATGGGGAGGTCTATCTTTACAGTGTTAGTTTCTCGGGGCAGGTTGTGTAAGTCAGATAGTACGATTTGTTCGCCAGCGAGTGAAGCTGTCAGTTGCACTTTTAAAGCCTGGCCTGCTCGTCGTCCAAGTATGGCAATGTTTGCATGAAGTATTCCATTTTCAATATCATCAGATCTAATGACTGTGCCGTGACTAGAATCACCAATTCTAGTGGCTGGCACGACCTCGAGCCAGACAGACTGCCAGATGCCGCTCGAGGGTGTGTAGAATATGGATTCGCTTTTTGGCTTCCAATATTGCTTGCCACGAGGTTGAGTAAGATCGTCTGTTGAGTCGAATACTCGTACTGTAAGACGTTTCGAACCGGAAGGCGAGATGTCGAAGATACCAGTAATATCAAGTTCGAAGGGTACTTGGCCGCCACGATGTTCACCGACATAGTGACCTTCCACCCAGACTCGAGCTTCATAGTCAATGGCACCAAACCTGATGATTACACGATCTCCTCGTTGCTTCTCCTCTGCTGTTCGTAAATCGTCTATGTTTCGTTCATACCATAGCACTTCGTGGGCCGTCCTCTCGCCGATACCTGAGGCAGGACATTGGAAGACATATGGCACGATGATTATCCGTTTGTGATTGGTTGTGTTGCTGAGTTTAGTGTGAATGTTGTCTTTGACAAGCTGATCCGGATGAGCCGAGATGGTCTCCATGAGGCTGTCTCGAGCTTGAGGGTTATTTTGGGCATTGTTTTGGTTATCTGTGGTGTTTAAAGTGACTGAAGCAGGTAAACCTTTGTGCTGCCATAGTTTTGTCTGGCCAATGTCATCGTCGTCGAATAAGAAATCCCAAGGACCATTGAGTGATTGCCACCTTAACCGATCGCGCTGGAAATCTGGGCGAGGGTAGTCACCTTCGTCCTTTTCTGTCATTTTGGGTTTGTGATGTTAATGGCATGAAGGTGTGAAGGGGATGAGGGCGGGGTTTTGGCTTGGCATTATCTTAAGCAGGGTTTCAACGTTGTTTCACTTTCAGCCCTATGGACGTCACTTCTGTTCTGAGATCTGTTTCAGATTCTGTAGTCAGATGCAAAAATGAATCATCCGTGAAGCTCTATGAAATGCATGCAGAAAACCACAAAGCAGCAGTCGAACAGTAGTATTGATGGCGAAGTTAATTACAGCAGTAACAATACCTGACCATTTTCTTCCACTAGGCAAGAACAAAGAGCTTTATTACATTTCAGCTGGATTGTGTCTTGTCATGCTGATCACATCGAGAGAATGAGAATCACCGTTATATTGCAGATTCGATCGCGCGAGTCTTTGCTCTGCCAAATGCCAACAATTTGAGACGAAAGACCTAGCCCAGTGTTCTTTGGCGTGCCTTGACAATCATCTCGATACGCGCCCCGGAAGTCTTGATCGCTGAGTAACATAGTATGTTCCAGGATTAGCTTTCTTCTGCCTTGGTCGACCGTCGAGATGCTGATACACTCTGCAGCCGACAGCTAATCGCGTCCCACCCCCGCTACCACAGTGATAGGGTTTGAAACTATACGCTGAGGAAGGACCGATCAGGACGCGAAAGGGGGAAAGCAGCAGTAGAGATGAGCTTAAAGCATTCATGATCTGCTTCTGCCGACCTGCCTCCAACTCACTTGAACGAGTCCATGCTCAAGTTCAACCTCTCTTTCCGTTCTTTGTCCAGTCTATCCTCCTCCTCTTTTTTCTTCGCCAGCCGCTTCTCCAGCTTCCTCTTCTTCTCCGCCTTGTCCTCCTCTTTTTGGGTCAGCCTCTCCTCTCTTTCTTCCTGTTTCTTTGCCGTTTTCTCTGCATTCGCCTGTTTGCCTTGATCCTTGGGCTGGAAGAACATTGTCACCTGCGCGCCAGCCGTTCCCTCCATCTTCTTAAACTCCTCACCACCACCTTCCACTTCCGCGACCGTTAATTTAATCTTCGACAACAACTCGACAATCTCATCCCTCGTCGCCTTTCTACCTCCTCTTTTCGGCGCTATCATAACCTCAACCCGTCTTCCTTCTTTCAAGAATTGCTCAATCCTCTTCAACCGATATCCAAGATCATTCTCAGTGATTGCCCAATTCAGCTCAACCTGCTTACTCGAATCATCCTTGTTCTTTTGTGTCACCCTCGCTTTCCTCTTTGCTGCCAATTCGTCTCGTAGTTCCTCCATCGTTACTAGTTTTACAACGGGTATCCCTTCCTCTGTTTCGCCTACTTTTCGCAGGTGAGAGGTGGATCGATCGATGTCGCGGAGGAGAGATGAGAGTGATGCTGCGGCTTGGAAGCCATTGGGCGTGACAAGATGAGCGCTTCGAGAGCCTATCCGTTCATCGAGGATGATTTTGGTGGGGTCAAAGCTGAGGGCGGGATTGTTCTTGAGAAGAGTTTTTGTGACGCCAGGAGGTGGCGGCTTGTTGTAGACGGATTTGGAGCGGCTTTGGCAGATTGGAGTATAGACTGGAAGTATTCTGCTGCTTTCTGAACAGTAACTTGGGCGAGGTGAGGAGGATAGTAGTGGGCGAATGAAGACACCGAAGAGTGCTTGAGAGGAGGATACTGCGGTTCGAGAACTCATGGTGATTTATGAGGTCGGTAAGAGCTAATGTTGAATGCCAGCTAGTAAACAGCTTATTCACATAACTTTTTTGCCAAGGTTTCGGATGCGTTTCAGCATCACGTGACATATGGTCAGCCTTCTCCAAACTAGCAGCTTTCCTTTGACATCTTGGTACATATAGTCTCTCGACATTGTAGATGTGAAGCAGTTCATTTGAGAAGAGACGAACATGTCGTGATCTGAAATCATCTCCTAGCATGACGACCTCGTGGCAAGATCAATATCTCGCAGCGCTGCAAATTCGTGATCGTCGTGAACAAGCCAACAAGTCCATCTACGACGCCTGTACGTCTAGCTTCCATCTTCTATCCTCGGATCTTCTCATATCTCTTGCAGATACCAAGCTTGCCGATCACACCAGCACTCTCACCTCACAAGCTGTGCCCTCCGTACTACCCAACACCAACCCCAATGCTACCACTTCAGCCCAGCCACCACCAGAAATAGACATCACAGCCTTGACCGCCCTCCGCACCGACCTCGCCACAGCTCAAAGCACTCGCTCCACACTGACTAGCGAACTCGCCGATCTCACGACAACTCTCGCATCCTTGCAATCCACCCTCACAAGCACATCAACCACTGCGAACAGTCTGGCGAGGGAGAAGGCTATCCTGGAAAGGAAATTGAGGGATAGAGATGAGGAGTTGAAGGAGAAAGGGCGCATGTTAGAGAGGGTGCAGGATGAAGTTGCTGCTTTGGAGATGCAGTTGAATTTGTTGGAGGAGGAGAAGGAGGGTGGTTGGGGCAAGGGAGGGGTGCGGAGGGGGAGTGCTGGGAGGTGATGGCCGGCTATGAATTTGGGAGAAGTCCGTGGCCTCGACGCGATCACGTCGGAAGCTTTACTGCTCGTCGCCCTACGATTCATCTGTTGTTGACATTCTGGGGGTTTCATAGACGTTAATACATATTTCGCAGTATTCTTGCTAACAGACGAGGCCTCGGACAAGGTTTGAGGGGTGCTAAGGTGCTTGAGGGCCTAATCAACACCTTCAAACTCGTCGAAATCCTGTAAAAAGTTGTTTGAGATGCAGCAGACAGATTACTAGCAAACGAGCCCAGCCTTAGATGGGTTGTCAGGAGTGCTAGGTACTTGAGGGCCTGATTAGGATCCGAAAGCAACTATTTGCTAATTTACACTGTAGACGGGCTTACCACATGATGTTCACCACGGGCTGTACAGAAGTACCACTGCTCATTATCGTCCACCCACCATTCTCATCGGCCACTCCATCCACTTCCTCCAATCAACGTTGTCGTCATCATTCAGTCTGGATATTTCTCCCTCTCCCCTAGCAAATTCCTGCATTACTGCCTTCACGACACTCTCCCCAAACCCTTCAATCCAATACACACCTGTTACTCTACTCATTAGGACACCCCAATGTGCCAACAGCAACAGTGCCTGTGGAGTCCCACGATCCAGGCAATCAAGAAATGATGTCGGTATAAGCACGGTCCATGCTGCAGCGGCCACGCTAGCTGGGAGCGGATCAGAAGAATCGGAAGCGGCTGGAGATGCCGCCGCAGCGACACGAGCGAGGCTTTCGAGGAGAAGAGTATGGGATATGCTATATGTTTCGCAATCTGTGCTTGTTCTCGCTTGCGACATACTGCCTTCATTGCTCCACAGCTCCAATAATTGAGAGAACTGCTCAAGCATTCGCTGGAAGAACGGATCTTTTAACGCAGATGAAGCTATCTCAAATGCACCAGGATACGTGAAAGCGAATAGCGGACTCTTTTCCAACCACATCCAGCAGTCGGTACCCTGCAGATCAGGAATGGCTCGTAGTGTACGTATCCAATTACTGCTGGTTAGTTGATGTAGTCTGTCTTCAGCATCGTCGTGCAAACGTGGCGAAAAAGACGGGTAGACGAAAAGTGCGGCAATGATAGTGTACATGAAGACAGCTTCGTAATTGGATTGGTCGACCTCTGTTATTGTACTGCGAAACAAGGCCATGCTTGAGTTTTCGTGCTCGGCTGCTTCTAGCACGGCTTCAGTGTGCTTTGGACTCTGGTGTGGCAGCGATAGTGATTTGAGGACTGCAGCACAAGCAAGTATGGCATGCAGAAGAAACGGATTCTTCATGGCAATGTCGACAACTATGGTGCGTGCAAGTTCTGTAACTGCAGGCACTTCGAATATTCGTGATGTGTTGTTCTGCCAATGACCGAGCAGATTGAGCTGTGCTGGGGAAAGAGCACGCACAGGCGAGCGCCGCCAGTCAGCAGAACCTGGTTCGTTGTGCAATGGTGGTAATTGGTATCGCAAGTGTTGTGACTCGGACGTGTCCTGTGCTTGAGACTCTCCTGATGTGCACGAGGCTGTCAGAGGTGTAACAACCTGTGGGAGTCCCACCGAAGGTGACCTCGAGCTGCTGGAAGACGCCTCGTTTCGATTCACATAGTGGCACTCTAGTCTCTTCGTCCTACATCTCGAGCAAGACGGTCTGGACTCGTCGCACTACTCACTATCAGTAAACAAGAAGTATAACACCTGAAATATACTAACCTTAGTTCGATACTGCTTACACTGCACACAACCCGTGAAGGTCTTGTTATGAAATCTCTTCTTTCTGAACTGGAGATTGTATTGCTTGGGCTCGAATTCCATATCTGGATGCTGGATGACGACGCGAAATGAAAGGAGCTGAAAAGATTGTTTTAATCTGAAGGGAGGAGGACTCGCTTCGAGCTAGTTACTTCGGTAAAAGGGTCAAGTACGGAGTAGTGCCGAATTACTACCTCCGGCTCTTAGCGGGAACGCATTCTTAATCGGTCTCTCGAAGTTTATAATTAGCCTTACAAGATAAGAGCTGCCTTTAGCTTAATTAGGACTAAAGAGAAAGCCTTAGGGGAAACGGAGGCCCTAGCATAACTACATAGTAGAAAGCCCTAAACTCTATAGTAGAGTAGTCCGTTATGGGGAGGCGCCAACCCTAGCACAAATCACCAAGTAAGTTTCTTATCGTGATACAATGCGCCGCCAAAAAGAGCCAATCAGAGAAGCTCCGTTCGCTTAGAACTGCCAAGATACACATGCTCTTGGCAGCTCATCCCCAACACTCCACTTGTTCATCAGCATCGTGGCTATGTTTTACGACATACGCGTGCCCTGTGAGTCTGCCGGTGTGCGTGATACTCGTGATTGGACGTCGCTTCGATTGTCGTGGGAGGGCTCTGCGCAACACAAACACAAGGATCAATATAAAACACTCTGGCATCCTCTTCATAGTCTGGGAAAAAGTGTCCTCATCCTCGTCTGCTTCTCACTGCTCTGGTCTCCTCTCTTTCTCGTCTTATACCCTCCACCGTCGTCAACCCCTGTCCTCCAGACTCACTGAATAGTCCTTTTCCCAAGCAGCTATTCAACATGACCATGGACTTCACCCGCAGACAAGTTCCTGCCGACTACCATCCATCTCTCGACGACCCAAATGCTTGGGTTCCCTACCGCTACATACCATCCGTAGCCGCTGCCATCATTTTCATTATATGCTTCAGTCTTGCAACTGGCTTCCACATCTTCAAAATGATTAAACTACGCTCGTGGTTCTTCACACCCTTTGTCATCGGTGGCCTCAGTCAGTAACCATCCTCGCATCGTCTCTCCAAGTAGGGTTTGCTGACTACAATCTCAGTGGAAATCATCGGCTACATCGGTCGCGTCATCTCTCACAACGACATTTGGTCCCTCGGGCCCTACATCATCCAATCCATCCTCCTCCTGATCGCGCCTGCCTTCTTCGCCGCCTCAATCTACATGACTCTCCGCCGTCTTATCATCCTCACCACCCACTACAGCCACGTCCCCTCCAAAACCTTCACGCCTATCCCAATCAAGTGGATCTCACGCATCTTCGTACTCGGCGACGTCGCGGCTTTTCTTCTCCAGGCAGGTGGTGGAGGGATCCAGGCAGCTGCGACTTTGCAGTCTTTGAAGATTGGTGAAGACATCATTATTGCCGGATTGTTTGTACAGATCGCGTTCTTTGCAGTCTTCATGTTCACGATTGTGACGTTTCATCTTCGCGTTAAGCGCCATGGCGTGGCGGTTGTTCTTCCAGGGACGCATGTTAATTGGATGAAATTGGTCTGGATGTTGTACGCAGCGAGTGGTTTGATTATGGTGAGGAGCGTGTTTAGGGTGATTGAGTATCTGGTGAGTTGTGCTGTGCACTTATGCTTCGTAGGACGAACCTTGTACTGACACTGGCTGAACATTTGCAGATGGGGAATGATGGGTATCTACTCAAGCACGAAGTGTTTCTGTACCTGTTTGATGCCACATTGATGTTTGTCACTATGATTGTGGTCGGGGTTTGGCATCCTGGCACTATTGGACATCTTATCAAGGATCTGAAGAATGTGGACCTGGAGATGAGACCGGTGACGAGTGAGAGTGATAGTGGCACTAGCAATGTTGCTTTGACAAACTATAAATGAGCCTGCCTGGACGATACTGACTTTGGGCTCAAGTTTTTGAAAGAGCGGGGCGCATCGTCGATTGAATGACCTCCGTGGTGGCAGAAATGGACGGACCGGCGAAGTATGATCACTTCGTGACGACATGGTATCACATCTTCAAGTCTTGGCGTTCAGACTTCTGACGAGAGCGAAAACGTAAGTCGAGGAAAAGCATTTGTGGAGAGTGCTGGATGAGCTTGTGGTCATAACTTGTACGACACCCGACTTGGGTCTCAGTGGGATGGAAATTGGGATGTGAACATTAAGTCTGACATGAAAAACGTTCAGTCTACGCAGTAACAATAGATGTTTATGGAACAACTGGGAGCATTGATAATTACATCAGTGTAACATTCCACATATGTGCTCTGAATGCCATCATCGCCCCTTCTAGTCACATATCATACAAACTCAGACATGAACTTAACTATTAGATAAGAAAGAAATATCGACAAAGCATCCCTCCTACTCTTATCTCTCCCACATCACGACGAACGACTCACCAACCTCTCTGTCTCCTTCATAATCTCATCCCAACTCCTCTCCCCATCGTCCACACCTCCCAAAGACGCAGTCATCGGCGGTCCACTCGTCACACTCGTCTGTCTCAAACTCCCCAAACTGCCTCGCGGCGTAATCCGAGGTGTTCCGCGCACTTTCCTCCTTCCTAGACTTCCGCCGTTCGTACTGCTGAAGTCAGGAGAGAGGAAGGTCTCGGGGATGTCGTTCCAGTTGTCTGTGTCACGGGAGATGAGCGAGGGTCGTTGTGTTGAGGGTTTGTTTGCGCTTGAGGGTGGTGGAGGGGGAGGCATTGTTGTTGTTGTGCTTGTTGTTGTGTGTGGTTTCGCGGTAAGTAGACCTGCGGTGCGGAAGGCGGCGAGGGCGTCTTTGAAATATGCGGTGTTTGGCGTGTGGGAAGTAGGGAGTTCTAGGGTGTCGAGAATGCGCTCGAGCGAGTTCTGTACTGTGTCGTTCGTTGCTGTATCTTCTGTCGTTGTCGTTGTTGTTGGCGGAGCAGTAATATAGCCCACCACCACACGTCCCACCATCAGCGGATCTGAAAGCACCTCATCTTCACTCATAGAATACCGAGTCTGACGCCACCCGTACGGCTCGGTGTCTGCGGGTTTCAGGCGGTATGCTCGCGTAGATTGATCCTGAGTACTTGGAAGATGCATTTCTAGTGTATACTGTGCTTCTCCAGGTAGCATCTCACCTGATTCACGGGGTAGATAAATTGCCAGGTAGAGTGGTCTTTCATTTGCGTTTGACGTCGTAGGTGGAGGTCCAGAAACAGAACGCGTTGTAGCGATTGAGTTTGAAGATATTTGGTGGGATCGTGGTGGTGGTGGGACAGGAGCCTTGCTTGTACTTGTGGAGCGAGGCGGTGGTGGGTACAAGGATGTTGTTGATGGGGGAGGTTCTGTTGTTGCTGCTGATGATTGTGATTGTGATTCTCCTCCGAGATGTAGATGTCGTGGCGTGACTTGCGCTGATGGAGATACTGCGGAGGATGATTTGCGGCGCTGGGTTTGAGTACTTGTGCTCGCTGCGGGCTGTGATGGCCTGCGGAAGACTGAGAGGATTGATTGCATATTTGTTCGTGTTTTTGTGGTATCGTTGTCCTCCTTTGACTCTGGTTTCGAGTCTCTGATCGAGGGTGTTGTTTTTTGCTTCCTTTTTAAGGTCACAGGTGATCTTTGCAGTCTTTCCTCCAGAGCCCGCAGGTCTCGCACTATCAATGGATAATTCAATCCCACAGACTATCACGGCGAATGTTGTTTGCAAGTATAATGTCCTATCATGTTTATTCTTTCTTTTTACAGCACTTGTCTTCCTCCTCTAGGCGTCCGTAGATTATAATAAGGAAGTCGACAACAAGCACGCAACGTCCTGCCACCTTTACTCTTACTCGGCCTCAACGTCTGACTTGCGGGCGACCAACAAAATAATTCCAGAATACGATATTGGAGTGGCAAATTTCGGGCCGTTTCTGTCAAGAAACACGAGCATGAGCGCCAAGACTGACGACGTGGAAGCAGTAATGACAAATGGCTGAAGTATATGCTTACATGTCTTCACAAAGCACGGGCAGGCAGGCAGTATATGAGCACGGTGTTTGGAGCAGAAGTTATCAGCAGCAATTGAATTCTTCTGATGCTATTGATCAATACAAACAACCCTTTCAAATTGAGCGAGTTTATACATAGAGTGGAATGCTCTCGCATCGTCATCAATAGTGCATGAGTGCTATATAGATACATCCAGCTTTCCAGCCCCTTCAAGTCTTGCAAGACAAGTCTTCCTTCCCAACAACTCCATTGTCGCTCCAATAGAAGGCCCATGCATACCCGCAAGCAATACCCACCTCATATATCCGGCAAACAACTTGTTGTAAGCTTTATTCTCCTTTGCCAAACTCTCACTCTCGGCTGCGACGACTTCTTTCATCTTTGCCGTCAATACACTGGCTTGCCATTCTTCGTGCGAGACGGACATGAGCTTTTCGGCAGCGGAGCGAAGATCGACTGTCGAGGCGGTTTGCGGATCTGGATTGTTGTAGGCTTGCCATTCTGGTTCGGTGAAGAAGTGGACGTGGTCAGTGTGGAAGGCGCTAGGTGTGCTGTAGCTTTTAGCATCCAGCTGAAGAAGTCGCTCAATGTAGACTTGAAGTGGTGCGCCTGAAGGTGTGGATGCTTGTCCTGCCTCCGTCACCACCTTGAGCACTCTTGCAACCATATCCTTCCACTCCATCGATGGTTCCGATACGTCCTGCTCTGTGACCTCCTTTGCAATCCTCGCGACATGTCCTCTTTGCAAAAACCACAATTTCTCCAAACTTACAGTCGTGTTTCCCTTAGTAAACTTCATCTGAAACTGCTTAACCAACTCGTCCAACTCCATCAAATCGCTTTTCTGTCCATGGCTCCACCCCAACAACGCCACAAAGTTCCCCAACGCAGACGGTAGCACGCCCATATCACGAAAATGCGCTATATCGGTGTCGAAATTGCGTTTACTCAGTTTATGTCCTGCTTCGTCAACCAACAAACCCACGTGTGCAAATGCAGGAGGTGTCCAGCCGAAAGCATCATACAGAGCCAAGTGTTTCGGCGTCGAGCTGATCCATTCAGTGGCGCGTACGACATGCGTGATGTGCATGTGGTGGTCGTCTACTACATTCGCCAAGTGGTAGGTCGGCCTGCCATCTGATTTTAGAAGGACTGGATCTTCATATGTGATTTCGCCGTGCTTGTGCGTGACACCTACGGCACCACTGCCTGGCTTACCTCGACCAATACGTCCGTAAATCAAATCGGTGACTTCGGGGTAGTTGTCTGGTGCCAGTAAGCGTATGACATGAGGATCACCTCGGTGAGCTCGATCAGCCGATTCCGAAACAGATATACTGGCGCATTGACGATCGTAATCGGTGGGTAAGCCGAGTGTCTTTCGGCGACGGGCTAGGTCGTCGAGACGTTCGACGCTACAGAAACAGCGGTATGCATGACCTGAGTTGAGGAGTGTGTGGGCATGCTCTTTGTAGAGCTGTGTTCTTTGGGATTGTTGATACGGGCCGTACGGTCCACCTGTTTGAGGACCCTCATCCCATTGTAAACCTGCCCATTGGAGATCGGAACATAATCTTTCTAGTGCGCCTGGGACGGTGCGTCGTTGGTCTGTGTCTTCGATGCGAAGGAGGAATTGGCCGCCTGTCTTTTTGGCGAGAAGGTAGTTGAAGAGAGCGGTACGAAGGGAACCAAGGTGGAGATAGCCGGTTGGTGAAGGCGCGAAACGGGTTCGTGCTGGTGTAGAGGGGAGTTTTGATTTTGTGTTTGTAGTTTGTCGAGATTGTGATGGGCTATAGGAGAAGTCTCGTTGGGTTCGACGACCAGTTGATGTTATTCGTGTCTGTTTTGGTCGTATGCAGAGCCATCTCGATGCTCGCGACGAGCAAATCAATATCATGTCATCCAAAAAAGATGAAACAGCCAAAAATCTGAAACACCTGGGTTGCTGACTAACCTGGAGTTGGTTCCGGAGGTGTGAGGATTGAGTTTGCCAATTTTCAGAGTTTCACATCTCACTCTCCTCAACATCGAACAATCACTTTATTCGAATCATCAGTCTTGAATATTTCACCAACTGTTAAATCTGCAACACTACACGATTGGCTTCATATAACAGAACGAGGCAGCCCACAACCAACCTCTACTCCCACACACCCTTCTCTCTCCCACCATGTCTTCCTCCGACGACGACCTCTACGCAACCCTCTCCATCCCTTCCAGCGCCTCCAAATCCGAGATAAAAAAAGCCTACCACAAAGCCGCCCTCCAGCACCACCCCGACAAAGTCCCCTCCGACCAACGCGAAGCTGCCGAACAGCGCTTCAAAGCCGCCTCACAAGCCTACGAAATCCTCTCCGATGACGACAAACGCGCCGCTTACGACCAATACGGCATGGCCGCCTTCGAAAAAGGTGGCGGCGGTGGTGGTGGGCCAGGTGGGGTAGATATGGATGATATTTTGAGCCAAATGTTTGGTATGGGCGGAGGAGGTATGGGTGGGATGGGTGGTAGAGGTGGACCACCGAGACGGCCACGACGGGGCGAAGACGAGGAACAAGCGTATGAAGTGACATTGGAAGAACTATACAAAGGCAAGACGACACGTTTTTCATCGACGAAATCAGTCATCTGCTCCACCTGCACCGGCACGGGCGGGAAAAAGGACGCAAAGCCAAAATCTTGCGATACGTGTAAAGGCAAAGGCGTGTTCACCAAATTAATGCAAGTCGGACCCGGCCTAGTCTCGCCAACAACAGTGGCCTGCTCGACGTGTAACGGCAACGGCCAGTTTTTCAAGGAAAAAGATCGCTGCAAGAAGTGTAAGGGTACGCGTACAGTGCAGCAGAAGAAGATGCTCGAGCTGTACATACCGCCCGGGACGCGGGAAGGCGAGCGCATCGTGCTGAAGGGCGAGGCAGACCAACATCCTGACCAAGAGCCTGGCGACATTGTGTTCCACGTTCGGGAAACGGCGCATAAAGTGTTCAAGCGAGCGGGGGCGGATCTAGCTGCGGAAATGGAGATTACGCTCGCAGAAGCATTGACAGGATTTAGCAGGGTTGTGGTGACGCATCTGGACGGCCGAGGCATCAGTATCACTGTAAACCAACCCGCAGGCAAAATCTTGAAACCGGAGGAAGTACTACGAGTAAAGGGCGAGGGCATGCCGATTAAGAAGAGCAGCGAGAAGGGCGATTTGTATCTCATGGTCAAGATCAAGTTCCCTGAGGACGGATATATCAAGGACGAGGCGACAGTTGCGAAGCTGAAGGAGCTATTACCAAAGAATAATGCTGCGAGGAGTGGTAAGGCGCCGGAGGAAGTGGATGATGTTGATTTTGAGGCTGATGTTGATTTGGATGAGTTTGGGGCGGGCAGTGATGACCCCAGAGCTGGTGCTGAGTGGGAGGATGAGGATGAGGGACAAGGCGCTGCACAGTGCGCGCAGCAGTAGGCTGACAATTGCGTGAAGCTATATCTATGCTGGGTGAGCGAGGTGGGAAACGGAGAGGTGAGGTGGGAGCGAAGTATCTCTCGCCAGAATTACTGTACACCCTGCTCTTATTAACGACATTTGCATATAGAACATACCCATTCAAACCCATCTAATCATAATAAATCGAAATCTCCCGTTTCCAGCCACAAGAACCATCTCATTCTCTGCAAGTTTGTAATGTCAAGGTTCAATATCAATGTCCTCGTTAGCCTCACATAAGCAGACTCGGTCCCATGATCATACAGGAATCGAGAAATAGAGAGATTGAGGTATTATAACTAGGGGCCAATCATATCTGTTTTCATTCTGGCGCTAGGCTCTATTTTGCATAATGCAACAATGCCATGGATTTGTGGCCGTAATGCAAACACCCAGTGTCATCGGCATGCTGGCTCAGTTCGGGACGACTGATCTCTTGCTACCTGTGCTTTGCTTGTAATATAGCTAATGCTTGGTCTTCCTTCGTTTCGTTTCGTTTCGTCTTGTCAAGCAATGCATCGTCCTATTCAACAGGTTGAGTTGCTATTCATTGTAACAGCTTGTTTAGCCGTAATGCAGTAAGTGATAGTGGAGCCGATGCTCGATGCTCGCTTGTTCGTGCTCAGTCTTTACTGAAAGCCTTTTGTCTCTGTCTCGAGTTCCTGCAGTATACATAGTCGTTAGCCACAGTAGTTTACTCTTACGGAGAAAAGAAACCGAGTAAAGGCGAGAGTAGTTGACCACCAGCCCACGACAATCCATCACCACTGCAAACTGGACATGCTTTCTTCGTATACCCGCAGTCCTAGATGTTAACAGGAAAAAGAAAATCTCCCTTCTTCTTCCTCCCCTTCTCCCCCTCCCCCAGCTACAAACTAAAAACACAAACAAGCAAAAAGCAGAAAAGACACGAAACCAAAACATACCAATTCAGCGTCCTCGAGATACTATCAATCCAATCTTCACTGCCCGCACCCAACGGCAATATCGCAGGAAAAGGATACCTGCTCGCGCTGACAGTGACGTAATCTCCCGGAAGCAGTTCGATGCGATCTTTGCCGTCGAAGGAGACCCAAGGGTTGGTGCGGGCGTCGAAGGGGACGCCGATGCGCAGGACGAGGGTGTCGGGGAGGAGAATGGGGCGGAAGGAGAGGGTGTGTGGGGCTATTGCTGTTACGAGGATGACCTGGGAGGTGTGTTAGTGCGTGGGGAAGGAAAGAGAAGGGAGATGGGGGGGAAGAAGATAGATTGGCGGATGGATGGCTTACGGGGTTGTCTGGATGGCCTGGGGCTGGGTTAGCGTTGGGTTTCTTGTTTGACGTGAGGGAGGATGAGTGGGTATGCTGGTAAGACTTACAAAGTGAACCACCTGCTGCTAGATTATATGCTGTGCTGCCTGTAGGTGTTGCGACACAGACACCATCTGCTTGTACAGTGGTGATATGGAAGTTGTCGCCAAAGACTTCAATCGACGACATTGCTATAAGATAACATGTCAACCAAGAGATCATCATCGCATTCAGAACTGTTAATCAAACTTACTAGCACTCGGTCCTCTATCCATAACCACATCATTCAAAATATTATAGCTCTGCTCCGGTCGATGCGTATGCTCTCCTTCTTCCTCTCCAACCAACTCATCTATCAAGTCTCGATGCTCTCTCTTCCCCTCTCCATCCCTATCAACCGCTCTCATCACAGTCGCCTCCAATCTCAATCTGACACTCAATGTAACACCTTCTGCAAATGCTTGACGCAGCGTCTCCTTGTATCCACCAAAATCAAACTTGGTCAAGAAGCCCAGGGAACCGAGCGCGAACGAAAGAACAGGCGGAACAATACGCTGAAATAGCCAAGATGCGTATAACACAGTTCCATCACCTCCAAGCGCAATCACCACATCATACGCATTCGGATCAAGCGTGCACATCTTATTATTCCAGAATTTCAGCTGGCTTCCCTCATCCGCGCCTTTTCCCAGCTCCGCCGCACGAAAGCCTTTGTGGTGTTGCAGCGTATCTTCGACATACACAGTATGAGCGCCGCCCGATTGAGATTTGGACAGCAGCCATTCAGTGACGTCACGGGTATAGCCGATTAATGTTTCGTCGTGTGCTTTTGTGAGGAGGAAGATATTGTGGACTTTTAGTTTGAGGCGGAAGTGGCTGAGTCGTTTGGTGAGTTCGCGTAGTCCGAATGCCATATCTGAGAGTTCTTTTTTTGTGAGGAGCCGTGATTGGACGGAGGTGTTGTCGATGCTGTCTTCTAGGACTGAGGCGAGGCCGCCGTGGGATTGGGTGTGGTGTTCTTGTTCTGTGTGGGTTGAGGTTGTTTTGTCGGGAATCATGTCTTCTCGTTTTGTGTCGTCTTCGTGATCATGATTTGAGGGGTTTGTACGGGAAGTATCTTGAAGTCGATGGTCATCGAGGAAGCCATGGACGAAGAAGGAGGTGCGTCGGCGGCCGGATGTAGGTCGTTGGTTGTTGGAGGAGGATGAAGAAGCCTTGTTGCCATCGGGAAAGGATGATTTGCGGCGGGAAGGTTTATCAGCTGGGAAGAAGACCTCGAGTGGTTCGTCTGGGAAGGGCGTTGGTGGGGTGTCTTTGTTGTCGTTGTCATTTTCGTCGCGAGGTTGTGACGGCTTTGAACTGTTGGTGAGAGTGATGGAAGGAAGGGCATCCTGGGGAGACATTATGCTGAATTGCAGCACAGCATATATTGATGATGTTTCAATCTGGTTTCATGATGGGCGAAATATCAATTGGCATCCCACGGAGCAAACAGCCGAAGCGTCATTCCTTTAACCCCGCACCCTCCACGTGCTTCGAACCCTTGATGAAACAGAAGCAAAAACAAGCACATCACATAGCGATATTGTGTGTTTCAAGGCAGAGGATTCTAGCATAGACTCAGGTTGAATAGCACGCCTTTGTCGTCTAGTTTGAGTGCGACTGCAAGTTGCCATCACAAGTAGAAACAAATTCGCCCTGAAATACATGTTCCCCGCTCTCATTGGAAGTGGGGAAAGACAGCATCATCCATGATTCTTCAATGCTCACATTCAAACAAGTCCTCGTCTCAACTTTCGTCCTCTTCACCTTGATGAGTCTACTGCGCACCTTCATCCCTCGTACACTCCGTCCACTTTCCACCACCACTCCCATCACATCCCGCCGCAACATGCACATCCAATCGATCCCCATGTGTACGTCTTGATCTTTCCACAACAACAACAAAGCCTACAGGAGCCATATACTCATATCACAACTTCATACAGGGGAAGGTAGCGGCAACAACTACGCCTATCTGGTCATCGACGACAAAACCAAAGACGCAACGATTATCGATCCAGCCAATCCACCCGAAGTCCTTCCTGTACTCAAGAAACATGTTGACAGCGGTGCTATCAATCTAAAGAGTATTATCAATACACACCAGTTCGTGTTTTCATTTCATTACCTCCTCTTACTACCTCTCTCTCCCTCTCTCCCTTTTTACACGACTCGAAAGTAACACCCTACTGACTGACTTTACAGCCATGGCGACCACGCAGGCGGCAACAAAGAAACACTAAAACAATACTCCATCCCCGTCATCGGCGGCAAAGACTGCGATCAAGTCACAAGCACACCATCCCACAACTCGACGTTCAAGATTGGTGAAACTATCAAGGTGACTGCGTTGCATACGCCCTGTCATACACAAGATAGTATATGCTATTTGTTTGAGGATGGTGACGAGAAGGTTGTGTTTACTGGAGATACGCTGTTTATTGCTGGTATGTACAAGTTGATGAGAAAGGGGGATTTAGGAGATACGATGTACAGTATGTGAGATGAGATTGATGCTAATTCATTTTGGTCTTAAAGGATGTGGGCGGTTCTTTGAAGGTACACCCAAAGAAATGCATAAAGCCTTGAATGAAGTATTGGCTGCATTACCCAATGACACCAAAGTATACGTAAGTCTAAACATTCACCAACCCGCCAAATCTCCTTGTTAGCATAGCTTGGAATCATCCAACTAACAACCCCTTGCCCCTCACCTCCAGCCCGGCCACGAATACACAGCCGCCAACTTCAAATTCTCCTCGACCATCCTCTCCAACCCCGCCACCGACCGTCTCAAATCCTTCTTATCATCAAACAAACAAACACAAGGCAAATTCACAATCGGTGACGAGAAAGAACATAATCCGTTTATGCGCGTGGATGATCCGGTGGTGCAGAAGGCGACGGGGGAGAAGGAGCCGGTGGAGGTGATGAGGAAGTTGAGGGAGATGAAGAATGCGAGTTGATGTTGAGAAGGGGAAATGAAAGTGTATGTAGCTGTTGTGAAGTTCAACAATTCTGTTGTGAAACAAGGTTGAAGTATATTTACATACCTGATAACATGCTATTTTGGTCTTGTTACTATAAGGAGATGATCTAATAGAAATCGATGCTCTTGTAGTCATGGTATATTTCTGTTCGAGGTCACTTGCACAGGAATCTTACGTTACGTCGAAGGGTTATTTCTTTGTTCATTTTTACGGCCAGCAGTAAAGAAAAAGCGCGGAAGACATATCATATTACATGGCGGGTTTGCAGCACTGGATAGAGTGAAAAGCCCAAGGCATCTTGTGATCAAATGCCTGTCCTGTTCACTCATGTTGAAAGGCCAAAGCGATGGCTCGTATACTTTTTCAGGATGTGGATGAGGTTCGAAGTTGAGACATGGCGTAACAGCTGAAGCGGTCTGTCTGTGTCGTCAGGTTCGGCAGATTCGAAGACGTATGCGATTGACTAAATGGCAAGTTATGTCGGGGAGCAACCTAGGAATCCTCCTGTGCGAGGTGACGTTTTGTGTTGTTATCGGCCTAAAAGATACCGTAGTTAACAGTACATTGAGTTTCTTTCCAGCATCTGAGACGGTTTGAGACCACGATTGCGACTTTGTATGCTGACACATTTCGTTGGCAGCCTTGGCTTGGATCGGTAGAGGCACTCACCCCAAATACGTCTCGTTCATGCAAGTATCAGTTGTAGCGCTAGCTCCGCTGTTTGCGATGAGCAGCACGGTGCACGCACAATATGCGTCGTCTCCTTTTAATGTGATGGAAGTGTTTGTTACTGTAGTGCGTGACGCGATTACACCGCCATGATAGTAGTGCCGCCCGGATACTCTATTGGGTGGACGCTTCGAGTACCGAGTACACATCGTTTCGTTTCGTGATCGTGTGGTTGTGAGGTTGAGCCAGGGCGGCTATCTTCAGCACTTCCGGGTTCTGCTCAGGCTATATTCAGGTCAAATAGAAGTAGGAGAGAAAGAAGAATGACCAAGGCTTGGAAGGAAATCGACACGCGGTCTCGCCAATTGATACCAGCCTTGTCAATTTTCGACGACTTACTGTACCCCGCATTCGGTACCTGTATTCTGTCATCATTCGCGTTCGTTTGACTATGACTGTTATCATTGTGAGTGCTTCCCGGTAGTCTTTAGCTTAGTTCAGATAGCCGGCGCCATTTAGATGGTGCATATTTGCTTCTAGCGTTCCTTGCTCAAGTTCCAAGAAGTGGTTGAGAGAGAAGTTTGATGCCTGTGCTTGATCGCCGGTAGACGGTATGGAGATCTCAAGGGGCGGATCAGGATCATCCAAGCAGATAAGGCCGAACTGCCAAAGCATCCACATCCACATCACTAAGGCGTGCTGATAGATAGCGAAAGCAGCTGAGCCGAGGAAGCTAAATCGAATACATAATCCTGCTGAAGCCTTGGCCAAAGCACCACGTAAGGTACGAGAGATTTTTCAAGTCTAGACACAGACTCTTCGTGTGCTCCTCTGGGACCCCCTTCAGGCCCCTCATGGTGTGATATGATGTCGACAAACGTTGCGCTACCTTTCTTGGGTCGATAGAGTAGCCCTTCGGATAGGACCGTTTCCACAATGTTCATGTGGTTGGAGCCTGTGTGCCTCATAGCGACAGCGGACAAAACGGCAGATGACATGTAAGATCAGAATAGAACAGAACAGGTATACATGCAGGCTTCCACGGCAATTATACAGGCTGCATGTATATGTCACGATGCATGTAGTTGAGTGAGTAATTGGTGACAACGAGATAACGATCTGTAAACAAACACAAAGAGTGAAGCGCCAAAGCTTGTTGTCATACTCTTTGCCAGCCAATAATAATAACCACTGAACCGAAGAAGGAACACACGGGTTGTGCGAAGGTGGATTACTTGAGAGCGGTCTATCTCTGATCTCGATGTCGATGATTTAAAGCTGGCCGTTGTGAGCTCGTGGTATCACCTTGCCCACGGTTGACTTGCCGAGCATGGCGTGTGTTTTTGCTTTCGAGACTCTTGCCAACTGCTTGGGAGAGTATGGTAAGACTAGCTCACGAGATCATCATATGTCTTAGCCAGGATACACTTAATACAGAGCTGTGAAGAATGCCGTACTTTCAAAGCCTCGAAGGTGACAGAGTCTGGGTATTTGGATTTACAGGTTCGTGTCTCTTGTCAGAAACGTTAGCGGTTTAGAGTGTTTTATTATGTGGGGCATGCAAATACCCCTTGCTAGCGCTGGGTCGCGCAACGTACTTCTTCTTCCACCACCAAACAACACCTTCCCGTTTCCATTTCACTTTCACCAAGATCACCCATCCGAGCGGAAGAGCTGAATCCCTATTGGCGCCCTGTCGTATTCACGGTATCCCTCTGAGCCAAGAACTGGTCACTACCACATCAACATGCTCGAGTCGAGTCTTCGCTTTCACTTCCATACGCGCTTAGCTGAAGCTGAGACATTCCATCTCCTCCAAGCTGATGGTGACACACCTCACGTTACGAATTTAGTGCAACGTCGCTGCCGTGACAAGCACTACCCGGATCCACGATCGGCTTTAGACTCTGACACAATGTGAAACCAAGTCAGGCGTGTGCGTTCCTCTGAGCCCTGCCACGCCACAACCATATGATCTACCTGACATTTCTGAGCCAAGAGCCAACTCTATTTCGACCATGCATATGGGCGGTGCCTTCCTGTTGCATACGGTACCAAATCATGACACGGTGACGGCCCTGTTTGCTTTATCTCTCCAGCCCCTGCCCATCTTGCTGACAATACTTTGCTCCTCTTCGACTTCTGACTTCGCTCTTCCTGAACACCTAACATAAACATCTAGCTACCCCCTCTAGCCTTTATCACGCGGGCTTCTGGTTCTTCACACGACACTATCGTCACGGTGTTACGAGAAAGTCCAAGCTCAGGGTTGTCCATCACTGTTCACAATATCGTCACCTCTCCGCTTGTCAAGAAGGGCATCTCGACATCTGCTTCCTCTATCAAACATCACTCCTCGAAACATCATAAACATCAAACATCGACCACGAACCTTTAACCAACATGGAGTCCTACGAACAGATGCTCAGCCGTGCCTATTCAGCACAAATGAATCAAGCTCAGATCTCACGTCGACGCTCTCAACGAACCATGTCACGTCCTCAACCTTCTTCAAGTCGACCAACGCGTGTAGAAAAGCCATCAAGCAGACACACAAGCCCGAATAGCCTGCTCTTGCGTCACAAGACAGGAGCCTCAACACTATCCCATTCGCAAGAAGTTCCATACAACCAACAATCGTCTCGACCAATGGCAAGAGCAATGGCAAGACTGGATAGACCGCTGAGCTGGCATGCAACATCTGCATCACAAACGATAATACCTACCTACTATCAGCAGCCTGCAACAATGCACACTACACCTTCAATCATGGGAAGATCGTCCTATGACTGGCCGGAAGACAGCAACAACACAACGCTTCCGCAACCTCAGCCAAGTGCAAACTACTACAATGGTACAAGTCCTTACAGTGCACCCGCTACGACGCAGCAAGAAAGTTCGATCGACTTCTCGCATCCTATGTGGGTCAATCCTGCTTTTGACAATACAGCAACATACCCTCATGCACAAGTCAACTTTCCTTACCAACCATACGCCGCTCCTCAGAACTCACAAGCTCTGCACATGACCATGCCCTACGCCGACAATTCGGCACTATGGCAACAACATGAGGTACCTGGCCTCGAAGACGATGCGTCTCCAAGTGTCGAAGATTCACCTGGTGCATCTGGCGGCGAAGAGCTGGTTGGTTTAGGCCTCTACGACAAAACGATTCGAACAAGCACGGATCTTCTGGGTTTGGAAGTCAAGAGCCTCAAACTCACAGAGGGGTGGACGCCACCAGGAGAACAAAGTCAAACAAACAGCGCTCATACCAGCTCATACGTCACACTAACTGGTCATCACAACAACTTGCCTATTGAGCAGCAGAAGCAATCGACAATGACAGCTCAGCAGGCTTATACATTTGATCTTTCGGATCATAGCTTTCTCTTTAACAATGACAACTACGGCACAGAATGGTACGATGTACAGCAGATGGGAACTGGGAATAATCGCAATGGGATGCCTTATTACGGCTGATTTCGAGCGATGGACAACGAATTCAATGATGACGGTACGAATTTACGACTGATGTTATGGGGTGGTGTGGGAAAATAATCACGCAAAAGTCATCATGGCATGCTAGTCTCGGTTATGATCAGATTATGGATGAGAAGTGTTAGATAGTCTCTAGTCAATATGAACTAGCTCTGTAGTTGCTAAAGCTTTTGTCCGTCATTCAATTTCTGACCTTTTGTCCCTCGTTCGATGTGTGACGCGTTAAGTGGCCCACTTCGCGTGTTTGTATGAAGAAGTCGCGACTGGCGCTCCGCAATTCGACACAACTCTGCATTCTCAGACCTACTATCTTCACAGCAGGGGCGACTGCTTCCTATCCAGTGCTACAATACCTGAATCTGCAATAGACTCTTGCTCTTCAGGCTGTGCTCCGTGTCCTCAAAACCTGCTGTCCCACAACGTCATCCCAACATGCCGGCAGCCGTACTACCACCATCACCCTCTGTACTCAAAGATGCACCTACCTCAAAGCGCAACACTCTAAACGCCAGTACCAAGCGTCGATATGACGGCACACCAGTCGCCACGAGTCTGGTTGCACCACCCAAGAAATACTTCAATGGAAAAAACCTAGGCTCAAGCCAGCCTAAAAGTCATTTCGAAGTGGAAGTGCTAGAAAAGCTCACTCAAGATATCAGTGGGCTGAAGAAGAAGAACTCGGAAAAGGATCAACAATGGGATAGGCCAGATCTGTCAGACTTCGATGAGAAGCGGGACAATCTTATATTTCAACAGATTGAAGCAGAAGAAGGCACGTTACATGGTGGAAAGACAACAGTCAAGCTGTTTGGGTGTACAGAGGTACGTGGAGTGATTGAGAGAGTGGCGATTTAGGAACTAACCGGGCGCAGACTGGATATTCTGTCCTACTACATGTTACGGACTTTCTACACTACCTCTACGTTGCAGCCCCGATATCATTTACCAAGACTGATTGCGAGCCTTTCAAGGCTTACCTGGAGACTCAACTTTCACAACGAGAGTCCACTATCGCTTCTGTACAGCTACTTTTGAGAGAGAATCTATTTGGGTTTCAAGGAAATCAGCAGAGCCCATATATCAAGATTACTGTTACAGATCCAAAGTTCATCAACAGATTACGAACTTCGATTGAGAGTGGGAATGCCAATTACAAAGGCTTGTGGAAGGGTGCTGAAGGTGGGATTCTGACGTTCGACAGTCTTCAATATGTGCTACGCTTCATGGTAGATTGTGGCGTAAGTCGGTGTATTTTCACTATTTGCTCATTCTCTAATATTGCTTAGATCTCGGGCATGTCTTGGGTCGAAGCGCCTGTTGGAAAGTACCACATGATATCGAATAAAGACCGCCACTCAAATTGCCAGATCGAGGCGTACATCCATTACAGAGATCTTATCGCTCATGAAGCTGTAGGAGAATGGGCAAAGATGGCTCCACTACGAATTCTTTCTTTCGACATTGAATGCGCTGGTCGTAAAGGTGTCTTTCCTGAGGCGAATCACGATCCAGTTATCCAGATTGCGAATGTAGTGACCCGGACAGGAGAGGACAAGCCATTTGTGAGAAATGTCTTCTGCTTGGACACTTGTAGTCTCATTGTCAATACCCAAGTCTTCGAATTTGATGCTGAAGAGAAGATGCTCATGGCGTGGAGGGACTTTCTAGAGAAAGTTGACCCGGATGTCATTATTGGCTATAACATTGCCAATTTTGATTTCCCGTATCTGCTTGATCGCGCCAAACATCTAAAGGTTCAGAAATTCCCTTACTGGTCGAGACTGAAGAATATACAGTCACAAGCGAAAGATACCAACTTTTCAAGCAAGCAAATGGGAAACAGAGACACCAAAGCAACCAATACGAATGGAAGATTGCAACTTGATCTATTACAGCTCGTTCAACGCGATTATCAGCTCAGAAGTTATACATTGAACTCAGTCTGCGCAGAGTTCCTGAATGAGCAAAAAGAAGATGTCCATCATACAATGATCACTGAGCTTTTCAATGGAACTCCAGAATCTCGACGTCGTCTTGCTGTCTATTGTCTCAAGGATGCATATTTGCCGCAACGCCTGTTGGACAAACTGATGTGTCTTGTCAACTACACAGAGATGGCTAGAGTCACAGGCGTGCCATTCAACTATCTTCTTGCGAGAGGTCAACAAGTTAAATTCATCAGCCAGCTCTTCCGTAAAGCCCTCGAACAGAAGCTAGTCATTCCGAACCTTCGCAATGAAGGTACGGACGAGCAGTACGAAGGCGCGACAGTCATTGAGCCCACTCGTGGATACTATGATGTTCCCGTTGCGACACTCGATTTTGCTTCACTATATCCAAGTATTATCCAAGCACACAACCTCTGCTACACCACTTTACTAAACAAGCCTCTGGTTGAGAAGCTCGGCTTGAAAAAAGATGAGGACTATGTTGTTACACCTAATGGAGACTTATTTTGTACTGCAAAAGTCCGCAAAGGACTTCTCAGTCAGATTTTGGAAGAATTGCTCACTGCTAGAAAGAAGGCGAAGAAGGAGTTGGCAATAGAAACAGATCCTTTCAAGAAGGCTGTGCTGAATGGTCGTCAGTTGGCCCTGAAGATCAGCGCCAATTCGGTATATGGTATTACTGGTGCTACTGTTGGTAAGCTTCCATGCTTAGCCATTGCTAGTAGTACAACAGGTTATGGTCGTCAGATGATTGAAAGGACGAAGATGGAGGTGGAAGGAAAATATAACATTGCCAACGGCTACTCACACGACGCTCAAGTCATCTATGGTGATACTGATTCTGTCATGGTCAAATTCGGACCCAAAGAGTTAGACAAGGCCATGGAGCTTGGTACAGAAGCAGCAGACTTCGTGTCAAGCAAGTTCGTCAAGCCAATCAAGCTGGAGTTTGAAAAGGTCTACTTTCCTTATTTGCTTATCAACAAGAAACGTTACGCTGGTTTATACTGGACAAAAACGACAAAGTATGACAAGCTGGACAGTAAAGGTATTGAAACTGTACGTCGAGACAATTGTCGTATGGTGCAAACAGTCATTACGACTGTGCTCAATAAGATTTTGATTGATCAGGATGTTGAGGGTGCTCAAGCGTGAGTACTGACTGACACTTCGAAAAAACGCATTGCTAAAACAATCAACAGATACGTCAAAGACATGATCTCCGACCTTCTCCAAAACAAAATCGACATGTCAAAACTAGTCATCACAAAAGCTCTGACCAAGAACGACTATGCAAACAAGCAAGCCCACGTCGAGCTTGCCGAACGCATGAAGAAGAGAGATGCAGGTTCCGCCCCTACCCTCGGCGATCGTGTCGCCTATGTCATGGTCAAAGGAGCTAGTGGCTCAAAAGGCTTCGAAAACTCAGAAGACCCAATCTACGTCCTAGAACACAACATCCCCATCGACACAAAGTACTATCTCGACCAACAGCTAGCAAAACCCCTTGGCCGCATCTTCGATCCTATCCTTGGCGAGAAGAAAGCCGCGCAACTGCTTACAGGCGAGCATACTCGGAGTATATCTGTTGCGGCACCAACGATGGGTGGGTTGATGAAATTTGCTAAGAAGACGTTAACGTGTATGGGTTGTAAGAAGCCTTTACGTGGTGCGGAAGAGCATGGCGCTGTGTGCGAAAACGATCGACCACGATTCGGTGAGCTGTATCAGAAGACACTATCGAAGGTTAGTGAGTTGGAAGTCAGGTTTGGACGCTTGTGGACGCAGTGTCAGAGATGTCAGGGCAGCATGCATTGTGAGGTTATTTGCTCGAGTAAGGATTGTCCAATCTTTTATATGAGGATGAAGGCGAAGAAGGAGTTGGTGGATGGGAATAAGGAGATTGAGAGGTTTGATAAGGATTTGGCGGCTTGGTAGGCTGATGATTGGGACGAGGGAGGGGATGGGAAGTGGGGATGTGATGTGCTGGCTGTGCTGTGCTGGCCTAGCTGTAATATGATTTTATATTTAGAATAGCATGACTTTTTTTCCGACATCCTGTAGTAGTAGTCATTATACTCGTCGATGGAGCTCTTCATCCGGCAATTCCAGCTTCTCCCACGTTGCAATCGAACGAAGAGGTATGCTAGCTCAATGAGGTCCTAGGAAACCCACCTGTGATGCAGCGTGCTACTGTACATGTAGATGAAAAAACGTCATAGGCCACGTGATGTTTATAGGTTGTATTACCTGCACGTACTATCTTGTGTATCTTTATCTTTATTTGTTCTGTACGTTTACACCCGCGAACAAAAGACACGAAAGACCGTAAGAGTGGCACACAGCAGAAGAAAAAGCTATCACACAGAGCACACAGAAAAGCTCGCCGCTGTCCCCGAGAGCAATATTCTGATCGATTCTTTATCAACACCCTCCTACAATAGACAATGTCACGACCGCCTTCTTCCTCCGTGAGTTGCGTCTTTCGTTTCTCTCCTCTTCTCTTCCACTCACTTCTCAGTCACTCCTCCTCCTCTCTCTCTCTCTCTCACGCTCACTCCTGTCCTTGCCTGTATATGACAACACTTCAGTTCATCCCCGCACGACACCTCCAACAAAGTTCATAATACAAGAAATGCCAACCCAGCCAGACTAACCTAACTTATCATCAAACACCAGAGCGACATCCTCCTCTACTTCCTCGCCCTCTTCCTGCCACCAGCGGCAGTCCTTCTCAAAACGGGATGTGATTCGAATTTCATCATCAATATCTTATTGACGGTGTTGGGCTGGTTGCCTGGTGTGATTCGTAAGCCTTTCTTTTTCATCTTTTGTTTCTTTGCTGCTTTTGAAACAAAGAATTGATGCTGACGACGAGGCTGTGGGGATATAGATGCTTGGTATGTCATTTCGAAATATGAGAGGCCTGCAGCGGTGTCGTCGTCGTCGTACTAGAAGAGTCTACAGCCCAGAGAGGGGATGAAGATTTTCTCGGGAGTGGCTGGAAAGTGTGAACATCATCATCATTGTCAAAATGCGTGGTTGCAGTCGAAGTAGTGAATGTGCTGTTGAGTCATTCGTGATTGATTTCGTATTGTTTGCTTGGCAAGCTTATTGTTCGTGACAGTTTGTATTGTGGAATATCAATATGGCGTCAGGCCTTTATTCATGCTTCACAACTCGGTCTGTTTTCATAAGTGTAGTCATCTCCTACCCTTCCTCTATATGGACCTCAGACTCAATTACCGATGTCCCACTGCGACAGTTCATTCCTACATTCCAGCATTACTTCTTCTCCATCAGTTTCTCTCTCTCCGCACTATGAGAGATCGGAAAATTCTACGAAAAAGGACAATCTTGCTCCCCTCTGATTGTTCGCAACCATGATCGAGGCAACACAAGGACATGACGAAGCGGCACAATCACTTTTGAGTACAACGACCTACCACCGAACTCAGCATCGCCCGCAACCCGCCGACTTTCTCCACTGTCTACCACCACCTTGGGCATCCTGCGTGACCTGGCAGTCTTTAAGACAATTCAGCTGGATCCGGCATATCAAGCTCCTTCCAGCAACAATCAACTGTTCCTATATATATATATATATATCGTACACACAGGCACAAAGGGCCACTCCATGGATTTTCTCGAGTGGTTGGAATATCCCAGGGATGCACCTGACCAGAATATGCAGCTAACGAAGAAAGCATATCTGGTCAATGAGTACTCCATCGGCAAGAGCGAGGATGACATGGATTACTCAACAACAACCATGCGATCCGATCTCTCACACTCGGCAGCGTGTTTCAAGTGGCTTTCTCAAACGAGGATAGCCTCATCTCGAGTGGGGCTTTCTACCATGACTTGTCGCAGGTCGGGCCTTGAAGCGCATCGAATACACCTTTCCTGTGAAGGAGGAATATGCGTGCAATGACCTCGACTCGGACCACACCATTGTTGATGCCGTCGTAGCCAACAGAGAACATGAACGCGCTCAAAATGCAAGGATCCATGTAGTAACGACCAGAGATTCGACACTTGTGCTGCTGAAGAAGGAAGGTAGCCATGAGGTGGTTGCTTTCGTTCAGGACTCTGATAGAAAAGTCACATTCTGGCAAGGAGAATGGACTGTAAGGATAGACCAACAGTCTTGCTTTTTTCAAGGATGGAACCTTCGCCTACTGGAGATGTAGAGATTGTTGCTGGGTCTGTGGGTGAAAGACTGCTCCGGCAAAGTTCAAAGCTAAAAGCAGAGTTGCAATGTGGTCATTATGACTTCTCGAGAGCACTTGGTCTCATCCAGTGACGTATTTCCTCAACATGACCAGTCCCTGCACAAGATGGACCTGCCATCTCAGCGAGTTGATGCAGTCTAAGAAATTATTGTCGATCCGATGGTTGAAAATGCTTCAGCAACCAAACTTCCCGCCGCAAACTACCTTCACTGGGCGAATTTTCCAGACAAGACAGCCATCGACGAAGGCGCAGAAGAAAAGCGCGAGAAACTCGACGCTGAAGAAGAGCGAGCAGAAGAGTTCGCAGCTGCACTTGCTCAAATTAAAGCAGCACAAAAAGCCAGAGCTACCAGATGGACTAGACAAACGCAATCGACAATCGTCCAGGACATGAACGGTTATCGTCATGCTCAGCTAGGCAATCTAGCAGAGGAGGTCACGGGGATTGCACGAAAAGCACTTAATACTGGAAAGTATAGCGAATTATTGGAAGAATCGGCTGAGACGTTCGTGGATGAGTTAAAAGGTGGTAAAGGGTGTGTATACAGAAGGACACGCGCAAGTGCAAGCAGAAAAGGTGGCAATATTACAGCGAAGGAAAGAGGCTAGACGGGCGAAGAAGAGGACGCTTCACAACTTTCGTCGTGAAAACTAGAAGGTGGTCAAAGGTGTGTATACAGAAGGACACGCGCAAGTGCAAGCAGAGAAAGCGGCGAGACTGGAACGAAAGAGAAAGGCAAGACAGGCGAAGAAGAGGGACGCTTCACAAATTGCGTGAATACCAGTCTATGTTCTGTTATCATCTCACAATCAAAATCACGCAACACTAACAAACGCCCTCTTCTTCCCCTTCCCCTTCTTGACCACTTTCTTCTCCTCATCCTCCATCCCAACTCTCCCACCTCCTTCGCACCTCGCCTCAAGCACACCACAAGCAGCCCTCACAAAGCCCATCCTCTCCCTATTCTCCGCCAATCTCCTCCTCATGACTAGCTTGACCTCCTCCAACGCTCCTCTCATCTCAGCACTACTAGCAATCACACCCTTCCAATGCGTCTTCAGTAAAAAAAACAGCACCCGTGATGCCAAATTGACATTCATGTCACGCTCAAACCATATCTGCACGAATACCAACAGATTCGGTAGCAAGCTGAAACTTAACAACAACAGGGCGTCGTGGAGTTGTGGGCTTGGGATCGCTTCGAAGATGCGCAGTAGATGCTGTTCGGCGGAGATGTTGTGGTAGGCGAGGAGAGGGTGGCGTTGAGGGGCTGCAATAGGCGTGTTTGGAGGGAGTGAGGCGATGCGTGCGTTATGTGCGCGCATACTGGCTAGGTCGGCGATGCAGAGTGTCAAGGCTTCGGTGATGCGTTCGCCTGCTGTTAGCGTTGCGGTTGTTTGTTTTGATGCAGCGATTATGCCTGCTGCGTCTTTTGGCTGTTCGACGTCGCCGTTTGCATCAAGAGCGGAGAGCTCGTCTGCTTGGTCTTTCTCGAGCGTGCTGGTGATGTTACGATCGTACATTTCTTCCAACTCGCGTTCGCGTTCTTCTTCAAGGAATAATGGCTCATCGGACTGCCGCCATACCCGCACGCTCTTGTCGTGTGACGCTGTGACAACGAAATCGCCAACACGACTCACCGCCAATGCCCAGATTTCGCCATGGTGCCCTGCTAGTTTTTGAACGTGCTCGAATTTATCGGCATCCCATGTCTTGACCAACCCGTCTTTGGCGGCCGTAAACACCATATGCCCTTCTTCACGAGCATTAACTGGATGCGGGATGAAAGAGCAGCACATGACGGATTCGTCGTGCGCGAAGAAGGATTTATGACAGTCGCCGAAGTCGAGGCCCCAGATGCGGAGGTTTTTGTCGGCGGAGCTGGAAGCGAGCAGTTTGCTGTCTGCGGAAATGGAGATGCTCAGGACGGGGAGTTTATGCCCGTAGAGTGTGAGGAAGAGCTTGAGGGAGTCGGTAAAGAAGACTTTGATCGTGTTGTCGAGAGTGCTGAGGGCGAGGAGGCGGGCGTCGGGTGTGAAGGAGAGGGAGAGGATGTCGTCTGTTAATTTTAGGGTGCGCGTGTGCGTGAGTGCGAGGCGAGGGGTCGTACGTTTTGTGCCGGGGATGGGTTCTTGGATGATGGTGAAATCCCAGAATTTTGCCGTTTTGTCGGCGGAACCTGTCACGACTGATTTGCCATCGGGGTGCACTTGTAGTGTCCAGATTGAGTTGTCATGTGCTTTGATGGTGTCGATGAGGGTGGAGGAAGCAATGTCGAAGAGCTCGAGCTCGCCGGATTTGTTACCTATGATTACGACTTTGTCTCCAGGCAAGAATGAGCAACAAAGTGCGTATCCACAGTCTAAAGTGCGCAAACAGCTACCAGTTTTGACATTCCATATCTTAAGACTGCCACTGGAGGCTGTAGCGAGCATACGATCGTCTGAGCTGAGTGCCAGTGCGCGAATATCACTGCGATGGCCTGGGAGATCGACTGCGAAAGACCTTGTGTAATCGGTTGCCTCTTCTGATTTCGACTTTTTCGCCTTCTCTTGTGCTGATATTGTATATAATTCGACCTGGTTGTTTGTCGTCGACACCATCATTCGCACTTCCTTGCTTATTCTGCCTCCAGCCCAATCTATTGATCGTACTTTGCCGCCTGTTCTTACTATGACATATGGTACAAAAACTTCGGATACAGGTGCAGTAGAAACATCGATTGTTTCATTGTCACCATCTACTATTGCCACATCTTCACTTGCTTCCTGGGCAGCTGCTTTCTCTGCAGCCTTTTCTTTCCGTCTTCGTCGTTTCCTGGCTAGTGCTTTTTGTATCTCTATTGGCGTTCTGATGCGCCAGAGCTCCACTGCTTTTTCAGCTCCATGCACAGCAATAAAATCTGCCTTTGGATGAAAAAGTACACCAATAGTACGGTCTTTTCCTTGTCGGTACAATATGCCTCTTTCATGTAATACTTTCCGGTCTTGGTCCTTGTCAACTTTCTCGGAAAGACTTCTCAACGCTGATGCATCAATTGACCAAATTTTCACTTCGCCATCATTGCCAGCTGTGATGCAACCACGACCATCAGGAGATATACCCAGGGACCAGCACTCGCCATTAGATTGAGTGACATGTGTCTCAACACAATACTGTGCTTCGACATCCCAAATCTTGATCAAAGCATCTTTGCTGGTTGATAGCAGGAACGCAGATGTTGTTGATGTAAGCTCTTCATCTTCAGCGTCTTGAGAAGAAGGATGTATAAAATGCAGTCCCGTGATCTGATCCTTGTGTCCTCTTAACTTGAACAGGCCAGCTTCTGCCACAAGATCCCATACGATTATGTCAGTATCTTTTGCGCCACTAGCAAGTCGAATACCTTGTTCATCAAAAGCCAGAGTAGTGATTGCCGAACGATGGCCATCAAAGTTGATAATGACTGTCGCAATCTTTGCATCCCATAATCTTATACTGCCATCTGAATAGCCAACTGCAACAATATCTGGATCTGTCTTGCTCTGAGCTATTGCTGTGACTTCAGCTGTGCAATCTTTATCGCGCCATCGACTCAGCAGTTCGCCTTTTTTCACGTCCCAGCATAGGACTTCCTCGTTTGCGGCGACATAGACTCTTCCTGCACCTGTAGGTTGGCGAGTGGAAGTGTTGAGTGGAGAGTCGTCTGGAGTCCAGACTGCGTTTGAGGTGGCAGAGGCGACGCAGGCGAAGGCGTGCGAGTTTTCGTACTTGCTGTCTAGGTCAGTGTGGGTAGGATATGTAGGAGGTCGGAGCAAACTCACGTATATGTCCTGACCATGTCGTCGTCGCTGGGCTGCTATACTACTAGAGTCTAAGGACCTTGCGGGATGTAATATCTTTTTTTTCTGCTACGACGGAGTCCATGCCGGAAACACCAACGGCTATCTCCAATGCCAGTGTGGAGGTGTCCAGCTTCATCATCGTCGACGACGACAACGACGACGGTAACAACAACAACTCTTACTACATTGGCCACCATGCTGCTAATCAGTTACGAAAACACTCTTCTCCAATCCTTGTTCCAGGAACGCTTTGCTCCAGGGTGCGTCCCCGCCTCTCCTTCCACTGCTTCCACACTAACAAACCCCACCTAGAGCAACACCCACCGCCATCAATCAGATCGTCTCCGACTTCGACGGCGTCACCTACCACATCACCACCTCCGACTCATCCAAGTCCAAGATCCTCATATCAATCTCCGTAAAATGCTTCCAAGAACTCGTCCAATACGGTGCACACGACGTGCTTCAGCGGGAATATGGCCCTTATATCGTCGAGCCTGAGCCTGGATATGACTTTTCAATCCAAGTAGACTTGGACAATGTGCCTGCAGAGCAAGGTTAGTTCACCATCACTACACCACCTGCCCAATCTACTACACCAATTAACTTTCTCCACAGCCGACCGCGACAACCTCATCAACAGCATTTCCCTCCTCCGCCGCAACGCCATGGCCGCCCCCTTCGAATCAGCCTTCACCGAATACCGCTCCCTCCACGAAGAAGCCTCCAAATACACCTCCGAATCCGCTCCCCGCGGCATCCTCGAAGGCGGCTCCGTCCGCTCCATCCACTACCGCGACGAAGAAGCCATCTACATCAAAGCGTCTCACGACCGCGTCACCGTCATCTTCTCGACTTTATTCCGCGACGAAACCGACCGCATCTTCGGGAAAGTGTTCCTCCAAGAATTTGTCGACGCGCGACGTCGTGCTATTCAGAATGCGCCGCAGGTGCTGTTTAGAAATGATGCGCCGCTGGAGATACAAGGGGAGAAAGGGCTGCCTCGGGGGAAGGGAGAGGTGGGATATGTGACGTTTGTGTTGTTTCCGAGGCATTTGACGCCGCAGAGACAGGGGGATGTTATTAGTCATATTGAGACGTTTAGGGATTACTTTCATTATCATATCAAGGCTTCAAAGGTGCGTCGCGGAGCTTAACATCTGGAGAACTGGGAAATATTTCAAAGGGCTAACATTTCCAATCGTCTAGGCATACATTCACTCTCGCATGCGCAAGCGAACTGCAGATTTCCTCCAGGTTCTCAACCGCAGTAAGCCCGAAGTGGCGGATCGTGAACGCAAGACAGCTAGCGGTAGGACGTTCAAGGTTGGAGCATAAAAGAGTTGTAGCTTGAAGAATCAAAACCCTTGTGGCTTGTAATGAATTAGCATGTTTGCCCATGTGAAGTCTAGGGAGACTGGCTCGTTACATCAGCTGAGAGTGGTTGCGCTTGGAGAGTAAATGTGACGAAGCAACCAAACAGATATCCTCCACTCTACTCTACTCTAGTTCACTCTGCTCTACTTGAGGAGGACAGTACTGAAACACATCAACTTCTAAAGGACCTGGCTGCACGGTATCGGTCACACATCTCATTCAGTAAAACACGAACCATCAGACCCAAAAATACAAACACCATTCTTGAGCTAGGGTCCTGCTCGTAGGAGTTTGATTGTACATTGCATGCTCACAAGGTCTTCGCCTTCGCTCGAATACCATACCAATGCCAGAAGGCGGGTATATTACTTCCCTGTACATCGAACACCAACACTCTTGTTATCTTCTCTCAGCCACTCAACCTTTTATACGTACCATAGGTACATAGTGCTTCGTCTTCGTTGACCAGCAAGAAGATGCTATCCTTCACACTTACACCATCTCAACAACCAACGCACTAGCACCACCACCGCCATTACAAATCCCCACACACCCAACCTTTCCCTTCCTCTCCCTCAACACCCCCAACAACGTCGTCAAAATCCTCGCACCACTCCCTCCCAACGGATGTCCCAAAGCCACAGCACCCCCATGCACATTGACATTCTCATCCGTCAAGCCCAGCAACTTCATGTTCGCCAGCGCAACCACACTAAACGCCTCGTTAATCTCAAAGAAATCCACGCCCTTGACTCCATCTTCAATTCCAGCATGTTTCAACGCTTTAGGGATCGCCAACGCAGGCGCTGTCGTGAACTTGGACGGCGTAGATTCGGCATCGCCCCATCCGCGAATTCTTGCTAGAGGTGTTAGATTGTGTGTTTTTAGTGCTTCCTCGCTACACAGCACAAACGCAGCCGCGCCATCGGACATGGGGCTCGCGTTCGCAGGCGTCACAGTGCCGCCTTGTTCCGCGCTCTTGAACGCCGGCTTCAGCGTCCTCGTCTTCGCCTCGTTGAAATTGCCTGGCTCGTCGTCCTGCTCCACCAGCACAGCCGGCTTCCCTCTCCCCTGCGGCACCTGCACGCCCACAATCTCGTCTTTGAACCAACCCTGCCTTTGTGCCTCTTGCGCCCGCTTGTAGCTCTGAATGCAATAGTCATCTTGCTGCTCCCGACTAAATCCGTGATCCACGGCACACTCTTCTCCCTGAAACCCCATGCCTTGTCCATTGTTGAGTGCGTCCGTGAGCCCGTCGCGTGCGAGTCCGTCGACGATGACTTGGTCACCGTATTTGGCGCCTTTGCGCAGGGAAGGGAGGTAGTGCGGGACGTTGGACATTGATTCTGTGCCGCCTGCCACGACGATGGAGGCGTTGCCCGTCATGATTGTTTGGGCGCCGAGGATGACGGATTTGAGGCCGGAGGCGCAGACTTTGTTGATTGTTGTGCTGATTGTGGTGACGGGGAGGGAAGCGGCGAGGGCGCATTGGCGGGCGGGGTTTTGGCCGAGACTGTTTGGGAGAGGTGAGTATTAGTTTGTGGTGGTTGTGATAGTGAGGTGGTGGTTGCTAGGATAGGTGGATGAAGAGGGGTTGGAATGGAGGGTTTTCTGACTTTGCGCTGCAGACGTTACCGAAGAAGACTTCTTCTACGTCGTCGGATTTGATACCTGCTCTTTCCACAGCGGCTGTGTAGAGTGTCGTTGTCAGCTTGATATCTCCTGCTGTCTTTGCTTGCACGCTTCAGACATACCTTTAATTGCGTACGAACCAAGCTGGATCGCAGTAAGACCTGACAAGGAGCCTTGGAACATGCCCACAGGCGTCCTTGCGGCAGAGACAATGTACACGGGAGGAAGTTCTGGCATCTTGATGGTTCACACGACTTGATTTTGATGTTGTTGTTGTAGGCAGAAAGTTGAGGTGAATTCAAGAGAGTAAACAGAAGGAGGTCTTGGCATTATAAATCTTGTTTAATAAACTTACCATTCGACGACGGTGAGGTACAACGTGAATGTCTCTATGTATTACATGTTTGAAGGTCCATCTGTTTCCTAGCCTTTAGATACACTTTTTCAGATCCACATCAATACTCACCACTACCCGCCACATCACTTTCCACAACATCCACTTTATGCACATCCCCCAACACATCTCGATCAATTGAGTCATCAACATCGTCTCCCAACATCTCACTTGGCAACCCTGTACCTTGCAAGCTAGACAAACCATCAGGCAATGTAGTATTCGCATGATCAACCTGCACGCCTCCAGGAACAAAAGGCTGTGGTTTGGTATCTAAACCACCACCTCGTGAAGCTGGCCGGCTCTGAATAGCTTCTTGGAGGGCTTCGTGTGCTGCTAATCCGCTACCTACTGAACCAATGGAGCCCGCACGATTGTCATCCTGTGGGAGGTTGCTTATAGTATCATCGAAGTACATCGAGTTTTGTTGACCTGTGTGTGACTGTCTTCGCGCTGTGGAAGCACTGGTATGGGGTGTAGGTTGATCTCCGTGTTTCGTAGAAGCTGTTTGTGACTATGAGAGATGTGAGTACATATTTTCTACGACCAAGTGTGAGAGGTAGATACAAACATCACGGTATCTTGATAGATATATCTTCAATGCTTCACCATAATTTTCAAAGCCGAGGGAGGTCATAGCAAAGAGGACATCTTCACCATTGACGGTCTTTCGTTTTTCATGTTGACACTTCTCGGCGGCTAGATACAAGTCAGCGTGAGACAATGGAGCATCACTTATGTTCAGTCACGCTTGAGATGCAAGGCTTACCTTCGCTTGTAATGAACGATATGAATTCGCTGACACACTCCTGCATACACTCTTTCGCCTCCTTTGCAATCTTTGCATTATCAGGAAGCGCAGTCTTCATGATCCGAGCGACTAGATTGAGGTTACCAAAGTCAGCAGGATGTTCTTGACGACGGATACATGAGGAGAGCTCAAGTCTTTTTGATGGTGGAGGAAAGAAATATAGCAGACTGGCATGCCGTTTCAAAGACATGATCATAGTATAGCAAGATAGACATGAATGGATCAACAATACAACATCTTCAGTTCAAAGACGTCGAAAACTCGAGTACGAGTGTGAAATGAGATTACCATACCGTTTGCAATGGGTAGCCACCGATCCTGCTCCTTTACTTCGGTTTCGTACATTGCAACCTCCTGCACAGTGGCGTCGCCGCCTTCGCCGGGGTCTCCTTGCTGATCGCCCCCATCATTCGAATCTTGTGCTACCTCGGGTTCTGCATCTGCATCGGTGTCTCGTGTTGGAGACGCCGACATCCTTTAACGTAGGTGAATGTGTGTTTGGTTCTTGATTCGGGATGCTGCAGGAGGAGATTGATTAGTGATGCTGCTTGGTTTGGTGTGTTTGCAGATTGTTAAGTGACATGTAGGTGCTCGTGGTATCATGCACAGCACTACCGAGCGCGCATGTCGCACAGCATGGCGCTTTGCATTGTTGTGTGCATATTATGTTGAGATCACACAGCAGCCAGCACAGACGGATATTTGTTGCTATGGCACGACAGTCATCGAACTGCGCGACCATAAAGTACGCGACATTGGTTTGCAGATGTGGCACGAATATCCTTCCTGTACATTCACATTCAAAACCAAGCACGCACTGACCTGTTATGATGGATGTTCTTCGTGTTGACCAATAGCAAGTTGCGCTTTGGAGCCCACCTATTAGACCGCTTACCACACTTGCTCTACAGTATACAATCTTGTCAAAACACGTCGAGTGAAGGACTGTCACCTTACACTAAGAGGAAGTCTCGGGCAGATTGGATAATATAGTAAGCATATATTTGTTATGTCATGCTTGTGTTCAATCTGCTATCTATCTTTGCTGATGGCTGATGGCACTGGCGCTTAATGGCCCCACAAAACTTTGGTCACGTGCTTGTATACAGCACAGTTAGGGTCGAGCTCAAATAGCTATCGTACGGTCCTGTCTGCGTGTGGAGTCTTTAGCAGACATGACGGGCGCTAGCAGGTAGTATGGCGACCATATTGTTGTCTATATTTGCCGCCGCGTCTTGGAGAAGAGCATTGTTGTCCCTGCTGTACCAACGTCGAAGATATCCGCCAAATCCGTCGGGCTTCGATTGTTCGAGGCAGGGGATGATCGGTCGGATCGGTCAGTATCATAATTAGCAAGCTGTGATCGAAGCCCTAGCAGAACAAACTGGTGATCGCCACTATTCCATCGTACACCTCGACACTGCTCGGCGTATGCTAACCCTGATGTCTTTTCAAAATCAACATGTTCAAGACAGCATCGCAGCAGGACAGCTGCCTGAGATTAGTTCGTATTGGAGTACAGCAGGCCACTAGCATCTCTATCGTAAAGGTCTTTCATGGACAGCCATATTGGCCCTTTTCCTCGATGGTTTCTTTCTTTGACGTTTTGCTTCTTGCCTTGAAGCAGCTCATTGTTGCACGACCTGCACGTTGTTCGTTTTCTACATCAAGCTCTTAGCGTGTGTAACAGCGGCGCAGCTCTTCTGCACCAATGAGTGCCCGACTTAGTGACATACCTTCCACTTCTCCATCTCATCTTGCGTCTTCTTATATTGTTTTACCAAGTCGTCCAATATCTTCTTCAACCCATCTGCGTTGGTTTGTAATTGTGGCATGACATCATTGACTGTCTGCTCGACGAGGACTCCGTTGATCATTCGGAAACATTTGCGGTCGGTAGGAAGAGGTGTAAGGGTTTCGAGGACGAGTCTGAGATTGGTGGGGGTGTCAATTTCGACCAGACTATACTGCATTACAGCATCTCGCCGGGAAGTCTCTCACTTGTGTTCTTCTGTTTCTTGTTCGACATCTCCAATCTTCTGTGCTATTTGCTGAAGGTTGTTCTTGTAATTTTGGTATTGTAATTGGAGTTCTATATGAGTTTGTTAGGTGGGAGCAACAAATTGTGTCGATGGAGACTCCAGACCTTGCTGCCGCCGTGCGGCTACCTGGGATTGTGCCATTGTTGGTCGACGATGATGCTGGCGACGGATTGTGTTTCATCTTGACGTTTGACACGGTGATTGCCGTTGTTGATGATCTTTGGTTCGGTATGCGGCAATAGGCTTGGCGAACGCGTGACATCAAAGACAAAACAACACGACTAAGCAGGGATCTTTTATTAGTGACACCCAATAGGGACAAGACTTGAGGGTATTCCTCCTATTGTTTGAATTGGTGATCATGTCGTGCATCCGTCGTGAATCAAGGAGCTCGTGCTGCAACGAATGTCCATTGGTGCCCATCGACTGTCTTTGATCTGACCTCAATCATAACAAACCATTTCCTTTCTTTGTATAGTACCTGTATATTCTTGTCGTCGTTGCTCCTTCCACAGCTCAATCAATTGTATCCAGCAGCCGTCACGTCCCCTATATCAGCGCACATCAACAACCATGAGTCCCCGACCAACCTACATCGACCTTCCCAACCGCAACTTCAACGAAGAAACACCCAATACCCCGTCACCAAGAGATCTCCAACCAGCGTCACCAAGAGATCTCCAACCACCACGATCTGGAGATGTACCTCCGCCACTCTCACCACTAGATGCCTTTGCGTTACAGGGTCGAATGTTAGCGCAAAGACTAGAGCAAGGTGCAAAGTTCGACAAGCGTATCACTCGACTACCACAGTTTTACGTCGCAAAAGAACTCGCAAAGCCTAGACCTGGATACTCGCCGAAAGAGACAGACCTGAATGGAGTGCAAAAGGGAAAGAGGAGCAGTGGCAATAGAAAGGGTAAAGGTTCTTCATACACCTTGAGACAAGACGGGGTCACACTGCCAGCCGTATCACAACAAGCTGTCCGACCACAATCACACTATCCCGTACTTCACATGGATGGAGGAGAGGTATTCGATGACAATGCATCATCCATCTACAGCGACAGATCACGATACACAGAAGATGAAGACGACGATGAAGAGATGCCCGATGAAGCACGGCTTGCAGTTGCACAGGACTACTTCAATTCCTGGCAGAAGACCGGTAATACGAATCTACTCGACCGACGTGATAGTGCGGCAGTGAACTCTCCAGTCATTTCTGAGTTGACTGTAGCACTTCGACCGAATGAGCCAACAGCAAAAGTTCCAACCAATATCTCAAATCACACTAGATCGAGACTGAGTCCGATAAAGACATCGAGCCATCTGCCTACAATGTACACTCCACCACATTCACCTGCCACCAGTCTATCTCGAATGACCATTCGCGCTGTATCAGACGAGAACTCCAAACCCATCCACTTCCTAACCATCAACGATCGAAAGACATCTGACAGCACAGCCCACACGGAAACAAGATCACCCATGTCACCATTATTCGAATCACCACGCTCGCCATCAATATCCTCGGATCACTCTGGAGGTGCCAGCTTAGTGCCTCCACGTCAGCAGAAAATCAATTTCTCTCGTCCTATAAGCAACAAAAATAGTCCAAGCCCATCGTTCTCAGGCGTTAGTAGACCGACTTTCGACACACGACCTTCATATGAGAAGCGACCATCTTTTGAGACACGACCATCCTTTCAGAGCTCAACAAGGACCATGGATGCAAATGGTGACCAAAAGAGTATCGTGTACAGCTCTTCTCCAATGTTGAAAGGACCACAATCACCACTACCAACCACAGCACAACATCCAAGCACAGAAATGGACAACCCAGAAGATTACACCGACGACGAAGATGCCTTTGGCCAATACTCGGAACAAACGGATGTATTGAGCCCTACATCACCCAAACTTCTAAGTCCATCATCATCACGTATTTATGCGCGATATTCTTTATCCCAGGGTATGTTCGTAACACAGCGGGCTCCTGAGCCATTTGACAACACTGAACCACACGCACCACCCCTATCTCCAACACCAGACACAACCATAAACAGACCTGCAGTAGCTTCAATCTCACACGCGTCGGAATCTCCACGAGCCCGGTTCGACGCAATGAATACATTATCAACTCTACCTCCACCACAACAGCACCTACTCAGCCCACGCCCCTCTCGTCCCCAACTTCGCCTCGACACGACCTCACCCGTCACCCCATCAGCAACTACACCACAAAAACACATCCCACCCGTCCCCTCCGCCCACCTATCACCCTCTGCGCATCTCGCCCTCGGGATCTCCCTCCACGAACAAGGCACAAATCTCCCAAAATCAACCTACCACATCCGTCTTGCCGCGCGTGCAGGCCTCCCAGGCGCAATGCTCCTGTACGCCCTAGCCTGCCGACACGGGTGGGGCGTGAAGCGCAACGAGGCCGAAGCGGTGGTATGGTTGAGAAAGGCCGTTGAGGTGTCTGGTCTTGACTTAGCGGCGTCGAGCGTCGACATACAATCACCAAAAACGTCGCGTGCAACAATCCCGCAAGGCACTAAAGCACATCAAACCACCCTAGCCCTCAGCATCTACGAACTAGCCATGTCGTACCGCCACGGCTGGGGCACCGACGCCGACGCTAGCCAAGCGTTGCGTCTGTTCGAAATGGCTGCGAATTTGGGAGATGTGGATGCCTTGGTTCAGGTCGCGGAGTGTTATCGAGATGGCGTGGGGTGTAAGAGGGATTTGAAAAGGGCTGCGGAGGCGTTGAGAAGGGCTGAGGGGTTGGGAGTGGTGGTTGTGGGTGAGAGCTGGAGAGTTAAGGGGAAGTATTGTGAGAATGCTGTAAATAATGCACCTCATGAGGAGAGGAACAGGGAAGTTGGAGATGGGAGGGGTGTGAAGAGAGCTCGAGCGCTGTTCGCAAAGGGGAGGTAGTAATTTTGATGAATCGTATGATATTGGAATGAGGAATTGGTTGTAAAATGAGTAAATAGTATTAGTATGTTATGTATAGTTTGTCTGCATATTAGAAATGCACTCCCGTCAACATCTCACTAACACTCTCATCCTCAACATCAACTCCATTCCTAAACCATCGCCCTTCCTCACCAATCTCGACGTCATTGCCGCTCATTTGACGCTTTGACATACGGCCGTCGGATGCGAACGTCCAGTGCTCAATGCCGTAGCAGCGTTTCCATTTGTGGGAGTCGTGGGCGTCTTGGTACTGTGGGGGTGTTAGTTGTGACGTACAGATCCCCAGCTACGAAGCATGGATAAAGGACACCAGAGTAAAGCACACTATCCACCAATCTACCACGGCAAAACATCACTTACTTCATACCAAAACTGTACCGCAATCTTGTTATCCTGCCATAAGAAGACTTCCTTCCTTAAGCGGTAATTGACTTCTCGCTCCCACTTCTCTGTCAGGAGAGTGATTATCTCGTCGTGGCCGCGGATGAATGAGGATCGGTTGCGCCACATTGAGTCGGGTGTGTATGCTAAAGCGACGACTTCGGGGTTTCTATGACGGTTAGGATTGATAGGATAGATGGTGTAGTAGGTTCTCGTAAAGGATGGCATGCGGATATCAAGAAGGAGAAAAGAGGACAGGGTATTGGGTGGGGTGAGTAATGCTGGAGATGGAATGAATATGGTAGAGAAAGGATTGATTTACTTTGTGTTCCAAAGACTTTGGGCTTTCTTCACTTTCGCATGAGCTGTTTCTTTGGTGAAGGGTGGTGCGAGATTGGCCATCTTGGTATGCTACAGGAGGAGGTGCCAGTCTTGACTTTTGAAGCAGTATGAAGTGGCAGTCGGCAGAGCTCTTTTTCGTCCAGACTTAGATTGAAGAACGATTTACCTAGGACTCATCCTCATCCTTGCTAATATCCACAAACGATGAAGCACAGGAAACTTGTATCGCACTACCTTCTTGATGTGCCTTCGGAAAAGACTCCGTATGACTAATTTCTGGCTACAGTTTTACATTCTGAAACAATCATAAAACATTTCAAAGACAAAGATGAAAAAGTCCCGCCGAGTACCGCGAAAGATTGGTGGCGACGATCATGGCGATGCGACGGCCATTCCTACCGGAAATCCAGGTATGCAAGACACCCTATATTCACAGCAAAACCTCGTGTCTAACGCCGTACACAAACATAGATGGATAGCTAATCCAAGTTCGCAATTTCCAGACTCTTCACCACTACCAACTGCTGTAAAACGACCTACGATAGGTTCTCGCACATCGACGAAGCTGAAATCGTCCTCCTCACTCCGAAATTCACTTGCATTCGACCATCTAGACACTGCTGCGCCAGATCTACCACTCAAGAAACCAACATCTAATCTAGCCAAACGAGCACTCGATCGAACATCGAATCTACCGCTACGCGCGGGTCAGGCAGAGGACCGACCAAGCTATGACACCAATTACCTAACTGAACTGAAAAACTCTACGCCGACCACACCGGCCAATCTTTCCGCAACAGAAGACGATGATGTTCCTTTCAATGGACCATCTTCAGCTCTCGATATTGCCTCCAAATTCGGCGCCGATACTGTGATCACAACCTACGACGATGACAGCACCACACACATCCCAAGCGCAGCTGAAATTCAAGAAAAGAAAGAACGCCGACGACGTCTAGCAAAAGAACATGATTACATATCTCTCAATGACGACAACAATACTACAACCGAAGACGCGCCACTTTCAGACGATGAATTCGCGCCTCGTCACACTCTCATAATTCCAGCGGACGAGCTGAAACCATCGAAATACGAAACTGATACGCGATTAGTCAGGGACGACGAGGATATCTTTGAGGATTTCGAGCAGTTCACAGAAGACAGCGGGAAAGTCGCATTGAGTCGGCGAGGCATCCGCGAGCAAGAGAAGCTGAGACGTAAAGAGTTGGCTGATCAGATCAAGGCCGCACAGCACGGTTATGGTTATGGGGCTGGAGTTTCTGATGACGATGACGACGAGGATGAGAAGGGGGATGAGATTGACCAGGAAGAAGTAGCACGGATTGCGGCCTATGAAGCGGCGCAGACAAGAGCTGGGACGTATAGTACTGGAAGCTCCTTACAACGAGAACGAGCAAGAGAGGAAAAGGCTAGAAGGCGGTTTGAGGTGCAGCCGAAGATAAGGCAGATACCCGAGCTCAAGGCAGTGGTAGGCAGATTCTGGGAGATGGTTAGAGCCAAGGAAGCGGAAGTGGAGGCCAGTAAGAGGAGGTTGGAGAAGGTGGCCAGGGAAAGGGTGGAGATGGGTGAGGAGGAAGTGAGGATTAAAGCGCTGCTGAAAGAGGCAGGAGAGCGATATGAAAAGCTTAGGCAGGAAAACGCTGCACCATCGATACCACGGGTGGTGGAGCAGAGCCTGCCGCCTGAGATCAGTATGGCGAGAGGACTTGAGGGATTGGCGGAGCTCACGCCATCACAAGTTACGACACCTGCATCGGACGAGTTGGAAGCGGAAGATGATATGGATGAGGCAGCGGAGCATAAGGCAACCAACGCACCAGCTCCAACAGGACTAGGTTTCTCAATGGGTGTGAAATCAGGTCTTGGGGGTATGTCAGCACCAAGGGCGGCAGAAGATGACTGGTGATGTCGTGTTTCACAATATAATATCTTGATATCACATAATCAGCAAGTCCAACCTCGAGCCTTGTTCTACTTTATTGTTTCAAAGCTTCATTCCTCTGTCTGGCCTATGCTACTCTGACACCCCAATCCACCAACATGTCCAGTGACGACCAACACTTCCTCGATGTCGTACGTCTCCTCGCCCCCTTCCTTGCCAGCCACCTCACATCACCCCATCCACCACTAACACTCCACCCCACCTCTCCAGCTCTCCTCAATCCCAAACCAAATCCTCCACTACTCCCTCCAAATCACCGAATCCCTCGAGCACCACTTCGACTCCGCCGCCCTCTCCCTCCGCGAACACCTCTACCACGCAGAATGGCTACCTTCAAGCATGCGCCCAGTCCCTCCCCCACCACCACCCCAATTCTTCTCCCTACCTAGTCCTGACGAAGGTCTATATGGCTACGCAACCTGGCTTCTCGACTGGCTAGACCGGTATCGTGCTCTGACGGCAGCTACGGTTGCATTCTTTGGCACGGGGGGCTATCTGTACTATTCGCAGAGACGATTGTATTTGCGCAAGAGACGGGCGGGAAGAGGACCGAATGGGATGAGGAAGGAGGTTGTGGTTGTTGCGGGCCAGGTGGAGAGCCCACTTACGAGGAGTGTCATGTTGGATTTGGAGAGGAGGGGGTTTATTGTTTATGTGCTTGTTAGGGAGCAAAGGGAGGTTGAGGTTGTCAAAGCGGAGGGGAGGGCGGATTTGTTGCCGTTGAGGGTGGATGTTTGTGATGTGAGTGTACTGTCCGCAGAGAGATATATTGCGAAAGGCGAAGTCGAGCAAGAGTGGTATATGAAAGGAAGGAAGCATACTAACACATTCATCCACCAGCCACACAACACCCGCGACATCATCGCCCATTTCAACGCTCTCCTCACTCCTCCTACCATAATACCACCCTCTCCAGACTCTCTACCACACCATCCCACCCCAAATCATCCTAACACCCCCGCCCTCACCTTCACAGGCCTAATCCTCATCCCCTCCACGACCTACCCCACTTCTCCAATCGAAACACTAACCCCCGGTGCATGGTCCGCCAACCTCTCCACCCACCTCACCACCCCCATCGCAACAATCCAAGCCTTTCTCCGCACGCTCATCACATTCAACGCCCACCTCGTCATCTTAACACCCAGCATAACGTCAAGTCTAGCCTTGCCATTCTCTGCGCTCGAAACAGCGACAGTGCACGCGCTGGACGGCTTTGTCGATACACTGCGCGCTGAGATGGATACGCTTGGCAGTGGTCCGCAGATCAGTCAGATCAAACTTGGGAATTTGGATTTAGCTCGAGTACCGCATTCTTCAGGTACCCAACAGGTTGCGCTACCTGGACACCGGACTTTGTTGAATCCGGGGAGTGATGAGGTTAGTTCGTGGTCGGCCCAGGTGAGGGCGGCGTATGCGCAGAATTATATGTTGTTGGCGCAGAAGGGCGGTGGTGGTGACGGGTCTGGGTCTTCTGTGTTCAGAGGAAGTCCGATGCGCGAAGTTCATAATGCACTCTTTGATGCGCTGACGCAACAACGACCGAGAGAGGTGTGCAGAGTGGGAAGGGGTTCGTTGGTGTATGAGGTTTTTGGACGGTTTATACCGCGCAAGGTTGTGGCGTGGGGGTTGGGATTGAGGAGGATGAATGGATAGGAGTTGAAAGGAGGACGAGGTGAGTATGTGCTTAATGCGCTGGTAAGTGCTGTGCGGGAATGATTTGAGAATTGTAGGAGTAACAGATGAGACATCTACGTCTGGCCCTCACGCGATGGAGCTCTGCGATCTTGAGAGAAAGGATGTCTGTATCACGTTAACGATTTTGAGAGATGTATGATAACGAAAATTAACAGCTCAACTCAACTCATCCCCTCATTCGACAACTACCTCAACACAGCCTTTCCCTCTGCCGCAGGCCCGCACCACGGTCCCTTTGTCTCCCCTTCCTAGCTCAATGCCAATACCTACCAGCAAGTCCCCTACATTTCTCCCAACCCTTGTCCAACGCCTCAACAACGGCATCCGGCAACTTTCCCTTCTCCAAATCAACCATATTCTCCTCCATATGCTTCGTGCTACTCGCTCCAATGATAATCGCATCGCCCTTGTCCCTGCTAAGCAGAGAGTGGTGGTTCATCCAGCGAAGGGCGCATTCGGCTTCGGTGAGGTTGTGCTTGGCTGCGACGGGACGGAGGAGGTCGAGGGCATCGAAGTATTCGGCATGCCAGTAGCGGGTGCGGTAGCTTCAGGACGTTAGAGGGGGTGATAAGCGGCAGTAGATACGGGAGAAGGAAGGGATAGGTGGGACGAGGGCAGTGGTATGTGTGCTGAACTTACGATTTCCCTTGCCATTTATTAGGATCAAAACGGCTTCCTTGCTCAACATCGTCGTCTTTATCGTCGCGATGGTATCGATTCGTCAGGTAGCCTCCTGCTAGAGGGTTGTATGCCTAAATCGCGCATCAGTCTCAGTTTCAGTCTCGCACAACTCCAACATCCCGCTTCGATCCAAATTCCTCCCTTCCCGCCTCTTCTCACTTCTCGCCTCTGCTCAAAAAATAAACAAATAAACAAACACCACTCACATAAAAAGCCATCCCATAATGTCTCAAACACGGAAACAGTTCAGGTTCTACAGACCGGTGCAGAGCATTGTATACACCCTGATATACCACCGGCTTGACCCAATCGTTTTTGATGCAGAGTTCGCAGATTTGTGCCACTTCCCAGGCTTGGTAGTTACTGATTGCGAAGCGGGTGAAGAGACCTTCTTTGTAGAGATCGTTGACTGCTTTCATGGTCTTTTCGAAGGGTGTGGTTCGGTCGGGACCTGTGGGGGATGGTCAGTGGAGTGTGATTGGAGGAATTGGGATGGGTGCAGCGAAGTGATGTATAGACTTACCGTGGAGGTACCACTACAAAAATATCTGTCAGTCATCATCTCTTGAGAAGCTCAACCAATTAGCATATCCAATAACTCACCATATCCAACTTCTCACACTTCAAAGCCTTCAAACTCCTCCTCAAATTCTCCCTCAAATGCTCCGGCTCATGGCTCCACCCTCCCTCAGGCTCATCCTTCCCCGGCATATTCTTGCCCCTTGTAGGATAATACTTAGTATCCATCACAATCCCACGTTTCTTCCAATCCAGATCACCTAGAAACTCTTCCGAAGATCCGCCGCCATAGAAACGAGCGGTGTCGATTTCGTTGTGGCCGTGTCGCTGGAAGATGTCGAGGATTGCACTGGCTTCGGGAAGGGTGTGTACGCGGGCTTGATCTGCTCCCTGTGGACAGAATGTTTAGGCTTGAGAAACATATTAGGGACGGGTGGGAGTAAGCACCTCTTTGCCTATTGTCATGGCCCCGAAGACGACATTCACAGCGGATTTTTGGTGGGAGGTCATTGTGTTTTTCTGGTCACTGTATCACTGTGTTTTTGATGAGGAAAGGACGATATCATTGATGAATGGAAGCTTAGCATAGCTTAGCATATGCTTGAGTAACATCTGAGGAAGTGGAGCCCAAATCTACGTCACGATCGACATTGGTTTGATGTGGTGTAGGATGTATAACAAGGACAAGATCATGAGCTTATATAATAGGCTGTATATCATCGTATAACTTATCGTCAAACAGGAGCCTTACCCCACCTGCGCTTCCTTCGTTCTTTTCATCCTCAACAGTCTTATCTCCATCAGTAGCTCCTCTGAACCACTTGGACCTGCTTGTGACTCGTTTCGATGACTTCAATGAGTAGTCGGACGATGCAAGCCAACCCGTCTTCTTCTTGGTGCGTTTGGAGGCTCTAGGGGTATGCCCCAGCTATCTAACGGTTCAGGTACATTCCCAGAGATCCATTCTTCGATTTCTGCACGAGCCTCGGGGACATCTTCAGCGTGAGATCTCGGCGCATCCACGATGTTTAGCGGATCCTCGACGTGGGTTGGCGGATCCTCGAAAATATCTCGCGCATCATAGTGCCTCTGCCTCCTTCGAGTGTACGGGGCATGCCTACGACGCCCCCACATTGGTGTTGGAGAGGGTGGTGGACTGGGACGCCGTCTTGGTGCCACTGGAGGTCGTGACAGACGATATGGCTCGACGACATGTACTGGCGTCGGCACAACACTAGTAAAGGCGCTGGGAGGCTGCGCAGGTGAAGCAAACGGAAAGTCCATTGGGGCATGTGTGGATTGCTGTGGAGGTAGAAGCGGCAGCATGTTGTCGGATCCTGGAGACACATCCTGCGAATGGCGTGTTTGCAATGCGACCTGCGCTTATTCACCACTTGCATGCATGTTGAGGTATGGAGCATGCCCCTCGGGTTCGAACTCGTCAGGATCGACGGCTATAGGCTCCGTCCAAGTGTGTTGAAGATGACGCCGATGAAGCTCACCCATTCTGCTAAACGTACTAGCACGTGATTCTGGAGTAAGATTATCAACATCCTCCTCCTCCTCCTCCTCCTCCGCCACAGATGTATCGTCGCCATCGCTCATGGGAGTATAGGCCGTCACGATCTCGACGGCCGATTCCCTGCGTGTTATTTGCCTCAGAACAGGATGGGGAATACGTGGACGTGGAACATAAGGTGATGGCTGTATCCTTGTTGTTCTGAATCCTAGCATGACTGGTTCCATGCTCATTTTGGGCGTGAAAGAGCGGTGTGAGGAGTATCCCTAGAGTATCTGGTCGACTTTCAGCTTCGAGCAAGTGCCGAATCCTAGAATAAAAACTGTGAGATGTGTTAGCTATATCTGGCTACATGGAAGGTATACAAGGAGGTGTGAAGCATACCCCGTAACTACAGAAGCTGATCTTTTGTCCGAAGGCAGGCAAGATCTCTAGAAGTGTCTATAAGGATATGTTAGCATTAGTATGCTCCAATCTGCCGAAAGAACCGATGTGAAGCATACCGTTAAACTACGCAAGCTGATCTTGACGTCTAAAGTCAGGCGCGATCTCAAGCAAAGGTCTATCAGGATATTTTAGCGTCAGTATTTCTCGATCAGTGAAGAACGGATGTGAAGCATACCCTGTGACTTTACAAGCTGATCTTGTGTCTCAAGGCAAGCAAGATCTCTAGAATTGTCTACAAGGATATATCAGCATCGATAGTGAGTTTAGGCTGTGAAAAAATAGGTGTGAAGTCTGCCGTGCAGCTATAGAGTGACCTTCATCTTTCATGGAAAGGTCAAATCTCTGAATCTTACTTTCGGGTTGGATTGGGTTTCAAGCGACATCAATCAAGAAAAGAGGCATGTGAAGCATACCGGGTAATTTCAAGGCTTTTAGGAAGCAGTTTGCAACGCTGATATCCTCGAGCGTAAGTTTTGAGATATTCGCAATCGATATTAGTAAAGATGTGAACAAGAGGTGGTGAGGGGGACGTCCCTCCTATATAAGCACGGTGCAAAGCGCTCAGATTGATAGGAATTGCAAAGAATATTAGAAGATGTAATCTGAGCGCAAGATAAGTTGATTACAGAAATCGAACAAACTCACGCCTCGAACCACCTATACATGATAAACTTTCTTATAAGGCTCATTGTGAGAAAGAAGGGATGTGAAGCATGCCATGCCCCTTCAGCCCTCCTGAGAAGCACTTAGACCCCTGATACCCTCGAGCGAGAACCTATGAGATGTTCGCAAGCAATATCAGCGTGAATGTAAATATTAGTAATGTGAGGAGCACTGTAGGAAAGTCTTTGTTCAAATTTCAAGTATGGCGCAAAGCGCTCAGATAGTCCGTGAACAAGAATAGAGCATTTTAGCAGGAAAACCATTTAGGCACAGATACATAATTGCAGAATGCTTTTGATAGCGAATGACTCTTCACTCTTTCTTTGTGAGCGGCCAGCTCGATGAGCATGGTCTTTAAACTCCTTACAAATAAACCTCGCGACGAGGATGTCTTCAAGTCGAGGCAGCCACAAGTCACCATGAACCTTCGCTGCAGAGATGGCAATGGGACAAGGCGCCAGACCGAGGACGAGTTTGGCTCTAAGGTGTTCACGGCCAACGTGGTTTGGTTTGGAGTTTAGAGTGGTGAAGGTTGAGGTAGATGATGTCGAACAAGACTGATGGACCGTGCACGCCAAGACCGCAAGCGCCAAGGAGCAGGTGGCGTGAACGGTAAGATCGGATTCTTAAACTCGATCTTTTGATGCCGGATCTTGCGTGCCCTGCATTTTGAGAATTGCATGATCTGTGCCAAGCGCAGAAATGATGAGTAGATTACAAAGAGCAAATCCATCAAGGTACTCTATAATGTGGAAACATGAAGCGACACCTAGCATCTCATTGGTTCGGATGAAACGGAGCAAGTGCTACCTTGCAGAACAAGCATATCCGATGCAGCATGACGTTTACAAAGATGTAGCATCAGATGAAACATCAGTTTGTATATCATGCAGCATCTTCCTCCACCATTCCTTCACAGTATACCTCCGACATCTACGTTATCCTTGAGACATCCCTAGCGAATCTCATCACGCCAACAGAACCTACTTGATACCTCAACAACACCTCAAACAAACTCGCAATGCAACACGTCCTTCAAGCCGGTCTCTCTGCCGGTCTTTCAGCAGTGTCAGGCTTCCATTCCAACTCTTCTCCTAAAGTTGACCCTTCCTTCGATGGCACTGCCTCCTTGATGCCACAAGACTGGATACCCCAGCAAGATAGCAGAATCACATACAAGGGCAAATACAAGAACGTAGATGCGGCTTTGATCTCGTGGGGTGCTTGGAGTTGGGGTGATGAAGCCACATGGCACTGGCAAGACGAAGAACGTAAGAACTTGGATCCAGCATGGGACGTGTGTAAGAAGACTAAGCAGACCTTCATCGTATGTGCAGACGGCGCCAATGTACATGGATCGTTACTGATTCGACCAACAGGATACGGCTCAGGCGTATGGTTCGGGTAGAAGCGAGGGAATTTGTGGCGAGTTAGTCGCTGGAATGAACAGAGATGACTACGTTCTGCAAACGAAGTGGTGAGTTCTACTCGACATGCCTGATAAAATATGCGCTTTAGGACAGGTTTGTTGACACTGTTCTTCTTCTAGGTACGTGGTGCCAGATAGCCCAGCCAACTTCAAGGCCGATGCACCTGAGACCACCCTCCGCGAATCCCTGAAACGCACGAAGATCGACCAGTACGACGTCTATTTGGTGCACGGACATATCCATGCGCGCTCAATAGAAACCGTCGCAAAGTCTCTCGCCGACTGTGTCGAGAACGGTCTTACCAAATGCGTTGGTGTAGCAAACTATTCCGCAGATGATATGTTGCAGATGCGCGATGAGTTGGCGAAATACGGTATTCCACTGGCAGTTAACCAAGTGGAGTTCAATGTCCTTCGCCGCTTTCCCGAGTCCAGTGGACTACTGGCCAAGTGCAAGGAGAACGGCATCGTCTTACAATCATATTCATCGCTTGCGCAGGGACGCTTGACTGGCAAGTACACGGCAGAAAGAGAGCCACCAAGCAGTTACCGCTTCAGCTCCTATCCTATGAAGGACTTGAAGCCAACGATTGATGTGTTGGAGGCTATCGGCAGGGAACGCAAGGTCAGTACGTCAGCTGTCGCGCTGAACTATAACCTTTCGAAGGGTATCTCGCCTGTGGTCGGCTTCCGCAACGCAGCACAGGTCGAGCAGAATGTGCAGTGCTTGGGATGGAGGTTGAGTCTGGATGAGATTAAGAGGATTGATGAGGTCAGCTTGGAGGGCAAGAAGACGGTGTTGTGGCAACAAGGCTAGATCCTGTAACCAGGAAATCCTCATATTTCTACATCCTAACTGGGAGTCGGTGTCTCTATGTATCTAATGCAGAAAATTCTTAATTATGCCGTTGTAATTGCAGTATGGTGGTTGAGCATGCCGGATAGCCTTTAGATGTTCAATACAGCTGTGACTTATATTTATTTTATCACAAAGGTAGAGAGAAGTATCACACCTTGCAACAAGGCTAGACGCAGTAACCAGGAAATCCTAATTTGGCAGTCGGTGTCTCTGTGTATCTAATGCAGAAAATCCTTGATCACACCCGTTATCGAACTATGGTTGTATCTTGCCGAACACCCTATGCACATTCAGAATAAGCATTGACTTGTGTTTGATAAGCCAACGGAGGTGCTACACATCACCAAGAGAAGAAGCGCCAGAAGTGTCCTGCATCATAAAGAGAAATCGGCTGTTGTGCTGGGATGTCGTCTAGTGATGTGTGACCGATATTACCCCTAGCTGCTGTGCGTGATATGCGTTGAATCTTACGTTATACAACGCTTCTGACTAAAGGTAACGTCGGGATGTGCAGACTTGGTTTCCACCGTCTGACAGTTCATCGCATTTTATTTTTCCATCTTAAGTGCGAATCGCCACCATCATCTTTCATCCCGTCTGATCCCCTCGCTCGGCACGATCGAAGCATGGCAAGCGGCACGATCCCCTTGTGCATAGCCGCCGCCATCAGCCAAGCTTCGACTGCATGGAGTAAATAAGATTATCCTTAAACGCACGCCAGCTTGAAGCTTGAGCTCCGCTGATGTCAAACATGCATATGGCAGAAGTATACGGTATCAGAATGTCTCACTCATCCTGCATATCGATGCTGTCAATGCTGGCAATTCATCCAAAACATGAACTGCGTCATTGGGATATGTGGAGAGCCCAGCCTTCCAACTGAAACCTTGAACCGGTTTTTGATGTATCCGTCAGCGAAAAGTTGTCTCTTGTCATGTTCTCAACGACTACGTTATCTGGTCTTTCCATGACTACTCGAACGCACATTTGACAAAGTGACGTTCGCCCTCGCGCGCCAATGTTCCCCGACTTCTCGCCTACTGGCATTATACTTCTACCGGTCGTCTTGACTCTCGTCTGAACCTGGTCCACAATGCGCTCATCAGCTCAGGCCATGTCTTCAACGGATCGCGGCACGCGGAGCTTCTAGCTCGCGAAGGGACGTCAGTGATGCTCACGCTTATCGGTTACCACATGGCATCTATGGAGCTGATTTGGCAGTGATCCTGGGTGCAGCCGCTGAGGCTCCATGTCGTTATGGGGCAAGGTACTCGAAGCCAAGGAAGACTGTAAGCAGCCTGATAGAGATAGTCGATCGATCTGGTTGACCTTATTCAGTCATTTCATGTGTGGCGAAGGTGTCAAATTGTGTATATTATGGAGGTGAATCTGTCCTGGAATTAGTCTTTTCTCTTGGCCTTCTCATCAACCTTAGCATCTTCGCCTTCCTCCAATCCTTACCTTGTAGCCGTTGTATACTAACCAATACAATGCCTACCTCCTCACCACTCACATGGCTTGCCGTGTCTCTAGCTACCTTGTCAGCGGTATCTGCTCTCCCAGCTGAGGAGAAGCGACCAGTCGACCAACAATTCAAGGCCCCTGTCGCCGGTAAGACAGGGACGACGCAGAACATCTATTCTGCCGCGGCATCTAGCCTTGCCACAAACACAGCAAATGCTCAATCTATCACTTCCGCACTATCATTAGGAACACATACAGCTTCGCCTGGAGCTCAAATGGTAACAGCGACGATAGACGGAGCAGTTGTTAGCTGGGTCAATGACTACCCGAATCATCGCAGCACGAACGCTGCTGGTGATGTCGAGGTTACCGCCACGATAAATGGACAGGTCGTCTCGTGGGCCAACAATTGGACGCCAAACGCGCAGGCTACAGTAGCACCATCCACGAGTGTATCGCAGTCAACGATACCCACTCTATCAACCTCATCCAGCTTTGCCTCTGCAACCGCATTTCCGCCACCATCAACAGCGGGAGGTCTGTCGGAACATGGAACTCTGGAGCAGGGATACTTTCCCAAATACCTACCAGGCAACACCACAGTTCTCGGCGGTGCACCTAGTAACGGTTCACCATGGAATCACAGATTGACATCATTGGACGCCTACACACACAGCAATGTTCCCGACACAGGTGTGACCAGGTATTACAACTTCACCCTCTCACGTGGTACCGCAATCGCAGATGGAGTTGCCCGAGACGTTATGGTAGTGAATGGACAATTCCCAGGCCCAACCATCGAGGCCAACTGGGGTGATTACGTCGAGGTCGAAGTGCACAACCAACTCGGCGACGAGGGAAGCAGCATTCATTGGCACGGTCTGCGACAATCACAGACACCTTGGATGGACGGTGTACCATCTTTGTCACAATGTCCAATCGCTCCCGGAGCAACCTTCACGTACAGATACCAAGCAGAAGTGTACGGCAGTTCCTGGTACCATGCGCATTACAGCGCCCAGAACAATGCAGGCCTTCTGGGTCCTATGGTCGTATACGGCCCAAGTTCAGCAGACTATGATCTCGATGTCGGTCCAGTTCTCCTTACAGACTGGTATCGCAAGGACTATTATACGCTCGTTGCTGAATACGTCGGCACTGATCTCTCTATTCTGCCCTTCACTGCAGACTCCAACCTCATCTCAGGTCGCGGCAGGTATCCTTGCTCAACACCATCGCTCAACGGTACCGCTTGCAACCCAGACCCTGCTCAGTCTGCTTACAGGTTTACGCCTGGCAAGACTCATCGTCTTCGGTTGGTCAACGCAGGCACTGAAGCTGTACAGAAGTTTTCAATCGACAACCACACTTTCACCGTCATCGCACAAGACTGGGTATCAGTCGTTCCGTTCCAGGCAGAGGTCATCACACTTGGTGTCGGCCAACGCACAGACGTTATCGTAACTGCACACATGGCTCCTGGTAGTGCAGTTTGGATGCGCAGCACAGTATCTGGTGGTATCGGCTGTACAATCAATCAGAACCCTCTCGCCCTCGCCGCCATCTTCTACGACGGCGCCGACACCACTGTTGCTCCTACCTCCGAGCCCAACGCCAGCTACAATGACACAGCCATTGCAGCCTGCTACAACGATCCTCTGCAGCTTAATTTCGCTCCCTCATCTCCATTGACACCCGGTGCCAACCCGACTTTGGAGGAAGTTACCATCGGTTTAGTTGAGAACGCCACTGGTCATTTCGCATGGGAGCTGAACAACCAATCCTTCCACGCCAACTACAACCACCCCATCGCCAACCAGGCATCAAAGGGCAACCTGTCTTTCCCCGCCGAGTGGCAAGTGTACAACTACGGCACCAACTCCAGCATCAGAATCAACCTCTACAACCCCGTCAACGCTACGCACCCCTGGCACGTCCACGGCCGCGACATGTACGTCCTTTCCGAAGGCGAAGGCGAATGGGACGGTACCACCATCGTCAACCCCACTAACCCTGTCCGTCGCGACACACATCTTATTCGCGCACTGGGACACTTGGTGCTGCAGTTTGATGGCAAGAACCCGGGTGTTTGGCCGTTCCATTGCCATATCGCATGGCATTTGTCTGGAGGGTTGTATATGAATCTGCTGATTGATCCAGAGGCGATTACGCCGTTTCCGAGTGTTGTGGATGATACGTGTACGGCTTGGGATGCTTGGAGTAATCATAACGTTGTTGATGAGATTGATTCGGGTCTTTGAATTAGGAAATGGAAGGAGAATGATTGTTTCGTTTTGATATACCCGGCGACATAAAAGAGACGATGCGAATGATTTAATGCACGATGCCTATTTAGCGGGCGTCGACTTGTACAGATAGGTGTTTTGTAATATTGGATAGATCACTGTATTTAATGTAATAACTCATAAAGGACAGATAAGGTATCATACTTTACTTCTTCGTCCTTCTGCAATTGCTTATCTACCTTACTTCTCCGTCCTTCTGCAATTGCTTGTCTACTTTAGATCCTGCTGTTTTAGATCCTGCTGGCCACACGCTGACTGTACTCTAGTCATTCGACAGCCCACAGCATACTATGTAAGCTTTTATCTGACCTCCCTTCTCTTCAAAGCAGAAAATCATACGCTGTCCGTTTCTCAACTGCACCTCCCCTCCCCTTACCACGCCCAGTCCTCCTAAATCTATCGTGAAGAACAACTCGACCATCCACGTACACACGACCGCGCAACGGAGTATCGCTGACAGGAAAGAAAGGTTCTAAATGGCGATAAAACTTCAAGGTTAAGGAGGGACGCACCTAGTAGCCCTCTTCATCTCGCTCCTCGCGCCAAGCCACAACCCGAGCATCTGCATTCACTCCACAACAGAGCTAACAGTCATCTCTTCCACAGTCTGCGTTTAACTGCTCTGACTCGGAACATTCAGACGACGATTAAGATTCTTGTACGTCAAGACCTGAGAAGTCAATCTCATCTCTTCATCTTTGAAGCTCAGCATCGAACTCAATATTGGTCATTGCTGCGGTGCCATTGTAAGGTGTTTCAATTGCTGTCCGCCTCTTGACTCTAGGTTTTCTTTTGACTCAATTTATGCCTTATAGCATCTCCCTCCGAGCCTACCTAAGCGGTCTCATATGATGGTTCTTGCTGGCTGCAAATACAGCACAATCTTGGGTATTGCTACTCACTCTATCGATCATTACTACATAGCGAAACCCTCATCCTCTATACACCAGCCAACATGAGGAGCAGCCCTATGCCAACTTGCCAAGAAGTGGTGTGGTAAAGCTCAAAACTGTGGTAAGCTTTATACGTTCCCACTAGCTACGACTATGCGACCCATGAAAGGTGGATTAGCTCAAATGTAGAAGTATAAGAAGTTGCACTTTCCTCAAGTTGTAGCCTGAGAATAACAACGTGACGTAAATATCGCTATCATGTCCTCGTCTTGTTCATCAAAGCAGCTATCAGAAACTACACCACCGAAATTCCTCGAAGAACGTCAGATCCCTCCAGTCGATCCACCTTCTTATAACAACTACGAGATGGTCGAAAGCATTCCTCAAGATATAGGAACGGCATTCGTCACGAGTGGGTGGAAAGTAAAATTGCCTGATAGGAAAGTTCTTCACCTTGCGTTCATGCTGCTTGCATTTGCAGTATTACTTGGATTCCACGCGTATCACTATCAGTTCGACACACCGAAGAAGATTAGAACGATGTGGGAAAATAAGTCCAGGTTACTCGTCTTACTAGATCTTTGCTTTTCCTTCTGTATGCGGCTATATCATGGCTCTATTGTACTATCTGTACGACGTCTCCAGACCAGAGCAAAACCTCAGTCTGGATTTCTTTGTTACGTACTGGATTAAAGTGCTAGGACTTCATTGCATCGTATACCTGTATGGATTAGTGTTCAACTTCAAACAGGGTGGAGGCGTCTATCATTGCAGATTGCTCAACATGGCTATGAATAACACTTTAAAAGGCTTGGAGGAACCAGGGTCATTGTACTAGTCCTTGTGTGTAGGAGAAGTTGATGATGAGAGATGATGTGGATGAGCAGGTCCTTTTCGCAATAGAACCATGCCTAGCATAAGATTGTTAAGGACTCCCAATATCCGAAACCAGCCTCTCCAGCCTTGGTGTTATCTCTAGGGTACTTTTTGAGAAGGTATGGTGCCATCACCAAAGACATGTATCAAGCACGTTAGATCCCAGCAGTCTTCACATTTCTATTTCAAGCTGGTGGAGCTTAGAAGTCATACTAGATCTCTAGTAGGCTCGACTAGAGATTCTTGTTATACTACTAGAGAGTATGACGCAGTATGTTCTTCAGCAGTCTTCATATCATGTTTTATCTCGAGTTGACCTCTATAGACAGAATGTTGTCGCTGCTTTGCTGTTTCAGCCTGTTTGAGATCTCAAATCGATTTTGTCAGCAATAATAACAGTAGCTGAGTATCAGTACTTGTCACGTAACCTCTTTCAACCCTTTGTTTCATATATCTATCAACATCTTTCAAGGTGTCACAATCAGGATTTCACATCTAATACGTCATCGAGCGCGTTTGTGCAGAGAGCGTATTTTGTTGTCATCTCGATCTGATCTCATCATACTTCACATTGGGAGGACCGTTGTCCAACCATCTCCCACAACAAACACTGACCTCACTTATTCAAAAAACGACTTTCTTGACGACGATATCTTTGGCAGGGATTATATCTCAATTATCACGCGCAGAACACCCTCTTCAACTTCTGCCTCTATGACAGTGGATTCCTCCGCTACTCTAGCCACTGCTGCTTGTACGACGATCCAATGTAAAGCACCTTTGCCAATGCAAACCACTGCAGCACCCGTAGCAAGAACACAATCAGTAGGCGCGAGGCACACGCTTGCAGGCTTGCCAATAGAGCTACAGCGCATGAGCTCGAATATCTTCCTTCGGCCCACAACGTACAGCATAAGTCACAGGATCAAAAAAGGTCGTCCGCTCTTTCTATCGCTTCGAACTGGCAATCCTGCGCACAAATCAGCATTTCCACGCTCTAGGACAGAATGTGTTCGCCGCGAACGAGTTTGTCTACATTCCAAGCTACAACTCCTGTACTACCTTTCGTTGCGACCAGACTGCACACTGGAATGCGGTCGCTACAGATGTCAAGGATATTCGACTGTATCTCGACTACACAGTCGAGCTCGACCCGGGGAAGAGGCTGCCGTTCGTCAGAGGTGCAGTCATTGTAATTCTTGCCGACTTAGACCGCATCATTACCAACTTGAGGTTGTGGGCTATCTGCACAAACCGTTCGATTGATCTGAGCCTTGAGCTTAGGCCGTACAGCAATGGCGAGCCGCTGCCCGTCGAGCTCCAGACGAAGCTGCTCGACCCGGTTCGCAAGTTCTACACTCCAAGACAAACATGCTCCATCACTGGAGCAGTCGATCGTGCTTTGGCAAACACAGTTGGAACACGTTTGTCTCCTATCGTCCACTGGCAACGCGCTGAGCTGGTGCAAGTTCTTGAATTGCTCGAAGAGGTTAGACTTCGAGCAGACAATGCATATGAGGCTAGTAACATGCAAGCTGCAGCCGATATGTACGCGGCGGCCTGGTCGTGCATCAAGCGTCTCATGTCCAACAATAGGAAATGGGATCGAAGCTTTTTCCTCAATGACACAGTCATACGAGACAATTTCACATTCGCCTTGGCAGCCATTATTCAGAATCTTGTTACATGTCGTTTCTGGCTGCAAGGAGAAAGGACCCTCGGGTGGTTCTGTCTTAGTGACCTTGAGTGGTTTCGTCGTATGAGATGGTCGTTGTCAGCATTGCAACAGCAGACTAGTTACAATTTGGACTTTCTCGCAGCAATGGCTGCTGTCCAGAAACGACGTTGATTCCGCTCTAGAACATATACGTCTCGCAACACCCAGTCAGCCTGGCAGCTTGAAATACTCTAACGCTTCTAAACTCATCCACGAGTGGTCAAGCTTGGGGGAGGAAGCCACAGGACCAACTACACATAAGATCTTCAGCGACCTCACTGAATATCTCCGAAAGAAACCTGTCAAACTGTCGCTCAGAGAGCCGCACATGTCCTCATCCGCCGTCGTCCTTGACAGATATATCCTCGATGGTCTAGCTTATGATGGTCCGCAATTCGAGGAGAAGTTGGTGACGGGAGATGACGAGGGTGGGAACGTTCTTTTCGACAAGGAAGCTGCAGATGTTGTCATCGGTAAGGTCAAGATGGCAATAATGAAACAGAAGAGGCAGGAAGGAGGCTGAATGTCCGCGTTTGCATGGGCGGCTCGTTAGCAGGCGGATCTGTTTATTCTCTCACTGACATGGAAAGGTTGATTGAGATGGCCAGATGAGAAATGTGCGAAAGCGCTATCGAGATATGCAGGTATCGTATAGCTGCCGAAGTTTTCCAGGTTCTCGTCTGGATCGGATTTGATTTTGTTCTCCGTTTACTGGGTGGGATTCCATCTTTGATAAGTTTCTCTTCAAGAATTCTTCTCGCCTTATCTTTCGTTCTACACCAGCTTGGATTAGTAATCTCCCCTTATTCCACACATTACGACTCCTTTTTGCTGCCTTGTCTTTCAACAATGCCATCTCTTTCGACGATATTCCAACAAAGCTGCATAAGACATCTGAGCCTCTCAAGACGTGCCATACATCTTACTGGGCTTCCTCGCCGCCCAAAAGTCGTTCGTGACCTTCCAACATCACACAGAAAAAGCTTTAAGACATCCAGTTCCCCTTGCTGCCAAGACCTGCGTTTGCCACGGAACAAACTACCACAACCACAATCTGCGCCAAGGCGTTCGTTCAGCTCAAATCCTTTTCGGCTTCGTTCTTCTGTAGACTCGCACAGAACCAGCATGGATATCGAATTATATGTCTACGATTTGTCAAAAGGCATGGCTCGACAAATGAGTATGGCCTTCTTAGGTATTCAGATAGACGCGGTGTACCACACCAGTCTCGTCTTCGGAGGCATCGAATACATGTTCGGTGCCGGAGTACAGACATGTTATCCTGGAACAACACACCACGGGCAGCCATTCCAGAGGATCAAGCTGGGCCGCACTGAGCTGCCTCTTGAGGTGATATTAGAATACCTTGACACGCTCAAGCAGACATATACGGCAGAATCATACGACCTCTTTGCACACAACTGCAACAACTTCTCGAATGATTTTGCAATGTTCCTTGTTGGCAAAGGTATTCCGGCTCACATCACATCCTTACCTGAGACTGTTCTGCGGACACCTTTTGGTCAAATGCTGCGACCACAGCTTGATCGGGCTATGAGATCAGTGACGCAAGCGTCGGTTGCATCGCCATCCGCTGTGAATGTGCAGGGCAATGTCGTTCGTTCCGCAATGTCTCAAGCTGCTTCCAATGGATACGCACCACCAGCTGGAAAGCAAGAGAAAGTGCATCCACACTCATCTCTTTCTTTGCCCACTTTCAAAAAGCTCCCAGTCACGCCTCGCACTTACAACAACATACCGCCACTTTCAAAGCTCACTGGAAAAATGGGCGTCCAAGCCGATTCGCCAGCTGTTAGAGATGCCGTCACCTTTCTCACCACTCGACAATCTGAAGGTGTGGCAGAAGCACCCATTCCTGACCTGACAGTGATAGGCACCTTCCTGCGCGATTGCATCACAACTCTTCCTCCAGAACTGCTCTTCACAAGCTACGACCTCTTTCGTTGCCTTCTCATTGATCCCCGTGTGAGCGGTTTCTTCGCTGAAGAGCAGGATCTGAAGACGATTGCAACAATGCTCGTTCATGCCCGAGATGTGCCGAAGGATGGAGAAGGCGCATACCAGCTTAAACTCGTGGCTACACAGCTGGCATGCAACCTGTTCACAAGTCCGCTTATGACCTCGGCTGCATTAGCACACGAGGATCTGCCAGCCGTGCTTGTGGAAATAGCTACTACAGGTTTGCTAAGTCAGAAACACACGAACTTGCGACTTGCAGCAGCAGGACTGGCCATAAACATTGCAACAGCGACGAATGAAGCATTGATGATCAAGGACAAGAGTTCTGCCAACGGCAAGGTCGCACCGCATATGCTCAAGATCTCGACCCTTGAGCAAGGACCAGCAGTAGAGCTTGCAGCGTCTCTGGCTGAAGCTATCGCGGAGGAGGAGAGTGCTGAAGCTGCCAAGTTCATGGCGATTGCTCTAGCTCGACTGATATACTGTAAGAAAGAAGGTGAGGCCGGTGATGTTCTCGAGCTATGTACTGCAATGGAAGCAGGGAGTGCAGTGGCTGCGAAGGCAGAAATGCTGACAATGGGAAGAGAGGATAAGCAGTTGATGAAGGAGATTGGTTCGACACTGTTAGGAAGCGCATTGCAATAATCTCATGACAAGATAGAGCGGCATGGAGGTAATCACGACTTAATATTAGATGTAATTAGACAATAGACATAGAACATGTTCCTTGTTCTCCTTCCAAATTCTCTACCCTCCAATAAAGTCAGTTCGTGATCAATCGGGTATGTTCAGCCACATCACCATCCAAACAGTCAACAATGTCCTGAGTAGAATCGGTGAATACAGCTTTCGACGTCTTAATGAAGGTTAAGAGGCCGAGGGGTATTCTTCTTGCTTCAGTGTCCACACTGCTCTCATCCTGGAAGTTGGCGATGGGCAGCTCTAGCATTATAATGAAGAAGCGTAAAGGCGAGTAAGTCACGAGCACGTAGGAGGTTGAGAGATGTACAGGTTGGAAATCATCGGGCTGCTTTCTGAGGAAGTTCGAACAGCACGATGATGATCCACGGCTGAGCACCCAACGAAGAACACAATGGTATAGTCTTCGACTGTTCGCTGAGAACTACTAGAAAGCCTCAGGCAGAGCACAGCACACCATTGACTATGCACCTTCGAGCATTGAAATTAGAGTCTTGATTAACACAAGTCAAGATTGTGCTGTCAACGATAAAAAGGTGCTGAGATAGGTACTCTTTTAGACAGAAGATGGGGCGCTGGAAGTGTTTGATATTGTGGATGACAGCAAAGAGGTTCAAAAAGAAAATTGAGTGCAGATTGTAGAAAAGCTCGGACCCACTTAGCCCCTGACGGCCCGGTATGACCTCCGGAGCCAATCTTGATAATAAACATTCAACAAATCAACACCTTCTTGTATTTCAATCATCTGTCTTAGTCCCGTCTTGTCAGTCCTACGAGCCCTTACTCGCTTCCTCGCTTCCATCCAAACTTATCATGTCTTCCTACGACATGCGCCGACGGCCAGATCTGTGGTCATACATCTCCTTCTCTCGACCATCATCAAGTCAAGCTAATCGTTCACCAACACTACCCACACGCAACGATGAAGATCCATTCGAGAAAGCAGGTCGGTCGCGGCCAGGCTCATTAAACGCATTCGACTTCGACGATAATAAGGCTGCATGGCAAGCCTCACAACCTTCCAGGTCAAAATACATCAAGATTGGCGGCGCTGTCGCTGCAGTGCTATTAATCGTATATATGCTCATGCCAGGTGGAAGTACGACAGGTCTGTTACGAGGAGGACAAAAAGCAGCAGATCCAGCTGCCGCAACGACGAAATGCACGACATCATACTCGCCAGATAAGCCTTTAATACAGTATGCATTGATGGTAGATGCAGGCAGTACAGGTTCTCGTATACATGTGTACCGCTTCAACAACTGTGGAGCAACACCCGAACTAGAGAACGAAGTATTCAAGATGACGGAGAAAAAAGAGGGAGGATCAGGTCTTAGTTCTTACGACACAGATGCTGAGGGAGCAGCACACAGTCTAGATGTCTTGCTGGATACCGCAGTAGCGAAGGTTCCGGAAGCGTATCGATCATGCACGCCCATCGCTGTCAAAGCCACAGCTGGTCTGCGCAAGCTCGGCGAAGAGAAGAGCGAACGTATTCTCAAGGCTGTCCGCCACCATATCGAAACAGCCTACCCATTTGCACTCGTGTCGGAGAAGAAGGGTGGTGTGGAGGTTATGGACGGCAAGGACGAAGGTGTTTACGCATGGATCACCACAAACTATCTACTTGGCAAGATTGGAAACTCAGACAAGACTCCTACAGCTGCTGTTTTCGACCTTGGTGGAGGAAGTACACAAATCGTGTTCCAGCCTACATTTGGTGGTGCGCCTAACGGTGGTATGCCCGAGAAGCTCTCAGAAGGCGATCACAAGTACGAACTCAGCTTCGGTGGTCGTGACTTCGAACTCTACCAGCACTCCTACCTCGGATACGGACTCATGGCCGCTCGTGAAGCTGTTCATCAAGCTGTACTCCTCGCAGCATACAAATCCGATCCCACTTCCGTAAAAGCCGGCGCCACAATCACAAATCCTTGTATTGCGCCCGGCATGTCCAAAACAGTCAATGTCGAGCTCCCAACCGGTCACACGCTTGGCAAGACGCTCAGCGTCGAGATGAAAGGTCCTGCAAACTCCAGCCCATCGCAATGCCGCGCCATGGCCGAGCAGATTCTCAACAAAGACGCAACCTGCGACTTGACACCCTGTGCTTTCAATGGCGTACATCAGCCTTCATTATCCAAAACCTTCGCCAAAGAAGACATCTACCTCTTCTCCTACTTCTACGACCGCTTACAACCTCTTGGTATGCCTGATTCCTTCACCCTAAACCAAATGGACAAAATGACTGCAAATGTCTGCGCTGGAGAGAGTGCATGGAGTGCGTTCAAGGGCGTTGAAGGTGCGATAGATGAGTTGCAGGGAAGGCCGGAGCATTGTCTTGACTTGAGCTTTATGCTTGCGTTGTTGAATAAGGGATATGAAATGCCAATGGAGAGGGTGGTCCGGATTGCTAAGAAGATTGATGGCAATGAGTTGGGATGGTGTTTGGGCGCGAGTCTGCCGTTGCTGAGCCAGGAGAGTGGTTGGAGCTGTAAGATTAAGGAGGTTGCGTAGACGTCTGATGAGACTGCAGAAGAGGTATAGCGTTTGTAAGGCATATAGAGATGGAGCATATATATGGCGTTTTGATCGAAATGAAGTCGATATTTGCATACATCTTCGAATGCTTCGTCACGCTATCAGTCCTACGTAACCTCCTCAATAACCACTCTCTTCCGCTTTATGTCTGCTGTTTCTCCTTTCAGTGTGCTAAGGATGCCCGCGTTGGGCTGTTCCTCAATCATCCCACCTACCGCCTGTTCTTCCTCTTCCTCGTCGTCCCCTTCACTCTCGTCCTCACTCGACGCATCATCATCCTCTCCAATCGGCAACACAATACCATCCTTGACCGCTCGTCGTCGCTTCTCCCGCTTCTCCTCTAATATGCCCAGGTCCAGATCCATTTCAATATATGGTCCTGCTTCTTCCTCCTCGTCTTCATCGTCTTCTTCGTCTGAATTTGTATGAACTTCCTGCTTATGCGTACGAGACCTCGTCACGTTATTATTGTCATCTCGCAACTCGAGTATTTCGAATCCAGTACTTCGTGCAGGACCGGGTGGTGTGCTAAGGAGAGATTCGTTTGCGGCTGCTAGTTGAGGTAGAAATGCGGCGAGTCTGCTGCGAAGGGGTATTACTAGTGGTGGATTGGGTTGTGCTGTTTCGTCTTCGTCGTCGTTTTCATCGTCGTCTTCGTCGGAGTTGGTGGATGAGTCGTCGGAGGAAGAGTCTGAGGAGGAACTGGAAGCGTTGCTTGAGAGTGTAGTGGAGGGACTGGGAAGGTGTGAAGGTGTTGTTGTTTTGGAAGTTGTGCGATTTCGTGATGTTCGAGGAGAGGATGAGGCTGTTGTTGCGGAGCGATTGAGGCTGGAAGATGGTTCTGAAAGCTTGTGCTTCGGCGGAGCGGTGAGTGTCATTGTGGTTAATAATGTTATGTATTGCTGTTAATGAAACAGAACAGTCAGATTTGAGTCCCTGCTCGACCATTGTTATTTTTTGTTGGTGGAGTTAGTTCCGTCTCATGACGTCTCAGGTTTGTTTCATCTATCTACCCGCGTGTCGCAAGTTGTTTCGCGACTCTGCGGCGCCAGCTATCCTAAGCAATTGTTGCTGGCCTACTTCCCTTGCACTAGAACAAGACAAAATGGTAAGCTTCATTCTCGACTTCATAATCGCAATTAACTAACAATCTATCCCAGCCACCAAAGCGCACCCGCCCTTCGCGTGCCGCCGCCGCCAAACCATCCCCTCTCCCATCCCTCGCACCACCCAAACGCGGCAAACGCACTCCCATCGCAAAATCAAAACCAGCCCCACGCAAATCCACCCGCGCCACAACAACAACAACAACAACAACAACAATAGCAACAACAAAATACACCGCCTCAAACCGCGCCCAAAACGACGCCGAGATCCGCTCAGCCTTCGACTTATTCTCTCTTTCTCGCGATAGTGTTTCAGACCCAGACGCGGTGTCAGATGAGGAAGATGACGATGGTGATGGAGATGAAGGCGTGATTAAGATCGCTGATGTGAGACGCGCTTTGAATGCCTGTAATTTACCGAAACCACCGCCGGATTTCTTTGATGAGGATCAAAGGTATCTGAGCTGGAGACACTTTTTGGAGCTGGGGAGGACGTTGAGGGAGATGGTTGGGGATGATGATGATGAGGAGGAGGAAGATGAGGATGAGGATGAGGATGCGGAGGAGGAGGAGGGCGGTGCCGAGAACGAGGATGTGGAGGGTGGAGGATTCATCGCGGAATCAGATAACGGCGAAGGAGAAGCAGATGTCCAAGACGAGGACGACGAAGAAGAAGAAGCAGGCGGCTTCACCAAGCCCAAATCCACTCCAGTCTCCCGCCCTCACAAGCCAAAAGCCAACACCACCGACACGAGCGCAGCGGCGAAGCCAAAAGCCAGTAAAAAGCGCAAATCTGCAGCTATCCGCAGCCAGGAAGAAGAACAAAAAGAGCTCAGCCATGCCTTTTCATTGTTTACGCACTCGACTACACGTACGCATATCACGTTACAGGATTTGAGGCGAGTGGCGAAGGAGTTGAGAGAGGAGGTCGATGATAAGATCTTGATGCTGATGATTGAGGAGGCGAATGGAGAGGAGGGAAGGCAGAGTGTGGGGAAGGGAGTTGGGAAGGAGGAGTTTGAAGGGGTGATGAGGAGGGCGGGTGTGTTTGGGTGAGGATCGACAGTGGAAGAGAGATGCGAGCAATGGGATTGTGTGCAGCGGGCAGGAACAGAGGTTGGGTTAAGGATAAGAGAAGGACTCTGATGGCAATACAACGCATGACACATGAGAATGATTGTGAAGAAGCATCGCGCAGGCAATGTTTGATTGAAACGTTGGCGCATCTGGAAGGCTACAGCAGAATAAGAAGTTTCTGCATTATACCCGAGCAATATAGCTCACACAGACAGACAGGTAGGTATTCAACGATTTTTCCCTTTTCTGACGTTCCCTTTTTTAACGTTCCAGCCTGCCCATAAGCGACGGTCCAGCATAACATCACCAGCTCCAGACAACGATTCAGCCTTCGTACGACACGATGGCGAGTGTGCCATGGCGATCAACAATCACCTTCTCCGCCTTAGCAGCGTCAGCGGCATCAGCGACGGGTACCGCCGCGGCATCGTCAGCAGTATCATCAACACTACCGGTCTTCGCTTGATCTTGCTCTTTGTCCTCCCACATCAGCTTTACCGCCCTTCTCACAACGTCCGCGAAACTAGTCAATCTCTTCCCTTCCTCGTCATGAACTACCGCAAACCCACAAGCATGGACGGCTAAGGCGAACAAGACCTCGAGGCCCATGATTAGCCCGATAATGGGGCCGAACACCACCGTGCCCATCAAGCAAGTGAAGACAAAAAGTGGCAACAGAAGTAGACCAGTGGCGAATATCGAAGGCATTGCAAACAGCGACATCACAGCCATGCAATAGCGCTTTGGAAAACTCTGCTCCGCCTTGATCTCTTGCAGATTGAATACTGCCGCTGTACCGAGCAAAGATGCAAAGGGTGCCAGTACGCAGAAGGTTATGCGTGGACATACAAGCATGGGTTCGCCTCTCTCACGACGCCAGATACTCAAGGTCTCCGCGAAGAGCCAAGTTCCTGCGTATGTTGCGAGCGCATAGAGGCAGACTAGTGCTAAAAACAGGATGACGTGGAATATGACATAAGCTGTGCCTTTAACTTGTCAATGAAAGTGGGCGATTTGGCAGCAGCATTGTCTTCGGAGATCGCGTTGGTGCCTGCTGGATATATAGGCAGTGTTTCTGTCACTGGCACGGAGATTTGGCTCTCCTCATCGCGACGAGCCATTGATTGCATGGAGAGATTCTGATATTCGATGTCAGTGGCCTCGTTGTGATGACTGAGAAATGAGGTAGCAACATACATGTGGACGAGAGCTTTCTCGACACAGCTGAAGTGGTGAAAGTGTGAAGAGTGGTGGGAAGTTCGCTGGCTTTTGAAGAAGTGGGTTGTTATATGATGCAGGTAGCACCTTCTTGCATTACCAAGGTAGGTCTTTAGCTTTTATCCAGAAATGTTAACACCTTAGTGAAAATAGATAACCTTTGCTATGGCGTCCGCCTTTACATTGCAAGGTCAAACAAGAGAAATATGGCGCACTTGTCGCTAATATAGCTTATGATATGTTGTAAACGAGTATGCTGGGAGTCGCCTCAGACGACTATCAACGACCTATCCGGACTTCCAGTGGGAGCAGGTTCAATATGTTAGATTGTGATTGAGTACACTGCTGCAGACACATGTGGATTGCAGGACACTCCACTCTCGCCCGCAGCTCAATCCACCAGACACTGCTGCCGGCCTTGCGATACCAGAGATATAGCAACAACAGAGCAACCGGGTTTTTGCGTCTCAGCAGCGTCTCAAATCGGCCTTTTATAGTACGTATGAACATTTCGGTATGGCCTACAGTTATCTCACTACCAGGAATACTCTGAATAAAGCATAGTGCATGTGCGGACTCGAAGCAGGGATTGCTCTCTGCTGTAGAGGCTTCATCTAGGTGACATAAGTGAGCTAAAGCTGATGGTATGCCTCTAACACCGCTTTTAGGTATAGGTGTATCCATTTGCGCATAGGTCGCGGCCATAATGCTAAAAATGCTGTCTGGCTCTAATGGATTACATGCAATCCACAAGGACATCTTGCCTCTTCCGACATTCAGCCAGCTGAGATCGGACGAACTAGACGGCGCGAGAGGCCATGATTCCTCTGGCACTGTAGCTTCGGGCATGGCAAAGGACAAGAGGGTGATAGCAGCTGCTGTGCCCCAGATAGCATCTTTGTCCGTGGGGTTGACTGGTGTTTTGAGCCTCTCATGAAAGAGGGACGTGGCGCGGTAGAGGTGATTGATTGTTTCAGCCGAGTAACGACTGCCGTGTGAGTCGTTGACGAAGTGGTCATACGCGAGTGCCACGGCTAGAGAGGCATGCATGAGGTAAGGGTGCTATGTCATGTATCAGCAAGGGTCGACATATTGTGCATTGATTTCGGTTCTGCATCATCGATCGGTTTCGGGTTGATACGACAACAAACAGTCTCTCATGGTGTTACATGGCCGAAGCATACTTCTCAAAGCCACATTCTAGCCACGAGCATATTATAAGATCCATTGCGATGGGAGTACTCACGGTGAAAGCTAGTGCAAGAAGTCCTCTGTTGACATGCGCCATATTCGGATCATCAGGATTACACAGACTTTGCCGCAGATACCTGGTGATGAAGTCTTGACACTTGGCGTTGAGCTGATATGAGTAAGATGTGTCTGCCGTCCAGATAGCACTTGTCACGGGAGCTCGAAGTACTGGCTTGTTACGTAGCATGGTTACGTCTGTCGGACATAGTTGCATAAGCTGCATATCAGGCACGCCAGGCCTGAAGTTGCACACTACTCCGAATAAAGTACATTTGCGACATTGCTGTCTGTCGACTTCGTCACACTAAAGCTGGTTAGCCACAGGACCCCAAGTCAACAAGCAGAGTCGCCGACTACCTTCACTTTTCGTAGCCTGCAATTTCGGCATCCATGTCTCGACCGTCGAGAGACCTTGCGTTGCTGCGCAGTAGGCTGGAGGACGCTCGAGGACGCCCGCGGTTTTGGTGCTAGTTTGACACAATGCCCGCTGAGACTCTGTGACATACTCGGGGCAGCCTCTTCGACGTAAAGAACACTTACTCGACGTCCTGATAATACAGTAGTGTTTTTCCCCAGCCAAGTACACGAAGTCTGCCAAGACTACGCTAACCTCCTTTCGCTTACGGCAATACAATTCTCTGATTGGCTGAAAATGGTCGCGGACTGAATGGCAAAGTAACCACTTCCTTTTCGTCCTCCAAGTCTATAAGTAGAGACATGGCTCGTCGTCGAGATCTTGGAGATGCAGGACCCCGCTGTACTCGACCGTTCATCCCAGTTATCAACCACTTCACACCACAATGCCCACCCACCTCGCGGCCATGTTCACGGCCTCAGGTCAGCCCTTCCGTGTCGAGCCTCGCTCAACGCTAATCCCAGGCCCAAATGACCTCCTCATCGCCGTCAAGTCTATCGCCCTCAACCCCGCCGACCACCTGATTCGCGACCACGGTCTCTTCATCACCAGCTACCCTACAGTAATCGGTTTCGACTTCTCCGGCCTTGTCCTCGCTATTGGCTCTAAGGTGCCGACTGGTGCCACCTCCGAAGACAGCCTCCATTTCGAGGCTGGTATCACACGCGTGGCATGCTACTCCGCTTCTTTCTGGAGGAATTGGGATGCGGACTATGGCGCCTTTCAGGAGAGAGTGCTTGTGCCTTGGCAGCACGTCGTGCAACTTCCACCAGAGTTGACCTGGAACGAGGCAGCTACTTTGCCGGTAGCTGTGCAAGTGCCGCTCTGTGCTTGGGATGCCTTGGGCGTGCCGAGACGCGGTGAGGTGCACGAAGAAGGTGAAGCAAAGCACAAGGAAGCCCTGCTTATTTGGGGTGCGTCGTCTAGTGTCGGCACCATGGGCGTCCAAAGTGCGAGATTGATCAAGGAGGAGCAGGGCAGCACGTTTGCCGCAGTCTATGCGACTGCTGGTTTAGCGAACTTGGGACATGTGCGTTCATTAGGAGCGGACCGTGTTTTTGACTACAGAGATGCAGGGGCAGTGGATCAGATTGTTGAGGCGGCGAAGAAAGATGGTTTGGTCATTCGCCAATGCTTCCTTGCTACAGGTGAGCTGGCCAAGTGTCAGGCTGTACTCAAGGCTTTTGTCGAACTAGACAAAGAAAGCGGCGGAGTACTGGCTAGGATTGCATCGGCACCTCCTGTGCCCGTGGATGCAGAAGTCGTGCAGGGCATGGAAACGACCTTCTTGATACCATCTTCAGATGAGGAAGAGCGTCTGGAGCAATTTAAGTACTGGATAGGCACTTGGTTGAGGGAGAAGCTGTCGAAAGGGCTCATCAAGCCGAGTCCGAAGCCAAGGGTCGTGGGCAGAGGCTTGGAGGAGATCAATGCCGGGCTAAGTATGCTTTCAAAAGGCGTCAGCTGTACTAAGCTGGTGATTGAGATTGATGATTGAATGGTTCGATAAAGACAATCAGCCATAGAAGCAGAATAATAGTCTTCATGGAAAAGTTCTCGGGTGATTCCTTGCGTATGGAATATATATTGATGAAAAACAATCGTCAATCACCATTCAATTCAAGTCGCCAGCGGCGAGCTTGGAGCAAGAACACAAACACAATCTAGAAAAGGGTCCGCGCATCTAGATGTTGGCCGGGGTTGTGTTCGAATACTGCTCGAGGCTTGCTGCGCGAAACTCTTGGAATTTCAGGCCTGCAACACACCCGCAAAGGGAGTGGTGGCTTGTTATACAAGTTGCTTGAGGTACAACCTTGCATCGAATTTCTTGAGGCACAATGTGACCTTGCATAGATTGCTTGAGGTGTTTGCCCTGCATACCACATGTGGTCAAGATAAAAATTCCATAGGCGGGATTCTCAGATGAAAACATCCCAAACGAGGGTGTATGAGTTTTGCTTCGTTTTTATCACCAGAGCCACCTCCAGAATGCGCCTTCCATTTTGTCTCGTGCCTAAGACAGCTTCAACCTCTTGTCAACACAAAAGTATGCGTCGTCAATTATGCAGCTGACACCACAGCCGCCTTACAGTAACAATCACCACGATCATCCATCTGCTTAGTTCCACTTTTCCCCTCCTCCTCTTTTCTTTCACTGCACAGGCCCAGTAAGCAAACATAAAATGAGCCAGCATAAAATCTCCCAAGCCCACAGCAATAGTCCAAGCTTATCAAGATAGCTACACAACAAGCACATGCTGCAAGTGGGCAGCCGATAGAATAATCGCCTGTGCCAAGGGTAAACAAACCCACATTGAGAGCCAACACGAACAAGCAGCCAACGTAGTAGCGAATGAAGAGCTTGAGCTGTGCTTCTTTGTTCTTATCGTCAACTGGAGGCGTGTCGTCGTTGTGGGCGGAAACCGCATCGTCGTTGTGAAGAAAAAGTGTATCGTCGTTGTAAACACGAAGGACTGTGGTCTTTTCCCAGAGTAACATAGCGAGATGCTCAGTTGCTTAGTTTTGCAAAGGGATGTTCTATGTGATGTTGTTATTAGATGCTAGTAACGAAACAGCTAGGTCTCTCTTTCTCTTCGGCTTACGTCGGTATATGTTGAAGTTTTGGTGCAGGATGAAGGATAGAAGACTTTGGGAGTATGTTCGACGGTGTATATCGTGTACTTAAAGCGAGTAAGTTTTGTCTCGACAAACTAGAGAGGTTGATGACCTACCAAAGTTGACCTTCTTACATCGGTTCCGCATCCTCCTCTCTCTACCGTCCAGCACCAGTAAGTCAACAAACGCACAGCGTACCTTCCTCAATCCACATATACTACTCCCCACCTCGCTTCTGTCCACGCCAAACCAACCTGAACAACAACCATGACTACAACCCAGACACCACACTCGTAAAGTATCCATTCAGGATGATCGTAACAGAGACTTGCATAAATCGCCAGTAAGGCAAGCAACGCGGGTATCAAACCGAGCCAAATGCGAATGGTTTCAAGCGTGCGCGGTGCCTCGGTCTTCTCGTCGTCAACAGGAGGGGTGTTGTCGCTGTGGACAGGAAGGATTGGCGGGGTGGTGCATTTTTCGGAGGATGACATGCTGTGTCGATAGGAGATCTGGGTGATGTTTGTAGCTACTAAGGAAATACTTGAAGTTCTCCTTTTTTTCAGCTTACAGTGTTCGTGCAGAGTTCGGTATTGCAGAAGGAAGACTTTGGAGGTGTGCTCGAGGAGATATATCGTATTTTTAACGCATCCTACCACAAAGAGCTTCAATACCTACCAAGGTTGCAGGTTTATATCAGCCATGAAACGTGAAACGAGCAGCCTAGCTTCTTCTAGTCCACCGATAAATACACCAAAGCTAGCCATGCAAAGCTTCACAACCGACCAACAGAGGCCACAAGTAATCAGAAACCACCACAAAGAGAAGCTCAAAGAGAAGTATAAAACCACAATTAGCCATAATGGCTAGGGGGTGCCTTTCCTCGGTGGTGACTCCGCGAACAAGAAGCGTATCCGCATCGTCGTTGTGAACAGGGAGGATGGGTGGGGTAGTGATTTTTTCGGAGGAGGATGACATGTCAAGTGCTTGGTCATGTCGTATAGTCGTAAAGAGGAACGTTCTGTGCGATATTGTTGTGTTAGTAGATAGTTGTTATTAGCTAGTTTGGAGGTCTCTTCCAGTTTACTTACGGTATATGTTGGAGGTTTGGTGCACGATGAAGGATGAAGGACGTTAAAAGTATTCTCGAGCAGACATCGTGTTTTTAATGCCTCAGACAGCGCAGAGCTCCAATGCCTACCAAGGCCAAAGATTTCCTCTACTCCCAATCCTCTAAAAACACTCCAGCGCCTATCAAGGAAAGCCTCACAGCCAACCTGGGCTACAGTACAGGTAACACACACCTATATCCCAAGATCATCGCGGAAAAATGACTATAACGAGAAGCTCAACGAGAACCACCATAAGGAAGATACCACATCTGTCGACAATAGTTAGGTTGCCACTTTCCTCTGTAGTAACTTCGTGATCTGGCAGCGCATCGTCGTTGTAAACAGGAAGGATTGGTTGGGCAGTGATAGTGACTTTTTCGGAGGAGGATGACATGTCGGGTTTTTTTGTTATGTCGTTATGGTTGTGAGAAAGGGTGTATAGTACTATCTGACATCGATGTATTAGTGGCTAGTTGTCATTAGCTAGTTTAGTGATCTCTTCCAGTTTACTTACGGTATATTTCGAGATTTGTTGTTGCAAAAGAAAGGACTTTGAAAGAATGGATGCTCGAGGAGATATATCCTGTTTTTTTGACGCGCGCGATGGGTTCACAAGGATACTTATCAGAATGACAGAGAGAGTCTCAATGCCTACCCAGGTCAGAGTGTTGACATCGAACAGCTTCCACTTGTATTAGCGCGATCGACCAGTGGGAATGTTAGTGCAATCATGCGACAACGTGCTGTTGATTCGAGAGACTCTGCAGATTGTGAGACATCATGCTGTTCAATATTCACATCGTACCATCACCTAATATATACAAGTGAGAGGCGAGTTACATCTCCCATCTTCAAATCGTCACGGATCGTGTTGGAGTACTGCATACATACCTCCCCACTACCGCCTTCCCAAACTCCACCTCCCAATCCTCTCCTGGATCTCACCCCACTGGATTTCCTTCAATTCTTTACCTTCCTCCATCCCTTCCTGAACAACCACAGTCGGCGCCCCGCTTCCCTTGCCATTATTTTCCACCATGCCTTTCACGACCATCTTCGCCACTCTCCTCAAATCCTTAATCGTCAACTTCTCAATCATGCTGCACATCTCCTTTACAGGCACCTTCTTGCCATGCACCTGCACCTGCCTACCGAGATCCTCCAACTCAACCATCCTACTTTCCAGATTCATCAATAGCGAGCTTCTCAGCTGATTCTTCGCTCTCGCCACTTCGCCCGCTTGCAGCGCCGAGAATCCTGTTTCAACCGTCAGGGCGTGTAGCTCACGGCACATGACCTCGATCATTTGTCCGATCTTGCCGGGCACGCAGCTGGAGCTGATGCCGAAAAGGCCGGAGTCGGTGTAGCTGTGGTTGAAGGCGACACAGCTTTCGACCCAACTGTACTGGTTTAGCACGTTGGTGTATAGACGGCTGTACATGCCTTTGCCGGGACCGCCGGCGGAGAAGGAGCCGCCACCGCCGAGGAGGGTTTGGAGTGTGGCGAGGGCATAGATGTCGGTGGAGGAAATGGGAAGGGCTTCGAATGCTAGGTGGATGTGGGAGAGACGTGGGAGGGTTGGCGAAGATGGTGGAGGAAGTGGTGGGAGTGAGAGGTAGCCGCCGGTATAGTGTGATGGATGGGTCAGTTTGAGGTCGGTGAGGGAGGCGGACGTTGTGAGTGAGGAGGGCGTGATGTCGGAGACACTGGCTGCTTGACTGGCGGATGTGGAAAGGTTCTTGAAAAACGGTATTTTGGAGAAGAGGCGGGAGGGTTCTTGCGGTGGTGTGTAGGATGATCGTGAGGTGGAGGGACTAGACGGTTGTGTTGATTGTGTCGATTGTGATATCGTGGTTGAGGGTTGTGATGTGCTCTTCATGTCTCCAAACAGCTGTTCCGACAACTTTACTGCCTCATTGTGATTTACACCTGCGAATGCCACAACAATTCTCTCTGGCTGATAGAATACCTTCCTGTATGCTTCCACCACCTCCTTATTGATCTCTCCTAACCTCTCTTTCGGACACAGTAAGGGATTTCCCAGTGTGTTTCCATTATACGCCGCAATATGCACCAACTCCGGTAATATTAGCTCCGGCTTGCTCCAAATCTCTCCAATCTCATAGTCCGCCGTCTCCAACTGCTGTGACACCTCTTCCTCTGTAATCAAGGGATCCCGTATCGTTTCTGCCAATACTCCAAGGGCCGAAGGTACTGCTGCGTTAAAGGTCGCGGATTGATACATAAGTGTTTCTCTTGATGAGGCGCATTGAATATTTCCGCCTAGGGTTTCTAGAGCTTCATACATGGAATCTGCAGTGCGTTTTGTGGTCGATTTAAAGGCGAGGCGATCTATGATGTGGCTGACACCGCGCAAGTAGTCGTTTTCATAGCGTGAGCCGGCATCGACGTAGACGCCTACACCAGAGAAGGCGCCCGGCAGAGCCTCTGTGGCGACGCGCACGCCGTTGGGTAAGGTGATGATGTTGTCGAGTTCGGTAGGTTCACGTTCAGGTGCCTTCACTGTTGCAAATGTGCGGTAATGTGGGAGAGGAAGACGTTGTGGCGAGCATCGTGCTTGCCGTGGTGACCAGGGGAGCGCTCGTAATCTGTATGGTCGTATCATGTTCGCGAAGGATGTGTGTTGCAGTTGCAGGAAGGGAATATCGACAATGTTATACTATTTAGGGAAAGTGATGCAAACTTGAAACACTGGTCACGCACGTGATTTGCTCGGCATGTCCGGGGGTGATATATCCAAAGAATGGCAAGGTCATAACAGCCAAATGGCAAGGTCACGCAGTCTACTACAACAGCAAATTGCAATTCAAGCGCGTCCAGATAACAATGCATAATATACCGAACTGTACAGACCACACAGAGCATTCTCCAAAACTTCAAGCAGACCTACGGGGGTATCATTTACATATGTGATTTCCAAAGGAATCAAGAGCATTCCATCACATCCATTGCTCATACTTCCTGTTCCGTAACTTGTGCAGACTTCTTCAAGTCTTCACTCCGGTGGCCAGGCTGGTCTTGGCTCACTACACTCGTAATGATATCACCCAGGCTCTGACTCTTCTTCAGAATGCCCTTCGGCAACCGAGGACTCATCGATCGCATCCGCCTAGACCAAGCCTCACTTTGCCGACCTTTGATAGGAGGATCCGGTGCGGTACTCTCGTGCTGAGCAGTCTCAAACGTCTGGGCAGCACTCTTGCGCAGCATGCCAGCTCCATAAGCAGCACCCACTTCAATATCATCCTCGAACCTATTCCTCAACATCTCCTCAACCTCCGCCTCTCTCTTTTCTTCCTCCTCTGCCTCCCTTTCAATTTCCACACTGCTCTTCTTCGTTCTTCCCCGCCATTCCCATCCTTGTTGCAATTCCAGCGCACTCGCTTCCTCGAATCGTTTTCTCGTCGCCAGATCCTTTTCCAGCTCCTGGAAGATATCCGTATCACTTGGAAACCAACCCGACTTGATCGCTCTGGCTCCGATTTCCAGCAAGAAGATGGCGGCGAGTGCCAAGATAAGACTGAACCACCACGCTGCGCTTGTGCCAAAGCGGTGCAGGAATCCTCCTAAGACATCGTACTGCTGGTTGTTCTTGTAGACGACTGACAGCAGGACCTGCCAGAAAAACCAGCCGCCTACACTGAGCAAGATGGCGATGAAGTTGGCCCAGGAAACATTGTGCATCTCGATAACTTGTAGTTTGATGGCAATGACTACTACAGCAGCAGTGTAGCCCATGGTACCTAGCGCATACACGTCGGTGTATACCTCGTTCTGTGTCACGGCGAAGAGTCCATACATGGCGAAGAAGATTATGCAAGCTTCGGAAACTCCGAGCAGCATCCACCAAAGGTAAATCTTGAAGTTGAATGCACCGTTGTGTTGGCCTTTACTGTATAGTTCGGGAACCGCGAGGAGAGTGGACGCAGCCAGATCGCGCTCGAAAATACCAAGGAAGATGACAGGAAGGGAGGTGAAGAGAGTATTGAAGACTGAGAGTGACCAATTCTGGAAAAAGAAGTTAGCACATGTGTGAAGGGGTCAAGGCATATACGTGAAATTCACTTCGTATAGAGACGTGCCAGTATAGCCGCAGTAACGTTGGTAGAAAGCTTGCACAAGATAGAACATCATCTCCTTCCAGAACGTAGCCGCGACGTATTTGCACGTCCGAACATAATTCCAACGACCATGGACAAGAAGTAGTTTTGTGAGAAAGCGAAATTGAGCAATTGAGTAATCTGATGTCCTGGCTGCCTGCAAGCCCTCTTTACCAGTGATACCAATGCCAACGTGTGCCTCCTGTATCATGGCAATATCGTTGGCGCCATCACCAATTGCTAGCGTAATGGATTTCTTCACCTTGTGGCGGATAGCCTTTACCAGACCAGCTTTCTGCGAGGGTGATGCTCGGCAGCAGATAACAGAGTCGGCAAGCACAGCAAGGTCCAAGAAGAGTGCTTTGAGGTGGTCGTCTACCTCGATCAACGCAAGTGTCTGTCCATCTACTACTACGACAGAGTGGGCCACAATACCACGGTTGATATGCACAATGGCGGCAGCAATAGATTGCTCGACTTGGCCAGTACTATGGTCGAGAAAAGTAAGTGAAGAGTAATCCTTGATGAGCCGGCAGGAATGACCAATGTTGATAGCAGTCTCGCGCTTGTCGCCAGTGAGCATCCACATTCTGATATTGGCTCTTCTCAACTTCTCAATAGCTTCTGGAACACCTTTCTGCAATTTGTCCTCAATAGCTGTTGCACCAGCAAGTTCGAGATCACGCTCAATAAGCTCGCCCGCGGCTTCGATACGCGCTTGACGGTCGACCAAGCTAGTAGAAGCATCATTGTAGATCTTCTTCCAACCAGCATATTCTTCTGCTGTTAAGAAACGGTATCCATATAGCAAAGTTCTGAGGCCTTCAGTGGCGAAGTCATTGATATGCTGGAAACACCGTTCAATAACTGTAGGTTCGTCGACAACCATTGAATCATCTACCAGTTCGTGAGCGTCATCCTCTGTCATTGAACCAACAGTTTCCACTGTGGCCATCGAAGGACGTCCCAGTGTTCCTGAAGGTCTAGGCTCGTAGTAAAGATTGGCCTCACTAGCTCCAGTCGCATCGACGTCTGATTCTCGCTCAGTCAACCAAGAATCGAGATGGTCTCTTAGTGGTTGTGCACGCGAACGAGATGTGCTGGAACGCCCTATCCCAGCCGTACTTATTCTTGGAATAGTAAGACTAGGGCGAGGGATGCTGGGTCGGTCGAGCTGCTCACTCCTTCGAGCTATAGCCTCGTGTGCTTCGATACTCTTTCTCGTTTGGGCTCTTGCCTCAATCTCAAGGTTCTTCTGTTTCGCCAGAGTCGCTAGTCTCAGCAGCTGCATAATGATTGAATCGGCGCCCTTTGACACAACACAAATGCGACCATCAGGAAGTAGGACAATCACGGACATACGCTTACGCTTGCTAGAGAACTCGATCACATCAAGAATCTCATATTGTTCCAGCTCGGGTTCTTGTCCTCGATGTTGTGGCAAAGTCTTGATGGATAAAACGCCAGAGTTTCGGTCGATGATGAGGTATCCAAGCTCTTGCGCTGCTTGGACTAGAGCAAGTTCGTCGGGAGAAGCAGCTTGAAAACCAATACTTCCGTCCGTCCTCGTTTCCGGCAAACATGTATGGCATAATGCTATGGTCAACAAGAAGAAGCGAGCTTTTCTGGCGAACAAGGTGTTTGGCCTCTTTTGAATGTTGCTTATCAGCTCGTATGTGTGCATCTCAGGCTGTACTTTCTTCGGTCGAGCTGTCGACTTCCAACCTGATGTCGCACCATCTTCTAGCGGCATGAACTCTAACCGTACAGGAGAAGTATATCCGGACATGCCAGATTTCCTGGGGACATGTTCAGACTCAGACATCCGACCACGTTTCGCAGGCTTTTTGCCTTTGTTACGCTTCTTATGTATGAGATGACTATGCTGTGCCTCCTTCTCGGCATTGGCTCGAATGTCATCGTCGTGCAACCAAGCAGTCCCAGCGACGCTCATTTTACGAAACTTCATCATGTTGTCTGTTAGCGTTCCTGTCTTGTCAGAGAAGATATAGCTGATTTGTCCCAGCTCTTCGTTGATAGTTGACGTTCTCGCTTCGAGCGGTGTATTTGAATCTTCATCGTACATGTCCATGTCGTTCAATAGCAACATTTGGAAGACCTTGATGATCTCCATACTAACATAAAGTGATAACGGGATCATCGTGTTGAACATGATTATGTATGACACGAGTAGTGTGCCGAATGGTACACTCTCTCCTTCCAAATACCAGAGATCATCTTTCGTTACCGTGAAGAGCTCGTAACCGACAGTCAAAAACACAGCTAGAAGGACGACGAAGATGCAGATCACCACAACGATTCTGTTAACGATAGCTTGTAGCGACGGAGCCTTGACTCGCGCGTTCTTGCTAGCATTCATACGAATCTTACACTCTTCACCAGAATATATGACCAAACCGACAAGTTCAGGCGTATTTCTGAGTATACTGCCACGATAAATAACTTCGAGGTTGTTAAGAGGTGCCGTTTCGCCATTAGTAGTCACTCGACCCTCAAAATTGTATAAATCAAGGTTCGGATCCTCGACAACTACTTGCGGTCTTGCCAAAGCCAGCTTCTCCAAGGTGTTGCATATTTCACCTAGTCCAGTTGTAGTCTGCTTGCTCTTGAGATTGGTCTCGCCATCGAGAGCCATGGTTTCAATGTAAGCTACACCGTTTTCGCCTGTTGTATGTAGCACGACTAAATCTGCAGGCGCAGACTGATCTCTTTCCAGTCTAACAATATCACCTACGTGGATGTTCTTCCACTTCGTTGTGGCCCAATGCGTTGGGCCACGAGATTCTGCGTGCGACTCTTCCTCAAGTGGCTGATAGGTGTGCAGCACACTCGCTACTCGATTATTCTCTTCTTTGTCAAGCCGGTATCTTCTGAAGTCATCATATCCTTCCTTTGCCATAGACACACTGACGAAGAATAGCAAGGGCACTATCGTGGTGTATGTACCTGTAGTACTTAGCCCAGGGATCATCTGCAATATACTGACAGACAGGAAGTAGAAGTTTGCAATCTTCGAGAACTGAGCCCAGAGTTGTCGCGGTAGGAAGCTGTATATGGTGTATCGTGAAGATCTGATACCATTGGCGATGAAGGGCCTACCAGTACGCTCATCGATCAGAGGTTGTTTCCGAGTGGCATCGACATCGATGTGGCGACCGTCCTTGCTAGGTGGAAGCTCAGATATGCGTAAGACGAATTTGCGAGCCCGTCTATAGGCAGCTTTCGCAGGCTGGACGAACGGAAATTTCGTAATTTCCGTGCGCAGGTAAGTCTCATAATTTGGAAGAGCAGAAAGACCTTGGAGACCTGAAAACTTGCTAGCACCAGCCTTGGTTTGAAAGCCGTCGTCTGTTGGCGCTATTTCGTTGACGCGGGTGTCCATGGATTTCCTCCCAGCTTCTTTGTGGACTGTTGAAGCAGGGCTAATCTGGTCAAGCTCGATACTAGGGGTATCAACCTCTGCACGATCTGTTATGGTTTTATTAAACAGTGCTCGCCGCAACGAATATCCTCGGAGGCGACCGGAAGGCGGTGCTGGTTGTGCAGAACCTGGCGACCTGCTTGTTGAAGGGGCGGAGTTGGCGTGCATTTGCGACGTTGAAGATACATTGTTCATGTCCCCTGTATAGCTATGCTGGTCAAACCGCACGCCTCTCTGTACAGCCTGCCCTGTCTCGTTCGTAGCAGGATCGGCGAACGGATCTCTTGCTACATTTCCTTGCGATGAGTCCGGTGGTGGAGATCTCATGGGTGCTCGTGCTACACCAGATGGTGCCTGATCTCCTTGTATTCCCTCCTCTTCTCCATGTGGTGCGCTGTGTCTTCTTCTCAATTCGCCTTCGCTATTTGGCCTTTGGTCAGAGGCATGTGGTGGTGTATGGTTATGCATTGAGGCTGAAGAGATTTGGGCACAGGGTTGAGGCTCGATGTGCCACTGGAGGCTTAGTGGTGAAAGCAACTTAGAACCATCTCATCTCCTGGTGTCACGAGAAGGTGTGTCGTCCGATGGTGTTCTTGCCAGAGTATCTTAATCTGTGTCCAGTCTTTCATGGGCGCCCTCTAATTCGTTCTTTCCAATAATCTTCTGCTTCTAGTATTGAAAGAACCAGGCCAATTTTTTGAGCGTCACAGTCCAAAGCTTGTCTTCTGCATTGGTCAGTGTCTGGAATATAGACGCTATTCAATCAGACGAGGCAATTAACAATACAGGTAAAGGTGTTTCAAGTGATGCGTTCGTTTCAGAGTACGCGGTTTCCCCACTCCTAATTATAGCCGCTGGCGATCCTGGGGGTGCATCTAGAATATGAAAATGAAACGAGCGGCAGGAGGCTACAATGATGAACGTGCACAAAGAACGATTTCGTGGGAAGCTTGCCGTCAGTTCTTCTAGCTATGACAAGCTATCGAGCGTAAATAATATATGTCAAAAGCCGTCTTAGCAATGCAACAGTAATGGTCCGCCATTGCCCAACCATCCATGCTAAGGGCCAAAAGCCAACGCCAGCGCAATGCAACGTCAAAAGTGTAACACATCTCTACCAAATCATATCGCTGACCCAATTTGGACCTCAGGCATCTGAACTGCCACATCTCCTCCGATCCCTCCAGCAGCGCCATCGCCTCCATCGGTGTCGTGAGTACCACCTCCAGCATGCCTCGAGCTGCGATGATGCTGGCCCTGACTTGTTTCTTTCGCAGGCTCACACCAATGTCTGTGAAAGCACCAACTTGCCTTTTGGCAATGCTTGCTGCAATACTTTGTCTGCCGACATCGTCGACATTTGGCAAATTGTCGGGCGAATTGTTCCCACTTTCCACATTTCCAGTATGCACATTGCCTAATGTCTCCTCGAGACTTGTCTTTTCGGCACAGGTTTCGCATTACCACGCAAGCCCAGTAGTTCATATCCGAAGAGTGATGTCTTACGGTAAACTTCTCTACCAGCGGGAAAATGTTGTAGTCTTGAGGGCGGCAGTACTCATCGTCATTGTCCTCTTCTGCAGGCAAATCTGCTTCTGGTACGAGGCCGCGTTGAGCGTCTTGCATTTCCATGATTTGAAGCTCTCTGATATTCCTCAGTTTAGGAACCAAATGGGTTTCCTCAAAGTACGATCGCAGATTACAGTACTTCGAAACATAGGCGAGGAGTTGGAGAGCCATGATTACATCTTCGTCTCGCGGCATACATGCGAATAGACTAGGTATCTGTGCACGGCCATTGAATATACTGTTGTGTGTTTCTGGATGTTGGTTCTCGTCCATTAAGCCAAATGGTGCTGCTGGTGACATGTCTAGTGCTTCGACTGGAGGTGCCGCTGGTTCAATGATGCTGCCATTCAATGATCTGTGAGTAATGCTGAATGTCTCCGCCTCGTCGTCCCCAGTTACATCAGGATCTGGTAATGTTGGTCTAGCTGTGGCGTCGCCGAGCAAAGTTGGCTCCCGAACGTTCATCTCCACATCTACAGAATCAAGCGGGACATCATTGTCCGTTGTTCTTGGTGGTGAAGTTTCGCCATCATCAGAATCGCCCGATAACGATAAATCTTGTTGTTGTGTCGTGACAGGCAGTAAGTAGCCTGCAGATGCAGATCGCCGTCTAGTAGGATATCTTGTAGTCAAAACAGGCAATCGATTTAGTGGCTGCGGTGTGCTAGGTGTGTTGGGTTGCGACGGACTTGTAGGCTGTGGCGCCCCAAAGGTCTGTACTGTCAACCATTGGTTCGCCGGTCGATCTACTGGCTCTTGATTCGAGGTTGATATCGCTCGACTGGCTGTGTTGTGGGCGGGAGCTGGTGGAGGTGGAGGAGGTGTGTCGCTTAATCTTGGGACGCCAGACTCGAGCATGTTCTCCCTCTGTATATTGATGATAGGCACATGAGATGGAAATGGCGAATCAGCGGCGCTATCCAATGATGTGTGTCCATGACGATTCGTGTAGAGTCTTGCTGCGTTGACGTCGACCGATAGAGTGTTAGAACCATCGTTGGACGACAGTCTTTTCGCAGCCTCCTTTCGCTGTTTCTCCATCTCCTCCTGTCGTATTCTGATCCTATCCACAACTTGCATGTAGTTGTCCAGGATTGTGGTAACGACAGGCACGATATCCGCTTCCACTACTCTTGTCCTGATACTCTCCGAGCCAATGTTTGCACCCTTCGCATCGGATCCTCTTACTGCGACATTCACTACACACTGAAATGCCAAACTCCATTTCCAAGTATCCATCATATCATTAGTCTTGCCACATTTCAACAGGTAGACCAGTCTTTCGATGCCGCCATCGAGAGTGAGGATCTCACGAATGCGAGGAGAGGAAGTTGTGAGGTAGGCAAGATGGTTGAGGGAGTTGACAAGAGGGAGTGTAGATGTACAATCGAGAGCCCGCCGGTCATAAAGCGCTGTGGTTATTCCAACGGAAGCCCGATTTGCGCTAGGAACACTGAAGTTGACTTCTCGCATCCTCTACGACCTGCTTATAGTTGGATAGGATATCGGTCTGCTTCGACAATGTCTTTGTGCCGCTGACAGGATCGTGCTGAAATTGATGCAATTGAGGCGAGCCAGCAGTCCCCGAAGTGATTCTTCTCTTATCGAACGAAGGATCTCAACCAGTGGCGGTCCGACCCAGGTGAAATACGGAGTGCTTATTGTGAGTAAGGGGTTTCCTGAAGGGTGCACGATGTGTTGTCGTGACAGAATTCGAGTGTGGTACAGGGAATGAGACACAATGATCGGCGCTAACGTATAGGAGCAGATTAATTGTGCCAGAATCTGTGGTTGCAACAAAGCACTATTGTCTCTTGTCTAGACGATTCCTCTGAAGAGTTATAGTGCTGGCTCAGTACGCAAGTGAATGCAACTGAGGCCAGAAACACCGAGAGTGGTTGTTGATGAACAGACCGAGGGGGTACGACCAGCGAAGCCTTTCTTGATCGATCGATGCCGTCAGTTGGGTGAACAGATTGAGCAGTCGTCGGGCGGTTATGCTGTTGTTGGAGTGGCGTGAGCAAGCATATGTAAAGTCGTAGGGTGGATTGGTCAGAGAGAAAGCACTCTTGTTGTGGTGGAAGGCACAAGAAGAAGGGAAAGATCGGGTCTGCTCTGCCCTCGCCGAAAAATGCCAAGACTCATTAGTAATACCCCACCGCCTGCTTCTTTGAAATTGCTTCTTTAAGATCAATTGAAGCTGATGGGAAGACATCGTAGAGCATTATGGCTTTGCAGTCATGTTGCGAGTACCACCTCTCGCTCCAAGTGTCTGCGTAGGTAATGTACAAAGAGAGTGCTTCAGAAGCCATAGAGAGACGGGAAATATGCTTTCATACTTTAGCACTAAAGCACGACAGAATTGGAGATAACTGAAGAGTGAAGGTGTTCTCGCCTATCATGCTTACTACACATCCCATAGATCATACAGAATCCTTCTTTTCATGTCCGTCTTTTTGCCGAATGACCCCATGCAACGCCCCAGAGCGCCTATTACATCGGCCGTAACGTGATCTCCTGTACCTGTACAACATGTGCACACATCCCACTGCAGTCCCTCTATGCACGGACACCGCCACGACCGCCTTTCTTGCTTGGCTTAGCGCTAGTCACTGTTGACCAGCCATCCTCCTCTGGCATTTGTGCAGTAGCATCACCCTCTTCTTGCACTGGTACATTCACGTTCTTCTCGTCATTGGTCGTTCCATTTGTGTTGGCAGTCGTATCTTCTTCAAGCTCTGGTGCAGCTCCATCTCCATTCTCCCCCATGCGGCGTAGAATCTCAAAGTTTCTTGGCTTGGATCCAGTGTCAATGTCTTCAGGTCCACCTTGCGCAGGCTTTTGTTGCTGTACACCCCCTCGTGCCTGTCGGCCATTCGGTGATGTGATCTTTTCTCTCGGGCCTCTGCTTGGTCTGTCGATCTTTTCGGTCTTCTCTGGTGCATCGGCTTTCTCTGCCTTTTCGGCAGCCCGCTTTTCCGCCAACGCTTTGTCCTCTTCCTCCTTCTTTTGACGTGCAGCGAGCCTCTTCTCCTCGACCTCCTTATCACGAGCACTCGTGTCAATAGGACGTGCCGCGCCAAAGATACTGGACTTGTTCTCGCTCGTGGACGCAGCTTCACCCTGAGCGGGTGCCTCTGAGACCGTTCGCTTTGCAAGATTGAGCTTGGGACGAGAAGCAGGCGCGGATGGTGCTGCACTCGGTGCTGGAGAAGATGGCGTGCTTACGTCGGGCGTCGGCGTTGCAGATGGAGTTGGCGCGTCAGGACGCATTCTCGATCGCCATTGGTTGTCCATGTCAGCAGCTGTGGGTGTGCGCTCTGGCACCGGTCGCTCAGGTCGCTCTGACTGTTCAGGTCGGTCTCCGCCTCGTGCTGATCTGGAAGGTTGAAATGCACCAGGTTCACGTCCTTCGCCCCAAGACGCTGGGGACCCTCGGCGTTCGAAGGACTTTTCGTTGCGTCGGATATCACCGTCCATGCGAGCAGGTGAAGGAGCTGCAGGTGAAATTGGTCCCTTGCGCTCCCAGTTTCCAAAGTCTCTTGTCTTGCCATCACCTTCTGCCCCAAAGTTTGATCCTCTTCTGCTGTTGCTCCTTTCACTTCCTGCCTCAAAATCTCTGTTACCAAAGTTGCGCTCAGACGGTCGTCGCTGAGCACCAGCGCCAGGAAGTTCTGGTAGAGGACCCTTGCGTGACCAGTCGTTCAATTCTCGTGCCTCTGGGCGATCCTTGGCTAATACGGGCATAAGCAGACGTCTTTATACCACAACATAAAAGCAGACTTACGTGGTTCAGCAATGCTGATTCTGACATTTCTGCCTTGAAACTGATGACCATTCAGATCCAGGGCCTTCTTCAATCCATCCAATGAACCAAACTCTACATAGCCGAAGCCTTTGGGTTTGCGATCAAGCTTATCTTCCACAAGACGAACGTTGCTGACCTCGCAAGCTGCGAAGAAGTCTTGAATGTCGGCCTGTGTTACGTCGAAGGAGAGATTGCCGAGGTGAGCGGTGTATGGAGGTCTTGTGGGGAGAGGAAGCTGGTCTCGAGGGGTGAAAGCGCGGTCTGCGACGTTTAGCAAAATGAACAATTCTCGGACACTTACGATGTTGATCTTACCACTGCCATAGTCGCGATCACGGTCGCCACGATCGCCGCCAAAGGTAGGTCTAGAGCTGGAGTATTCAGGACGTCCACCACCACTACCAAATGCACTTCTGCTTGTTGCTTGTACAGTGTTAGATGACTAGATTTTTGCTGAAACATTCTGGGGTTGTCTCTCACCAGAACCTACGAGAAAGGCGTCAGCATGAAGGAAAGCCAATTTCACAACATGGTGGAATGAACTTACTCGGCATAGGCATGTCGTCCATCTCGTCGGCCCATGATCCCAAAGCTTGTGGAATTTGTCAGACTTCTTTCTTGTGCCATTCAGATCCTCCACAACATACATTGGTCGCCGAGGAACGTGCCTAGGGACATCTTTTCTTGCTTCTTTTTGGGAGCTGCACAATCATAGTGTCAGCTAGTCTGATATTGCCTCTCGATATTTTCGCCATGTGCGATGGCGTATTTTGAGGTCGCGTACCCATGATTGCGGTGGTTGGTCAAAGTCTGGATACTTCGGCGTGAATTGTGTGGTGATTGAGTGTATTTCGCTTTCGATATCGTGGTGTGATACTATTAAAACTGCTGCTGAGAGAGGGTCGAAGTCGAACAAGGTTTCTTTCACTGCGTTTTCCGCGACCCTGTTAAGCTCGGAAGTCATTCCGCCAACCTCTCATTAAGCGAGAGGCCGAAAGCCTGCTGCTGCCTTACGTAGTTTCCTCTACCATTGACACTCACTTTGGGTGACCGGCTCGAACGTGACCTTCACTCTTTTCTGCCTCGCGACCTCGATCCCAGTCCATAGTCAGGCACGCGACACATCCATCCTCCCCCAGAAATCCCACTCTTCGGCATCGACTCCGCATTCCACCATTGACCTCATCTGATATTTCACCAAAGAATACGAAGTATGCGAGGCAGGCAGCAAGATCACTGAAAGCCAGGAACCTACGGGCCCTCCATGCGCGCAGTCGCATTTATAGGCGACGGGGACTTGGCAGTCACAAGATTTGAGACAGTTTCGTACTCGAATATATCAGTAGATTACCGGACATGGCCATTATCAATCTGTCATTCGTGGTTGGAGTGATTGCAATATTCTATCTTTCGACCCTTCTCCTGTTTGCTATACTGCGGATCTTCACTGGTATTTCCATTCAAAGAATTGGCTTTGCTGGTCTTCGGCGCATTGGATATTCACCGAAAGACGGCATAAGACTCGAGATTCGAGGCCTTGGATTGCAAGTACATCGACCGACCTTCGCCCAACCAACATGGATAAGTCTCGTCATCACGGAATGTAGACTCAGTATCGATCCGAGCCGGCTCGCGCAATCGTCAACGCCCGATTCTGTAGGCACCCAAAATGCTGCAGCAGCGACCAATTACAGCTCATCCAGCGAGGCATCCACAACTGAAATTGCATCTCCAAGCAGAAAGACTAGCATTTGGTCGGGATTGACCAGCATCAAAAATCGTATTAAGCAATTACAAGGGAAGATCACTTGGTTGCAGCTGTTAGATGTCGTGGCGCAACGTACGTCAATCAATGTTGTTGGAGTGGGTGCGTTCGAGATTGGCACTCTTTTGTTGCAGGTGGATACGAGAAAGGTGACTGTCGATCGCAGTAGGCTGTTTCAGCACAATCCCAAAAAGACCGAGCAGCTACCTGCGGAGTGGACGTTGGTCTTTCGCACAGTATGTTTCATCACGGATGGAGGCGAGCCAGAGGAGATGCTTGACTACGGAGTACTGAATATACATGGCTTTCTGAACCCAAAGGTGGCTGGTCTGCGCGACGCCTCCCTCTCCATCAAGGTTGGGAGACTGCATTTACCCTATGATGTCCTCAATAATGCAATCTCAGAAATAAAGACGCTACGCCCTGCGCACACGAAATCTTCTCCAACAAGTGCATCAGAATCACAAAATACATCGGCTCAACCCCAGGAAGCACTCTTATCAACACTTAGGGATGCGAAGGACTTTCTTAGTTCGACAATACACGGGATTCGTGATGTCTCTCTGCTAGTTGCGTTCGTTGGGACATCGGTAAAAGTAGACTATGTGCGCCCCGGTGGATTCCCTCTTTACCTGAACATGAGCATGCGTGAGATTGGATTGGACATTCATCGTGTAGATTCGTCTACTCCAGCACATTCTATGTACTTTTCGCGAAACGATATTGCTCATCAGGCATTGCTATCTGCTCTCGCCTTCTCCCTCGGTATTGACGACGGTCATGCTAATCCTGAGAGACTGGTGTACGTTCCCATGACGACAGCCACACTAAGAACAACAGCTTTAGGTAAGCTCGTCGAGTATGCTGAGAAAGGAGGCAAGCTCGACCTCAACACGAACGTGCTACTAGCGAATCTCGTTATTACCTCGCCATCTGTTGATCTGGACCCTGGACATCTGCCAGTCCTCCTTGCAGTCCAGCTGAATAGGCACAAGCAGAAGCCAATCAATCGGCCCAAGAGATCGTTTGGGTCTGCCTATCAACTACTCCCGATGCTGAGCATGAAGCTTTTGATTCATGAGCCTGTTGTCAGGATAGCTCTTCCACCAGTCTATCAATCAAAGGACCATGGCCTAGGTTACGATTTTGATCTCATAATATCTGCTATATCGTCTGTTTCGTTCGACATTGATGCCTCACATTCCTCTGATCAGGCGCACCAGTACGCCGTACTCGCAACCATGCGCGTAATTTCGCAACGGCTCTACTATCAGACTCGACTGAGAGAAACGCAAGACTTGCTCGTCCTCGAGAACATGGAGATTAAGACGCGTATGGCAGCAGCACCTGGGATCACTGTCTCTATCTCGGGCAGTCTACAGACCATGTCGTTTTTCATGGTAAAACCAGAAATGAGCGAGGCTATACGGCAGATCATCAAGCAATTACGGTCGGATGTGGTGTCTGAGAAGGTTGGTCATACCAAGACCGTCAATGATCCGAATTTCGTTCGAGCAGTACCCAGCTGGCTAGACAAGATTGATCTCCAAGCCAACGACCTCACTGTTGAGGTGGCAGGCGTGGATTCTGAGCTGTCCTCCCTCAGTAGGGGATTCGCTGTACATATTGAAACGTGGTCCGCTGACTACAGAGCACAAAAATCAAGCGGACAGGACGAACCCGGGCATCGAAGACCAACGATTTCACGACGGCGCAATGTCAGTCAAACGATGCTGGAAAACGAAATGCAGAAAACATCTAGACCGGCCGCACAGGAACAAAAAAAGGAACAAACAGGAGTACCACAAGGGACAGATGGACGGAGAGTCGCAGTATACCTCACTGGGTTCGAGGCGTTCATTCTAGATGGCATAGAAACGTGGGAGTCTAAGCCTTTCTTGGCATTGGCAAGATCTGAAGTTGCTTTAAGCACGTCCCATGATGACCACGGGCCTATGTTTCACGTGAATTGCCATACAAAGGCTATTCACGTGGATTACTCACTATTCAAACACTATTCACTCGGAGTCGCCATGCTTGTTCTGAAGAAGACGTTCGCACGACAGCCACAAAGTGGCTCGGAGAACATTGCAGGTGCACCGGCGGTCAGCTCTGTCAAGCCCGAACCAGATTCGAAAACGCCTCAAAGTCGACCTGGCACACCCGAGTATATGGCGGTTGATGTCAAGATACCCTTTGTCCAAGTCAAAGCCAAGCTACCTTCAGATCCCGATCTAATGCTGCATCTCGAAGGATTAGAAGCTAGTATTCGACGCTTTACCCATCCTCATGCACACGCAACAAACCTGCGGCTCTACGCTCAAAGCCCGACGGTGCGCAAGGCATGGAGTAAGTTAGTCAGCATCAAAACGCCACGCGTTGACCTGCGAGAAATGCATTTTGCACGAAAAGACGTGCGCAGTACAGAAAAGTCTATTGATTTCGTGTCCGATGCTATCCGGATCGGCATACCTCATCAGTTGGTGGTGCACCACATATTTGACAACATTGCCAACACTATTAAGACTGTCAGTCAGCTCCATCACCGCTTCAAGACAGGGTCCGATGAGTATATATTGGCCAAACATCCTGAGGGGCCAAAACATGTACCGAAGGTCACTATCCGAACGCATGTATTGCTATTTGAGATCGAGGACGGTCCATTTGAATGGAAGTTAGGTTGTATATTCCGGACTGGAATCATTGAGCAGAAACAAAGGATCGCACGAGAGGAATCCTTCAGAGTCAAGTCAGAAAAGTGTACGCATGGTCAGACAAAATTACATCCAGATACAGCATATCAAAGCAGTCCGCGACGTTCTTCAGATCGTGGCCGTGGCAGATCTCCAAGTGGCAGATCATTGTCACCTAGTGATAGGAGGTCCTCTAACTCATTAGAGCGCAATGGTAGACCTCGCTCTGGGTCGAGGCGTGGACGTGGCCACGATCTGCGTTACAATAAACGTGGTACTTGTAATGTATCAGGTCAAGCACACGTGTCTAATGAGAAAGCACGGGAGAAGTTGCACATTTACAACGCACAAAGCTGGAAGAAGAGGATTGACAACACTTTAAAGTCTCAAATGAGCGCGGTCAAAGAAGTCCGTGACATGCTTTGGGGTGCTGACAATTCTCAGGCTGACAACTATCACGGCGAGACACTCCTACAGCTTCCACATAGGCCAGCATTGATGCAAATACTCATGAGTGATCTGTATGTCATTGTCGACAAGCCCTTATTTCCGCTCAATTCCCTACCAGACTTTATGCATGATGTTGGGAAGGGTTTACCAAAAGATACCAAGTTCGGACTTCTAATACCGATGCATCTGAGTCTCGAGATGGGTGAAACACGGATGGCGCTACGAGATTATCCTCTACCTCTAGTTCATATTCCCGCGATCCAGCGCCCACGTACGCCACGTATTCCAAGTTGGTCTTTGAAAACGAATCTCGTTATTGCAGAGGAGTTTCGGGATTTTGAGTCCACACGCGACCTGAAAATTATGGTCATACCTCCAGAAAAGATGCAGGCGGATCAGCATGCTCGCGGTTTTGCTGTAGACGTGCGCAGAACAGTGTCACCAGTCAAGACTTATTCTGATATGAAAGTCGAGATCAATACTACTAGCGACACGAGATTCACCTGGGGGTCTTCATACCAGCCAGCAATTCAGGACATGATGCAAACCATCGAAGGGTTCTCAAAGCCACAGCTTGATCCTTCAGAGAAGGCTGGATTCTGGGACAAGATCAGATTGAGCTTTCACTCTCGTATAAATGTTGCTTGGAAGAACGATGGTGATGTGCACTTGGTACTGAAAGGTATGTTAGCAAAGTGGAAGACGGATTCGCAATTTGACATGCTGATGTTTTCACAGGTACCCGCGATCCATATATAGTCGTAGGTCATGGTGCGGGTCTAATTATGGTCTGGCGAAATAAGGTACAATGGAATATTGGCCAGGATCCAGATCCGCGAGCCTTCATGACCGTTGACAGTGGGGACTATGTTCTGGCAGTGCCCGATTTCAGTGTCTACGCACGCTCGAGTCCGGATTCGGCCACAGTCCAAGCACAACAAAACTCTATATCATCTGAAAAGCATGAGCAAAAGCTCAAGAAGGTCATAATGAAGCTTTCGGGCAAGGTCAGGTGGCAAGTGGGTATGGTGTTCGAGCGTGATGTTGCTGGTGGTACACGATCTTTTGACTTCATCCCTCACTACAAAGTGACGTTGAAAAATCCGATGCATATTAAGTCGATCCAGAACGAGGTACGTCAAAAGAGTCTTAACATGAGAGCTACTAACTAATGGTACTTGTAGAAGAACTATGACGCATTCCGAGGTTTCAGAAGCAACCACATACACATGTCCATCTCAATCATCGCCCCACATGACAGGAAATGGTCGGTAGACAACATTGAGCCGTCGAAGAATTACAATGCTTTGCATTTGTCGCCGCGCTTCTTTACCCACTTCTTCGCTTGGTGGGGCATGTTCTCTGGAGCGATGTCTTTGCCAGTACACCAGGGTAAGCTCTTTCCAGGTATTGACAGATCTGGAAAGAAATTTGGACGTCATCTCGCGACCCTCAAATATAGCTTGCTACTGTCGCCGCTGTACATAGCCCACGTCTACAAGCATAAAGATGCTGAGGAATGGACTGAGGATGCAGTGACTGCGACTGGTCTGAAAGTGCGACTCGATAGCTTGATTCTGGACTTGCACCAGCGCCGTGAACAATTCACGCGTGAGGTCAAAGGCCTGAACAAGCACGTCAAAACAAGCGGTATGCGCATTAACCAAACGCTACTCGATCTTGTTGGGGCTGATATTAGAGCTGTCTCTGCTTCTCTGTCAGGCACAAGTCTGACAACCGTGCAAAATGCTACAAATGAGGAGATCAAGTCGTTCTCCATAACACCTGCGGTTGTTAGTCTTTCCAGCATAATGATACCTGACAATGACTTTAGCTGGGTGGACGCGGATGACTTTGTTGAAATAGACTGGACATTACCAGTTTCCTCTGAGCCAAAGACGAAAATCCTGCCTCTTGGCTACGCTCCCCGTTTCACCTACAGAAGACAGACTGATCATGGTGACAACATCCATGGAGACGAGAATAGGTCCAGCAATTTCGGTAATGAGCACACACACCGTTGTCTGATGTCTTCTGGTACCGATCCCCGCTCAGTACAAATTCATCTTGCCCAGGAACGGCTGAACAACATTGATCATCTGCTTGAAAAGCATAAGACTGTTATGGAAGAGCAGAATCTACAGACGATCAAGGACGTTCATGAACGTAGGCCTGAGAGCAAGGAATTAAAAGAGCTCCGTGAGCATGGTGAGATCCTTCGTACTAAGAGAACATTTGTTAAGAGGATGCTGGACGAGATGCAGCACCGCATGGACAACACATATTACAACATCTCGGAAATGCCTACCAGCTCCGGGACCGCCGGTCATTCAGAGCATGCTTCCGATTATGGCAGTCATCAAGCTAGTACTCCTGGTCATGCAAGCACCGAGATCGACGCATCAGGCATCGATTTGTCGAGCATGCCCGATTATGTTAGCGACTTCAATAATCGTTTCGTCGTCCATAATGCCCAGATCAAGTGGAACAATTCTCTTCGAAATATCATGCTACGCTACGTTCATCAAGTCAGCCAGAGGAGAGGTTTCGTCTACTATACGTCACGTCGTGCCGTTAAATTCATTCTAGACATCATTGAAGATCAAAAGAAAACAAAGCGACATACAGATAGCCCAACAAAGGAAGCCCAATCGACGGATCCACGATCGCCCACTGAGGCAGCTGAAGATGATGACGAGCTTGATGTACAAGCACGCATTGACCAGCTATTGAAGGATGCGAATAACTTTGTTCATGCAGATGACAAAGACAATGATGCTCACCGGAACGCAAGTGCAGCAGGCACCGCCGCAGAAGACGTCGCGCAGAATTTTACACCGCAAAACACCTACCATCTTCGCCTTATCGCACCACAGGTTCAGCTACAAAGCGAAAAGAACACGAAAGCCGTGGTGCTAGTTACCGCCCGTGGCATGCGCCTGAAGGTATTACAGATAATGGACAAGAAACGGGTAGATGACGATGTTTCTGGTCTGGTTCAGACACGTTTCGCGGCCGAAATGGACAATATGCAGTTCTTCGTTACCACTAAGCAGTCTCTTTCTCCTCAATTTCTCAAACTCTTTGCGGGCAACCTTTATGGCGCCGCAACTGGGTCTGCATGGCCACCATGGGCACCTATAGAGGCCATGTTCGACTTCAGCGTGAGTACCTATGGCTTTCTTCGTGTGGTACAGCGTACCTCAGCAAGTCTCCGGTACGATAAGTTCAATAATCTCCGTCTGAAGTACCACGACAATGTCAACAACGAGGAGGGACGTCATCTCGATAGTTCTGGCGATGCAGAAAGCAGGATGGATCATCTCTGGGTCGACTTCCCGCAGATCAGAGCCATGTGTGATAGCACACAGTATTATGCAATATACGTCATCATCCTTGATCTACTGATGTGGAGTGAGCCCTTGGAGAAGACGCGTCATGAGCGTCTCGAGAAGATCATGTTAGCTTCGGACTTCAGCGACTTGACAGGCGCCCCTGAATTGGTGATAAAGCTACAAGAACGTATGCGTAGTCTGAACGAACTCAAAAGACACTTCCACATCCACGAGCAACATCTCGACCGAAAAGGCTGGGAAGATCGAATATCGCTCGAGCAGGATCTTGCTGGTTGTGAAGAAGAATTGTTCTTCATCATGAAGGCCATTACCTCACAGCAAAAAGTCGACGAAAGAGCAGGAGAAGCGTCGGGTGGCAACGGCATGATGAAGTGGTTCCTCTCCGCAACCGAGATTGTCTGGCACTTGACGAAAGAGGCCGACAAACCCCTTGCAGAGTTTCAGCTGCATAAGGCTACATACGAGCGTACTGACAACTCGGATGGCTCTAATCTGAACACTCTTGAGATTGATCGCCTGTATGGGGTGTCATTGTTGAAGGATTCGATCTACCCGGAGATTATTTCTGCTCATAATGAACAAGATGCTGGTGCCAAGCGCCTTAAGATGCTCCAAGTCAGATGGCTTAAGCTGGAAGCCATTGCTGGCATCAACGTTGTCGACCACTTCGAGGTGAACCTTTTTCCATTACGTATACAGCTTGAATACGAGACTGGCAAACAGCTTTTCGAATACATATTCCCTGGTAAGAATAAAGACGACGATGGCTTTTCTCCTTTCATAGTGCGGAATAAGTTTACGGCAAATGAGGAGATTGATGAGCACGACAGTGATGCTGCTACCGCAGCACGTGATCGACAAACTTCTATTGAACTGGCATCTAGACAATTACAAGCCGCAGGGAATGCTACCGGTGCCGGTTCTCTGGAGTTCAGGCTTCATCCAACATACCAGCTGCCAGACCGCACAGCGGTATCGTCGCTATCTCCACAAAAGGCTAAGCCAAAGCATTCCAGTCCGATCCTTGGCAACCATCGCTCTATCTTCTCGCACGCTTCAAAGACATCTCTTACCAGTGGCAGCGCGAAACCTAGTGCAGAGACGTCCTCGGACAACCTGAGTCTAGCCTCTCGTGGGCGCCCAAGCTCTATCACCAGCACCACAACAACCTCTGCAGACCACAATTCGCATCAGGGCAAAATGCACCACCGCTTTGGTATCCACAAAATGCTGCATCGATCGAACAGTACAGAATCTCGACCAGAGTCTCATCACGCAAGGGAGTCAAAAGAGTTCAAGAACAAAAAGGACAAAGGGAAGAATACCGACGATCTCAGTCAAATGCTCAATCGCGCCTCTAACTACATGACGCTTGCCTATGTTAAGATACCTAGCGTCGTATTGTGCCTAAGTTACAAAGGTAAAGGTCACCGCAACTTCGAGGACGTGCATGGCCTTGTCTTTCGTATGCCAACGCTCGAGTATCGCAACAAGACTTGGTCGAACCTGGACCTCGCTTTGGCCTTAAAGAGAGACGTCATCCGTGCACTGATCTCGCACACTGGGGCAATCATCGGCAACAAGTTCACCCACCACAAACCAGGCAAGCATCAGATTGACCGCCTCCAGCAACTCGCCCGCTCCTCCGCAGTCATGTCAAGCGGCGAATTGGGCCGTATCAACAGCATCAACTCAAGCATCCTACCAATGGATGACTTTGAGGGGAACCCCAGATTTATGGATTTGCCCGACGATCTGTCTGATTACGATGCCAATGCTTCTCGGGCATCAACACACGACTCTGATTATGGCGATGAGCGATCCGAGCTGAGGCCACGTCTGGCAAGCCATTTGTCGAATCTCACTGCAAAGAGCCGCGAATCTTCTACTCCTGTGCAGAAACTGACACATGGTTTGAGTGCGGTAGCGCATTTGGGCAGGAGGAGGGATACTATTGGTAGTGACAAAGCGCTGGAGAAACGGAGTACGTTTGAAAAGGCGGATGAAGGAGGAGATAGTGAGCGCGAGCATGGAGGAGTGAGGAAGGAGATGGGACTTCTGAAGAAGAAGCTGCTGGGAAAGTAAATATCACGACGGAGTGTACATATATCTGGGTTGGCATTGGTTTAATAGCTGTATGTGTAAAATGTTACGACTAGTGTACGAGAATGCGTTCGGGGTATGCCGAGGTCGAGATACTGGGTCGACCTTTCGAACCACAGAGCTACTAGGTAGCATTCAAAGCATTCGCTCAAGTCCCCGCTAGAAACTCAAAGAACTGCAAAGAGGAACGCAAGAGAGCATTTTCCAAGCCACACCTTCTTCATACGGGCTAGACTGACTTGGCATTACTTGGCTCAAAGTCTTTTGTTTCAAGCGTGAGTCACCTGCGTCTCAATCATATCCTCGCATAATATTGTCATTGGCCTGCTATTGAACACGACGCTGTCTATTCGTACTTTCCCTTGTGCTGTTGTGCCAATTTGACTTGCTGCGACGGACAAGATGGCCACGAAAGCGTCCACAATACAGACCGATGAAGTTATACCGCTCGAAATCGTCCCTGTAGGTGAATCTACAAACAGCACTCCTGTCGTGGAAGTCTTGAATGACCAAATCAGCTCTAACCCTCCAGCCATGTCCCATCCACCACTGTCCTTGATGCGCACGTCTACAATCTACCTCAGCCTTTCCAGTACGCAATTCATCTCATCTCTTTCCAGTGGCTTGATAGCCATCGCCTTACCTCGCATGGCCTCCGACCTCTCCATACCCACAGCCCTTCTTCTCTGGCCAACAGCAATATATTCTCTCATTTCCGGCTGTTCGCTCCTCCCAGCCGGCGCAATCTCGGATGTCGTGGGTAGTCGCAACATCTACCTCATTGGCACTCTCCTCATGTGCTTGACACTTTTCTTCTCAGGTCTGTCACGCACTTCAGACCAGCTTCTGGCGGCACGGGCGCTGCAGGGACTGGCTGTCAGTTTGTGTCTGCCTGCTGGTGTGGCTTTGATGACGGATGCGTTTGCTGAAGGAAAGGCGAGGAATCTGGGATTCGCACTACAGGGTATGGCGCAGCCGCTGGGGTTTTCAGCTGGACTGTTTCTGGGAGGGTTTTTTGTCGATAGTATTGGATGGAGATGGGGGTGGTATCTGGATGCTATTGCCACGGCATTGGTAGGCGTTTTGGCTGTGTGGTGTTTACCTAGGAAAGAAGGAGATGAATGGAGGAGGATGCAATGGAGGAAATTGAAGACGGATGTTGATTGGGTTGGTGCTGCATTGGCGAGTATTAGTTTGGGAGGGTTGAGCTATGTGCTTGCGTAAGTCTCACTCTCGTTTGCTTCTGGTTCACTCTGGTATAACGTCTACTTTGTTTCATGCTAATGAAGTGAAATCTAGTACTGTCGCGGCAACTGGCCCGAGTATTCGACAACCTGCCAGCATTATCCTGCTATGCCTCTCGGTGGCAAGTGCTGTAGGCTTCGTCTACTGGATGAAATATCAGGTCAAGCGAGACAAGCCTGCCTTAATTCCAAATTACTTATGGCAAAAGAAGGCTTTCTCGGTCATCTGCATCATGGTTTTCCTGGCTGTTGGTGTTTTGAACACGTTCGAGTACAACTTCAGTTTATAGTATGCTCATATCTTCCTTGTCCTATCACATTGGTTCGATCAACGTCATGCTAACGACTCACGCAGTGTCCAAGAAGTACAAGAGCTTCCAGCTATTCAGGCATCCCTTCGCTTCATTCCAAACATCGTCGTCGGGGTCATTCTCATGCCGGTGTGGGGGGCGTACCTCCATAAAATACCAGCATATTATCTTGTTCTAGTGCCTTTTGTAGTCACTCTGGCGGCTCACGTCCTCATGGCAGTTGCCAATCCAGATTGGTCATACTGGTATGCGGCATTCTGGGCTATGACGCTCAGTCCTTTAGCTGGCGATGGTAGGCCCTATCCAAGTCCTGTTATACCTACGAGCGCTGTATACAAGATATAAAGCGACAATTGCTAACAAACGCTTTTCACAGTACTTTTCGTAGTAGCGACAGTCCTCACAACGAGTATATTTCCAGCACATATGCAATCACTCGCTGGCGCGGTTTTTAACACAGTAGCACAGTTTGGGCAAGCCTTCGGACTTTCCATCATGGCTGTCATTTCTGCGCAAGCCACACAGAAGTCATCCTATACAGTCAAGACCAGTCCAGATGCGCTCCTAGTGGGATATCGAGCAAGCTATTGGGCTTGTTTTGGGGCGACGATGCTGGGATGTACGGTGGGAGGCTGGGGCTTGAGAGGCATTGGCATCGTCGGGATGAAGAGAGATTGATGGATGAGGAAGTGGCCGAGGGCAAGTGGTTGTACGGAAAAGAAGTAACTGGAGATGTGCAGATGTCATTTTGTTTCAATATTTCAGCTCGTATAATCACAACGCGTCCTCGTCTGAAGTGGCGACCGAGATGCCTGGACAATCGGACCATGTTCCTGACATAGCAAGTGTGCCCGTAAGTCTGCGATGTAGTGTGGTAAGAGATCGTGAGTTCATGTGGCAAATGTCTTAAGGTCGTGTTGGACCGTGCAGAAATTTGGTGAGAGCCCCACCAAAACTTTGCGACGTCGACCACCAACTTCAGACATCACCTCCATTGCTCAATATCTCTTCATCATGCACGACAAAACTGCTTGTTCTTTCATTCGTTGTCATGGCGTCTGCCGTCGTGCTTATCCACCTACTGTAACATATATGCTCGTTTCTGGCCACAATCAGCCCGTTTTTGATCATTTTTCACGATAGAACATGACCAGGGATGTGCTCGTTCAGTGCTGTAGTCTGATTATTGCAGCACTGTGCGATGCGTGGTCATCTCCAAAGAAAAAGGATCCAGCAAACGAGAGCGCGTCGAAATCCGTATGTGAGCTTGACAGCTTTGTACTAGGTGCGAAAAAATGTTTTAGCATGAACATACAAAAGCGTGCACAGGATACAACTGATGCAGCCGCAAGCCAGTGTCGCACCTCGTAGCTCTGGCATCTTCTGAGGCGATACATCTTGGGTCTTCTGCAGTGCCTATCTGCATTTTGTGTACAATACGCTAAGTACCATATTACAACAATCGCCAGCTTAAATTCGCGACAACGTCCTGCGACAAATACGACTCTTCCACGGCACCGCAGCGAACAGTCAGTGAAGCTAGAAAGGCTGATCATGCAATGTGTCACAGTAGAACGAGCGCAAGACTGAGCTGACTATACATTGCTTCAAGGTTGTTTATCTCTGGGGGTTATCCGATTGCAGGTAAGGTTTATGTACCAAGAAGAAATCTTGCACGTTACACGACCAAATGGTGCAGCGGCATCTGGTCCACGGTTTCTCTTATTCCTGCAGCTAACGCTCTGTTCGAATCTGCTCCGTGGGGTAGTTAAGTGGTTGCAGGGTTATTGACTGGTTAGCTGTTAGACTCCGGATGGAGCATGCGCATGTCTCTGGCCTTCACTCACTTCTCTACCCTATAGTTCAGATTGACAGAGACGCTGACTTGAAAGCTGAGTGTATTTAATCCCGACTAATCCCGAGAGGGAGCAGTAGACTGATGCCTCAAGAGAGCGCTATTCACAGTCTTCTGCTGCCTCAAGGATTCCTTCTGACTAGAAGTATCCATGTAATCTCGGACTCCGGTTTATAGGATACTTAGTAAACATATAGCACTCCAATTACTATGCCGTTTTTTTCCACGTTTTGTGACATTGTTGTTTTGCTTCTTTTTTCTTATAATTGAGAGGGTTATGGTTATCTGGCATGTAATGAGACTAGGTAAGACAAGATAGCAAGCGAAGAGCGTGTTTCGGTTCGACCCGCACCGATGTCATATTTCCCTTAAATTTCATCTCTTATTATTAGCTGCGACGAGGCTTCCAGGTCTTGCACTTACACACGTAATTTACAAACAGAAGGATGTGTGACTGAAGAATTAGAAACAAAGCTGATTGAAACTCTCTATTTGTTTTTGTGATATTAGCTTGTCGCGGTGTACACAAGCAATACGTCAACAGATTTACAGCCTTAACGAAGGGCGGGCAGCCCCGTCTACACCTCACCTCTTCGTCCAAAACTTGCGCGTATGCTTTACGTGACTTTTGAGCTATCCTTGCTTGTAGCAGTGGTGAAAGTGCAAGAACCGTACGTCAAACTTAGTGCGATATGAGGACAAATACTTTACTTTTCGCTTTGATGGCAAACACTTCACTCTTTGACCCAGAGGCATTGAGGAAAAAACGTCTGGATGCTCCTTAAAGACTACGGTCATGCTTCCTACAGGCTCAAACCTCTGGCACTTATGACTTGCTATTGCTGGTACTCGTGTTTCGCTTAGTACAGCGAAAAAGCACAACAACATAAACGCTTTTCCTGGCAGCATCAGGAAGATAAATTGGTGAATGAGCTCAAGGTCAGCGCGTTCGTTACCAGTAGTGATGTCGAAATGTTTGATCTATGCACGTCAAAGCAGCTGGAGCAGCAAATTGAGGCGAAAACATTAGTCCCTCAATGACCACTCTCAGTGATCTGCGCGCGCTCTCGAACCTCTCCAGGTCGTGTTGTTCTTGGATCCTGCCTCGGTCCCTGTTTGAGTCGATTAGATATTGGTATCAGGCACAGCACAGCACAGCATCTCGCGTCTCATGTTTGCCACCGGTTCACGCCGAATATTCTGCTCGTAGACACACAACAATCACACAGGTCTGATCCTGTGGCTTCGGTACACGTCCTTAGGAACTGTCAAGGAATTTGCTGGTTTGCCCTCACATAACTCTAGCAGTCGTCTCGATAGCGCAACGTGCGCAGACACAAAACACGAAGAGAGAGATATCGGTACCGCGAGCAAGCATGATCACACAGGATGAGTTGTGTGCTTGACTTTCCTGCCAAGACCTTAGGCCTTTAGTAACATATTCTGTTTCCTTATATCTTGGTATAGATCTATGCGTCGTTCTTATATCCTCGTGTGCTATTGTTATTATCTCCAGCACAATATAAGTCAAGCTTGGGAAGGCAAGAGCGATCAGTCGACTTGCTCTCGAAATCTAATCTCGTCACGAATTCTTGACAGTTAATTTTCTATCCGGTTTCAATTCTTTCTTTCGAGGCTACCTTGTACAAGAACTTCAATTTTACATCTCTTCTTGACGTTGTCATCTCCAGATTTCAATCGCCATTCGAATATTTTCTCACTGCGGTGAACCTCACTTTGTTCTGGTGACAAACTCACCTTGTCTGTCTTGATTTTCACCTTGTATTTCACAGGCCCGGTCACCCTCGATGAAATTGCCGAGAGCAGAGTGGTCAATTCATTGCTAACCGGAAGCCATTTTCATGCTCTCGAAAAACACCTTTCTTAAAGTTTCTTACAGAAGCATCTAGAACAAGTGTAAGAGGAAGAACGTGATCGTGGCTGTGAAAGAGCAGGAATAGATGTGATGTGGATGTGATAGATGTGCCGGCATAATATCGAAACATGAACCTTCTACCGATACCGAAATGCTGAAGGGTGATCTTCTACAACAACAACAACATCAAAGCTTAAGCAAGGTAAAACCTCGAGCCTAAGCCGCCAAGTAGCGGCAGCCAAGTGATTGCGACTGTGAGCCTGGACACCGCCACCAATACTTGAGGTACAGGTAACATCTTGCACAACGCTCAGGAGCAGTTCAAGGATCTCGACTCGACCTATCGTGGCCAAAACGTCGATAACTACAAGGAGCACCTCAACACCGCCACAATTCATAACGATATCTGACAAATAAACGACGAAAAGAACAACGATGCTGTCGACGTCAACAATAATAATCGGAGTTGGTTGAATCTTTATATGTTACACCACCGAGCATACCGAGGTTGACATATCAAACGTTGTCGTTGAAAAACAACTCGTGCTGTCTTTTGTGCCACGCAAGGTCTCGACGACGCCAGGCACAGCCCTGTCAAATCAACATTTAGGTTGGACCTTCGCTGAACAAGCCACGATGCAACGAAGAGGCATGGCATACGATACGGACAACGAGCAAGCTGGGAGAAATGGCCTCGGCGCGACCTCGGCGCGGCACTGTGAAACATATTTGTGACCGTGCTTGCATGTCACGACACGATATCGCTCAATCCTGCAGCCAAGCAATGATCTCTAAACCTCGTCTGCTTCGTGACACCGAGGGCGATGTTATAATATGGAAACAATAAAGCCAAGAACACACGTACGTAGACGCGCATATTCGAGATCACCAGGTACCGTGCAAGGCAAGCCACGGGCTGGCTAGACTTGACGGCTTTAGTGTGAATTTTTCTGCCAAAAGAAGAACCAATGAATATGCAAGCCAAGATGGAGAAACAACTTTATTGAAATTTATGCATACCATAGCGTGCATTGACCTTCGCCCCTGATCGATCCGTGTCTACTCGTCCAATCCTAAAGCTCTTTAAGCATTTTAAGCTCTTTTCGATGAACTTCTATTGAAGGCTAATGCAACATGATGATCGATTCGTGTCAGTGACATTCTAAAGATGCACGACATGCATAATCAATAATCTACCGAATAGGTCAGTGCTCGAGTCTGTGGCCTTCGATGCTTCACGATATCCAGGGGCCAAGCCTTCTATCGCTACAGCATACCTGTGAATCGGATAAACTACGTTGTTTTTTGTCAGCATGGATTATATTGAGCTCAAAACGGGCTATGTGCTAGATGGGGAAGAACAGATTCTGGACTGTTGACCTGCATGGTGAGTCTACGGGCGTCCGTTTAGTGTTGCACGGCAGATGACAAGAGGAGGATCAATAATATATAAAGCAGTCAATCCCTGCTCTGTGAAGTCTTTCGTCTTATCATCAATATCTCCATCAACATAGTCACTCGCTTCTCACACATTCACTCTACTACACTCACTCACTAGCAAAATGCGGTTCACTCTCGCTGTTCTCCCGGTCCTGGCCGCCCTTGTTGCTGCTGCTCCTCAGCCTCAAGTTATCAACTTCGCAGCTGTCGCAGCTGCCCCACCTCCAACTGTCACTGGTCCTCCTGTCGGTGTATCCAACCAGACCAATGTCTACAACAGCAATGCCGCGCAGTCTAGCGCTTCCAGCTCCGTAGCTGACAACAGCACCTCTGTTTCCAAGCGTGGTGTAACCGACGATTGTGCTCCGCAGCCTGATGGCTACGGTCCCACGCCTTTTCCTAACACTGTCTCTGGTTTCGAGAACTACCCGCCCTTCGACGCTGCCGCCTTCATCGCCATGGCTCCTTTCGGTTACTCGAGGTCCTTCGTTGACTACAACGGATCCATGACTGGTGCCGGTTACCTTGGTCTTTACACCTTGAACAGCTACAGCGTATCAACCTGCGCTTCCAAGTGTAACAGCGTCTCTGGCTGCCTTGGCTTCAACCTCTTCTACGAGCGTAACCCTACGCTCTTCCCTGCTGCCGCTTGCCCCAACCCTACTGCGTATGTTTCTCTAGTTCTTAGCTCTGACTTTGACTTACTCTAACAAATCCTCCAGTTTCACCAACATCAAGTGCACACTCTGGGGTGTTCCCACCTCCAAAGCCGGCGCAACAAACTTCGGCCAATACCGCGAGCAATTCCAAGTCGTGATTGCCGGATCCAATGGCTACAACCTCGTCAGCCCGGTCGCCGCATCCCTTAACCTCTTCAACCCCGCCGACACCCTGTCCGCCGCCATCAATAACGCCGCCACCTACGTTGGCAGCACCTACTACAACCAGCCCTACGACCCCAGCGTCTGCGCCAGTGTCTGCAAGACCCTTACTGCCACTAACAGGGCTGCTGCTCAGGCTCAGGGCTTGACCACCTATACTCCTTGCAACTACTTCAACTCTTTCGTTTTGGCCCAGAACAACGCTGCTACGGGCATGTACTGTATGTTCCACAATGCTCCTGTGCCTAAGAGCCAGGCTACGAACAATGGTGGCTCGAATGCCGGTGTTACGTACTCGTTCAGCAACTCGCTTGGTTATGCCTTGAGCCAGCTGGATGCTGGTACTTGCTAGATCTTTAGCATGTACACCTTGGGCAGATAGTAGAAAGGAACCTAGGGGAGTTAGCGCTAGGAATACTGTCAGAGGACAGTGACAGAATGCTCGGAGGATAAGCTGGATTGGAGATAGACTCAAGACGAGACGAGCAGATGTGATTTATGCCTTGAAACAGAATTTCCTTTTTTACTATCTCTTTCAGTATATCATGTGTACATAGAAAAGTATCTTCTTTCCATTGCATCAACACAACCGATCTTTACACATTGCTATTACTCACTCCGTGAATTGTGAAGCTTAGAGATGCGAACGAAAAAAGTAACACTGTGATCGTGATCAAAGCAAGAAGTGGAAAGTGGTCACGTGAGCGAGGGGTTCATCAAACAGCGTGCACGTGACAGCTCATGACATCACTGAAGTCAATGGTCCATTCTTATACCATCAACAACCTGAGACTTGCAGCAACAACAACCACAACTCTTCCACTCAATTTCACACACTCCATCCCCTATTTACACCCACTGTAAGCATTTATCACTGCAATTCACAAGAAATACTAAATCCTAACTAACACAACCACAGACAAACCCAACTCACAAACCCTCGCAATGTCAAGCGGACCTCACTCTAAGACTCCCGGCGGTCAAATGGCCAGCGACAAGTTCAACAAGCAGCAAGCAGCCAGTAAGTCCTAATCTCCCCTCAAGACTTATCCCTCTGCCTCTCTGCTGCCTCCTTTCCTCCTTCCAGGCAAACAGAAACTAATACCACCTCCTGTTTAGCACACGGCACAGGCACAGCACCCGAAGCCCCAGGCGCCTCAGCCGCCAAGGCACCCGGCGAAGCTCCCGTCGCCTCAGACTCTGGACGCTCCAGTGTAGGCATTGATAATGGATCGAGCAATATTCCGGGCGAGAAGGGCATTGGTGGACCGGTTGTTGGACAGGAGGGACAGAACACTAATGCTGGTAATATGAAGTGATGGCACATACTATTGAAAGTAAGAATACGAAGGCATCGAGAGCGTGGAAAGCAAGAGTCAAAGAAGGAGAAAATTACAATTAGCATGAAAGATACATATAATGTAATATTACATACCCAACGACGAACGCCCCATGTATGATGGACAGAAATAGTTGGTTGTGTGATCAATGTGGAAAGTGATTTCAGACGCGAAGCAATGGTTGTATTACGGCTTGTAATGTGTCGATGTGATGATGAGATTCATAGGTGAAGGCAGTGGTGCAGTTCAACAGTTGGGTCTTGTGAAAGTTATTCTTGGACCATTTACGCACTGGAGGATGGAATGCTGTTGACCGTACACCTCTCATCGACAGGCATCAGATCGAGCCATGCTCAAGTTCTACTGGTGTTTGATGGTGTCATTGGCAGTTGTAGAACCAAAGTATTTAAAGCAGCCTCTTGCTTGTCTGCGATGTGTAGAATGACATATAGAGAGGCATGCAGAAAATGGAGGGGATACCTGAACGGTAGCTTGGGTCTGTACATGTCATGGCAACGTACAGTCGTCTCCATCCTCTTGCCTCGAGGCACTTGACGAGTTGGTCAAGATGTACAGACGTGACGTAAAACCAAAAGAGCCAGCGACAGAAGGATGTATTGCAGATGGTTAGTGCAACAAAGTGCTAAAACTCAGGACGACTGGCAGGAAACAAAATCAATTTCTACGTGAAGTTCTAGTCCGAGCACAATCTGATGTTGACGCCTGTGAGTAATACCTTGTACCCAAACCATCCACTTCAGTGCAATGGCTTGTGAGAGTCCTGCTCACCGCACTACCATCATTGTCAAACTCCACAAAAGTCCTGCTCGCATTTACCAGATATTCTTTTCACCGAATGCAACTTATGGTCAACTCTTACTCACTCGCCCACAGCAACAACCCAGCAACCGCCACGTCGACTAGCCAGACCAACCAAATCAATCCCCTGCTTAATGTCCGACAACCGTCGCACCTGCAGGCACAATCGCTTGAAATGCGATGTTATCAAAATCAATGATAAGAGTCTGCGATGCATAAGCAGGATTACCACTTCGCAGCAAGATTTGCACAGTCGTCGTGCTGCCCATAGCAGTGATCTGACCAAAGCCCTTCGCAACAGTCGAATTCGCCTGGTACCAGTCTCCTTCTGGATTACCATATCCATCTACTAGAGGAGTAGGAGTCGTACCAGTCGTACTAGGAGGGCAGTAGTTCTCAAGGTTCTCTGAGCACAGTGTGGTTTGGGTAGCTGTGTCGGTGACATTGATTTGGACGTAAGAACCATAAGCTTGTCCATATACAATCCTGTAGTAAAAGCTGAGGTTGTACCGGACGCCGGAACATGTAGTGAGGTCTTGCGAAATTATAGCGTCGCTATTGGCAGTGTTGGTGCACGAGAGCTCCACAGCGCGAGTGCTGCCATTGAATCCTGGATTGATATCCTTGTAACTGCAAGTTGTATCGTAAGACGCGGCGTTCCATGGGGTAGCGGGAGTACCTGGGTAGCTGTCGCTTTCGAAGCCGCCATCGACCACTGGGTTGGTCTGACAGCTTGACACCGGGGCTGGGGCAGTTACAGTGGTTGTCTACGATGTGTACGATTAGTAGAAGAACGTCTAATGAATGCGATATAGACTTACCGAAGTTGCGACTGTAATCAGTCCTCCATAAGACGATGTAGTTATGGTCGTGGGATTTGTAATCGTGGTTGTCGTCGTAGTCGTTGTGGTACCCGAGGTCGTGGTGGTGGACTGAAGGATTTGTATGTTCGTGGTTGTAGAAGCAATCGAAAGCGTGGTAGACGAGACCGATGTGCTGGTTGAGAAGCTGGTTACACTTAGAGTCTAGAATTTGTCAGCATTGCATTTGAGTAAACAAATTTATACGAGATTGCTGATTGGCAGCTTGTAGATGACATACCGAAGTCGTGCTAACTGTTAAGGTTGCGTCCGTCGTTAAGACTGAGCTGTATGTAGATGTCTGGGTGATGAATACTGTTTGTATACCAGTTGCCTAAAACGACATGTCAGATCCGTTCGGAGTTGCTTCGGCGAGGATACCCAAGACTATAGCAAACTTACAACGGTAGTGGTCACCGTCACATAGGTAGTTGAAAAGACTGTTGTTGTTCCAGGATAAACCGATTTGGTAGCTGTAACGTAGCTGCTTCCATATTGCGTGGTCGTGGAGTACGATGTGGCATTTACGGTGGACGTCAGTAGTACTTGAGAAGTGACACTAGTTGTGGAGTACGCTGTGATCGAAGAAGCGGTCGACACAGTAGCACCGGGAGTGGGGCATGCGCAAGTACCAGCGTTTGTATGCGCAGTATAAGAGAGGCTTGTTGAGCTATTCGTTATAGGTGAGGATGTCACAACACCCGATGACACACAAGATGCAGAGCATGTATCCAGTGTCGAGGTAATTGTGGTTTGCACTATGACAGTTTTTGGGTAGCAAACAGACTCCTGAGTCTGCCTCTTCACTTTATACGCAGGTGGTGTCGAGACATAGACCGTCGTTGTTGCTGGTATTATGCTCACGGTCCTAAAAGACGAGTCAGCATCTGATATCGGGAATTCAAACAATAACAGGTAAAACTCACGACATTGGCGTTGTTGTACTATGATAAGTCGCGACCGTGGTATAGCTAGTCAGCATCACTGTCGATATAACGACAGAAGTTGAGGTCGTTGAGCTAGTGAGGTATACAAAGTTCGTAGTTATAGTATTGACCACAATCTAAAATGTTAAGCGGTTAGCTTGATCTACATGGCATCCTTCTCATGTTTACTCACGGCGGTGGATGTAGTTATGATCTGGGTTGACACAGGATTAAGGACTGTGGTAATCGTGACCGTAGAGGTAATAATTGAACTCGAAGTAGCAACATAATTTGTGGTCGTAGCAGTTGCTGAGCCGGAAACGCTTGAAATGATTGTAGTAGAAGAAGTGGACGTAGCTGTGACACTTTGCGTAGTAGTACTGCCAAGTGTGAAGATATCTGTCTCACGACCAGTTATGAGGGTGTACGGAATGGTTGTAGTCGACGTGCCCTGGACAGTAGTGCTTGCGGTGAGCTGTTGAGTTGTGTATGAGGTAGAACTACTGTTGACAAAAACAGTCTGTAATAATGTCGTCGTTCCAGCAGGAGTAGTTGTGCAAGCGCAAGTCGAGGGTGGAGCTGTAAGAGGGTATGAAGGAATATAGCTAGGAACATAGCTTTGCGCGTTTATCTTGGGAACAGTATTGGCAGGTGAATAGAGCGGGTTGATTATTGGGACACTTGATGCATAGGCCGAGCTGGTATAATCAATGTAAGCATTGTAAGCAGGTGGACTGTTCTGTGCCTGGGCAAAAGCGAGAGTCGCAAAGAAGGAGCAAAGGAGTGTGAAACTGGACATCACGGCAGTGATGCAGATGGACCTTTGCGACGACAAGGCGAACGAGTGACGATATGACAGAGTATGAAATCGGGAAGGAAGTTGTTGTATTTTGTGTATGTTCCGAGAATATAGAGGAATGCATAGCTCGAAGCACGACCACGCTTCATCATTCCTTAGCAGGACCGCATTGGGAAGCGTTCCTACACATCAACTCTTATTGGTCGTATCATTGTTGTCCGTCGTCATTCAATATGTGTTTCGCTGACGTCGCACCATCTTCTGCCAAGATCACTTGGTGGTGCTGGTGTGCCTTACTCTTCACACCATCACACTGTAGATTGGGTGGTAGGAACACGTCCTTAGCTTAGCTTGGTCATCGTCCGTGGAATTTGCCCAGTTGTGACGTCCCATGCATGTCACCGCTCTTGTGAGCTCTGCATGAGCTGCCGACATGCATCCTAGGACATGTTCCGTTCAAAGGTGCTGTAGATGTCAAGGCCCTCCTCCGTCATCACGATGGCGAGGATATCTGGGTCCAGGTGCCCTTCTTTGGCATCTACAGTTGTGACCCGATATCATGGCTTTTCTTGGTCAGTTCAAACCGAGCCTACTCTTTCACGTTGGTCGTGCAACCTTTCTCGCTTCAACCCTTCCTGATCCCACCTCCATCATAGTTTTCCAATCAACAGGCACCATTTCGCCACTTCCCTCTCCTTTTGCCATCACGACTCCGTAGTCATTGCCTGCTGTACTCAAATAGTATCCGCCTTGATCTCCCAGACTGATTACAACAGCTCTTACCACATCTCCGGGCCGATAAGATTCTGCCATCTTGACCGTGTCGACCTGCGTAGCGCGGACATCTAGAGAGCGGATGATGCCTTGATGTGTGTTTTCGGTTGAAGGTGAGGACGAGAGAGGGATGTTGTTGACGCAGAGAATGGAGACAAGGGCGCGTTGTGGAGTGGTCCGAGTTATGCGGCCAAGAATTGTTGCGCCGACTGTTGGCAGAAGGGGAGTATTGAGAGTGGCATTGGACGTGGTGGAGCGGGAGACAGTGCGAGCTTGCGTGCTCTTTGCCTGTGCGGGGATCGAGATGCCAGCGAGAGATGAAATGACTTGGTTGTCGAAAATGTGCGTGCCGGTGCTTGCTATATTTTTTGTCATTGCGCCTAGCGATTGGCCTGGGAGGACGATTGTGGAGGTGGAAGTGGTGGAGGACATGATAGTAGACACAGAGTACAAGATTGTGATGAAACTGAAGATGTTTCACCTGCGTACGCAATTTATCTTGAAGAATATGATATCGACTAGCAGGGTACTACTTGCGCAAAATCTGAAACGAATCTAAAACACTGCGTCGTGCTGCCCGCTCCTACCACTCCTTTTCCTTATTTTCAGTGACAAGAAAAGGACTTACGCACATATGCGAGGGCGTTGGATGAGTGACCAACACACAAGATAGTAGGGCACGGCCCTTGCCAACCCTTGCAAAACCCTTGCAAAGCCCTCAATCATGCCCTGCCATTTTCTCGGGCCCGAGATACAGCATAGCGAACCTTCTCAATTGAGCGTTGTTTACATGAGAGCTTAGTCAATGCACCGAGCACGGGTAGTACTGCCGAGAATGTGATAGGGAATGGCGGCATAGTGCAACGTATATAAGTGCATCGTCCACTACTATCCTTGCAAAGGAGGAAGCAATACGAACAATAAAGATTTTGTCACAGAAGCACTACCTATACATACTTCCAAGCTTGTATTGAGCTCATCTTGCCTTCTCCGGCCCAACACTTTCCAGGCCATCCTCGAGACTACCTAACATTTAGCAAAAAGACAACGAATCAACTTATCAACATGGCGGACACAACATCCTTTCTCTCTGCGATCGCTGACCGAAAATCCATCTACGCCCTCTCCAACTCCTCACCAATCTCAGATGCTCGCATCATCGAAGTCGTCACTCATTGTCTTAAGCACTATCCTTCACCATTCAACGTGCAATCAGCACGCTTGATTGTCTTACTAGGCCCAGAGCATGAGAAGTTGTGGGACTTGGCAGCAGAAGTGTATCAAGCCGCTATGGGACCAGAAAAGTTTCCTTTCTTCAAGCAGAAGATTGATGAGTATAGAGCGGCATATGGTAGTGTTTTGTAAGTTCTTATATTCACGACTTCTTGACTCACGGTTCGACCACGCTAGTGCAGACAGCAACTGTCTCCCAAAGACTTCTGACACTCATCCTTTACCAGAATATACGAAGATCTCACTGCTTTCTCCATAACGGAAACAATGCTTGGCCCCTCTCGATGGCCTCTTGTTCGCGACCGCTGCCCGGAGTGGGCTGAGCACAGCAGTGGCATGCTCCAATATGCTCTCTGGTGTGCACTTTAAGCCGAAGGACTAGGAGCTAACCTTCAGCACTATAATCCTTTGTTCGATACGCGTGTAGGGGAGGCATTTGGCGCTGGGAAGGAGTGGAGCTAGAAGGCACAGCTGGTGTTTGGAAGACCTGGTCAAGGAAGGAGGCAGGAGAGGACGTATATGAATATGGAGGAGAGGCTATTTGTAAGAGGTGCGCAGGAAGTATGAATGCTAGCCCGGATGTGTGAGGAGATTGCAGGAGTTGATTTGAGCATTTATGTAGCACATACAAAGAATCCCTTTTGATCAACACTTGTCTCTTAAGAAATTGGGACCACGAAGGATTCCCTAGAAGGCTTACATCTTTTACGACGATGGCGTCAAGCTGAATATCGTGTGATAATCACGATAGAGTACAGAGTGCGCTGCACCGCAGTGGCTGAGGCGAATCCAAGGAGGAAACTTGGCAAGGCATCATGTCGTAATGGTGTAGAGGTCCTAGAGACAGACTCGCTCTTCCATCAACAGTCAATTCATGACTTATGCTAGTCCTGAGGTAACATGCAGGGCGTCTAGAGAAACAAAGCATTATCCTCTTAGCTGATACCAGTTCTAGAACCATATCGATCATCGAATTGCTTGAGCGGATCCGTACGCCCATAGGGTTGTGATAGATCTGCTCGAACCAGATTTCACCTTTGATACAAGCTTTAGGACAGCGAGCGAAGACCAGGTAAGCAAGATGATTATCTGTAACTAGTAAGTGTGTAAGCTACTGATTATCCGAATGGGTGAGCTGAACCTAGCACAAAACACTAGCCATATGTCGTACAACTCGTGTATGATGTGGATCCTTTACTTGGAATAGTGACATATAGCTCGTGCTCAGGCCTATCATCAAGTCACTCCACAGAGGAAGTGATGGAGCAGATCAAGTGGAGCCTGAATCAACAGACAAGATCGTCGTGATATAACGTGCAGGCTGACTGTCAATACGGCCACATGTGAGTACAATCGCATGGTATGTGGTGGCTTCGAGCCTAGAATGTGTTTTGATCTGCCACCGAGGTCATTCTCTAGAGGAGTGAGTATGGTCGTAAAGCAACAAGCCATACCAGCAGTCGCAGGCTGCGAAAGGCTTCCACATACAGGACAAGAGAACATAGTACGGGACATAGTATGAGCCAGGAAGAGGATCTTCACAATCCCAGTTGCGACCTGTTTCAGGTTGACAGGGCCTGCCTGTAACGAGTTATCATAGCATCGAAACCTTGCAAGCTTTTGCAGATCACAGACACAACGTTCCGTCGATCAGTTTCAGACACCTACAGGCACCTCAGCGCTGTTGTGAGTAGTGCTGTCTCCGCACTTGGATGTCTTGCAAAGTACGCCTAATTGACCGTGCATGCTTGGATAATTAACGTTCGAGCTCGTTTCGCCAAAGCTTGAAGCTAGATCCGAACCACCACCTTTGCCTATGCGTGGCCTTTCGTGCGCAGATATGATCCGGTAATAGCTCGGGAGTGGCTAAAGTCATATTGAATCCTAGCCGCAAGCACGCTAATGCCTCGTGGCTTGTTGGCTCGTATTTAGCTCGCTCGTGTGTGAAGACCCTTTGAGACACTCAGCGATCGCTAATAGTATTCAGCACTGGATAATTTAATGCAGTCTTTTGACTCCGACAACGACTAGCACACATAAGATGTATTGCAAAGACAAAGAAAGAGTTGTAAGTTACAGTAGCAATCCGTGAGATTGAATTTGGTAGATGAGTAATCAGAACGGTTACGGCCCCTACTCCGGCCTCGTTTCAGCTCGTGTTTCAAATACAGCCCCTCAACGACCTGCAATTAATTATCCGCAACAGTAGCTGCGTGTCAACCCCCCAGCTCATCTCTCCGATCCCTGTGGCGGTGTCTAGACACTCTTGATACGCTCTTGGTACGATGAAAGACACGTCAATGTCAACAATAACCGCCATCTTATTGTGCGGCGGCTGTGAAGATGTGCAATCTCTCCTCGGAGATCTAGAATGTGGTGGTTCTAGCGGCTCGTCATCCTCTGTGAACTCTCCTTCCTAGAGGCATCCACCGACATCATCTAGCAAGCCAAAGCGAGTGCTCACTTCACCTGTGCGGCTTCCTCCCCACTCCACTATCCGCATTCCTCGTCGTATCCAATCCAGAGCTCGGATTGAGTGTATGCGTGTAGAGCACGGACACGTCTAGTTCGAGCTTTTACTTAGTTCCAATGAGCCCCATCCAGTCGGTTGCTTAGTGTCATAACCTCATTCGCTATTGCTTGCTTTCGTCGTCACTCACTCACGCACCTCATTCTCGTTCTCTTTGACGCAGGTCGTCTTCCTATACAATCTTTTAATACTCATCACTTTCGTTTGTCAACACCTTTGTTACTAATATCTATGAAGTGCTGAGCACTTTTAATACTGGATTTCTTACATACAAAGCACAGCAGGCATTCACTACGGATCAAAACAGATCCTACAATTTTACACATTACACTCGTTTCAATATGTTTCTTATGAGAAGCCTTCTCTTAGCCGCTGGTGTGCTAAATCTAGCATCCGCTCTTTCTCCGGCTCAATGGCGATCTCAATCGATATACCAGGTTTTGACTGACAGGTTTGCTACCACTTCAGGTAGCGTCACTGCTCCGTGCGATCCAGCTGACATGACATATTGCAATGGCACATGGACTGGTCTAATAAATCACCTTGATTACATTCAAGGGATGGGTTTCAGCGCTGTATGGATCTCCCCTGTACCTCAGAATGCTGACGGTGGATATCATGGATACTGGCAGCAGAATATGTACGAAGTCAACAATAACTTCGGATCGACTCAGGACCTGCTTGCTCTTTCCCACGCACTTCATAGCCGTGGCATGTACCTGATGGTTGACATTGTCACCAACCACGTCGGATACAACGGCTGCCGCGAATGTGTTGACTACACCAAGTTCCGGCCATTCAACGATCCGACCTATTATCACCCCATCTGCGAGGTCGATTACGACAACATGACGAGTGTGGTCGAATGCTGGATTGGTGATGAGGTTGTAGCATTGCCTGATCTCAAAACCGAACATCCCACAATTGTTGCTGAATTCTCCTCCTGGATTGGTCAGATGGTCGCAAACTACTCTATCGACGGCATTCGTCTGGATTCTGGCATGGAGATTGATGTTGACTTTTATTTGCCTTTCCAAGAGGCTGCTGGTGTCTACGTCATGTCTGAGATTTACGACGGTACTCCTAGCGAGTTCTGCGCCTACCAGGAGTATACTGATGGTCCTCTAAACTTTGTCTCCTACTTCTGGATCACTCGTGCATTTGGGACTACTAGTTACGGTTTCCACGAACTCGCCTGGGGTATCAATATGCTTCAGAACGAGTGTGCTGACACCACTTTACTCGGCTCGTTCATGGAGAACCACGATATCGTACGCTTTCCGAGCTTCCAGCCTGACATTGTTCTTGCCCAGAATGCTATTGCTTTCACTATCTTGCAAGATGGTATACCAGTCATTTACCAAGGTCAAGAGCAACATCTCAATGGTGGCGAGGCTCCCCTAAATCGTGAAGCAATCTGGTTATCGGGTTACAACACTAAGAGTCCTCTATACCAGTGGATTAAGCAGATCAACGGTATCAGGAATTTCATTACCAGCTTCTCGCACAGCTTCGTCACATACTACAACACTGCCATCTACGATACACCGCAGCTGATGGTCACTCGCAAGGGCAACAATGGCGCGCAGCTAATCACTGTTTACACTAATGTCGGATCGGGTCCTTCTAACCAGACTCTTGAGCTCGATGGTGGCGACACTGGATTTGAGCCCAACCAGTACATTATTGACATGATCAGCTGCGCTGTTTACCAAGTAGATGTCTGTGGCAATGTGACCGTCACCATCGCAAATGGTCTTCCTGCCGCTTTGTTCCCAGCTATTGCTCTCAAAGGGTCCAGCATCTGCAGTCAGGACAGCGCTTTCGAGATCGCTATGCCTACTCCAGCACCAGAGAATCTTTCCGCCACATCTGCTATGCCAAGCACTTCTGTCCTATCTTCGACCTCTCGCAGCACTGTGGCAACTTCCAGCCTCAGCTTTGCGACGTCATACGCAGTAAAGAGTTCGAGCACCTCTGTTATGGCCACATCTTCACAGTATGTCTTCTCTACTTCTTCAATGATGACATCGCCAGTTATGACGTCTTCGGTACCTGCTTCACCCTCTGCAATGTCATCGTCTTCCGTTATCCTTTCGACATCGTCCCAGGCTGTGGTTGTTTCCTCGGCCTCTTCTTCTGGGTACCAAAGCAGCGCTTCTGTTTCGCCAAGCACACTTTTTACGTCCTCATCATCTGCAGCGGTGTACTCAAGCTCCAGCATTTCATCTTCTATCGCTTCATCTATCTCTGCCCTGACCTCTTCTAACGTGGCCACCACTTCCAGCTCATCGACCAGCTCCAGCTCCAGCTCCAGCTCCAGCTCCAGTCCCAAACCCAGCTTCTCCATCAGTGCCTCAAGGCCCAGCACGTCCAGCGCGTCTTCCACCTCCGCATCCCCTTCCAGCTCGTCAACCAGCTCCAGCTCTAAGCCTAGCACATCCAGTAGTGCCTCCAGGTCCAGCACGTCAAGCACATCTTCCATACCTGCCGCTACCAGCACAGTTGCGACAAGCACCGCGAAGATTACTTCCACTTCAACACCAGGTAAGCCCACCAGCACTGTGAAGTCAACCTCCACTAGCGCGGCCAAATCGCCTTCCACGACAGCCAAGTCACCACCCGGCAAAGCCAAGTCCACCTCCGCCAAAGTAATATCAACCTCTTCCGCCAAAGGCAAACCAGCCAAAGTCATGAAGCCTGCAGTGACTACCAAGCCCAAGCTTCCCAAGTCCAAAGCACAACCCAATTTCAAAATCCAGGACGTCTCAACTACTACCACCGTAACAAAACATATGAGGATCAAATCAACTCCACTTCCACTTCCAAGCACAACCAAGGTGAACCCACACAAGCGTTCTCAGACCACCACAGCCTGCGGCGCATGCATCACTGCTGTTGCCGTGACTTTCACTGAGGCTGCTGCACCAGTCGCTGCCGGCTCTCGTGTTCAAATTGTCGGATCAGATCCGAAGTTGAACAGCTGGAATGCGCAGTACGCTATTGGTATGACGAATGGTACAGACGGCGTGTGGAGGGACAACATCATCTTCACACCAGGAACAGTGCTTCAGTACAAGTATGTTGTTGTTGACAAGGCTGGGAATGTGCAGTGGGAGGCGGATCCTAACCACACTTTCACCGTGCCGGTTGGATGCACGAGCACTGCGACTGTGAGCAGTACGTGGCAGACGTGGGCTGCGAAGGTGTAGATGGGTGGATTGAAGTGAAAGTCAGAGGATGGGGGGTGTAGCGATCACGGTGTGACGATTTTCTTTTCCTGTCTATTCATGTATCCTACCTGCATTGATCCGCATATTCCTGGGTATGCATGCTGACTGCTTGTCATTCCTTCATCTGTATCTGAGCACTCTTTTATCAGCCATGTTTCATAAGTTGCCTTATATCAAGTTAGATACAAGTTAGATACCCTGATCGTCAAGATGAAGTCGTGCGTTGCAATCCTCAATGTTCAAGTGAGCCATAGGCGGAATGATACTGTATCAGCGCGATCAGGCTGCCTCTTTGTAAGCAGAATGATGAATAAGCCTCCAGGGCTGTACGAGGCATGCTGTTTTAAGGTATACGTGGCAACATTTGCCACTATTCACCCTATACCCCTGAATCGAACGCGTCTATTTCAAAGTTACAAGTTATAAACACATCTTCTGCTTATCCACGACTTGCCATACACACTCTATCAAGCAGTCAAGATGTTCACAGTAAAAGCCTTCTTGACTCTCGCTCTCGCGACCATCGCAACAGCCACCAACGTCGTCGACCTCACACCCGACAACTTCAAGAGCACCGTACTTTCTGGCAAGCCAGCTCTTGTCGAGTTCTTCGCGCCATGGTGTGGCCACTGCAAAAAGCTCGCCCCGACATGGGAGGAGCTCGCCGACTCTTTCTCTGCCAGCCACAAGCAGGTCACCATTGCAAAGCTCGATGGTGATGCTCACAAGGATCTTAGCGCACAGTATGGAATCACTGGTTTCCCAACGATAAAGTACTTTGATGGTAGCGATGGATTGCCTGAAGATTACACTGGTGGACGCGGGCTTGAGCAATTGCAGGAGTATATCACAGAGAGGACGAAGGCTAAGCCTAAGAAGGCTGTTCAATTGCCCAACGAAGTCAAGATTCTACAGGATGGAGACTTCGAGAAGGTTGTTGGTGGTGATAAGGATGTCTTTGTTGCCTTTACTGCACCATGGTGTGGACGTAAGTTTGCAAAACATGATTGAGACAAGTGAACTCGTCTGACAAATCTGCGTCAGACTGCAAGAACCTCAAGCCAACCTGGGAACGCCTTGCCTCCGACTTCCGATCAGAGAACGTTGTCATTGCTCAAATCGACGCCGAGGCCAACCAGCAGGTGGCTCGCAAGTACGAGATCCGTGGTTTCCCTACTATCAAGTACTTCCCCAAGAACAACGGTACACCTCTCGACTACGATGAAGGTCGTGATCCTCAAGCTCTTGTCGATTATGTCAATTCTCAAGCTGGAACTTACCGCACCATTGGTGGTGGCTTGACCGCTACTGCTGGTACTGTTGCTGCGCTGGACGAGCTAGTCAGCAAGGTTACAGGTGGCAGCGCCGATTTGGCAACCGTCAGCGAGTCTGTCAAGGCTGCTGCTGAAGGTCTCAAGGACCAGTATGCCCAGTACTACGTCAAGGTCTTGGGCAAGCTTGCCGACAACAAGGGATGGATTGAGAAGGAGTCGGCGAGATTGGAGGGTATGCTCAAGAAGGGTGGTTTGGGTACCAGCAAGATTGATGATCTTACCAGCAGGGTCAACATTCTCAAGAGATTCGGTGTTGGCTCGAGTGACAAGAGCGAGCTTTGAATGATCAGTGAAGGGGGTGAAGGAGGAAAACAAAAAAAGACATCTAGACATCTATGGCAACAGGTTCAAGTTACATTGGGCATGACTTGGTAGGATTATTGTATTTCAACTGTATGATAGAGCGTAGCGTATTGCATTGTCCAGGCATGACTTCAGTTTCCTCCCCAATGACAGACTTGTGTTAGCTACTTGTTCCTACAATCCTTCTATCGCAAAGTTGATGGTGGTAGAAAAAAAGCAAATTGTTATCAGCCAATCTAGATTGTCGGATGCGGCTCCTGCCACTAGAGTAGAGAGAGCCGCCAACGTCAGTGAAACACGAAGAAGAAAGCCACCACCCCTGTCGCTGCTATTGAACTCTCTTTCACTTTCGATTATCTACACTACTCTCCCTCCTCAACAGCAGCATCACTGCAGACACTCACACAATGTCCTCGGCGTGCACAGTGTGTCCTCTGTGCGCCTCCTAGATCCCCACCCACCGAATGACATTGCGGCAAAGAATGGACGACGAACTCGACTTTGAACGCTCGAGG
>Ga0160428_1000033_pt1 | contig 178985 bp, 184 predicted proteins | sample SolpanmetagenomM_FD_108198 | JGI IMG/M metagenome (GOLD analysis project Ga0160428, IMG submission 108198) | Solar panel surface microbial communities from Lawrence Berkeley National Laboratory, California, USA - M | ecosystem: Engineered > Built environment > Solar panel > Unclassified ... | reverse complement strand
TCGGGGCACGCATCCCCATCTGGGGACCGTTCAGAAGGAGCGGACGTCCGGTCGCGCTCTCCTTGGCCGGAACGAGGATCGCATAGGAGCCGGATTTGAAAGGCGCGTTCGCGCGCTCCGCCACGCGGGTGGACTCGCGCCGTTCCGCGACCCGCAGGGCTCCGAGCAGTTCCAGCAGATTGAAGGCGGGCAGGAGGGCGAGGTGTCGCTCCGTCCCGGCGCGCGAGACCGGAGGAAACACCTCCGGAGCCTTGAAGGCGGCGAGAGTCGTCGGAGCCTTGGGATCCTCGCGCCAAGCGAGATCGTCCAGCAGATCCAGGGGCTTTGCGTCCTTGTGAGACTTCAGGTACGTCAGGAGCGCGAGATTTCGAATTTCGCCCGCCCCACCTCGACCGAACGTTCGGAGGAGCTTGATCGCGATGGCGGCCGAGTCGAGCTCCGTCCAAGGAAGGGGCTTCACGCCCGTGGCCGCATACTCGGGCGGCAGCGCGCCTTCGGCCAGGAACGCGTTCACCCCTTCCGTATAGGACCGGAACATCGCTCGGGACGAGGGGGCGAGCGCGGCGAGTTGGGCACGTAGCTCCGCATCGGTGTAGCCCGTCGTCAGGGTCTCCCGATCGCTCGGGACGTAGGTCGGGCCGAAGGCGGCGGCCATCGTGCCGCGCGAGGCGCGCCGAGAGGTTTCGAGCTGCCACATTCGGTCTTGGGCGACCGCGTAGCCCATCGCCCGCCACGCCGCCGGCGCGTCGGTGGCACGGACGTGAGGAACGCCGTAGCCGTCGCGGACGATCTCGGGTAGGGCGAGGAAAGGCAGGATCATGGTGGCCCGGTTTACCCCACCCTGACCGACGCTAGGGAAGGGTTCGTCGGCCGCTGCCGAGGGCTTTGCGGTTGACGACCAGATACAGCACGCCGACGATCGCGCCGATGGCGACCAGGGGGACGACGAGCGACAGGATCCAGCCGAGCACGGTGGTCGCCAGGTGGAACAGCACGTACCCACCGAACACCACCGCGAGAAGAACGAGCGCTAACCGTAGGCTTCCTGACATCGTTGTGATTGACCTCTCTGGCGACCCTGGAGGGTCGCTCTAATCCAAGAAGACGCCGCGCGGTCAACACGCATCGTCGTTCTAGGACCTTCGACCCTCTTTTGGACGACTATACTCAACCTATGGCCTTGCCGGTATCGCGCGCCGCGCATCACGATCCCTACAGCGACGAGCCCCTGCGCATCAACGCGCCCTTGGTGGCGGACTGGCTCGTTCGGTTCCTCAAGGACGAGATGGTCCGTCGCCGGGGCATCGAGCGCGCGGTCCTCGGACTTTCCGGCGGCGTCGACTCGGCGGTGGTCGCCTATCTCGCCGCCCGCGCCCTCGGCCCGGAGAACGTCTACGCCTTCCGGATGCCCTACAAGATCTCCAGCCAGCAGTCCATCGACCATGCGAACCTCGTGGTCCAGGACCTGGGTATCCAGGCCCGCACCATCGAGATCACCGACATGGTGGACGGCTACGTGAACACGATGGAGCCCGACATCGCCGCCGGAAGGCTGGGCAACGTCTGCGCGCGATCCCGGATGATCGTGGTGTTCGACCAGAGCGCGAAGCTCCAAGGTCTTCCCATCGGTACGGGTAACAAGAGCGAGCGCCTCTTCGGCTACTACACCTGGCACGCCGACGACTCGCCGCCTATCAATCCACTCGGCGACCTGTTCAAGACCCAGGTCTGGGAACTGGCGCGCGAGCTGGGCGTTCCCCGGGAGATCGTCGACAAGCCCGCTTCCGCCGACCTCGTCAAAGACCAGACCGACGAGATGGATTTCGGGATCACCTACGCCCGCGCCGACCGGATCCTGCACCACATGACCCAGGGCTACAGCCGGGCGAAGCTCGTCGAGATGGGCTTCGATCCGACCGAGGTGGATCTCGTTTGGCGACGCGTCGACGGCACCCACTGGAAGCGCCGCCTGCCCACGGTGGCGATGGTCAGCGCCAGCGCGATCGGAGAGTACTACCTGCGCCCGGTCGATTTCTGAAGAAAGAGAGCGAGGATCGTGAAAACCCTTCTCTCCGCCCGATGACCCAATCACCTAGGCCCTGGTATCCTCCCAAAGCATTGACGTCCATCGCCCGCCAGTTTGACGAGGAGCTCCGGAACGCGTCGTCGGTCCTTATCGGGACGCACCTGAACCCCGACGGGGACGCGCTCGGCTCCTCGCTCGCCCTGGCGGCGTATCTGGATCGCCGCGGGTTGGACGTGCAGGTGCTGTGCCACCATCCCGCGCCGCGCAACCTACGCTTCCTTCCGGGCGTCGGCAAGGTGCGACAGTCGCCCAAGCGGGAAGACGAGGCCGATCTGGCGATCATGGTCGACCTGGAGAGCCGCGACCGCCTGGGCGACGTGCGCGACTACATCCTCCAGACGCCGCGCCTCGTCGTGATCGACCATCACGTTCCCCACGAGGAGCCCGGCGATCTGCGGATCGTGGACGTCGGCGCGAGCGCGACCGCCCTCATCATCGCGCGCCTTCTCATCGACCTCGGCGCGGAGATCACGCCGGACATGGCGACGAACCTCCTGACCGGCATTATCACCGATACCGGATCGTTCCGCTTCCGGAACACTACGCCGGAGTCGCTCTCGATCTCGGCGATCCTCCTGGAGAAGGGCGCCGATCTCGCGCTCGTCAACGAGGAGATCTTCCAGCGGAAGCCGCTCGCCTCGACGCTCCTCCTGGGGCACATGCTCGACACGATGCGCCTGGAGTGCGGAAACCGGATCGCGGTCGGCGTCCTCACCAAAGGCGACTTCGAGCGTGCGATGGCGACCGACGAGGACACGGAAGGCTTCGTCAACGAGATGCTGAGTATCGATTCGGTCGAGATCGCCGCGATCTTGCGGGAGCCCAAGCCGGGCCGCATCCGGTGCTCGCTCCGCTCGCGCGCCGAGCACGACGTGGCGACCGTCGCCCGCGAGTTCGGCGGCGGCGGGCACCGAAACGCGGCGGGTTGCACGCTCGACCTGACGGTCGACGAGGCGGAAGAGACGATCGTCCGGAGGCTGCGCTCGTGTTTGGCGTCCTGCTAGTCGACAAGCCCATCGGCCTCACCTCGCACGACGTGGTGAACCGCGTCCGTCGCCTCCTCGGCACGAAGCGCGTAGGTCACGCCGGTACCCTCGATCCCCTTGCGACGGGCGTCCTCGTCGTCGCCGTCGGCCCGGCGACCCGCTTCCTCCAGTACCTTCCGCTGGAGCCCAAGGAGTACGTCGCGGAGGTGGCCTTCGGGCGCGCGACGACGACGTTCGACGCGGAAGGCGACACGACCGCCGAAGCCGAGGTCCCAGAAGATCTCGACGCGCGGATCGCCGCCGCCCTGCCGTCCTTCCTGGGCCTCATCGAACAGATCCCCCCCATGTACAGCGCGGTCAAGGTCAAGGGCCAGCCGCTCTACAAGGCGGCCCGACGGGGCGAGGAGGTCGAGCGCGCCGCGCGCCGGGTCCACATCGCCACCTTCGAAACGATCGCCGCCGAGGAAGGCCAAAGGACGATGCGGGTGGTCTGCTCCGGCGGGACCTACGTGCGGACCCTCGCCCACGACCTGGGCACGGCGATCGGCGTACCTGCCCATCTCGCCGGGCTACGCCGCACGGCGGTCGGTCGCTTCCACGAATCCATGACCGTTCCCCTGGCGGACGTATCGGGAACGCTCCTGACGTCCTTGGGCGAGGCGCTCGATCCCATGCCTAAGCTAGAGTTGACGCCCGGCGAGGTCCGATCCGTCCGCGAAGGGCGGGCGCTCGCGCGCGACGACGTGCCCGATGGGCCTTTCGCCGCCCTGTGCGACGAACGCGGACGCGTGGTGTCCGTCGCGCGCGTAGAAGGGAAGGTCCTGCGCCCGGAGTGCGTGATCCCGGCGGAGACGATGCCCGATGAGCCTTTCCTCGTTTAGTCCGTTCCCGCTCGGTCTCTCCGAGCCCGCCTTAAGCCGCCGCGATCTTGCGGGCTCCCTCACGATCGCCTGCGGCTGGCTCTTCGTCACCGTCGTCGGCCTGATCCTCACCCCCGACCGCCACGGCCACGGTACCCACCAGCGGCTTGGGATGCCGCCCTGTCCCAGCGTCGTCCTCTTCGACCGCCCGTGCCCCGGCTGCGGCCTCACGACCTCTTGGACCGCCTTGCTGCACGGCGACCTCGCCCTGGCGTTCCACGCCCACGCCCTGGGTCCCTTCCTCTACCTGGGGCTGACCGCGTTCGCGCTCTCGACCTTCGGGCTCGCCCTTCGGAACCGCCGCTGGCGAGACGCCCGGTGGATCACTCCGGCCTACTCCATCCTGTTCGGGGCGTTCCTAGCCTACGGCCTTGTTCGGATGGTCCTCACCCCGCACTACGCGACGGGCAAAGAGCGGCTTTTCGGGATCGCGACGGGCCAACGCACGCCGTAGAATCCGATTACGTGGAACAAAGAATACGGGGCCCTCGCGGGCATCCCGATACTTATCTTCGATGCGGCGCCGGTGGAGACTGCGCGACGGCCGAGAAACATGACCACGTGCAAGAACTGTAGCCTCGTTCCCCAGGCCCTTCCGGCGGAGGGAACCCTGGTCCTGACCGGCCTTCCCGAGCGTGAGGCGCTCGCCCTGTCGGAAGCCCTTGGGCCCTACGGCATTCCCCTGAACGCCGTCGCGGGCGGCCTCTGGACCTTCGATCTTTTCGCGGGGGGCTTCGAGATCGTGCTCGACTGGGCTCGACTCGTGTCCGACCGTCTGCTCCAGGAGGGCGGATGGCTGCGCCTGGAGCCGACCGAGGTCTTGTCGTTCGCCCATCTGGGCAAGGTGCGTCCGCTCACGGATCTTGTGAAGCGCATCAAGAACGCCTGGGTGCTGGGGATGGTGCGCGACAACCGTTTCACCGTCCATTACCATCCGATCGTAGAGACGAGCGACCCGCAGGTGGTTCATGCCCATGAATGCCTGATGCGGGGTCTCGATCACGCGGGAGGGATCGTCTCCCCGGGACATATCCTCGACGCGGCGGACGAGGAGGGACTCGTGTTCCATCTCGACCGTGTTTGCCGATTGAACTCGATCCGAGGATTCGCCGCGCAGGGCGTCGAGGGCAAGGCGTTCATCAACTTCAACCCGGTTTCCGTCTACAATCCCGTCGCCTGCCTTCAGAGCACCGTGGCCGCCGCGCGGTCGGTGGGGCTCACGCCCGATCGCATCGTGTTCGAACTGATCGAACGCAACCACGTCGCGGACGAGGCGCACCTCTTGCGGGTGGTCGATTTCTACCGGGCGGCGGGCTACGGCGTCGCCCTGGACGACGTGGGGGCTGGCTATTCGGGCTTGAACCTGCTCACCGTCCTCAAGCCCGACTACATCAAGCTCGACATGAACCTGATTCGCGACGTCGACCAGGATCCGGTTCGCCAGAGTATCGTCGGCAACATGCTGGAAATGGCCCGCAGGCTGGGCATTCGCTCCGTGGTCGAGGGCGTCGAGACGGAGGCCGAGTACGAGTTCGCGCTTCGAGAGGGCGCCGATCTCGTGCAGGGTTATCTGTTCGCCAAGCCCGCCGCCCGCGCACGGGGCGCGACGTCGGTCCCGGTCGCGGCCTGAGAGATCCTGACTCCAGCGAGCATCCCGGATAAGCGTCGGCTTTCCTTCCTGCCCATCTCCACGACAGCCTAGGGGGACGCGGTCTCGACGGAGCGCGTCTCTTTGGGCGTTCTTCGATCGGAAGCGGTGGTCTCCCGACCACCGCTTCCGATCAGTCCCGGTACTCGAGTTCGGCGAGGATGCGGGGATTCTGCCGCCAGCCTTCCGACACCTTGACGTGCAGGGCGAGGAACACCTTCTGACCGAGGGTCTTCTCGATCTCCTCCCGCGCCTTGGTGCCGATGTTCTTCAGGAACTGGCCGCCCTTGCCGATCAGGATGCCCCGTTGGGAAGCCTTCTCCACGAGGATCGTCGCTTCGATGCGCAAGGGCGTCTCGTCCTCCTCCCAGCCGTCGACGAGCACCGCGACCGAGTGCGGCACCTCCTCGCGGGTGGCTTGGAGGATCTTCTCCCGCACGAGCTCGGCGGCGAGAACGCGGCTCGACTGGTCGGTGAACTCGTCGTCTCCGAACTCCGGCGCCCGCTCCGGCAGCCGGGAGACGATCATCTTGACCAGCTCGTCCACGTTGTCGCCCCGGGTCGCTGTCGTCAGCATCGACTCCTCGGTGCCGAAAAGCGACTCGTAGGCGTGCACGTTCCGCTCGACGTTCTCCGCCTTGAGGAGATCCATCTTGTTCAGGCACAGCAGGGGGCGGGGCGCGTTCGGAGTGTCCTTGAGCATCGCCGCGATCTGCTTGTCGACCTCGCCCGGATGGTGGGAGCCGTCCGCGACGTAGACGATCACGTCCACGTCCATCAGGCCGGACCGCGCCTGCTCGACCATCGCCCGTCCGAGGCGGTTGTGGGGCTCGTGGATCCCAGGGGTGTCCACGAACACGATCTGCCAGTCTTCGCCGTGGGCGATCCCGAGCGCCTTGCGGCGAGTCGTCTGGGGCTTGTTGCTGACGATGGAGACCTTCTGCCCGACGATGCGGTTCAGAAGCGTGCTCTTGCCGACGTTCGGCTTGCCGACGAGAGCGACCCGTCCGCTGTGGAAAGATTGAGAGTTAGACAAATCGGTTTTGGGTTTGAGGCTCGCACCCCCGAACCGAAGCTCGGGGACGCGGGCCGGGTCTTACTGTCGCTTGCGGAACACCACCGAGATGCCGGCGTCGTCGTTCGCCACCGGGGCGGACGTCTCGGAAGCCTCGGGCGCGCCGCGATCGTCGCGCTCCCGGCCTCCCCGGCCCCGGCGGCGGCGGCGGCGGCCAACCTGGTCGGGACTCTCCTCGGCCTGGGCGGGCTCGGGAGCGCTCTCGTCGGCGGCGGGCGTGGGGCGCAGGAACCACTCGTCGGCGGCCTCGTCGCCTTCGGCGTTCTCGATAAACTCGCCGAGCTTCATGACCGGCACGTCGAAGTCGCTGACGTCCTGCCGAACGTTAAGCTCGCGCGGCGGCAGACTTTCGACCCGCAGCGCCTCGGCGGGATCGCTCTTCAGAAGGTGCTCGATCTCCGCGCGGGGACCGACGAGGAACGCGTGGGTCGCGCCGTCCACGCCGATAAAGCGCAGGTTCGCCCCGTCGACCGACGCCCACTGCCCGGTGACGAGGTCGTACGCCGCCTCCCGGCCGGGAAGGGCCACCGTGCGCTGCCCCGTCCCCTTGCAGTGGACGGTGAGGAACGGCGGACGCACGTGCACCACGTCGTCGTTGAAGTCCCAGACGTGGGCTCCGGCCATCTGCGCCAGGGCGCGAACGAGGGCGGGGGTGACCTTGGGTTCGCCGAGGAACACGCTCGTCCAGCGCTCCGCCGCCGGGCCGCCCGCGCCGAAGTCGCGCACCACGAAGGAGGGAAGTCCCGTCTGGGTGTACTCGCCCAGTACCGTCGCGTCCTCGGGGATCGCGAAGTACGTGGGTTCGAGGGCCGCGTTGCCGCTCACCGTGCGCTCGGGGAACGCCTCCGTCAGCGGATGGCGCCGGTTGAGCAGCGTCGTGCCCGCCTTGCTGGCGAACGGCTGGGGCTTGAGGGCGATGCCCGTGACCTCGCGGGCGCGCTCCAAGGAGTCGCGGCCCGAGTCGAAGAGACCCGCCGCGTACACCCAGAACAGCACCTTGCCATCGCGCTGGAGCCGCGTCTTGATCGCCGCGCGGGCGTCGGGGCGGATGTCCCAGGCGTTGAGGAACAGGTAGAGCTTGGAGTCGGGGAACTTCTCGCGGTGGGCGAGGTCGCTCAGGAGGTAGAACGCCGCCGAGACGCCCGCCCGCAGGATGGACTCGCGTACGTCGCGCACCAGCAGCTCGAACGCGTCGCCGTCCACGAGGTACGCCAGAGCGCGCTCGTCGATGAACACCGCCACGTCCGGATCGCCCATCGGGGTCCCCATGCGAAGCGTCAGGGCCTCGCGAACCCGCGACGCCCGGTCCCAGACGGAGTTCGAACGGAGCGATCCCTCGCCGCCCGCGTCGGTCCAGGCGACGCCCATGCCATGCGCGAGGGCCGCCCCCACGCCCCGCCAGTGCAGGCTCTCCAGGGCCTGCGGCGTCTTCAGGACGGGGTTGCCCGGCTCGTCCTGGAGGTGCAGGTTGCCGCCGAGCGACGTCCGATAGTCCTCGACGCTCACGTAGAGCTTGCCGTTGAGCGGGAACGAGTCGACCGGGGCGGGGAACGCCGCCGAGCCGCCCGGCTCGCGACCCTCGTAGCTGGGCGGACCCGCGACGAAGTCGATCTCCGGCGTTCGCATCACCTTGCCGAGCGCCAGATGGCCGCCCGCCGGGTGGAGCCCTTCGAGGGTGGGACCGTAGTCGACGCCCACGAGGAGGCAGCCCCCGCTCGCCTCTTTCACCGTCCGGGCGAGATCGCCGATCCGCGAGGCGGTGATGTCGCTGAGGAACAGGTGGTAGTCCACCGTCCGCCGCTCGCGCCGCCCGGCGCGGATAAAGCGGTCGCCCGTGCGGCCCGCCTCGGCGGCGTCCGGTCCGGTGAGCGTGTCGAAGCGGGCCGAGCCGTCGAACCAGGCGGCGCGCAGGGCGACGACGTCGCCCCCGTAGCGCGTCCGGGCCCAGGCGCGGAACTTGCCCACGGCGGCCTTGCTGGTGTCGTAGCCCTCGGACTCCGGATGGAGCCAGCCCCGATCGATCTGGAGGCCCATCAGCCGGGGGTGGCTCTGAACCTGGACGATCACGCCCCTCAGGACCTCGGCGGCCTCGCCCCAGTAGGCGTCGTCGCACACGCTGGGCTCGGCGGGTCGCCCGTCCGTGCGCCGGTACATCGCGTCGGGGAAGCGGCGGTCGGCGTCCCGGGCGGCCAGGAACTCGACGAACAAGATGACCTGACCCTCCGGATCGGCCTCTGCGACCTTCCCGAGGAGCCCGTTCGCGTACGCGGCGATCTCGTCGGTCCGCGCCTTGTCGACCTCCAGCGGAAGGCGGAGGATGTGCAGGTGGACGCCGTCGACCGCCGCCATGCGGACCTGTTCGAAGGTCAGCGCCTCCTGGCGCGGCGTTCCCGAGGGATCGCCCCCGAAGGCGATGGCGGGGAAGGCCCGGCCGTCGCGGACCAGGACCGGCACGCCCTCGCGCAGGACGACCTGGGGCGCGCTCGGCGGAATGGCGAGCGGCGGCTTGACCACCGGCTTCGGCGGCTCCGGCTTGGTGGCCGACGCGGACGACGAGTCGGCGGCGACCGAAGCGTCGGCGGCGACCGGATCGCGCTCGTTCCGACGACGGCGACCCCGGTCTTCGCGCGCTTCCGGCGCCGGCGTCGACTCGTCGTCCGCGTCGGGGATCGGCGTTCCCTGGCCGCGCGGGCGCCACGAGATCAGCGGCATCTCCTCGTCGGAGATGTCGATCGGCTCGGCGGCGGGACGAGGGGCGGGAGCCTCTTCCTTCGCCTTGGCCTCGACCTTTCTCGGTTCCGCCTTCGACGTTCCGGCGCGGGCGCGGAAGGTGAAGGTCGGCAGCGGCTCCTCGTCGTCGACGGACGCCACCGGCGGGGACGGGACTGCGACCGGCGCCGTCTCCGCCGCCACGACGGCGGGCTCGGTCGGCTTGGGCTCGGTCGGCTTGGGCTCGGTCTTGCGCGATCCCGCCCGAGGTCGGAACGTGACCGCGAGCGAGCGTCCGTCGCCCAGGTCGAAGGCGTCGCCTTCCGCCGCGACGGCGGGCTCGGGCGCTTCTTCGGGCTCTTCGGCGGCGACGGTTTCGGCGACGACGGGCTCCGCCGTCGCGATCTCCCCGTCTTCGGTCTCTTCGATCGTCGGCTCTTCGGTCGCCGACTCGGCGACCGTCGCTTCGGTTACCGGCTCTTCCACCGTCGGCTCCGCGGTCGGCTCCGCGGTCGCGGCGACCGGCTCTTCGAACGGCAGGGCCTCGGCGAGAGACGCCTCGGCGCCCTTCTTCGGTCGGCTCCGGCGGGCGGGCGTCGCTTCGACGGCGGGCGTCGCCGGGGCCTTGGCGCCGCGCTTGGGCTTTTCGGCGACGGGGGCGGCCTCCGGCTTCGCCTGGGTGGCGCGGACGCGCTTAGGCTTCTCGGAAGACGGGGCGCTCACGGCCTCGCTGACGACGGGCGTGGTCGTCGCGTCGGGCTTCTTGCGTCCGCGCTTGGGCGCGGTGGTCGCTTCGCCGGCCGGAGGCTCGGAAGCGGAGGTCGCCTCGGCGGGCGCGGCGGCCTCGACGACGGGTTTGGCGGCGCGGGCTCGGCGCTTCGGGGCCTCAGCGGCGGACGAAGGCGTCGGGTCGGTCGTCGGTAGGGTGGGATCGGGCTTCTTGCGGGGCATGGTTCGGTAGGGCGGTATGGGCCCAGGCCAGGAGCGCCTCGGGCGTGTCGAGCAGGAAGTCGGGATTCTCGGCTTCGAGAGCCTCGGGGGCTCCCGCGCCGTAGGCGACGGCCACGGCCTTCACGCCCGCCTCGCGGGCGCAACGAAGGTCGTACACCGAGTCGCCGATCATCGCGGCCTCGTGCGGCTCGACGCCCAGGCGGGCGCACGCGAGGCGCGCGCTCTCCGGGTCGGGCTTGGGTCGGGAAACGTCGGAGGCGCAGACGACGGTTTCCACGTCGGCGGCGCCGGAAAATCGTTCGAGGAAGAAGACCACCTCGGGGTGGGTCTTGCTCGTTACCAGGGCGGTGCGCAGACCGCGCGCCCGGCAAAGGGCGAGCGTCTCGACCGCCGGACCGAAGGTCGTCTCCAGGTGGACGAGGGCCTCCATCCGGTCGATACACTCGGCCACCATCGCGGCGAGGTCGGCCTCGGCGGCTCCGTAGATGCGGAACTGCTCGAAGAGGGGAACGCCGATCAGGGAACGGATGTAAAGCTCAGCGGGGCGGTTCCCCCCGTGGGCTTCCATCGTGTCGCCGATGGCGATCACGACCGCCGCGAGACTGTCGATCAGCGTTCCGTCCACGTCGAACAGGACGGCCCGCAGGTTCGGCAGAGTCGTTCCCGTCGGCATCGGGCTAAAGTATGGCGCATCGCGAACCTCGCGCGCCGCGATGGGACGGTCGAACCGGGATGCGACGGTCGAACGGGTTAGCCGAAATCCAAGCGCTCCCTAGGAGCCGGCTCTCCCGGGATAAATCCGAGCGCGCTCGCTGTTCGACCGTTCGTCCCCATGGCCGTCTCGATCCGTCTCTCCGCGCCCGTCTCACGCCTCGCTCCTCGTTCGAGCCCGCGAGCGCGTAGAGATCATTCAAACCCGTCGTTTTTCTCGTGTGCGGAACGATCGGAGGATCTTCGACCCTTCTCCCCTCCGAAGGGCGAAAAGGGGAAAGGGCGTCGAAAAGGACCCCGCGCCGCGGAACGCGTTCCCGACGGCCGTGGAAAGTCGGAAGGATCTCCGAACGCTCGACCCGTAAGGGGCTTCCGCGTACGCTCGGCCGCCCTCCCTCGTAGAAGGCCTGTGTCCAAGCCGTACCGACGGGCGATCTGCTGGGTGCGGCGCGACCTCCGGCTGCGCGACCACGCCGCCCTCGCCCTCGCGACCGCGCGGGCCGAGCGGTTGGCCGTCGTCTTCGTGTTTGACCGCAACATCCTGGATGCCCTGGAAGACCGCGACGACCGCCGCGTGGGCTTCATCCACGCCTCGCTCGCGGAGATGGACGCGAAGCTTCGGTCCGTCGGCTCGCGCCTCGTCGTCCGCGTCGGCGATCCGACCGCGGAGATCCCCCGGCTCGTTCGCGAGCTGGACGCGGAGGCGGTGTTCGCCGCCCGCGACGCGGAGCCCTACGCCAAGGCGCGCGACCGGGAAGTCGCGCGGAGGGTTCGGTTGGAGACGGTCAAGGACGCCGTCGTCTTCGAGGGCGGCGAGATCCCCGAAGACGCGCACCGCGAGTTCGAGCGGCGATGGCGGGAGCGCCTCGTACCGGGACGGGACGTCGCCTACCACCAGGCCGACCGGCACGCGCTCTGGCCCGCCGAAGAACTGTCCGACTCCCAATGGTCCTTGGAAACGATCGGGTTCGCGCCTCAACCGATCGAGGCGGGCGAGGACGCGGCGCGGGCGCGGCTCCGCGAGTTCCTGCCGAAGCTCGCGCGCTACCGCCAGGACCGCAGCCGCCCCGACCTCGACGGGACGAGCCGCCTCTCCCCGCACCTGCGCTTCGGCACCCTCTCCGTTCGCGAGTGCGTCCGCGCCGCCCTCGCCCACCCGAGCGAGGGCGCGCGCAAGTGGCTGGGCGAACTGATCTGGCGCGACTACTACCACGCCTACCTCGACCGCCATCCCGAGGCCGTCGACGGACCCGTCCGGCCCCGCGCGCTCGCCCCTTCCGGTCGCCCCTCCCACGGGGCGGCGTGGCGCGAAGGGCGGACGGGCTACCCTCTGATCGACGCCGCGATGCGAAGCCTGGTCGCCACCGGCTTGATGCCCAACCGGCTGCGGATCGTCGCCGCCTCGTTCTACGCGAACCAGCTCCGGCTCGACCCGAAGGACGGCGAGGCTTGGTTCGCCCGCCACCTGCTCGACTTCGACCTCGCCAACAACAACGGCGGGTGGCAATGGTGCGCGGGAACCGACCCCAGCGCGCCGCCCTACCCCCGCCTCGTTAGTCCGATCGCCCAGAGCGAGCGCTACGACCCGGAAGGCGCCTTCATCCTCCGCTGGGTTCCCGAGGTACGGGAACTGATCGGACCCGCCCTCCATTTTCCGTCCCGCGCGACGCCGCTGGAACTGGAGGCGGCGGGAATCGTCCTGGGCGAGGACTACCCCTGGCCCATCGTCGATCCGGTCGAGGCGCGTCGCCGCGCGGGAGGGCGCTAGCCCTGGCGTCTCCGCCTTCAGCGCAGCGCCGAGGCCAGAGCGCGCATCTCGTCGCGGTCCGCGTCCACCGCCCGGTAGGCGAGGTTCCAGCGCGCGCCGGGCAGGTCGAGCGGGAAAGGCTCGTGGACGCGCCCGTCGGCCAGGGAGCGGGCGGCGGCGAAGTGGGGCACGATGCCCACGCCCATCCCCAGCTCGACCGCCCGTACGACCGAGCGCAGGTCGGGCACGACGAGGCGCGGATCGGCGGCGAAACGCGCGCCGAGGTGCTGCGCGAAAAAGCGGCGGGTTGTCGGACGCTCTTCGCTGTAGCTCACCCAGGACAGGGCGTTCAGCCGGGACGCGACGTCGCCCGTCGGTCCAAGAAGGTCGAGGTTGGCGGGGATCTCAAGGCTGGCCGGGGCGATAAGGACGAACCGCTGCTCCGCCAAGGGACGGTGCTGGAGGGCGCGTCCCGGAACGGCCTGCACCGCGGCGGCGTCGAGATCGCCGCTCTCGACCGCCGTCAGGAGTTCCCGATCCGTACCCAGGGTCACCGCGAAGGCGAGCCCAAGCGGCGCGAGGCGGGGAAGCGCGAACTCGTGAAGCCACTCGGGCGAAGCCCCCAGACGGAACGTCGTCCGCCCCCCCGCCCGCGGCAGGAACGATCGTGTGACCCCTTCCAGCCGGTCGAGTGGGTCGAACACCTGGGCGTAGAGGGCCTCTCCTCGCGCCGTGGGCCGCATCCCGCGCGACATGCGTTCGAAAAGCGGTGCCCCCAGGGTGGTCTCCAGCGCGGCGAGCGATTGGCTCATGGCAGGCTGGCTGATCCCCCGCTCCCGCGCCGCGCGCGAAACGGAACCTGCCCGGTAGACCGCGACGAAGTTCCGGTACCACTCGATCGGAACCATTCGTCCAGCTTATATCAAGCCCCACGATGATCGATGGCTGGGGATGCCGGAGAGGGCGCAGACTAGGATCGTGGAAGCGAGATCCAGTCAGGAGCAGTTCGATCGTCAGGCCACCCTGTACGCGAAGAGCACGGTGCATCGGAGCGGCCCCAGTCTGCCGGTCCTCATCGAGTACGCGGACCCCAAGCCCGGCGAGCGGGCGCTCGACGTCGCGACCGGGACTGGGAACGCCGCCTTCGCCATCGCGGAGCGGGGGGCGGCGGTCGTCGGCGTCGACGTCTCGAAGGGGATGCTGGAGCAGGCCCGTCGGCGCGCCCAGGAGGAAGGTCGGGACGTCCTTTTTCAGGAAGGCGCCGCCGAGGCTCTCCCGTTTCCCGCCGGATCGTTCGACCTCGTCGTCGCCCGGCACGCCCCGCACCACTTTCGCGACGTCGCCCGCTTCCTCGCCGAGGTCCGCCGCGTGCTCCGCCCTGGCGGTCGGTTCGTCATGGCGGACGGAATCTCGCCGAACGCGGCGATCCACGACGGGTTCAACCACTGGCAGCGGCTTCGCGACCCCTCTCACTTCGACGCGCGGACGGTCGCCGGATGGCGGCGTCTGGCCGATAGTGCGGGGTTTCGATGGACGCAGGACACGATCGTCCCCTACCGGCTGGAGTTCGGCTGGTGGACGCGGCAGGCGGGCTGCTCCCCCGAGATGATCGCGACCCTGACCCGCGAGGCGCAGTTCGCCCCAGCGGCGTTCCGGGAAGCGATCGGCCTGGAGATGGACGCCGAAGACCGCCCGATCGCGTTTCACGACCCCATGCTCGTGGTCCGCATGGAGCGTCCTTAGGATGGGGGAGAGCGGACGCGGTCCGGCTTCGAAGAATACGAGGCGATCGGGGAGAATGGAGCGATGCGTCAGCGGATCGTGCCGCCCGATGGCCGTCGGCCTCCTCGAGGGTCGAAATGAGCCGCGCCAGCGCCGGGCTGCCGTTCTCCCACGTCCGGCCTCTGGAACCCCACGAGCGGGAGTGGTTGATCGAACGCGCCCGGCGGGCGCGTCAGCGGCGGATCGCCTTCGGGTGTGGAACGGCTCTCGTGCCCGTCCTGATCTGCTTTCCCCTGGCCCTGTTGCTCGTCACGAACGCGGCGGCCCTCTTGATGATTCCGGCGATCTGGGCCTGCCTGTGGCTCCCCTTGAAGTGGGTCGACGCGCGCAAGCGATCGGCGGTCGCCCTCGCCTCCGCAGGGGCCGAGTCCGCCGAGGTGTTCGAAGGCGTGGCCAACGCGGGCGCCTTCGCGGAAGTGAGCCTTCCGGAGCTTCTCGACCGAGGGCTGATCCTGGACGGGGAGACCCCTCAACGTCTTGACCGCGTTTCCGCGTCCGGCGAGTCGATCCGGGTGAACGAACTTCGGCTCGATCCGCCGGTCTGGGTCGACGAGACCGACGTCGCCCCGCCCGAGAGCCCGACTCCAGACTTCCCGGCTCTCGTCCCCGAGTTCGCGATGGCCGACCCGAGCCTCGGGCGGCGACCCCTCTCCCCTGCCGAGACGGAGGAACTCCGGCGCCTCGTTCCCGCTCGCGAGTCCCTTCGCCAGCACGGGTGCTTCCTCGGATTCTGCGTCTATGTCCTCGCGGGCACGTTCCAGCGGGTCGAAGGCGATCCGGGAGCGACCTTCTTCTTCGTCCTCCTCCGGTTCGTCCTGCTGGGCTACCTCACTTGGCGCTTCTACCTTGCGGGACGCGAGCGGGTTCGGCAACGGCGCGACCTCGCCGAGGCGAGCGTGGTGCGCGTGGAAGAGGACGGCGCCTTGCTGGAGTTCCTACCGAACCTCCGCCTGATCTGGACCGTCGACGGGCATCCTTCGCCTTGGCGGCACGCCGCTCAGAGCAAGCCCCGCCCTCCTCGCTAAGAAACGGCGAACTCGGGAGCGAGGCGATCGAGCGCATGGGTGACCTTCAACCAAGCGCCGTCGAACGCGTCCGGGCTTTCCCACACGCATTGGGCGGTCCGCACCAGGGCCCAACCCCAGATGCGCTCAGGCGGCTCGCCGAGTCCCTCGGCGAGCCGGAGGATGCGCCTCCGCAAAACGCCCTCTATATCCGGTTCTCGCCCGAGGGCCGGCACGGGATTTCGGAGGAACGCGGCGCACTCGTAGGCGGGATCGCCCGTGAGGCCTTCCGGATCGATGGCGGTCCAATCGTCGCCGTGCCGCAGGACGTTGAAGTGGTGAAGATCGCCGTGAAGAAGGCGGGGCGGCGGCGAAGTATCCAGAAGACGACGCGCCAGAGAAGGCGCGTCGGTGGCGAGTCGAAGCTCGGTCGGGGTCGTCCAGAGCGATTCGAGATACGTCTCGATTCCAGGGGCCTCTCCGGTCGCGCCCCGAAGACGCCGGGCGAGGGCGATCCAAACCTCCGTCGCCTCCTCCTCCGGCAAGGAATCCAACGGAGCGCCAGGCTGGAGACGGGGCAGAAGAACGGCTCCGTCTCGCGCGTCCTCGCGAAGCACGGCGACCCCGCCATGTCCATCGAAGGCACGGAGCGTTCGCAGGCTCGTCTCACGCTCCCATTCGAGCAGGGGCATTCGGAGTACGAACGAGCCCGCCGCGAGCACAAGGGAGCAGGTGGCGCCCGGCAAGGCGCCTTCGAGCTTCACGTCCCATTCCCGCGCTCGCCGCTCGGCGACCGCAAAGGCTTCGTCTAGGCGGAACGAAGCCTCGGGCGCGAGCTCGGCGCGCAAGCGTTCGAGATCGACCTCAAACACCGACCTTCAACCGATCCCGAACGCGCTTGAAGGCGCTTAGGGCGAACTCCAGATCCTCCTTGGTGTGCGCGGCGGAAGGCATGGTGCGGATACGGGCCTTACCCTTGGCGACGGTCGGGTAAGCGATGCTGAGCGCGTAGACGCCCTCCTCGAACAGCATCCTCTCCATGCGCTGGGCGTCGCCCTCGTCGCCCACGTAGACGGGCGTGATCGGGGTTTCGCTCCCCATCGTGTCGAAGCCCGCCTCCTGCAGGGCGGCTTTCCACCAGCGAGTGTTGTCCCAAAGCCGCGTCATCGGCTCGGGATCGTTCTCCATCACGTCGAGCGCGGCGATCAGGGCCGCCGCGACCACGGGCGGATGGCCGGTGGAGAAGAGGTAGGGGCGGCCCCGGTTGACGAGGTAGTCCTTGAGCAGGGCTGAGCCCGCGATGTAGCCGCCCATCACGCCGAGCGCCTTGCTGAGGGTTCCGAGCTGGATACCGACCCGGCCGTAGAGGCCGAAGTGCGAGGTCGTTCCGGCGCCCTTGTCGCCGAGAACGCCGCTCGCGTGGGCGTCGTCCACGTAGACGACGGCGTTGTACCGCTCCGCTAATTCGACGATCGTCGGAAGAGGGGCGATGTCGCCGTCCATGGAGAACACGCCATCGGTGATGATGATCCGCTTCTCGAAGCTCTGGGCTCCCTGAAGGATCTTCTCCAAGGCTTCCATGTCCTTGTGCGGGTAGACGTAGCCCTCGCTCTTCTTGTACTTCGCCGCGCTGAGCCGGACGCCGTCGATGATGGAGGCGTGGTTCAGCTCGTCCGAGATGATCACGTCCTTGGCGGTCGAGATCGCGGGGATCGTGCCCGCGTTGGCCGTGAAGCCACCGGTGAAGACGAGGACCGCCTCGGTGTGCTTGAACTTGGCGAGCCGCTCCTCAAGCTCCTGATGCACCGCCATCGTGCCCCCGATCCAGCGCACTGCGCCCGCGCCGACGCCCCAGCGGTCGATCGCCTCGTGCGCCGCCTGGACCACCTTCGGGTGGTTGGCGAGGCCGAGATAGTTGTTGCTGGAGAGATTGACGACCTCCTTGCCGTCCATCGTCACGCGCCCCCCGGCGGGGGTCTGGAGGATGCGGGGGACCTTGTGCAGGTGCGCGCCCTTCAGCTCGTCGATCTGCGCGCCGAGCCAGGACTGGAGGTTGCCGTTCACACCCTCTATTGTGGCGCGGGCAGGTTTATAATGCGGAACCAGGATGATCGCGTTCCTCCTTTCGGCCACGCTTCTTTAGCGACGATAGGCGGTGAACCCGTACGTCAGGTCTACGTCGTCCTCCTTCGTGGGGTCGAAGCGGCTTCGGACGAACCGCAGCTCTCGCTCGTGGACGGTCGGCTTGGCGAACCCGCTCCACACGATCGTTCCGGCCGGGAGCCTGAGCCAGTTCAGGTCGTCGGGCGACTTCACGCCGTCGTCGGCCATCGGTCGTAGTCGCCCCTTGAGAACGCTGGACGGGGCGCGGACGATCACCTCCGCGAACCCGATCGGGCCGTGCCACGAGGCTCCCGTGTGCAGGGTGTAGGACGCTTTGCGGAGGAACCCGTCCTTCGCCTGGCTGTCTCCGGAGGCGTCGTAGGCGACCCTCACCCGCTTCGTCTCGCCCCGCCGGAAGGCGACCGCCTTGACCCGCCAGCCGGTGGCTTGGTCCTTGTCCTTCGCGTCGCGCAGGAACGCCGTGGGCACGGACCGGCCGTCCACCCACGAGCGGAAGCGGCGGAGGACGCCTTCCTTGTCGTCGCTCCCGTCGGCGTAGCCCTGGACGGGAAAGCCCATCCGGACCGAGCAGGCGGGGCCGTCGTTGCGGAACTCGAACGTCGCGTCGACGTGGTAGCCCCGGCCCTTGAGATCGATCACCACCCTTTCCCGGCCCATACGGATCGAAGGGTGGTTGGACATGAGGCGGGGAGTGCCGCCGTAGGTGAGGAACGCGTCGTCGGCGCGGGCCGCCCCGGCGAGAACGAAGAGGAAGACGAGGGAAGGCGCGTTGCGCACGACGCGCATTGTAGCGGGCCGCGAACGATTTGACAAGCGTGATTTCTGGCGGAGCCTTCCTCGCCTGTCCAGATAAAAGCGCCTTCTCCCATCTCGGGGCCGAGCGTCCCAGAACGAAGTCCCAGTTCACGGGTATGGGCACCCTCTTCCCGGTGACGGAGGTCGCTTTGCCCTTTTCGAACTCGACCGTCCGTACCTTCACGAAGCCCTTCGGGACCTTCGCGACCTTCACGACGCCTTCCACGTAGTTTATGGGCGTCGAGCGGTCCGGACGGAGCCGAAGACTCGTTGGGATCCCCTGCGCGTTCACGTCGTTGGGCTAGGCTAAGATCAGCATCCCTTCGTTCAGGTAGCAGCAGACATCCTCCAGCCCCAGGCACAGGTTGCGCCTGTTCCAGGGCGATTCGTGCCGGTTGTGGTTCTCGATCCACATGACGGTCGTCGGCAAGACGCGGGGATCGCGCATCGAGAACCACGGATATCCGGTGTCGTCGTTCGTCGCGGTCGTCCAAGCGAAATCCTGGGAGAGCTTCGGAGTACGCTCGCTGAAGACGGCGAGCAGATCGGCGAAGCCTCTCCGGGCGGGTCAGGCGGTAGCGTCGGCGGGAGTGGAGCCTTTCCAATCGAGAGTCATCTTCGTCAGGCCGGAGAATCGCTTGCCGACCTCGTACGACTGGTATTCGCCGTTCTTCGGATAGGTGAAGTGGTCGCGACGAGGGGAGGGAGGAGCGAAGCGTTCATCGGTTCGGGTTCCGGGTCGGGGCGAGACTATCCCCGGACGTCGTCTCGATCGCCTTCTCAAGCGCCGTGAAGCCTTCTCGCAGGTACACGGCCAAGGGGTGGCGTCCCTCGTCGCGTCGCCAGACCGCCTTGGCGACCCGCGTCGCGGCGATCGTGACGGCCGCGACGATCCGGTGGGCGTCCCGCATTTCGGGCTCCGGCCAACGCGCGCAAAGGGCCCCGTAGACACAGTTCTCCATGTCCACAGGCGCCGCTTGGACGCGCGATCGCAGGGCTTCCGTTGACTCCAACAGTTTGTAGACCGCGAGCGACCTCTCGGAATCAGGGGAGGAGAACAATTCGAACAGGCTATCGCGAACGGCAACGAACGGCGACGCTTGATCCGGCTTCGCGAACAGAAGTGGGGGGAAGGAGGGAACGAACCCCGCGTCCATGAACGCCAGGAGGATCGCCTCCTTGGACTTGAAGTAGTAGAAGAACGTTCTCCGGGCGATGCCCGCCGCCGCCGCGATCTCATCGAGGGTCGTGGCGTCGTAGCCCCGCTGAAGAAAGAGGTCGATCGCGGCTTCGGTGATCCGGCCTTCCGTCTCCCGCTTCTTCCGGGCCCGCAGTCCCTCGGTTCTTTTCCCCTCGGCTTCTTTCGGAACGTCCGTCATCGTCGGCCACCCTAAGCGGGCTTTTCTTTTCCGAGATTTTACCGGCGAGACCTTGATGTAAAATTCGCACCCAGTGTAATAATAAGAAGAAGATCGCACTGAGTGCGACTTAGGGGAAACAAGAGCATGCGTGTCTTCATCACCGGCGCCACAGGCTTCGTCGGTTCGGCCATCGTTCAGGAACTCGTTGCAGCGGGGCATCGGATCACCGGGCTCGCCCGCTCTGACAAGGCCGCTCAGGCTCTTGTCGACGCAGGCGTCGAGGCCCATCGGGGGGACGTCGAAGACCTGGAAAGCCTGCGCGCCGGGGCAGCGGCCTCGGACGGCGTGATTCACGCCGGCTTTATCCACGACTTCACCGACTACTCGCGGTTCGTGGAGGCCTGTGAGATCGACCGGCGGGCGATCGAGGCGATCGGCTCCGCGCTGGCGGGCTCCGACCGCCCTCTCATCGTCACATCTGGAACGGCGGCGGCCCTGACCCCGGGCCGCCCCGCGACCGAGGACGATCCCGCGAACTCACCCATGCCCCGGGTCGCCTCGGAGCAGGCCGCCGACGCCGTGTCGGCAATGGGCGTGCGCGTGTCGGTGGTACGCCTTCCCCAGGTCCACGACCCTTGCAAACAGGGCCTGATCACTCCTCTGATCGCGGTCGCCCGCGAGCGGGGCGTCTCGGCGTACGTAGGCGACGGCCTCAACCGCTGGCCCTCGGCGCACCGTCTCGACGTCGCTCGGCTCTACCGCCTGGCGCTGGAGCAGGGAACCGATGGCGCGCGTTACAACGCCGTCGCGGAAGAAGGGGTCGCCCTCCAAGAGATCGCGGAGGTCGTCGGTCGGGTTCTGGGAATGCCCGTCGTCTCCAAGTCGCCGGAGGAAGCGAGCGAGCACTTCGGATTCCTCGGTCCGTTCGTGGGGCACGACATGCCCGCGTCGAGCGCGCTGACGCAGGAACGGCTGGGATGGAGACCCACTGGCCCCGGGCTCATCTTCGACTTGGAACAGGGTCTGTTCTAAGCTTTCCTTTTCCCCTAGTCGAGGGGGCATGAGAGTGTCCCTCGAACACCGAAGTGGAGGTTCGCTACTCCATGTCCTGGACGATCTTGGTGAAGGCCTTCGTCCCCGCGACGATCCCGGCGGCGACTTCCCGAACTTGTTCCTCCGAAAAGTCCAGGCGGTGGAGATTGGCCAGTTCCGCGCTGTCGATGGCGGCGTTCTCCGCCAACATGGCGAGGATACGTTGGCGGCGGGGGTCCGCTTATCGCTCGGAGGCCTTTTGGAGCTTGTTTAGCGACTCTTGAATCGAATGATGGGATGCCCGGAAGGTCGCTTCGTGCCCCTGCTCCTCTGTGAGCGGACCGTCTACCTCTTGGCGAACGGTGAGGAGGAAAGGCATAATTTCTTCCACCTTCAAACGCGTGACCGTATCAAGGTCGACGATCTGGACCGCGAAATTCCGGTTGTGCCGCCCACGAATCATTTCCTCTTTTCGTGACCGAAGGCGCTCGATTTCCTCCGGCACCCTTTCCGGCCAGCGGGGGAGGGTGCGGTCCCACTATTCTTCGTCGGTCAAAGCCGCCATCTCGGCCTGGCTTTGACGATCCGTTCCGTAGCGGGTCTATACTCCGTACGGAGACGATCCATGAGGGTGCCTAGGAGTTCCGATCGTCCACGATTTCTACGATAAGACCGTTGAACAGCGGACGGAGTAGGCGGAGCACCAACCGCGCAAACGTCCCCTTGGCGCTTTCTGAGGAACCCGATGGCCCGTGAAACGTTGAACCTATCGATGAAGAAGCGGCTACTCGTCGGATACGATGCGGTGATCGCGCTGCTGATGGCCTCTTGGGTTTGGCTCACGCCCCGCGCTAGATTCTACAAGGTCTCTGTTTGGACGATCTGTGTGCTTGTGCTCCTCACCTCCGTCGATGAGGCGTTCGTCCTCCCGGGGATCGAAGGTTGGCTCGCCGTCGTTTCCTTCGGCGGAGTTCTGGCGATTCTGGGAGCGATGGCTTGGCGGTGGTCGATCGATGAGTCGGTCGACGTGCCGCGGCGATGGATCGCGCCCGTGCGCCAAGAGCCCAAGGGATGAAGCGCGCTGACGAGAACGCGGGTTCTCGTCAGCGCGCTACCGGAAACTGGGGGACGCGCTCCTGGCGACCCCGGTTCTGCGCGCGCTCCACGAGGCGCAAGGGTACGAGAAGTTCACCGTAGCCGAGACGGCCAGTGCGAGCGTGTTCTCGCGAATGCCGGGGGTAGCCGCCAATCTTAGTCTCTCGATGGCCCGGCCCTCAAGGCTGGGGACCGTTCGCGCGGGATTCCGGGCGCGCCGCTTTCGGGCCGACGTGGCCCTCGTTCTGACCTTTAAGCGCCGCGCGGCGATCCTTGCGCGCCTTGCCGGCTGCGGTACGCGATACGGGGCCGCCACCCGCGCGGAAGATTTTGCGAGCCTGACCCACAACGCCTACGCCCCGGCGGTTATCGTTACATGGGGCGACGAAGAGGACGAGCGGGCGGTCCGGCACGTCTAGTAGAAACCGCGAATCCGCCCGCGAAGTGCTTTAAAAGCGGTAAGTAACCAAAGGTCGGGCCGTTCGGACTCTCCCATCGAGTCCGAACGGCTGCGTTCTTAGCCGCCGTTCTCGGCGATCGTCCGATCAAGCCTCGGTGGCCTTTGGTCCACAAAACTTCCCTGAAGGGGCTCAAAACCTTTCGCTACTCTTTCGGGGCGTCAAGCTTGTAAAGGCGGTAAAGCTCGTGCGGCGGAACCTCGATCTCGTGGAGTCGCCCCTTCGCCGCCGCGACCTCCTCCGGCCCGATCCGGTTCCAGCGGGTAATGATCCACGTCGGGCGCGTCTCAGCCAGAACGTTCGACCACTCCTTCGTCTCCAGGGCCGTGCGATCCAGGTAGAAGAGCAGGGAAGGGTGGCTCGTCTCTTGCAGCCGGAGGCCCGGCTTAGGGGGGAACCGCTTCGACTTCGGCAGCGCGTACATCACCACCTCGTCTCCCGCCGCCGCGTGGTCATGGACGTACCGCGCGATCCCGTGCACCTCCGCGTGGAAGCCGGGAAGCCGCAACGGCCCGAGCGCGATCCCGTAGTAGTAGATCCCGAAGCCCAGGTTCGCGACGAGACAGAAGATTCCCGCCCGAACGAGCGACGGCTTGAGGCGCGGCCCCTCGGCCGGTAGGCTCGTCGCCACCAGCAGGGCCAGCGGCGGAATCGCCGGAAGCACGTAGTGGATGAGCTTCGCGGTGCTTATCGTGAAAAAGATCACGATCGTCAGCGCCCACGCCTTGAGGTACCGCGCGAGGTCGTCGTCCGCCTTCCAAGCCTGCGGCACGCGCAACGACCACGGCGCGAAGCCGACCAGCAGCACGAGCAGGTAGAACGCGAACCCGCCCTTGAGGAACGGCACGTTGTGCGCCGTGTCGCCGCCGGAGAAGCGCCCGAGGTTCTGCTCGACGAGGAACTTCTGCACGAAGTCCCGCTTGTGCGCCTCGTAGGCGGGCAGGTACCAGGTGGCGATCACCAGCAGGAACGCCGCCGAGCCGACGAGCCACCAGCCCCGGAAGGCGGGCCGCAGGTTCGGGCTCTTCCAGTAGGTCCAGCCCGCCACCGGCAGGAACAGCGCGCCGACCACCGGCCCCTTCGCCAGCGCCCCCAGCCCCAGACAGACGGCGGTGACGACCCGCCAGCGGCGGTCGCCCACGAGCGACTCCCAGAACGTGAGGAACGCCCCCGCCATCGCAAGGTCGAGGAGCGGGTCGGTCAGGACCATCCGGCCCGCCCCCACGACCAGCAGCGAGGAACCGAGGATCAGCGGCGTCCATCGCGCCGCGCTCTCCGACATCCGCCGCCGCGCGAACCAGGCGCACAGCGCGAACAGCCCGGCGGTGGCGAATACGGAAGGCAGGCGCGGCCCTAACGTGTCGCCGAAGATCATCAGCGCGGGCTTGAGCGCCCAGTAGGTCAGGATCGGCTTCTCGAACCAGGGCTTGCCGTTGAAGTAGGTGGTGATCCACGCGCCCCGCCGGTTCATCTCGGCGGCGATCGCCGCGTAGAACCCCTCGTCGAGGTCGAAAAGCCCCGTGGTCCACCAGCCGAGCAGGGGGATCAGGGCGACGAGAAAGGTCCAATAGCGGCGCAAGTCGTCCTCAAAGTACCCTTTCGGACGTGTCCGCACTCGAGTCTCTGAAGTACAACGCCGACGGCCTGATTCCCGCGATCGCGCAGGACCACGCGACGGGCGAGGTGCTGATGCTCGCGTGGATGAACCGGGAAAGCCTCGCCCGAACCCTGGAGTCCGGCCTCGCGACCTACTGGAGCCGCTCGCGCCAGGAGTTCTGGGTGAAGGGCCTCACCAGCGGCCACACCCAGCGGATCGTTTCCGTCTCCGTCGATTGCGACGCCGACGCGATCCTGATCAAGGTCGACCAGACCGGCGCCGCCTGCCACGAAGATTACCGCTCCTGCTTTTTCCGCGACCTCTCCCCCGAAGGCGAACTGGCCCCTAACGGCGTCCCGAAGGTGTAGGTTGGGCCGCGTCCCCCGTTCCCGCCTTTCGTCCCTCCTTGCCGAAACCGGTCCGGGCGGACTCGAATGATCGAGTCCGCCCTCCACGCCCACCTGATCCGCCTGCTCGTCGCCGGATCCCTCTCGGTCGCGGTGGGCTTGGTCCTGTACCGGAGGCCGTTCGGAGTCATGACCGCCGCCTGGGGCCTCGTGAACGTCCTCATCGCCCTCGCGAGCCTTCGCGGCGGCCCTCCTGGACCGGGCTTTCGCCCGTTCCTCGCCTTCAATCTCGGCCTGAACCTGGGCTACGTCGGCGTCGGCGTCGCGATGGCCGCCCTCGCCGGAGAACGAGGGACGATCCGTGGTTTCGGACGGGCCGTCGTCGTGCAGGGCCTGATCCTGCTCGCCCTCGATGGGGCGCTGTGGATCGCTCTCCCGGCGCCCTGAGCCAAGGCCGCAACCTCGTTCCTCTTCTCGCCGTCGTCCCCGTATGGAGACGAATCCCAAGGGCTTCCGAACCCCTCCGGACTCCGGGTGGACCGCCGTCGCGTCGGGCGATCCCCAAGGCGTGGTCGTCGTCGATCTGGAGAGCGCCGAAGAGGCGGAAGGGATCGTCGCCTGGCTGCGCCTCAAAGGACAGTGCCCCATCCTCGCGTTCTGGCGGGCGCCGGCGGTCGATCTGCTGGGCTACCCCGTCGTCGGGATCGTGACCCAGCGTACGGACGCGCTCGACGAGATCGCCGACCGCTACCCCGGAGCCCTCCGCATCGCCCTCGTCGAGCCGGGGGCGGACGCCCCCGGCGCCGACTTCGTCATCCGGCGGCCCTTTCGCCGCGATCTGGTCCTTCCCTAATCGCTATGGAACCGAAACCCTCACGCGACGACGTGCCGCCCGGACGCGGCCTGACCGCCCTCGGCTCGGAAGGCGCGCCGTGCGTCTTGGTCGCGCTGGCCGACCCGGACCAAGCCTTCCGCATGGCGCAGCAGTTGGCTGAGCGAGGCTGGCGATCGCTTCGGGGTGGCCTGACCAGCGACTTCCCGCCCGGCTTCCGGGCCATCGTCTCCGACGACCCGGCCACCCTGCTGTTCGGCGAGGCCGTCTGGCCCGAAGCCCTGATCGTCTCCGTGCTTCCTTAGGGCGCCTACGAGTCGGTCGACTACCAGGGAGTTGGCGTGGACTGGCGGCTGCGGGGCCGCGATCCCCTCGCCAAACCCGATGCCTGGGGACCGCTCGCCCATCCGCCGACCTCGTCGTCTACTTGACGAGCGTGAACCGCACCGTCACGCTCGCGCTGAGCGACACCTCGCCCGGCATTACCGGCGCGCTCCGGTCCGCCGTGCGCGCCATCGCCATCATCGGCATCTCGAAGGGCCGCACGATCGGGCCGCCCCCCTCCTCGACGCTATAGACTTCGCCCAGCCGAAGGCCCAGGCCCTCCGCCATCGCCTCCGCCTTCTCGCGCGCCTCGCGCACCGCGTCCATCAGGGCCTGCTTGCGGGCCGCCTTGTCGTTCTTCAGGCCGAACGAGATCGAGTCGAGGTTCGTCGCCCCCGCGTCGGTCGCCGCGTCCACCAGCGGCCCGATCTTCGAGAGATCCTCGACCCGGATCACGAGGACGTTCCGCGCGCGGTAGCCCGAGACGCGCATCGGCTGGTTCGGCGCCGGCTGCGTGTACTCCGGATTGAGCGACAGGTCCGAGGTCTGGAACGCCTTCCGGTCGGGCACGACCTTCAGGGCCGCCTCGATGATCCGGTTCGCGAGCACGTTGGTCGAGGCCTGCGCCTCCTTGGCCGTCTTGCCCTGCGTCTCGACGCCGATTCGGATCGTCGCCATGTCGGGCGCGGCCTTCGCCTCGGCGTTGCCGCTGGTCGAGATCAGGTGGGGGATGGACATGGGTGGGGTCTGCTGGGCGGAGGCGGCCATCGCGAGGAGCGCGAAGGCGGGAACGACGAGTGAGCGGAGTCGCGTCATGCTCCCTTAGACGCGTGAGAGATCCGAACGTTAGGACTTTAGTCCAGGTTGGAGATAAGATAGAACCGAACCTTGACCGACGCCCTGGCGACGACCTTCTTCACCGGACGCCGCCCAAGAACCATCCCCGGTGGGGACTGAGACGGCTCGAACCAGGGGGTCAGGGACGCGCCTTCCGATTCGAGAAGGGCGACCGCACCAAGTCGGCAACCGGCCGCGCTCGCCGACTCCTCCGCTTTCTCTCGCGCATCCAGGAAGGCGGCGCGGAGAACGGCCTTTCGGGCGGCGGCAGGATCCTTGACGCCGTAGCTGTCGATGTTCGCCGCCGTTCCGTCGATCCCCGACACCGCCTTGGTCAGCCGGTCGATCTGAACGTCGTCGAGGCCTTCTACTCTGAACCCGCTCTCGGCGCTGTATCCCTTGATCTTGGGAACGCTGGCCTCCTGGCCGCCTCCAAAGCCGCCGCCCCCTAGGCCGCTTCCGCCAGAAGGTTCGTACTCCGGCCTTGGCTCTGCGTCCTGCGTCGGAAAGATCTTCGCCCCCGGTAGGGCGCTCAGCAACGCGGCCCTCGCTTTAGCCGTGGCGGTCGTCGTGAACTTGGAGGCGGTTCCCGAATCGGCGTCGAACGTACGAGCGGTCACGGACACGTTAACCACGTCTGCCTTGAGCGTCTGCTCGGCCTGGCCGCTCGTCGACACAAGGTTCGCACCTTGGGTCCGGTAGAGGACGAAGGAAAGAAGGGCGGCGCCGACCATAAGGCCATTATCCTTCAATTCCGCCCTATCCTTCGATTTCGTTGGGGTAGGTAACCTGCCTGCACGATGGATAGGCGAGCGTTGATCGTGTGGGGCGGATGGGACGGCCACGAGCCGGAGCAGGTGGCGGATCTCTTCGCGGACATCCTTCGCGTCGAGGGTTTCGAGGTGACCGTCGGCAACACCCTGGATCGGTTCGCCGACGAGGAACTGGTGCTCTCCCAGAGTCTCATCGTGCCGATCTGGACCATGGGAGAGATCTCGGCCGCCCAGCGCGACCCGGTGCTCAAAGCGGTCGCCGAACATGGGATCGGCCTCGCGGGCTGCCACGGCGGCATGTGCGACGCGTTCCGGCTGGACACCGAGTGGCAGTTCATGACGGGCGGCCAATGGGTCGCCCATCCCGGTAACGACGGCGTCCGCTACCCGGTACGGGTCACCGTCAAGAACCACCCGATCACCCAGGGCCTGCCCGAAGAGTTCGAGGTTGTGAGCGAGCAGTACTACCTCCACACCGATCCGGGCAACGTCGTCCTGGCGACCACCCCGTTCCCGACCCCCGGCGTCGAGGGGCGGCACACCGCCAATCCCTGCGACATGCCGACCGTCTGGACAAAGCGCTACGGCGCGGGCCGCGTCTTCTACAACGCCCTCGGCCACAACCGCAAGGTGCTCGAGGCGGAGACGCCGCGCGAACTGATGCGGCGCGGCTTTCTCTGGGCGAACAAGACGGACGAGATCAACCGCATCACGGTCTAAAGGGCGCGCGGTAGCGCACCAACGTTACCGCGACCTCGCTCGCTATCCCTTGAAGCTCCTCAAGGATCGCCTGTTCCGAACGCTCGGGCGTGAGGCCCCAGGAGCCGCTTCCGATCAGGGGGAGGGCGAGCGACGCGAAGCCCGCCGCCTCCGCCGCGCGCACCGCGTTCCGGACGCTCCGGCGGGCCGCTCCCTCCGAGCCGCGCCACAGGTCGTCGATCCCCGCCACGTGGACGATTCCCCGGAAGGGCAGCCGCCCCGCTGGGGTGACGACCGCCTCCCCCAGCGCCATCCGCCCGTGCCGCCGCAACTCTCGGAACGGAGCGGTCCCGCCCCGCCGCTTGATCGCTCCCGACACGCCTTGCGGCAGGAGGAGCCACCAAGGGATCGTGTTGCGGTTCCAGGCGTTCACAATCGCCTCCACCGGCTGATCCAGGAGATCGCCCTCGACGACGCGGACGTTCAAGACAGATCCGGCGAGTAGGCGTCCGCCTCGACCTCGACCCGCCACTCGGGCCGCAAAAGCTCCTTCACCAAGACCATCGTCGCGGCGGGCCGCAGATCGCCGAAGAACTCCGCGTGGACCCGGCCCGCCGCCTCGGCGTCGGCGGCATCGGTCAGGTACGTCCGCGTTCGGACCACGTCGCGCGGCGAAACGCCGACCTCGCGCAGGGCGTCGAGCACGATCGTCCAGCACCGCCGCGCCTGGGCGGTCGCGTCGCCGGGCGTGCTCGACCCGTCGGGCTCGATGGGCGCGGTGCCCGACACCGCGGTCACGGGGCCGACCCGCAGGGCGCGGGAAAAGCCGATGCTCGCTTCGAACGGCGAAGGGCCGTGGGCGCGTCGTCCGACCATGCGCCCATTATAACGACGAAAGGCCTCCCCGGTTAGAGAGGCCTTTCGAACGGAGGAAAAGATCCTACGCCGTGACGAGGCTCGGCAGGACTTCCTTGAGGAGACCCGGCACGTCGCTCGTGCGGTCGGCGACCTTCGCGCCCGCGTCCAGAAGGGCGTCCACCTTCGACTGGGGCGTACCGGTGTTGCCGCTGATGATCGCGCCCGCATGGCCCATGCGCTTGCCGGGAGGGGCGGTGCGGCCGGAGATGAAGCCGACGACGGGCTTCTTCATGGTCTTCACGAACTCGCAGGCCGCTTCTTCGTCCGAGCCGCCGATCTCACCGATCATCACGACCGCCTCGGTGGCGTCGTCCGCCTCGAACATCCGCATGATGTCGATGAAGCGCAGGCCAGGAAGCGGGTCGCCGCCGATGCCGACGCAGGTGGTCTGACCGATACCCGCGCGGGTCATCTCCCAGACGATCTCGTAGGTGAGGGTGCCGGAGCGGGACACGAGGCCGACACGACCCGGCGCGAAGATGTGTCCTGGCATGATCCCCATCTTGCACTCGCCCGGCGTGATGATTCCCGCGCAGTTGCCGCCGAGAAGCTGCATCGTGCCGTTCTGCTTGACCCGGCTGACCACGCGAAGCGAGTCCTGCACCGGCACGCCCTCGGTGATGAGGGTCGTGAAAGGCAGTCCCGCCGCCTCGCACTCCAGCACGGAGTCGGCGGCGAAGGGCGGCGGCACGAAAATGATGCCCGCGTTCGCGCCCGTTTCCTTCACCGCGTCCGCCACGGAGTCGAAGACGGGAACGCCCTCGAACGTGGTGCCGCCCTTGCCAGGGGTGACGCCGGCGACGACCTGCGTCCCGTAGTCGATCATCTGCTTCGCATGGAAGCTGCCTTCGCGCCCGGTGATGCCGCAGACGACGACCTTCGAGTCCTTTCCGACGAGGATGGCCATATCTTCGAAAAAGCCTACCCGTATGGGCGAATCCGTTGTAGAATGCTCTTTGGTCGCATCGCCAATAACGCCGAGTTTCCCGTGAGGGGAAGCGGGGGAACCGTACCTTGGGGCGAATGGGGGCTTCGGCTTCCCTAGGGCAGCTCTTGGCCCGAGCCCGGCAGCTAACCTCGTAGGCGAAAAAGGCAAAACGCGCGCGCACGACGCCGGGGACCCTTCAGGGAACGCGGAAGCGAAGGGACCACGAGGCTGTGGTCCCCAGCGCCGGGACGCTTGACGGTTCGACTGAAGGGAGGAGAAGGAACGCAGACCGCACGCCCCTGGCCGCAACGGCGCGGCGCCAGCGGACGGCGAGGGTTCCCGAACCTCGGATGTCTCCTGAAGGCCCCCGCGAGGGGGCTTTTCTCATGTTGGCCTCTCCCTGATTCGGCGGCAACCCCAAAGGCCGAAAAAGGGTCGAACGGAACGCCATGCCCGATCCGATCCTGACCCGGCGCTCCGTTCTCACGGCAGGCGCGGGCGTCGCCGCCGCCGCTCTGGCCCCCCTGGCTTCCGCCGAAGCCCCGAACGGCGCCGTTCCGCAGACCCCCGTCGTTCCGCCCAAGCGCATCCCCCTGCCGCCGTTCGACGCGGAGACGGAACGGAAAGGCGCCCCTGCCCGGACCCCCTATCCGCCTCAGGGACGCGTCGGCTTCGCCCTCGTCGGCCTCGGGCGGCTGACCGTCGACCAGATCCTTCCCGCGATCGACAAATCCGAACGGTGCCGGGTGACCGCCCTCGTAACCGGCGACCGGGCCAAGGGCCTGGAACTAGCGCGCCAGTACGGCGTCCCCGAACGCAGCGTCTATACCTACGCCGAGTACGACCGGATCCGGGACGACGCCGACGTCCAAGCGGTCTACATCGTCCTCCCGAACGGGATGCACGAGGAGTACGTCGTCCGCGCCGCCAAGGCGGGCAAGCACGTTCTGTGCGAAAAGCCGATGGCGAACTCCAGCGCGGAGGCCCGTCGGATGGTCGAGGCCTGCAAGGCGGCGAACCGCAAGCTGATGATCGCCTACCGTATCCAGTACGAGCCACACCACCGCCTCGTGCGCGACTGGACCCGGGCCGAGAAGTACGGCAAGGTCCGCCTGATCGAGGCGTACAACGGCCAGAACCAGGGCGAGCCCGACCAGTGGCGCCACAAGCAGGCCCTCGCGGGCGGCGGTTCCCTCCCCGACATCGGGCTCTACTGCCTGAACACGATCCGCTACGTCCTGGGCGAGGAGCCGATCGAGGTGATGGGCTCGATCTACAGTCCCCCCGGCGACCCGCGCTTCACCGAGGTCGAGATGAACTGCCTCTGGCAGATGCGTTTCCCCAGCGGCGTCCAGGCGAGCTGCGCGACGGGCTACGGCTCCCACGAGTCGCGGCGCTACCGCGTCCTCGCCGAACGCGGCTGGTACGGCCTCGATCCCGCCTTCAGCTACCAGGGGCTTCGCATGGAGGACTCGCACGCCGAAGGCGACGTGGAGTACCGCCAGAATCCCTCGCGCGGAGGGTTCGACCAGTTCCAGCGCGAGATGGACCACTTCGCCCAGTGCGTCATGGAAGATCGCCGACCGTTCACCCCCGGCGAGGAGGGCGTCCAAGACCACGTCCTCATGGAGGCGATCTACCGCTCGGCGCGCGAGGGTAAGCCGGTGAAGCTTTCCGAGATTAGGGAGAAAGACCCTTTTCGCGGCCCGATCTGGGCGGATAATGGGTCTTGATGCAACGCTTTACCGAGGACGAGGCGCAGGAGATCCTGCGCCGCGCCGCCCGCTCTCCCTTGGAAGGCGAGTACACCCAGGACGACCTTCATCGGAGCGCCGCCGAACTGGGCATCTCGCCCGAGGCGGTGGCGCGGGCGCAGGCCGAGGTCCGCGAGGAACGGACGCGCAGGGAGTTCGAGCTCTACCAGAAGGCCAAGGTGCGGAGCGAAGCGACCCAGACCCTGGGCATGATCGCCATCCTGGCGGCGGTCAACCTCGTGACGAGCCCCCACTACCTCTGGTTTCTCTGGGCCGCACCCTGGATGCTCCTTTCCCTGGTCGGCACGGCCCAGAAGGCCCGCAACCGCCACGGCGAGAGCTACCGCCGCGCCTTCCGGCGTTGGCAGGCCAAGAACGCCCGCGTCCACGAAGCCGAACTCGCCTGACCAATCGGACGAGGGAGCGCGAAGCGTGTGGCCGTAGGCGAAGCCTTCGCGAGAGATTCGGCCCTCACGGGGTCAGTCCGCCCAAGTAAACTCCCGTCTACCGGATGGACCCCGCCGCCCTCGCCGCCGACCTTCGCCAGCAGATCGAGTACCACAACGAACGGTACTACCAGCACGACGCGCCCGAGATAGGCGACAGCGAGTACGACGCCCTGTTCCGTCGCCTCGTCGATCTGGAGACGGAGCATCCCCAACTCATCACCCCGGACAGCCCGACCCAGCGCGTCGGCGCCGCGCCCCTGGGCGCCTTCAAGACCTATCGCCACGCCGTCCCAATGCTCTCGCTCGACAACGCGTTCGGCGAGGAGGAGCTTCGGGCCTTCGACGAACGCGTCCGCAAGGGGCTGGAGACCGAAGAGGTCGCCTACTACTGCGAGTTAAAGTTCGACGGCGCCTCCATCTCCCTCACCTACGTGGACGGCCTGCTGGAAACCGGCGCCACGCGCGGCGACGGCATGACGGGCGAGAACGTCACCCCCAACGTCAAGACGGTGCGCGGCATTCCCCTGCGCCTCAAGGAGCCGCTGGCGGGCCGGCTGGAGATCCGGGGCGAGGTCGTGATGCTCAAGGACGACTTCGAGCGCGTGAACGCCAAGCGCGCGGCGGCGGGGCAGCAGGTCTTCGCCAACCCGCGCAACGCCGCGGCGGGAGGCCTGCGTCAGCTCGACAGCAAACTGACCGCCCAGCGCAAACTGAGCTTCTTCGCCTACGGCCTTGGCCTCGTCGACGTCGGTTCCCGAAGGCTGGAACCGACCCAGAGCGGCGTCCTCGCCCGCCTGAAAACCCTCGGCTGCGCCGTGCGCGACGAGCCGCGCGTCGTAGAGGGCGCGGACGGCCTTTGGACCTACGTCCAAGAGGTTTACGAACGGCGTGAGTCCCTCCCGTTCGGCATCGACGGCGTGGTCATCAAGGTGGACGATATCGGCGACCAGGAGCGTCTCGGCTCGACCGCCCGCGGCCCCCGCTGGGCCATCGCCTACAAGTTCCCCGCCGAGCAGGCCTTTACCAAGCTCCTGCGCATCGGCGTCCAGGTGGGCCGAACCGGCTCCCTGAACCCCCTCGCCGAACTGGAGCCGGTCAACGTCGGCGGCGTCGTCGTCTCCCGCGCCACCCTCCACAACTACGACGAGGTGCGCCGCAAGGACGTGCGCGAGGGCGACGTCGTGATCGTCCAGCGCGCGGGCGACGTGATCCCCGAGATCGTCGGTCCCGTGCTGGAGAAGCGCGAGGGCGAACTCCCCCTTCCCGAGGAGCCGAAGGAATGCCCGTCGTGCGGGACGCCCGTCGCGCGAAAAGAGGGCGAGGTCGTCCTCAAGTGCCCCAACCGCCACTGCCCGGCCCAGATCTCGATGAAGCTCCAGCACTTCGTCGGGCGGCGCATGATGGACATCGACGGCCTCGGCGAGAAGCTCGTCGACCGCTTCCTCGAACTCGGCCTGCTTACCGACCAAGCCTCGATCTACCGTCTGCCGGACCACCGCCCGCGACTCGTCGAGCTCGACCGCCTGGGCGAGCAGTCGGTCGACAACCTGATCCGCAGCATCGAGGCGAGCAAAGACCGCCCTCTCCCCCGCTTCCTCTTCGCTCTCGGCATCCCCGAGGTGGGCGAGAAGGGGGCGCAAGACCTCGCCCGCGAGCTTCGCACCCTCGAAGCGATCCAAAGCGCCGACTACGAAACCCTCCTTGCGGTCCCCAACATCGGTCCCCGCACCGCCGCCGAGATCCAAGCTTGGTTCAAGGAGGAGGAAAACGAGGGCTTGGTGCGAAGACTGCTGGAGAACGGCGTCGCCCCCGTCGAGGCGGAGGGACCCAAAGGCGATGCGCTGGCGGGCCAGACCTTCGTGTTCACCGGCAAGCTGGAGCGCTTCACCCGCGAGGCCGCTGAGGCGGCCGTCGCCTCCCTCGGCGGCAAAGCGGCGGGCACCGTCACGAAAAAGACGAGCTACCTCGTCGCCGGCCCCGGCGCCGGCTCAAAGCTCGCCAACGCGGAAAAGCTCAAGGTCGAGGTCCTGGACGAAGAAGGCTTCCTCGCTCTGCTTCCAGAAGGCACGCTCTGATCGAATCTCCTCTCGCTCCACCGTAGAAACCAGTCGCGAAAGTCCTTTGAACCGAAAGCCTTTTAGGTATCGAGGTGGCCTGACGACGAGTTCTGGACGAGAACGATCTTGGAGCCCCCTGACGGATTCAAACCGACGACCTTCACTTTACAAAAGTGTTGCTCTATCGCTGAGCTAAAGGGGCCCGAGATCTGAGAGTACCTCGGCGCCGAAAGCCAAGTCCCGGCTTCCATCGTGGGTTCTCGTCGCTGACACCCCGAAGCCATTCAATAGCGGTCAACGTCTCGGTTGCACCAGGCTCTGCGGGAAGCCGGTGGCGACGGCGAGCAGGTGAGCCTTCGCGGCATCCTTATCCCCCCGCGCGTGAGCCTCGCGGAAGCGAGCGGCGCGACCATCGATAAGCAAGAGCGCCTCGGCGTTAGCGAGGGCGCCCTCGACGCGTCCTTCCTCGTACCAACCGAGCGCCTGAAGGGCCAGAGCCTGCTCGTGACCGGGAGACCGCTGGAGGGCCGCTTCTAAGTGGTAGGCGGCGTCGGCGCGGTCGTCTATGCGACGCGCGATCTGAGCGGCGATGAGATGGCGCTCCGCCGTGGGATGCGCGTACGAGAGCGCGACCTCGATCTCGTCGCGCGCCCGGGCATATTCACCCCGCGTCCACGCGGACTCGGCGAGCTGAGTATGGCACTCTGCGAGATGGAAGCGGGCCAGACGCACGGTCGACTCTCGGTTGCTGCTTTCGAGGCACGTTGTGAAGGCGCGCGTCGCGGACTCGAAATCGCGTCGATCGAGCGCGGCGAGACCTTCTTCACAACTCTCCTCGGGATTCGAACCGAACAACCTGCCAAAAAACGACATGGGATAACCAGCGCCGACGGGCGTCGTTGACACGAGGGCAATAGCGTAGAGACGACTTACAGAAGCCGGTCGTTCCGCCGATAGGTCCTTCGGCTTAAACGATCTCGCACTTCGAGCGGCTCTGGTCGTGTTTCCTGACGAACGACGCGCCCATGATCTCTACCGGACCGTCTTGATTGCGTCGAGGGTGATGAAACCGTCGCCCGCTCGGCATAGGCAAACATCTCGCAAGGCTCACGGAGCCCTTGCGAGGCGCCTCTCGTCAGAGGATAAGGTGAAGTTTAAAGATCGGATCGACGGGGGCGAGCGGCTGGCGGAGCGTCTAGGAGATTTGGAGCGTCCGTTGCTCCTTGGCCTCGCCCGGGGCGGCCTGCCCGTCGCGGTAGCCGCTGGAAAGGTTCTGAAAGCGGAGTTCGACGTGCTGGTGGTGCGCAAGGCGGTAAGACCAGGCGACCGGGAGTTCGGTGAGGGAGCCGTGGCGCCTAGCGGGATCGTGGTGGGCGACGCGTCGAGAGAAGAGATGGATCGGGCAAGGGCAGAGATGCGCCGACGGATCGACGCCTACCTGGACGGTCGCCCCGCGCCGGAGGTCGAACGCAGGCTCGTCGTGCTTGTGGACGACGGTTTCGCGACCGGGGTGACCGCCTTGGCGGCGATCCGCTACGTGCGGACCCTAGGCCCCGCGCGGGTCGTCGTCGCGGTCCCGGTAATCTCCTGCGAGGCGTACGAAGCGGTCGGACGCGAGGCGGACGAGGTGGTCTTCGTCGAGATGCCCGAGCCGTTCCATGCGGTCGGGAATTCTTACGAACGCTTCGAAGAGGTCACGGACGAGGAGGTTCGGACTTTGCTGAGGAAGGAAGCGGAGGCGTAAAGAAACTACGAAGTCTTTCGTATATACGAAAGACTTCGTATATAATGGGTGTATGGACGAGCCAAGTGGGCCCAAGCCGACCAAAGCCGAACTTCGTATCTTGCAGGCGCTCTGGACTCTGGGCCCCAGTACGGTAAGGGAGATCATCGAGTCGCTCGGACCGGACGTGGGCTACACGACCGCGCTTAAAACGATGCAGATCATGGTCGAGAAGGGTCTTCTGGCCCGCGAGGAGCGGGGAAGGGCCCACGTCTACCGGCCGGTTGGGCCAGAGGCGGCGGCCAAGCGCGACCTCGTAGGCGACCTGATGGACCGTGCCTTCGGGGGTTCGGCTCGCGACATGGTGATGCACGCCCTCGCCGCGAAGCCCGCGTCGGCGCAGGAGCTGGGGGAGATTCGACGCATGATCGACGAGATGGAGGCGCGCCGTGGTTGAGCGGCTGGGCTGGACCCTCGTCCATTTCGTCTGGCAGGGGTGTGCGGTCGCGGCTCTCCTCGCTCTCGTCCTGCCCTTCATGCGGGGCGCCTCCGCGTCCGTCCGGTATGGGCTCGCCTGCGCCGTCCTGCTTCTGCTGGCCTGTTTTCCTTTTGTCACTTTTCTTGTGCTCGCTCCCTTGTCGATATCGGCGGACGGTGGGGGAACGACCTGGACGGCGGGAGAGACGATCCTCGGGACGGCCCGTCCGACCGTCGGAAGGTTGCCTCTTCTCGTGCAGGTTTGGGCAGTGGGCGTGACCGTCCTGAGCCTGAGGCTGGCCGGGACTCTGATCCAGGTCGAGCGGTGGCGGCGGCGCCACACGCGGCCCGCCGAATCGGCTTGGCAGGAGCGCCTTGACGCGCTGGCCCGTCGCCTCGGCGTCGTCCGCCCGGTCCGGTTCCTCGTGTCCGAGCGGATTGGTGTGCCCTCAGCGTGGGGCGTGCTGCGTCCCCTGATCGTGCTGCCCGCGAGCCTTCTGGCGGGTTTGCCGTCGGAGCAGGTCGAGTCGATCTTGCTACACGAGCTGGCTCACGTCCGCCGCCACGACTACCTTGTTAACCTCGCGCAGACCGTCGTCGAGACGATCCTGTTCTACCATCCCGCCGTATGGTGGGTCTCCGCTGTCGTGCGCCGCGAGCGGGAGCACTGTTGCGACGACGCCGTCGTGGTCGCGCTCGGAGATCCGATGCCCTACGCCCGCGCCCTGCTCCACCTCGAGGAGCGGCGGCAGATCCTGCCCCATCCGACCCTGTCCGCGAAAGAAGGCAACCTCATGAACCGAATCGCCCGCATCCTGGGGGCCAAGCCCACCCCCATCCGCCTCTCTCCCTTGGCCCCGATCCTCGCCGCCCTCGGCGTCGCCGTCCTCGTCTCGGGCGGCGCCTTCCAAGCGAACGCCCAGTCTCCGGCAAAGACCGCCTCGAAGAAGCCGGTCGCCAAGGCAAAGCCGAAGGTGAGAAAGGCCACGATCAAGGTCGCCCCTAAGGCGCTCGCGAAGCCCGTGCCGACACTGAGGCTCATCCCCTTGACGAAACCGACGCTTCTCGCGAAGCCCGCTTCGAAGACGGCCGTCGCGATCGTCGCCGACGCTAACGGAAAAACCTATGCGGCGGACGGAGCGGCGTCCGCACAGTCGCAAATGTGGAGCTATCCCACCGCCATCGCGCGGAAGACGACCACGGTGTCGGCCCTCTCGAGATCCTCGCAGAAGAGCGTCGCGGGGCCGATCACGACGACGAAGAACTCGACCTTGACTTTCTCGCTGTCTAAGGCGAGCGGGACGGCGGTCTTGAAGGACGGGTTGGTCAAGACCCAAAGCGGAACACCTACGCTCGGCTCGGCGGTCCTTGCTTCCCAGGCCCAAATCCCCGCTTTCATCCAGGGCGGTACGGTCTATCGTCGGAGCGGCGCGATCAATGGGCGTTCGGCGACGGTCAGCGGCCTCGGTGGGAGCGCGTTCGGCGACCTTAGCTCGGCGCAGAGCGGCGCCCGATCCGCGCTTGGCGGCGGTCAGGCTGGCGGCTTCGGCTCGGTGCAGGACGGTGGCGGCTTGGGCCGCAAGGGACTCGGGAACCTCTTGGGCGGCGGCGCGTTCGGCTCGCAGAACAGGGCTTTCCGCACGTTAGGAGGCTTCGGCGCCGCCCTGATCCCGCCCGGCAATCTCAAAGCCATGATGGACGCCATCGTCGTCGAGACGAGAACGGCCGGCCACGTTTCGGTGGACCTCGACCACGCGCCCTTAGCGATGACCCTGCGGAAGCTGGCGAAGCAGACCGGACTGTCGATCGTCATCGGCAAGGGTTCCTACGGGAACCTGACGATGGTCCTGAACGATCTGCCGGTCGAGCGGGCGCTCGGTATCCTTTGTCGCGCGGCGGACGCCAACCTGCGGCAGGAAGCGGGCGTCTGGTTCGTCGAGCCTCCGACCGAAGGTCCCGTAACGTTCAGCGGAGCGACCGACTTCTATCAGTTCGCTCCTTCTCACTCTGGGACGACGAAGTCGATTACCCTAAAGGGCTCGGTCGGGGGACGCAACAGATAGGGCCACCTACGTTGCCATAGACCCTTCCCTCATTCTGCGGGGCGTTCGAAGGGCGACAGGATCCTGCCGCTTCGCTTGGGTGCGGATTTCACTTGGCACCGGTTGGGGACGAACGATCGCTCCGACCTACGAGCCTAGAATCAAGGGACGGGAGCCCCAGGCTCCCGTCCCTTTTCGTTGCTCGGTCCGCAACCGAACGCGGCATCGCGCCTAGTGGATTCCGGGGAAGCCCCAGCCGCCGTCGTTCTCGTAGCCGTAGTTGTTGTTCGGCGCCGTGTTGATGTTACGGCGGTCGAGCCAGATGTTCTTGAACCACTGGACGGAGCCCTTCTTCATCGCCCGGGCGTGGCCGTCGGCGAACGCCATAGGCGCGGTCTGGGTGTAGCGGTAGCGCGCGTGCGCCGCGCATTCCCATTTGCCCTGGGCAGCGTCCGAGGAACAGTCGGAGTCAAAGTTCGGGGTGTACCCCGACCAGTTTGGGTTGACCGAGTCGTCGCCATCTCGGTAGACGGTGGAAGGATCGCCCGCCGTCTTGCAGATCGCGCCGACCCACTGCTGCTGCCAATCCATGAACCAAGGGAAGTTCCAGCCCTGGTAGTTGGCGCCCTTTTCCATCAGGGCGATGAGGTCGGCCGGGTTTGCGACCGCCGAGGCCGAGACGCCCGGATTTGACGGGCCGCCCTGGTTGCCGTAGTTATCGACGAAAAGGCCGTGGTGAACGCCGTAGGTGTAGGTTCCGGGACCGGAAACGCCGGGCGTGATCGGTCGGGGATTGCCGGGCGAGCGGAAGATGCCTTCTTGGGCGAAGACTTGATCGACGCCCTTGGCGCTGACCTTCTTGTCCCCGCTCTTAAGATAGGGGTAGATGGCGGTCGCCCAGGTGACGTGATTGTCGTCGTTTCCGTACTCGGACTGCGGGAACGTGTCGTCCGCGTCACCCATATACATCTGGACACCGAGATCCAGCTCTTTGACGTTACTCAAGGAGACGGTCTTTTTGGCGGCGAGTTTGGCCTGGGCGAAGACGGGGAAGAGGATGGCCGCGAGGATCGCGATGATCGCGATCACGACGAGGAGTTCGATGAGGGTGAAGGCTCGTTTCATAAGGCTCAGCTTTGAGGCGGTCGGGCCGTGCTGTCACGAATGTCGAGAGAGCAGGGAAAGAGGGTCGATGAGGACGAAGGGGCATTCCCCTCGATAAGATCGATGAGGGTCGTCGCGGCGCGGGAGGCTATCTCGTGGATCGGCTGACGCACTGCGGTCAGGCGAGGGCGAGTGGTCTCGCAGTAGGCGGTCGAGTCGAAGCCGACGACGCTGAGATCTCGTGGTAGGGTAAGTCCGGCTTCGGCGGCCCGGAGAAGGATTCCACCCGCGCAGCGCTCGCTCCAACCCATCACGGCGGTCGCGTCGCCTCGAGCGGCGGCGAACTCCGAGAGATCCCAATCAAGGGAGACCGAACGAGCTCGCATAGCCCGGCGCGCGGCCCCGTTCAGGAACGCCTCACGCCGCTCGATACAATCAGGCGCGGCGTCTTCCTCGCGCTCGTTCACGAAGAGAAGATCACGATGGCCGAGATGGGCGAGGTGGTCGAGGGCCAGCTCGATCCCTTGGCGGTTGTCGCAGGCGACGGATGGAGAGCCTTCGTTCCCGGCGCCGTTCATGGCGACGATCGGGATCGGACAGGTGCGGATCTGCTCCAGAACGCGCTCGTCGCGCACCATCTTGCACCAGATCACCCCATCCAAACGACCGTCGCCGAGGGAACCGAAGAGGTTGTCGTGGTCGAATTCGGAGAGGATCGTGAGGCGATAGTGGCGCGGAAAGATCGTGCGGGCCACGCCGTCGAGAAGGCTGACGATGTAAAGAGGTCCGGAAGCGAGACCGGCGAAATTCTCGAAGAGAAGACCTATGGTGTGGGTCCGATTGACGCGAAGCGAGCGGGCGAGCGCGTTGGGAACGTAGCGGAGATCGCGGGCGACGGTCCGGATATGATCCGCCCGAGCCTCGCTGACGCGGATCGTGCCGCCGCCTCCGTGCAAGACGCGCGACACGGCGGCCGAGGAGACTCCGGCGGCCGCCGCCACTTCCTTGATCGTCACTCCCATCGCCTTCTCTAGCGCTTCTGGGACGTCCCGCCGGAGGGATCGCCGCCCAAGCCGAGGTGACTTTTCATCGACGCCTTCTGCTCGGCGGTCATCGACGGGTCGGCGTCGATCGCGGCCGCGCGTTTAGCGTCCGATGCCTTGATGTCCGTTTCGGTCGGCGCGTTCGTGGGGTTGCTGTCGCAGCCCGTAGCGACGACGAGAGGAACCGCCAGCAGGAGGAGAGAGAAGAGTTTCTTGAGCGCCATCGCCTTAGTCCCGCCATCGAGCGCCCTGCTCGATGGATCGATTAATCATATCATAGAATCTTGGCGATGAATCGATTTATCGAGTAGATTTGAGCTATGGTCTCGACCCTCCTCGGCATCGCCGCCGCGGCTCTCGCTCCCCTGCCCAAGCTCGTTCCGTTGCCTCCGCTCCATGTGGAGGGATCTCGTCTCGTCGATCCGAAGCGTCGGACGGTTCTCCTCAAGGGGTGCAACCTCGGCAACTGGGACGTGATCGAGTTCTGGATGCTCGCCCTGAAGAACCCGCCTAAAGACCAGTACGCCTTGGAGGCGATTCTGACGCGGCGGTTTGGGGAAGTCGAGAAGGACCGGCTGATGGACGTTTACCGGGCGTCCTGGATGACGGAGCGGGACTTCAAGATCATTCCGACCTTCGGCTTCAACTGTGTCCGGCTTCCGACCCAGTATCGCCTGCTTGAGGACGATCGAAAACCCTACCGTCTGAAAAAGGACGCCTGGAGGTGGCTCGACCGGGCGATCGACCTCGCGGAGCGCAACGGGCTCTACACGATCCTCGACATGCACGGCGTCCAGGGCGGACAGAGCCCCTACGACCACACCGGCCGCTCGGACCAAAACCGTATCAAAGATTCGCCCGAGGATCAAAAGCGGCTCGCGTGGCTTTGGGGCGAGATCGCGAAGCGGTACCGGAATCGCTCGGCGGTCGTGGCCTACGACGTCTGGAACGAGCCGTACGGGACGCCCAAGCCGCTTCAGAAACCCATCTTCGAGCGGTCGCTCAAGGCGATCCGCGCGGTGGACAAGGACAAGCTCGTCTGGGCGATGGGCAACTTCGACGGTTTCGACCAGTACGGCGATCCGAAGGCGAACGGCTGGCGCAACGTCGGCTTCCAGATGCACTACTACCCCGGCCTGTTCGGTGGCGGCGATCCCACGGTGCGAACCCAGACGCGCCACCTCGCCTCCCTGGAGGGCGTCGCGGCGCAGGTGCGTCAACTCGACGTTCCATTCCTCGTGGGCGAGATGAACGTGGTGTTCGACGCGGCGGGCGGGGCCGACATGATGCGTCGCACCTACGACCAGCACGCGGCGTACGGATGGGACACCACGATGTGGTCGTACAAGATCCAGCACGCGCAGGGCGGTCATGGCGATGCATCGTGGGGAATGGTCGTAAACCGCGACCCGGCCCTTCAGATCGACTTCGACGCCGCCTCGAAAACAGAGATCGAGGCGTACTTCCGATCGTTCGCGACCCAGGCGTTGGCGGTCAACGAGCCCTTGCGCAAAGCCCTGGGCGATCCTGCCTACCGACCCTCTCCGCTGCCCGCCATCGCGCCCGGACGGACGATCGCGCCGCAAGAGACTTTGGCCGGGTGGACGGCGACGGACGTCGGCGGCGCCCTGCGGGGCGGGCTGGAAAACGTCGCGGGCGGTTTCAACCTCTTTGGCGGCGGGCACGACGTGTGGGGAACGAAGGACGAGTTCCGGTTCCTTCACCGCGAGACCGAAGGGAATTTTCGGATCGAGATCACCCTCGCGGACGTGGAGGACGTGGATGCCTACACCAAGGCGGGCCTCATGATCCGCGCCTCGACCGCCCCCGACGCGCCTTTCGCGCTGGTTTCCTCGTTTCCTAGCGGTGAGGTCCAACTCTCACACCGCGATGCATCGGGCGAGGAGACGACGGCTCCGCCCACTCTGAAACTCAACGTCGAGGGGCTGCGCCTCGTGCTCGAGCGCAACGGCGGGACGATCACCGCGAGCGCGGTTCGGAACGGTGTGCTCACGACGGTCGCCTCGATCCCTGATCGACTTCCGAAGAGGGTCCTTGTGGGACCGATCGCGTGCAGCCATGACCCGTCGCGACTGGTGAAGGTGGAATACCGTGAAATGTCGTTTTCGCCAAGAGAGTGAAATGGGGCTAAAAACCTATTAACATTCTCTTAATCCCACTTTAACCCTTCGTTAAGGCAGAAGTTACACGATACTAGGGTCGGACCCATTCAGGTCTGGCAAAGGCGCCCTTATGAAGAAAGCGTTCACCCTGATCGAACTTCTCGTCGTGATCGCGATCATCGCGATCCTCGCCGCCATCCTGTTCCCCGTCTTCGCCCAGGCGAAGCTCGCCGCGAAGAAGACCGCCGACCTCTCGAACGTGAAGCAGTTCGCGCTCGGCACGAACATCTACCTTAGTGATAGCGACGATACGATGCCTCTGCAGGCGGGCAAGAAGTGCGGCGCGGACCAGGCGAACGCGGCCTGGAACCAGAATTCCCGCATCCTCGTTCCCGCGAACTGGAGCGCCTCGGCCAACGCCGACTTCGCCGCTGGTTCGGGAGGGAACTGCAACCGCGTGAACGGCGCTCTGAACGCCGCGCCGAACGCGATCCAGCCCTACCTGAAGAGCATGGAGATGTACACGATGCCCGGCGCTCCGAAGGCCGCGGGCAGCGTCGCCGCTCTGGCCAACGAGAAGCCTGCGAACGTGTCGTACGTCTACAACGGCCTGATGAGTTCGTGGAACGCCTCCTCGACGCAGGATCCTTCCGGCACCCCGGCGTGGTGGCCTGCCTTCGGTCAGGTCGCGCGTATCGGCGACACCTACTCCAATCCGTTCCTGATCTGCTCGAACGGTTCGCAGGCCTGCGTCTTCAACGGCGGTGGGAAGACGTACGGCAGCGCGAGCGACTGCGCGGGCATGGCGAACGGCAACAGCGAGCCAAACGGCAGCGCCTCGGGCTTCGGCAACATCCACTACACGTCCTGGGCGTTTGGCAAGACCCAGAACTGGGCCTTCGCCGACGGCCACGCCAAGTCGCGACCTGCTGGTACGGGCGACCAAACAAAGGACCCGTTCCCGCTCGCGGGCTACAGCGCCCAGGGCGTTCCCGACTCGATGCCCGGCTACTCCGGCTACGAGGCGGTGTTCGATCCGCAGTGCCACACGCCACTGTTCCGCCCCGACACGAGCCACGGCTAGGCGCCTTTCCGCCCAGCCTGTGGTTGGGCGGGCCCCAAAAGAACCCATGAAGAAATCCTTGATCCTGCTCGCCGCCTTCTCCTCCGTGCTCGTCGGATGCGGCAGCGAGCCCGCTCCTTTGCCCGACACGTCCGAATCAAAGCCGCGTCCTGCCCCCGGAACGCAGACGAAGGACGTGATGGTTCCCGCCGCCAAGTAGCGCCAAACTCCCGTCCATGACCCGTCCGTTTCTGTACGCCCTCGTCGCGGGGGGCGCGGTCTTCGCCGTCGCCGCCCCGGTCGCCCTGATCGTCGCGCGCAAGCCGGGGTGGGACGTGAAGCGGGAGCGGTTCACCCTTCCTAACGGTTGGCGACTCACGCCCGCCGGACGGGCCGTCTCGTTGCCCGGCGACATGCCGGGCAACATCCTCGTGCTCGATGGCGGCAAACGGGCGCTCGTCAATACCTGTGGCTTCCACGACCACTCACTTAGCCTCGTGGACCTGGAGACGGGAAAGATCGTCTCCACCGTCCCCTTCGATAAAAGCTGGATCGGCCTCGCACGACGGGGAGACGAGGTTCTCGTCTCGGCGGGGAAGGCGGGCGACGCCCCGGCGATCCACCGGGTGGGTCTCGATCTGAAGCCCCAAGCGGGCATCGCGCTCGCCGACGTTCCGGCCAAGGACCGGTTCGTGTCGAACATCGTCGTCGGGCCGGAGGGGACGTACGTCCTGAACGTCCAGTCCGACGAGGTGTTCCTGTTGGGTGCGGACGGGACGAAAGCGCGGGCAAAGGTCGGTTATCGGCCCTACGGAGCCGCCCTTTCCCCGGACGGCAAGGTCCTCGCTATAAGCGAGTGGGGGGCGCGGGCGGTCGTGTTCCTCGACGCTCGGACGCTCTCCCGACTCTATCGGGTCGGAGTCTCGGCGCACCCGACCGCCCTCGCCTACGCACCCGACGGGCGGCTCTTCGTGGCGAACGCGGGCTCGACGACGGTCTCCGTCGTCAAGGGAGGACAGGTAGACGAGACGATCGAGGTCGGCGTGGACGCGGGGCGGCGAATCGGACCGACGCCGGTCGCCCTGGCCCTCGCGCCGGATGGTCGGCGACTCTACACCGCCAACGCGGGTGAGAACTGTGTGGCGGTCACCGACGTCTCCCAGCCCGGCCACTCGCGCACCCTCGGCTTCGTGCCTACCGAGCGGTATCCGACCGCCGTCGCCGTCACCCCGGACGGCAATCGGCTGCTCGTCGCCACCGCCAAGGGATTCTACGGTCCGAACGCGGGGCCACAGGCCGATCTTGGAGTTCTCGATCGAACGCGGGGCGGTGATTACGGCGTGAAGTACCGCTACATCGAGGAGCAGCTCGAGGGGCGGCTCCTGATCGTCGACCTGCCGGACGCTAAGGGACTCAGAGCGATGACCCTCAAGGTGCGCGACAACCTGCCGCCGGGCCAGCCGGGCGTCACCCCGGCGGAAAGGGAGCGGATCGAGAAGGGCGCGTTCGCGAACATCAAGCACGTTCTGTACGTGATCCGGGAGAACCGGACGTACGATCAGGTGCTGGGCGACGTTCCGAAGGGCGACGGGGACCCTAGCCTGACGATCTTTGGGGAGAAGGTCACCCCCAACGGCCACAAGATCGCGAACACCTTCGCTCTCTTCGACAACCTCTACACCGATGGTGAGGTGTCGCAGGTCGGCCACCAGTGGACCGACGCCGCCTACGCGAACGACTACGAGGAGAAGCAGGTCCTGCTAAGCTACTCGAGGCGCGGCGAGGTCGATAGCGACGACCGGATGACGAGCTCGCCCGGCGACTACCTGTGGACCGCCGCGCGGAAGCGAGGAAAGTGGGCGCGGGTCTACGGAGAGTACGTGGATATCCAAGAGGGGCACGACTCCCTGGAGGTGGCCGAAGTCAAGAAGGACCCGGAGCGGTACGGCTACAGCGAACCGTTCGAGCGGATCTTCGCGCGGGGCGGGCGCGACACGGAGAAGGTGGACGAGTTCCTTCGCGAGATGAGGGAAGGGGAGAAGACGGGCAAGTGGCCCGACCTGATGGTTATGGCGCTCCCTGAGGACCATACGCACGGCTTCAGCGCCGGAGCCTACAGTCCGTACGCGATGATCGCCAACAACGACCTTGCGGTCGGGCGGCTGGTCGACGCCGTCTCCCGCTCGCGGTTCTGGAAGGAGACGGCGATCTTCATCATCCAGGACGATGCGCAGGATGGGCCGGACCACGTCGACTCGCACCGGACGGTAGGCTACGTCGTGTCGCCCTACGTACGGCGCGGGGTCGTGGACCACACGATGTACTCGACCGCCTCGATGCTGCGGACGATGGAGACGATCATCGGCCTGCCGCCGATGACGGAGTACGACGCGAAGGCGACCCCGATGCACGCCGCGTTCACCACGACGCCGGACCTCACGCCGTTCGCGTTCGAACCGGCGCGCGTGGATGTGAACGAGAAGAACCCGCCGAAGACCGCCCTGGCCGCCCGTTCGGCCAAGCTCGACTTTTCCGCCGTGGACCGCGCCGACTTCGGCCAGCTCAATCGGCTTCTCTGGGACGGCTACCGTCCTAAAGTGCCTTACCCAACGATCCAGCGACGCCGGTAGAGCCTAGACCGGGAGCCGGAGTTCGGATCCGGCCTGACGCGCCTAACGAGAGGCGAGCGCCCAGGCCGTGATCGTGCCCGCCCGGACGAACCCCAGGCGGGCGTACCACGTCTCCAGCGCGGGAACGCACTGGAGGCAGGCGGAGCGATGCTCCGCGGCGGCCTGCGCCAGCGCCCACCCGACCACGTTCCGACCAAGGCCCCGGCCCCGAAAGGGCGGGGCGACGCAGACGTTGTAGAGGCCGAGCATGCCCTCGGTCCGGGAGAGAGCGACCGCCGCGACGGGCCGCTCGCGAAAAAGATGCGTCGACGCCGTCAACGCCGTTGTCTGGGCGAGCCCTACGGCGAGCGCCTCACGAATCGGGGCGGACTCGCGGAAGAAAAAGGCGTCGGACATGAATCGGCCCGCCCTAAGCCGCTCCTCCGCGCCTTCGGCGGACGTCATATCGAGATCGGAGGGGGTGGAGTAGGGCTCTGCGACGAGGCTAAGGAGCGTTTGAACCGCCTCGAATCCGGCGCGGCGGAGCAATTCGGAAAGATGGGCGGGGCCGTCGCCCGGAAGGGCGACGGCCTGAAAGGCGGGGCGGCTCGCGGCGAGATCGCGCAGACCGGCGGCGCACCAGGGGTCGAGGTCGAGACGCGCGGCGAAGTTTCCCGAGGGGTGTGGGAGATCGGAGAGGAGAGCGACGTAGCCCGGCGTCTTGCGAATCTCGGCGCCGGGCAGGGCACGGCCCACGGCGAGGTAGGTGGCGAGAAGATTCGCGTTCGCGCTCTCCGCCAGCGTCAAAGAACCGCGCTCCAGAACACGCCGATGCCGAACCGCGAACGACCGCCGAAGGTGCCGACGGCTCCGATCGAAACGCCTTGCACGATGCTCTGGCCGACGAATATTCCGGGCCCGCGCGGCGTGACGAGGAACGATGCGTACGCGCTGGCGCGAGGACCGAAGTGAAGGAAGTCGATCCCGGCGGCTAGATCGAAGCCGTTCGGGGCGGCGACCAGAGCGCCGAGCCGGAGGGTGGGCGCGACGAGGCGGCGCGGCGGCACGTAGCCCGTTCCCGACATCTCGTCCCCGAAGAAGCGCGCGACCTCACGCAAGGCTTTGCGCTGGACGAAGATACCTCCGTAGTGACCCGTGTCGATCTGGAGCCGAAGCGGGTCGCCCAAGGCCCGCGCGAGAGCGGCGGTGTTCGCCGGAGGCACGACCGTGTCGTACTTCGCAGAGATGACGAAGGTCCGGCCCGGAACTTCGCGTGGTAGGTAGGTCAGCGGCTCGACGGGGGCGAGCTCCTGACGGAGCTTCGATTCCGAGTAACCCTGACGGCGAAGGGCGTCGCGCTGAAGCACGATGCGGGACGAATTCCATATGATGCCCGCGAAGTCGACGCCACCGAGGAGGAACGCGGCGTGGGTGATGCGCGGTTCGACGCCGTAGCTGAGGGCGGCGATCAGGGCCCCGAGCGATGTTCCCACGAGCCCGCGCGGCGCCTTGGTGAACTCAGGGCGTGAGTCGAGGAAGTCGAGGGAACGACGCACGTCGAGGGTCGCTTGCCGGAGGGTCTGTCGGATTTTCGCCGGGTCCGGTACGATCGCCAGTTCGCCCGAGCGACGGCCCGGAGGCGTACGGGAGAGGTGGTAGGGAAGGGTCATGATCGCGGCGGCCACGCCACGCGATACGAGATCCTCGCCCAGCGCTCGCTCGGCTCGTAGGTCCGAGGCGCCCAGGTAGTGGGTGATCAGGACGACCGGAACCGGTCCTGTCGCGCTCGCGGGGACGAGGATGCGTAGAGGAACGGTGTCGTTCTCGACGACCCCCGAGGTGAGGGCGCTGGGAAACTCCTCCGTGTACTCGGCGATCGTCTCGTCGCGTTGAACCTCCCGCCAGGGCGCGAAAGCGATGCGCGGCGGCGTCAGGTCGGCGACGTCTTGACGGAGGAGCGCCGCGAACGCGATGAGGACGGCGGCCATCGTATTAGGATACAGGGTATCGGGAGCGCCTACCCCAACCCGCCTAGCCATACGCCGATCGCGAATACGATGCCGCCACCGACGATCACCTGGAGCACGGTCCTACCCAAGGGGCTCTTCATAAAGTGGAAGCGGATATAGGCGATCGCCAAAAGCTCGATCACCACGACGGCATAGGCGAGCGTGAGGGCGGTGTGCAGACTAGGGAGCAGGAACGGAAGGGTGTGGAGCATCCCGCCCAGCGTGGTGGCGACGCCGGTGATCGTCCCGCGACCGATCGGGGCTCCTCGTCCGGTGACCTCGCCGTCGTCGGAGAGGGCCTCCGCGAGCCCCATGCTGATGCCGGCGCCGACCGAGGCGGCGAGACCCACGAAGAACGCTTTGTGAGGGTCGTGGGTCAGCCCCGCGGCGGCGAAGAGAGGGCCCAAGGTCGAGACGGAGCCGTCCATAAGGCCCAGCAGGGCGGGCTGGACCTTCTGGAGCACGAACGCCGGGTCGTGGGTCTGAGCGGGCTGAGGCGAGTCGTCATGAGGCATAGGGATACTCGTTCCTAGATAGGAACGAGTATCCCTATGCGCTGGAGAGTTTGCCAATGCGGCCAAAAACGTCTAGAATCCTATCGTGGGCGACTCTTATTTGGAGATCGACAGGAAAACGGCTCTCCGGCGTCGGCTCGCCGCCGCCGGTTGCCGAATGACGCCCCAGCGCCTCGCGATCCTCGACGCTCTGCTGCGACCCGATCGCCATCCCACCGCCGACGAGATCTACACCGACGTACGGCGTGTGAGCCCGACGACCTCGCGTGCGACGGTCTACAAGACCGTCGAAACGCTGAAGACCCTCGGCGAGCTCCGGGAACTCGACCTCGGATTGGGACGCGCCCATTACGACGCCGTCGACCCGAGCGCCCACCCGCACGTCGTCTGCGTCCGCTGCGGAAAGGTCGACGATGTGCGGATCAAAGGTTTCGACAGACTTCTCGAAGAAGCCCGTCGGGCCTCGGACTTCGTCCTCGAATCGGAGCGTCTGGAGTTTTTCGGGCGGTGTCCGGCTTGCGTCGCCCTCCTGTCGAACCCACCCCTAAGCTAAGGTCCGGTCTTCGCCCCGGCCTGAACGGGCGCATACGGAAGGTCTTGCCCCAGTCCTCCGGGCTTCTGGAGGTGGATGCGTAACTGCCAGAGGTTCTTGTCGATTTCGTAAGCGAGATCCTGGAGCTTGTTGCTCGTGGGCGGATCGGACTCCTCGGTCTCCTTGATGAACGTGTAGACCTCCTTCTGCAGCACGGTCACGCGATCGAGCAAAAGCTTGAGCGACTCGTTGTCCGTTACGTAGCCCGCCGGGAAGTCCGGGATTTTAGTCGTCCGGGCGATGGTTGAGTATCGTCCGTCCGCGCTGAACCCCAAGTGAAGCGAACGCTCGGCGAACACGTCGGCCTGGCCCCGGTAGTAGTCCGCCGATTCTTGGTAGAACTCGTGGAGCGGCAGATAGAGCGGACCGTTCACGTTCCAGTGGGACTGCTTGTACTGGTTGAAGAGAGCGAGCAGATCGACCGTCATCTGCTGGGTGATGCGGGCCGTCTTCTGGCGGTCGACTTCGTCCTTTAGGGGGTAGGCGTCTTCGACCCGCTTCGGCTGCGGCAGTTTCTGGTTGCTCCCTTGCGATCCGCCCTGAGGGAAGGCGGCGGCTAGGGTCAGTCCGGCGGCGAGGCCGGAGAGAAAGGTGATCGGTCTCATAGACGTTTGTGAGACTTAGGCCTAAAAAGGGACGCTGCTGAGAAGCCGCTCAACAATCCGCGCTCGTTTCGTATTCTTTCCCTCCGAAACCTCGCAAACCTGCCGAGAACAAGGATGAGACCATGCGCGTCGGCACCGCATTCCGCTACGATCAACTCGCGGCCAGCATCTCCTCCTCCGAGGCGAAGATGCTGGCCGCTCAAAACCGGGCGATCACCGGGAAGCGGATCAACGCGCCTTCCGACGACGCCTCCGGGACGCGGCAGCTTCTTGGGATCGGCGAGATCCGCAAGGGCATCGCGGCCTACACGAAGAACCTCGACGTCGCGAAGGGCTCCCTGACCGTCACGGACGCTACCTACGGCGACATGGGCGAGCTGATGCAGCAGGCCCAGTCGATCGCCGTCGAAGGCGCGAACACCACGCTCAACGAAAACCAGCGCGCGAATCTGGTGGCCCAGATCGGCGATATCCAGATGCGGCTCGTCAGCCTCGGCAACAGCCAGGGACCGGACGGGCGATACCTCTTCTCTGGCCAAGCGACCGACACCAAGCCTTTTTCCGTCGATACGAGCGGCGCGCTGAGCTATGCGGGCAACGCCGTGCGGCCCGCGCTAGAGACCGGACCCGGCGAGACGGCGAAGGTCGGAGAGACGGGGGGCGTGGTCTCGGACGCCTATGCCTCGCTCGCCAAGCTCAAGGACAGCCTGAACGCGGGCGACGTGAGCGCGATCTCCAACGGACGGCTGGACGAGCTGAAGACGAGCGCCGACGCGCTCGTCTCCGCCCGCGCCGACGTGGGGCGGCAGGAGAACGCGCTGGACGCGACGCGGGCCGTCCACGGTCGACGCGACGCCGAACTCGAGCAGCGCGCGAGCGATATCGGCGAAGTGGACTACGCTTCGGCCCTCGTTGACTACACGGCCGCGCAGTCGGCTTACGACGCGGCCATCAAGGTCGCCAGCAAAGGCTTCACGACCGGACTCATGGACTACATCCGATGAAAACCACCCTCGCAGGCACCCGCTTCGGCAACGTCGAGTTCGACGGCGACGACGTTCTCCGTCTCGACGGCGGTCTCGTCGGCCTCCCGGACCTCCAGCGGTTCGTGCTGTTCGAGGCCAAGCCCGGCAGTCCTTTCTCCTGGCTCCAGAGCCTGGACGACCCGAGCATGGCGTTCCTGGTCACCGAACCGAGCCGGTACGTGCCCAGTTACGACACCGACGTGGCGCGCCGCTGCCCCGATCTGGCCGAGGCGGTCGTTCTCGCGACGGCCCACGTGCCCGCCGGAAAACCGCGCGAGACCACCTTGAACCTTGCGGGTCCGATCGTCGTTGACGCCGTATCGCGCAAAGGAAGGCAGATGGTCCTTGAGGACGGCGCGTATACTACGCCGTATCGGGTTTTCCCACACTCTGAGACGCACGAAAGGCGCGCGGCTTAGGTAGGGTGTTGGGAACGGCCAGGGAAGGCTAATCCTCAATGTTGGTGCTGACGCGCAAACTCCATCAGAGCATCGTGATCGGCGATGGCATTGAGATCGTGGTTCTCGAGGTCAGGGGCGAACAGGTTCGTATCGGGATCAAGGCCCCCAAGGACGTCGCGGTTCACCGGAAAGAGGTGTTCGACCAGATCCAAGAGGCGAATCTCGCGGCGGCGGAAGTGCGCGTCGAGGACGTTCCGGACATCCCTGAGTAGCGTAGAGGGTCCAAGTCTTGATCGATTCTCTGCCACCGGACCGCCCCACCGAGCGTTTTCTCGCCGAATCGGCGTCCCTCTCGGATTCGATGGGCCAAGGCTATTATCCTCGTTCCCAAAACCCCCTGAGTCCAGAGATCTTCAAACCCGTTCCTTTGTGGTTCACCCTACCCTTGGCACGGGCCATTCTGAGCCTTGGGGGTTACGGGCTGTGGTTCGCGGCCGCTCTCTTCTGGAACGGAGTCGGCTTTTGAGGGGAAGGGGCGCCGAGAGTCTTCATGCCTTCGAGGCGGGCCTGAACGATGGGCATGGCCGTTCTAACGAGGATTCCCGTTTCGAGTCCTGGCTTCAGGCGTGGTTCGAGGCAGAGCCTGCAGAGCCCGTTCTTTTCGATCCTTCGGATCAAACTCCCGAGATCGCGCCATACGGTGAGACGTTCGCCCTCTTCGTCGCCCGGTCCTGGATGCAGGGAGGCGCGTTGCTCCGTCGCTACCCCGCCGAAGCGATCGGACAAGCGGTCTATGGGCAACTCGCCTACCTCCATTGGAACCTTTCCTCCGAGCGTGGAGGACGGTTGGTCTGGGACGCGGCCCTCACCCTCTATACGGAGGTTTTCGAGCCCTGCGCCGACGACCGTCTCGCCCACCTCAGCGAGCCTGGAGGAGCCATGGCCAGCGCGCTCTTTATGTTCTGGGATCTCGCGCGGTGGCGAATCGACAGATCCGAAGACTTTCAGCGGCGGGCGTTCTTGGGGATCCTCGAACGAGCGCTCGCTTCTCCGAAAGCCGCCGTTCAGGAGTCGGCCCTTCATGGGATCGGCGAGTACACGCCTTGGGACGGTGAAGGAGAAGGCGCCCTCCCGGAGGCGTCGGCCCTCGCGAGAACGTTCATTCGCCACGGAACCACGACGCGCCCTGAGCTCTTCGCCTACGCTGGACGGGCCGCGACTGGAAAAGTGCCCTGAGTCGTCTATCCCGACGTTCGTTCGCTACTCTCGGGAGCATGGTGCAGCGCGCTCGATACCCTCGTGGACAGATCTAGTTCGTCTGCCGATCGTGCGGCCTTCGCCGCAAAAAGGGATCTCCGCCGAACTCATACGTGTGAGTCGAGTCAACTATCAGCATGGAGAGGCTGCAGGCCGTTCGTGCGACCGTCGATGCTCGGGATCAGGCGGAGATCCTGGCGAACGCGTTGCGTCAGAATGAGCCCGACGTCGAGTTCCTGATCGCCCACGCCCGGCAGCTTTTGGCTTATTGCTGCGAGATCGCCGAAGCCCGGCTAAACTAAACCGGCGGTCGGAAACGTCCGTACAGGCAATAGGCATGAGCGACGCGAACCGGACCCAAGTCCTCTCCACCGACCCCAACCGCACCCAGATGGGCGCGCCGCCCCGTCTCGATCCCAACAAGACGGTGATGGGAGCCGCTCCGACCAAGTTCGAGGCGACGGTCACGATCAAGCCCGTCCAATGCTCTGTATGCAAGACGTTCAATCCAGCGGGGGTGATGTTCTGCGTCGACTGCGGGCTGATCTTCGACCGCGCTCTGCCCGACGACGCGTTCGGCGCCCCGGTGATCAAGCTTCCCATGATCGTGGACGCGAGCGGCAAGGAGCAGCCGGTGCGTCCCGGCGAGAACGTCGTAGGCCGCGAGGCCGACGTCTCGATCGTCGATGGCCGCGTCTCACGCCGTCACGCGATGCTCACGAGCCAGCACGGCCAGATCACACTGGAGGATCTCGGCTCGACGAACGGCACGAAGATCGACGGCCAAGCTCTCACGGCGGGCGAAAAGCGCGTCCTCAAGGGCGGTGAGACGATCTCCTTAGGCGGAGCCGAAGTACGCCTCGCGCTTCCGGGAGCGGCAGGCGGCAACGTTACCCAGGTCTTTTCCAGCAACAAGACGGCTGCCATCGCCGCTCCGCCTCGCAAGGAGGCCGCCCCCGCGATCCTCTCCGGTCCCGACGGCGAGCAGTCTCTGCGCGCGGGCGTCTCGACCTTCGGGCGCCGGGACGAGAACGATATCCCGATCAAGGATTCGTACGTCTCCGGCAAGCACGGTCAGATCGAGGTCACCGAACACGGCATCTTCCTCACCGATCTGGGCTCCTCGAACGGCACGTTCCTTAACGGCGCGAAGCTCGCGCCGAACATGCGAACCGAGCTCTCGCCCGAGGACACGATCCGCCTCGGCTCGCTGGAGTATCGGGTTAGGATGGCCTGACATAATCCTGTTCTGTCGATGGCCTGCGGCTAGGTCGCCGACCGTTTGGGCGAAAGGGTCCGAGTTTCTTCCGCCCCGCTCAACCCCTCATCGCCTCGTTCCGTCGCCTGGATGATGCTCGAACTGCTCGGCGATCTCCTCGGCTTTTTCTTCGACGCCTGCTTCTGCGGCCTCTGGGACTCCTCGTCGGACGACGACGGCGACTGGAAGCCGCAGGTCTGATCGCGCATACTCCTTCCGATGCGGGAGAAGGCGTGCGACGTGCTGATCGTCGGCGGGGGAACGGGCGGTGTGGCCGCCGCGCTGGCCGCCGGCTCGATGGGATTGCGGGTAATCCTTACCGAAGAGACCGACTGGGTGGGTGGACAGCTCACGGCGCAGGCGGTGCCCCCCGACGATCATCCTTGGATCGAGATGTTCGGATGCACCGCACGCTACCGGATCTTCCGGAGCCGGGTAAGGCGGGCGATGGACGGCCCGCGTCCCCCGGAGATGCGACGTTTCAATCCCGGCGGCGGCTGGGTGAGCAACCTCTGCCATCCGCCCGCCGTGGGCGAAAGGGTCTTGCGCGGAATGCTGGCCGAGGCGGGCGACATCGAGCTTCGCCTGCGTACCGTCGCTCAGGGCGCCAACCTTCTGGCGAGCACGGTTTCCGTGGACACGGGGTCGCAGCGACCAACGGTCGAAGACGACCGAGTCGTCGCCATCCCGCTGCTCGACCTGGAGACGGGTGGGGAGACCCTCGTGCGGGCCGCCTACGTGCTCGATGCGACCGAGCTGGGCGACCTGCTGCCGCTTACGGGCACGGAGTTCGTGCAGGGAGCGGAGAGTCGCGACCAGACCGGCGAGCCGCACGCCCCAAGCGGTCCCGCGCAGCCGGACAACCAGCAGGGCTTTACGTGGTGCATGGCGATCGCCCACGATCCCGGCTCGAACCGGACCATCGACCGTCCGGCGCAGTACGAGCGGTGGGCGACGTACGCCCCCAAAGGATGGCGGGGAAGGCTGTTCCAGTACGGGGATCTCGCGCCCGCGACGAACGAACCTCGTGAGATCCCTCTCTTCAGCGATGAGTGGCGATGCTGGTTCAAGTACCGCCAGATCGTCGACGGCTTCCGCTACGATCCGCCCCGCCACGACGCGACGATCGTCAACTGGCCCCAGAACGACTACTTCGTGCGCCCGCTGACCGCCTCCGAACCGTGGACGGCCCTGGAGGACGCGCGGCAGATGAGCCTGAGCTGGCTCTACTGGATGCAGACGGAGGGCGGCGCGCCGGGCCTCTATCTCCGACCCGACCTAACGGGAACCGCCGACGGTCTCGCGAAAGCCCCCTACGTGCGCGAGAGCCGCCGTATCCGTGCCCTGCGGACGATCGTGGAGGGGGACGTGATCCCGCAAACGAATGTGGATCGGGCGGGGCTTGACCGGGCGCCGGCGATGCGGGATTCGGTGGGCGTCGGCGCGTACCGGATCGACCTGCACTTCTCGACCGGTGGCGATCCTTACATCGACATCCCCTCCCTGCCGTTCCAGATCCCTCTGGGCGCGCTCGTGCCCCAGCGCACGCGCAACCTCCTCCCGGCGGCGAAGAACCTCGGCACGACCCACGTTACCAACGGCTGCTACCGCCTCCATCCGGTCGAGTGGAACATCGGCGAGGCGGCGGGGCTGCTGGCGGCGTTCTGCCTTCGGAACGGCACAGAGCCCCAATCCGTCGCCGCCTCGGCCACGCTGACCGAGGCGTTCCAGAGACTCGCGCGGGAACAGGGGATCGAGACCGAGTGGCCCACGCTCCGCGCGCTCTGATGCGGGCGCGGACTACGGCGCGGCGGGCTTCTGGATCGCGAAGTAGTATTGGTCGCGATCCGTTAGATCGAACGCGTTTGGATGCTCTTTGGGGAATTTGAAGGGATAACCGATCTTTGCGGCTTTCATGCCGTCGGTCAGAGACATCGACGGACCAAGGTAGCTCGGCTTTAGCGACTTCGCGTGGCCATCCATCCAGTTCACGTTCGCCGACTCGCCGCCATGACGTGCGTGCAGGTAGTCGAAAGGACCGATCATCGGCGAAAGGAATTCGCATCGGATCGGCGCAGCTCCCGGTCCAAGATACTGAGCCGCATCGCCGACGAAGATCGTCTCGACCGGATTCTCTACCTGCGTGAAGCTGACGACAATGCTGGGGTTTTGCCCTGCGGGAGCCTTTACGTTGAGGAAGAGATACCAGTTCGCGCCATAGGCGACCGGCTTCGTATCGGTCGTCGTGAGAGCGGACGCGCTCGGGCAGTCGACGAGGGGTCCCGTTTTCATGTATGGGCCGAGGTACCCCTCCGAGAACTTGGGTTTCTTACCATTCGCGGTATCAGCAAACCAATAGCGAGTCCAGTAAGCGCCGTCAGCGTCGCTGTAGCCATAGCTCCAAGGGAAAAGCGTGTCGTCGTTATCTCCGCCATACATCACGGCTCCGAGTCCGACCTGCTTGAGATTACTGAGGCACGCGGTCTTCTTCGCGGCCTCCTTGGCCTGGGCGAAGACGGGGAACAGGATGGCGGCGAGGATCGCGATGATCGCGATGACGACGAGGAGCTCGATCAGGGTGAAGGCGCGACGGTTCATAAGAATTCCAGAACGTCGCAGGCCGTTCGGCGACGGGATAGGATTAGGATAAGGTCGGTTCGGCGATCCTGAATTTTCGTGGACTCAATTCGATCAGGAATACTATTCTGGCCTGAGCGAATTGTTCGGTATCTTAGAGGGATGTCGCGCCGGAGCCTGAAGGAGATCGCGCAGGGCCGAGATCCCGCGCTTCTTGGAGAGAACGTTCGGCGTCGCCGGGAGGAGCAGGGCTGGTCGATGAGCCGCCTCCACCGTGAGACGGGCGTCGCCCTTTCCACTCTGCGCCGCGTCGAGCGCGGACTAGGCTGCACGCATCTCGTCGAGCGTAAGCTCGCCAAGGCGCTGCGCACCGCCGAGGGGCGGCTGTGGCAGCGATACGAGTGGACGAAGCTTTTCGCGCGGCCCCTCGCCGAGGCGCGCTGGCACTTCATGGTCTGGGAGGAGTGCCGTCGCTACCTGCTTCGACAGGGACTCGATGAGGCGCACGACCCGTTTCCCTACGATCCGGAAGCGATCCAGGATGAGGGGGAGCGGCTTCGTCTGGGCCGGAACGGCCTCGCCTCGGCTTTCTTCCGTCTCACCAGTGCGGTGTTCCGCACGGGCAGCACCGTTTCGTCCGTGATCGAGTTGTACGGCGCGCTGCCCGGTTCGCTCGAGGAGGGTACCTACGCCCACTTTTACGCCTTGCGGGGCGACGTTCGCGTCCACAACGCGGGGGAGACGGCCGAGTTGACGGAAGGCGACGCGCTCACCATCGAGTACGAAAGCTCCTCGTCTTTGGAAGCCGCGCGCCCGGTCGGCCTCGGCGAACTCCCGCCGCTCGTTCTCTTCGTGGACTGCGATTCCTACCGCCGGGTGCCGCACCCGGCGCGAGGCCCGGCGCCGAAGCGGTAGCTCAGGAAAGCCCCTAAACCTGCGGCTCCTAGCCTTCCTCAACCCCTTAGGGCTTGTTCGAAGTCCTCAAGCAGGTCGGCTTCGTCTTCGATACCCACGCTAAGCCGGAGCATCGTCGGCGGGATGCCGCGTTCGAGGCGCTGGGCTTCGCTCATAACCGCGTGGGACATGAGCGGCGGGTAGGCGACGAGGCTCTCGACGCCGCCGAGCGATTCGGCCAGAAGGAACACCTTCGTCGATTCCGCGACGCAGCGCGCGATCTCAACCGTCGGAAGTTCGATGGCGAGCATGCCGCCAAAGCCGCGCATCTGCCGCTTAGCCGTCTCATGGTCGGGATGGTCGGGCAGGCCGGGGTAGTGGACCTTCGCGACGCGCGGGTGATTCGCGAGAAACTCGGCGAGAACCTGGGCGTTGTGGCAGTGCTGCTTCATACGCAGGGCCATCGTCTTCACGCCCCGGAGGGAGAGCCAGGTGTCGAAAGGCGAGGGGACGGCACCCCAAGCCTTGTTCCACTCGAACAGGTGGTGGGCGATGGCGTCGTCGTTCGTGACCGCCGCGCCACCGATCACGTCGGAGTGGCCCGAGATGTACTTCGTGGTGGAGTGGACGACGACGTCCGCGCCGAGTTCAAGAGGGTTCTGGAGGGCAGGGGAGGCGAAGGTGTTGTCGAACACCACGGTCAGACCGTGCCGGTGCGCCGACTCGCAGACCGCGCGAATGTCGGATACGCGCACGTTCGGGTTTGTCGGCGTTTCGAAGATCAGGAGCTTCGAGTTGGGGCGTAACGCATCCGCGATCGTCTCCGGGTTGTGGGCGTCGAAGAACGTGGTCTCGATGCCTTGACGCACGAGGTGCTGTTCCGCCATCCGGAACGTCCCGCCATAGATGTCGTTCGCCATGACGAGGCCGTCGCCTTGCTTCATCAGCGCGAAGACGGCGCCGATGGCGGCCATGCCGCTGGAGAAGATGCAGCAGTGCTGGCCACCCTCCAGGCTCGCGATCACCGCCTCGAGCATTTTGCGGTTCGGGTTCTGGCACCGCGTGTAGTCGATGGACGGGATCGTGTCCAGGTCCTGCCAGGCGAAGGTGGTCGACTGGTAGAGCGGCGGAATCACCGACCCGAAACACGACTCGGGATCTTGGGCGACGCGGATGGCGCGCGTAGCGAAGCGCATGGTTCGTCATTATCCATGGTTCGCAGGCCGAGGGTGGGAATACGGAACGTCCGAAGGCGAAAGCGACGGCTTTCCGAAGGGGGTTCGGGATAGGGTAGGCGGCCTTTAAGCGCTTGGGCCGCCGACCGAAAGGTCTTAATCCTCTTCCGAGGTGAAGTACTTGTAGGCTCCCAAGGTGGGTTGGCTTTCGTCGGTGACCTTCGTCATCGCGGCTCCAGGCTTGAGCGACTTCGCGTGGCCATCGGCCCAGATCACGTTGGTCGAGTCCGTGTAACGGAACACCACGCCGCCGTCCAGGATGTTCGTGCCGCCGTCGATCCCAAGGACGTTGGCTCCGTTCACGTTCGTGACGCCGGGCTGGCGAGCGATGTCCTCCCAGGCGACCTGAAAGCTGCCGTTACCGTCGGCCGCAAGGATCGTGCCGGAGACGTCGCCGATACCGGACTCGGTCTTCAGGCCGCTGTTTCCGTCGGAGAAGGGCGGGGTGCCCGCGCCGCCCGCGCCCCAATAGGCGAGGTTCGCGGCCCAGCCCCCGAAGCGACGGGAGGTGGCATCGGTGTTCGTCAGGGGCGAAGGCTGGACCAGTCGGTCGCGGTTGACGTACTTGCCGGCTTCACCGAGGTTGCCCTCGTTCGTACTGAAGATCGCCTCGCTCTTCGCGTAGGGATAGACCGCGTCCATCCACTTGTACGACTCGCCCTGGCTTGCCGGAAGGGTCTGCCACCAGGTGGTTCCGTACCAACCGTACGGATAGACTCCGTCGCTATCGGTGTTGTACTGCATGACGGCGAGCCCGATCTGCTTCGCGTTGCTCAGGTCGGCCGTCTTCTTCGCGGCGTTCTTCGCCTGGGCGAAGACGGGGAACAGGATCGCCGCAAGGATCGCGATGATCGCGATCACGACGAGCAGCTCGATGAGGGTGAAGGCTTTCCGGAGGGACGTCATTGGCTTAGACGTTTCTACGTCTTTCTAGTGTTTTTAAATCCATTACCTAAGTACTTTATAACTCGCGTTGCGTCTCGCTTGGCGAACGACGTCGGAGACGACCCTGATTTTGGGGGACGTTGTCGCCAGAAAGGCGAGGCATTCGCGCCGCTTCTTCGCATGCGTCGTGAGCGACCACAAGATCACCGAGTTCCGCGTCAGAAACGAGGTACGGAACGATTCCCGGTTGCCGTTGAAGCAGAAGCCGCCCTTCAGGCATCGGAGAAGGGTGCGACGAAGAATGTGTCCCAAAACGAGCGGCTGGGCGTAGTCGAGCCACACGACGGTGTCGGCGAGAGGCAAGACAAGATCGTTGATCTTCGAAATAATTCCCGGAGACGACCCACTGGGGCCGATCATGGTCTCTCGGACGAGATCGCGAAACTCCTCGACGGAACGCGTCTACCATCCGGGCAGCCACCAGAGATCGTCCAGGTCGATCGCCGGTATGCCGGGCGATCTCAAGGCCGAGAGTCGTCTTTCCTGATCCGCTGGTACCCCGGATCCAGACGCGATCCACGTCAGCGCCGCGCGGCGACGCAGATGCGGCGCCAGCGCTCGCTCAGATAATCCCGCGCGATGCCGTGGTGGCCGGAACTGGAGTGGGTGAAGTAGCCGCCACCCACGTAGATGCCGGTGTGGCCGATCTTGTTGCGCTTGGTCTCCCAGAAGTAGAGTCGGTCGCCGGGCCGAAGGTCTTCGTAGCGGGTGATGGGCATGCCCACGTTCGCCTGTTCGGCGGCCGTTCGTGGAAGGCTCATGCCGATCTGGCCCGCCATCTTCTGGACGAAGCCGGAGCAATCGATACCGGAGACCAGTTGCGTCCCTCCCCACTTGTAAGGCGTGGTTCCTTCCTGGCTCATCGCGATCTCGGCCATGCTCTCGCGAGCGTCCAACCTCATTCGGGGAAGCGAAGAGCCGCGCGAGGCGACGTAGCGGGTCCGCGAACGGGCGCTTACCGGCTTCGTGCCGTCTTGGGTGACCTCGTAGGCCAGGGTCGTGATCGACTGGGAAGGAACGTAGGCGAGGCGACCCGTGTCCAACACGATCGCGGTCCACTTCTTTCCGGCGGGGCGCACGACGAGGTAGCGTCCGGCGGCGACCCGACCCATCGCCTTCGCCTTGGGCGAAGGCGCGGAGTAAAGCTGGGCGGCAGCCTTCGTCTGTCCAAGTCGGCCGAGCACGACCTTATCGGCGTGCGCGAGGGCGGCTAAGGAGCCGAGGGTCACGAGAATGACGGTTCGCATGGGCGGTGTATAGGAAGGATCGGCAGGAAACGATACGGCTTTAGACCGTCGCGGCGACGCGACTAAAACCTTCGAGAACCAGCCGTCCATCTTCGCTCCCCAAGATCGCGTCGCAGGCGCGCTCGGGGTGCGGCATCATTCCTAGTACGTTACCCGCTCCGTTAAGGATTCCCGCGATATCGTTCAAAGATCCGTTCGGGCTGCCGTCGACGTAGCGGAAAGCGATCCGTCCATCGCCTTCAAGGCGGGCGAGGGTTTCCGAATCGGCGACGTAGCGCCCTTCGCCGTGGGCGATCGGGACCCGGATTTCCCGGTCGACGCCACGCGTCCACATCGAGTCGCGATTCTCCGCCCGCAGGCGTACGTTATGGCAAAGGAACTTCTCGCCCGCGTTGAGGAGAAGCGCGCCGGGAAGGAGCCTCGCCTCGCAGAGCACCTGAAAGCCGTTGCAGGCGCCGATCACGGGGCGTCCCTCTTCCGCGAAGCGGCGCACTTCCGCCATGATCGGGGCGCGCGAGGCCATCGCGCCGCAGCGCAGGTAGTCGCCGTAGGAGAACCCGCCGGGCAGGAACACGCCGTCGAACCCGTCAAGGTTGGTCTCCTCGTGCCAGACGTACGCGCCATCGAACCCCATCGACCGGACCGCGAAGAGCGCGTCCTGGTCGCAGTTGCTCCCGGGAAACCGTAGGACGGCGACCCTCACGCCACGATCTCCTCGATGCGGTAGTCCTCGATCACCGGGTTTGCGAGCAACCGGTCGCACATCTCTTTCACGCGCGCCTCGTCGTAGGTCTCCAGCCGAAGCTCGATAAGCTTGCCGATCCGTACGGACTCCAACTCGGCGTAGCCCATCTTCTCTAGCGCGCCCGCGACGGTCCTTCCCTGGGAGTCGAGAAGCGAGGGCTTGAGGGTGACGGCGACGCGAACGAGGGCCATGCGCTCAAGTTTGGCACGTTCGGCTTCCGTCGTCGTTTATGAGCCGAAAATGAATTCTCTTTCGTAAACTTTAATGCCTCGTTAAAATAGGGGTTTGAGCCGTCTAAAATGCCTCGGCTACTAGATTGGCCTGTGAAATGCAGTGAACGTACGCACGATGTCGGTAGAAAGCGACTTCATCAGGGGAAACACCCCCGCCATGGTCCTCGCGGTACTCCGTGACGGCCCCTCATACGGCTACGCGATCGCCAAGGAGATCAACAAGCGCAGCAGCGACCAACTTCGCCTTCGTCAAGGCACCCTCTACCCCGCCCTTCGGAATCTTGAGACCAAAGGATGGATCGTGGGGGAATGGATCGTTAGCGAGGGCGCCCGTCCGCGCCGCGTCTACACGATCAGCGACGAAGGGCGTGCCGTCCTCAACGAGATGGTCAACGCCTGGCGCGGCTTGGCGAAGGCCCTCGACGGAGTTTTCGTCGGGGCGTGAGCGCGGTTGGCTCTTCGCGGGGCGGCAGATTCCCGCGAAGAGACGGATAAGGCGGGCTCCTCCGAAGGTCCGCCTCCATCCTCACCGGTCCCTATCCGAAGAAGCCCTCTTCTTCCATCGTCCGTCGCAGGCGCTCTAAACAGCGCGCGCGCGTCGGGCCGATCGTGCCGACGGGAACGCCCAGCCGTGCCGCGATCTCTGCGTAAGACGCTTCCTCTTCTCCGTAGAGCGCGCCAAGCAACTGACGACAGCGCGGCGCCATCCGCGCCATCGCGCTCCGGACCCGGTAGCCGTCGTCGGCGAGAACCGCCTCCTGTTCTGCGCTCGCCTCCTCCTCAGCGACGATCTCGTCCAGAGGGACGTCGGTGACCGTGCGGTCTTTGAGCCTTCTTAGTCGCTGGCTTTCACGAGCGGCTACGACGGCGAGCCAGCGCGGCAGAGCTCGGCTGCTTTCGATACGGTCGAGATTGCGCAGCAGCGACTCGAAAGTCGCCATAAACACGTCGGCAGCGTCGTCTTCGCCCAGGCGATAACGGCGCGGTACGGAGTAGACGACGTCTTGGAGTCGGCTGACGAGCGCCGTCCAGGCGTCGGCATCCCCCTTCTGGGCGCGCTCCAGGAGCCGGTCGAGTTCGGGATCGGTCGCGGCCATCGTGCGCCAGGCGTTCTGAGTCTACACGACGAGAATTCACCCTTGGGGACTGCTACAAAGGCCGTAGCGGTCTGCCGTCATGGCAAAACCGCACGTCGAAGCTCGTTCACGAAGAGATGGGCCCGTCTCGTCGGCGCGGGGATGCGTGTCCCGTCGCCGCAGGCGAGCGCGAGATCGACCGCGTGCGGAAGATCCATTCGGTGTCCGGGAGAGATGAAGACCGGCCCGACCCCGTCGCGCGTCCGCAGAGCCGCCCCGACGGTCTCTTCCCCGTGGACGAGGGGTTCGCAAGCGCCACGCTCCGGCGCAGGCTCGTCGTAGCGACCGACGAAGAGAGTTTTCGCGCACCCGATCGTCGGACGGTCGATGAGCAGACCGAAATGGCAGGCGAGTCCCATGCGTCTGGGGTGGGCGAAGCCCTGACCGTCAAGCATCGCTGCGTCCGGCTCGTTCTCCAGAAGGGACCAAGCCTGGAGAAGGGGAGGAATCTCGCGAAAGCTTAAGAGTCCCGGCACGTAGGGAAACTCCGCGGTCGTCCGGACTGCCTTTCGCTCGACCGTCTCAAGATCCGGCAGACGAAGGACCACAAAACCGGCATAGACCACGTCGGAGCCCCGATCGAACGAGATGTCGCCTCCTGCGATCAGTCTGATATCACGTCCTGGCGGCTCGATTTTAATCCGGGTCGCGAGCTCTTTTTGAATCGCTACCGCCCGCTCGGGATCAAGGGTCCAGGGTTCGAGAGGAAGGTGGGCGGCCACGAGGTCTCTGACTCCCAACGCAGGGCGAAGGGTTCTGACCCTACAATAGTCGATGCTCCCGCTTCCGACGTCCGAAGAATTGGAGGCCTCCCTCTGGCGCGACCTGCTCGACCGGTGGTTTCCAGCTTGCATCGATCCCACGGGAGGCTATCGCCAGAATTTCGACGCGGATTTCCGACCGACGGGCGACCGCTCAAAGGGCGTCGTCTTCCAGTCGCGTATGGTGTGGGTCTGCGCGGCCGTCGCGTCGATCCGTCCGGAGTTCGCGAGCTACGCCCGCCACGGTGTGGAGTTCCTTCGGGACCATCTCGACGCCGGGCTCGCTTGGTCGGTGGCGGAAGACGGCAAGAGGGTCGAGGAACGCCACGCCTACGGCCTTGCGTTCGCGATCTACGGCTTGGCCGCCACGGCGCGCCATCTAGGAGACGAAGAGGCGCTGGCGATGGCCCAGCGACTCTACCGCTATCTCAATGCGAGCCACGCGGATGCTGAGTCGGGGGGCTGGATCGAGACGTCAGGCCCCGACGGCATGCCGCGCCTCGCAGGAGAGGGAAGGGACGTTATCGGAACCTCCTATGGCCAGCTCTCCCAGAACACCCACCTTCACCTCTTAGAGGCGATGGCCGAGTTGCACCGGGTCTGGCCCGATCCGCAGGTCGCAAGCGATCTGCGGACGTTGATCCAGATCTTGGCCTCCGATTTGAAAGGCGAGTCGGGCCACCTCTGCCTCTTCGTCGATCGCACCTGGCATCCGACGTCGCCCGACGTTTCGTACGGGCACGATATCGAGGCGGCCCATCTTCTGATCGATGCCGCCCGACAGTATGGGACGATTCCGACCGACCCGGGGGACGACGACGCACCGGACGCCGACCGGGCCATTCGTGCCTTGGGCCAGAGCGCACTCACCGAGGGCTGGGACGCCGAGGCGGGCGGCCTGTTCTACGGAGGCGGCACGAGCGGTCCGACCGATCGCGCGAAGAACTGGTGGGCGCAGGCGGAGGCTCTGCTTGGGTTCGCCGCCCTGTGGCGGTACACCGGGGAGAGCCGCTACGCCGACGCTCTGGCTCAGCAATGGGCGTTCATCCGCGACCATCAGATCGATCGCGTGCGAGGCGGCTGGTTCGAAGAGACCGGTCGATTCCAGATGCCGAAGGGGCACGCTTGGAAAGCCGCGTACCACGACGGGCGGTCGCTTCTGTTCACCGCGCGGCTACTGCGGGAGGGTCCAGCTTTCGATGAGCCGTCCGAAAAGATCAGACCGTTTCCATCGGACGGCCCCATTCGAGGGTGAGAAAGGAAAACAGAATCCCGTCGATCGGATTCCGCTCGATCACCAAAACGGCAGCCATCTTGTCGGGTTCGTAGGCGTAAAGGCCGTCGATCACGTCGAGGGCGTCGGCCAACGGGAGCCCTAGTTCCGCCAGAAAACCGGGCTTGACCGACTCCATATCGGTGAGAGCGATCTGATATCGCCCGTCGCTCGCCATCCGTACCGTCGCCAGTCCTCGCATCCGCCCCATCCGGTCAAGATGCCGCCGGACGTCTTCGGCGACGGTGCCGGCAAACTCCAGATGGTGCGGATACGCGGCGAGTCGGGTAGAAACCATGACAAGATCATTCTACGGCGCTTTGAGACAAGCGTCTACTGTTTTCCGAGGTTGCCGCGAAAATCACGCTATCGCCGCGCTAGGCGTTGATGACCGACCGACTGGTGGCGCGTTTGACCTTCGACCTGCTGAGCGTCCTCGTCTCCCCCATGCTTTCTGGTTGTATCGGAGGCAGGAGCTGGGGCATCGACGATGGAGTCGGCAACCGAAACTCGGCTGGAACCGGTTCGGAAGAGTCCACTGAAGCACGAAAACGTGCGGGAAAACGTAAAGAGACGAAGGCTCTTCCTTTCCGAACGGCCAAAATAGAGGTTCGGCATGAACGCGACCGCCCCCACGAACGAAATTCAGAGCGAAGCCGCGCGGCGGCGGACGTTCGCGATCATCTCGCACCCCGACGCGGGAAAGACGACGCTCACCGAGAAGCTCCTGCTCTACGGTGGCGCGATCCAGCTCGCGGGCTCCGTACACGCGCGGAAGAGCCAGCGCAAATCGACCTCTGACTGGATGGAGTTGGAGAAACAGCGCGGCATCTCGGTCACCTCCACCGTGCTCCAATTCGAGTACCTAGGACAAGTTCTGAACCTACTCGACACGCCAGGTCACAACGACTTCAGCGCGGACACCTACCGCACCCTCACCGCCGCCGACAGCGCGGTGATGCTGATCGACAACGCGAAGGGCGTCGAGGCCCAGACGAAGAAGCTTTTCGCGGTCTGCCGTCAGCGTGGCATTCCGATCTTCACCTTCGTCAACAAGATGGACCACCCGGGTCGTGGTCCTCTGACCCTCCTGACCGAGGTCGAGAACGTTCTGGGTATTCGGAGCGTGCCCGTTAACTGGCCTATCGGGCAGGGTGACGAGTTCCGGGGCATCTACGACCGCGAATCGAAGCACGTCCACCTCTACGAGCGTACGGCGCACGGCGCGACCAAAGCGGAGCTTCGGGTGCTCGACGTCGACGACCCTGCCCTTGAGTCGGTGATCGGCACGGACCTCTACGCGCAACTGCTCGAAGACATCGAACTGATCGAGATCGCGGGCGAGGAGCTGGACTTGGAGCGGGTCGGCAAGGGAGAGCTCACGCCGGTTTTCTTCGGCTCGGCGATCACCAACTTCGGCGTCGAGCCGTTTCTCCAGCGCTTCCTCAGCATGGCTCCGCCGCCTGCCGCGCGCTGCTCGGACGGCGAGTGGGTCGCGCCGGAGGCGCCCTTCAGCGGCTTCGTGTTCAAGATCCAGGCGAACATGGACCCCGCCCACCGCGACCGTATCGCCTTTATGCGCGTGGTCAGCGGCCGCTTCGAGAAGGACATGGAGGTCGTCCATGGGAGAACGGGCAAGAAGCTCCGGCTGACCCGGCCCCAGCGTCTCTTCGCCCAAGAGCGCGAGACGGTCGAGGAGGCGTACGCGGGCGACGTGGTCGGTCTGACCAATCCAGGCGCGTTCAAGCTGGGCGACACTCTGAGCGTAGACAGGGGGGTTGAGTTCGAGGAGGTTCCCGCCTTCACCCCGGAGACCTTCGCCACACTCGTGAACCGAGACGTGACGCGATTCAAGCATTTCGACAAGGGTGTGGAGCAGCTCACGGAAGAGGGCTTGGTGGATCTGTTCTGGGATCGCCGTTCGGGACGTCGAGAGCCGATCCTCGGTGCGGTGGGACGCCTTCAGTTCGAGGTCGTGCAGTTCCGCCTCGCGACGGAGTACGGCGTGAAAGCCGACATCGAGCCGCTCGCGTTCGAGAAGATCCTGTGGCTCAAGGGCGACGAGACCGATATCGCGGAGGCGTACTTCGGAACCGGTAACCGCCTGGTGGAAGACGCGGTCGGCAATCCGGCCCTTCTCACCATGGACGAGCGTTCCGGGGACTACCTGGCGCGGCGCCATCCGAAGATCGAATTCTTGGATCAGCGTCCGATTTAGGCGAAGTCGTCGGCCTTCCCAATTCCCGGCTTCGATCGAGCTTGGTTCGCTTTAAGGAAGAGACGAGGTCCTCCCCGGTAACCTAGAGAGGATGCACCGCCTCGAACTCCTGCTTGGACTGCTCGCGGCGGTGGCCTTCTTCGCCGCCCTCGGGCGGCGGCTCCGGATCGCGGATCCGATCGTTTTCGCGATCGGAGGCCTGATCCTGGCCGTCATCCCTCAAGTGCCCGACGTCCGGCTCCCGCCCGACTTGGTGCTGCTTCTGTTCCTGCCGCCGCTGATCTTCGCGGCTTCGCGCCACACGTCGTGGACGGAAGTGCGGCACAACGCGCTGCCGATCCTGTTCCTAGCGGTCGGCCTGGTTCTCGCCACGATGACGGCGGTCGCGCTCACCGTCCATCTGGTGATCCCCGAGATCCCGTGGGCCGTCGCCTTCGCCCTCGGCGCGATTCTCGGACCGCCGGATGCGGTGGCCGCTACGAGCATCGCGGGCGCGCTACGCCTTCCGCGTCCCGTGGTGGAGATCTTGGAAGGGGAAGGGCTTTTCAACGATGTGAGCGCGCTTGTGGCGTTCCAGATCGCGGTGGGCGTGATGGTGGAGGGCAAACGGTTCCACCTCCTTCCGGCTACGGGAACGTTCCTGATGTCAGGGGCGATCGCGGTGGTCGCCGGGCTCTTCGTGGGCTGGTTAGGTCATCGCGTCCTCTACCGGCTTCACAACGCCACCTCCGAGGTGACGCTAACCCTGCTAGAGCCCTTTGCCGCCTACCTGATCGCGGAACGCTTCCACGCGTCGGGCGTGATGGCGGTGCTCGCCCTCGCACTCTACCAGAGCAATCTCAAGACGCAGTCCATCTCGGCCACGGCCCGCCTTCTCAGTGGCGCCACCTGGGAGATCGGCGACTTTCTTCTGACCGGCTTCGCCTTCATCCTCATGGGGATGCAGCTCCCACGAGCGGTAGAGGGTCTCGCGGGTGAGACCGTCCCGCACGTCGCGCTTCTTTGCACCCTGATTTCGATCGTCGTGGTGGCGGTACGCCCGATCTGGATATTCGGCGTGGGATACATCACACGCTCCCTTCGTCCGAGGAACCCGGATGGCTCTTGGAAGGACGGCCTGAAGCGACCCGGATTGATCGTCGTCAGTTGGGCCGGGATGCGCGGTGTGATCTCGCTCGCCCTCGCGCTTTCTCTACCCATGCAGCTCGCAGACGGCTCCCCCTTTCCTGGGCGAGGCATGGTCATCGTGGTCACCTTCGCGACGATTCTGGTGACGTTGATCGGTCAAGGTCTGACCCTACCATTGGTGATCCGGCGGTTGGGCGTACAATCTTCGGGCCGGACGGCGGCGAAGGCCGAACTCCGAGCCCAGCGACGCCTCGCCGAGGTCGCTTTACGGCGTTTGGACGACGAGGAGGACGGCGAGGTAGCACGGCGGATCCGAAACTACTACCAGGAACGCCTGGAAGCTACGGAGCGTCGTGTTCGCGCGGGCGAACCGGAGAACGAGTCCGACGCCGACGCGGAAGCCGCCCGTCTGGTGCGAGAGGTCGTCGCCCTGCAGCACGAAGAGCTTCAAGAGATGCGCCGCGCCGGTGAGATCGACACCCCAACCGCTTTGAGGCTTCAGCGGCGGCTCGACGCGCAGGAACGGCTCAGGGGGTAGTCTAGACCGCGATGAACGAAGGCTTGAGCGGTTGGTACGGACTCTTGATGATCCTGGCGATCGTCGGCCTCTTGGTCACCGTCCTTGGCGTCCTTGGTGCGGCGGCAATGCGGCTGATGCTGAAAGACGAGATCTATTTTCCTGAAGAGAAGTAGAACGTCTGATTAGAGCCGAGGCGCTTTAGGCGATCCTCGGCTTCGATGATCTACGCCACCGGTCGTAGACCGTGAGCGTCGAACGCGCCGTTCTGGCCCCGCTGGCGAAGTGCGTGGTCCGCAAGAACCAGGGCGACCATCGCCTCCACCATCGGGATCGCGCGGGGCAGGACGCAGGGGTCGTGACGACCCCGCCCTTGAAGGGTCGTCGCATCGTGTCCGACCGTTACCGTGTCCTGGTAGGACATGATCGTGGCGGTTGGCTTGAAGGCAGCCCGGAGAAGAATCGGCATCCCGTTCGAGATGCCGCCTTGAATACCCCCAGAGCGGTTCGTCGCGGTGGTCACCTGCCTGTCGCTGTTCGTCACGTAGGGGTCGTTATGCTCGCGCCCGGTCAGAAGAGTGCCGGCGAAGCCGCTGCCGACCTCGAAGCCCTTGCAGGCGGGCAGGCTCAGGACCGCCTTGCCGAGGTCGGCTTCCAGCTTGTCGAACACCGGCTCACCCCAGCCCGCCGGGACGCCGCGCGCCACGCAGGCGATCGTGCCGCCGATAGAGTTACCGTCCTTGCGAATCGCTTCGATTCGCTCTAGCATCCGTTCGGCGGCAGCAGCGTCGGGACAACGTACGATGTTAGTGTCCACGGCTTCCGTGGTAACGGTCGCGGTATCCACCTCGGAGCCGAGGTCGCCCACCGTCGAGGTCCAGGCGACGATCTCGACACCCAGGGTGGACAGGAAAGAACGGGCAAGAGCTCCTGCCGCCACGCGCCCGATGGTCTCTCGGGCCGAAGCGCGCCCGCCGCCCGTCGGAGCGCGCAGACCGTACTTCTGGTCGTAGCCGAAGTCGGCGTGGCTAGGCCGATACTTCTGGCGCATCTCATCGTAGTCCTTGGATCGATGGTCCTCGTTGCGAACGAACATAGCGATGGGCGTACCGAGGGTCAGGCCGTTCTGGACGCCGGAAAGGATCTCGACCTGGTCACCCTCCTTGCGCTGGGTGGTGATGCGGCTCTGGCCCGGTCGACGACGGTCGAGTTCCCGCTGGATCGTGGCTTCGTCAAGAGGAAGGCGTGCGGGGCAGCCGTCGACCACTACGCCGACGCCCACCCCGTGCGACTCGCCGAACGTCGAGACGCGATATAGGGTGCCGAACGTGGAGGACATAGAAAGAGGATACTCAGAGAGGGTCGTGAGTCCGGAGCGAGGAGGGGTGATCATCGACCGCCGAGAGGATTTAAGGCCCGGGGACTTCGTAGCGCTTGTCTCCCTGGGTAAAGCCGATCACCTGTCTCGACTCTTTAGCCCGGCCCATTTTTTTCGAAGCGGGGCGCACTGATGATCCCGTACAACAGGAGATAAAGCACCAGATTGATCGGATCCGACCTTCGTCGCACCCTATGGACCAGTCGATCGATCTCTTCTAATTCCACGTCACTGAGTCGCCTTGTGCCGGGAAGGCGGTCATCCTGAACCAGCGGGTGGGGAGGCCGATGGGGTAATGCCAACCTTCGATCGGCCACTCCTTTCCATGGTCTCAGCAACGGATCTATCCCGATCCTCTTCGTATGGCTCGTTCGACATCGGGTCCCTCAAAACGCTCCAGGCGCGCCCTCCCTTTTCAGGGGAGGGCGCGCCTGGAGCAGCGAGAGGCGAGACCTAGCCGTTAAGGGCTTCGGCGCCGCCGACGACCTCGAGGATCTCTTTCGTGATCGCGGCCTGCCGCTCTCGGTTGGCTTTGAGCGAGAGCTCGCCGATCATCTTGCCCGCATTGTCGGTGGCGGACGTCATGGATGTCATGCGGGCGCCGAACTCGGACGCCGTGCTCTCCAGCATCGCCTGCCACACCAGGGTGAGGAAGTAGCGGGGAAGGAGGGTGCCGAGAAGCTCCTCCGCCGACGGGTCGAACTCGAACTCGACGGGTGGGCCCTTCGCCTCGACGACCTTGGGGGCCTCGATCGGGAGGAGTTGGACGATCTGCGGAACCTGCCGGATCGCAGAGAAAAATTTCGCGTAGCAGACGTAGACCGCGTCGACCTCGCCGCTCTCGTACATCCGGCGGGCGATGTGGGCGACCTCGGTCGCGTCCTGAAGCCGCGCGCCGGCACTGGGAACGCTCATCGAGTGGACGACGTTGTAGCCGCGCTTGCCGAAGAACTGGGTGCCCTTCTTGCCGACGGTAACCATCGAGACGTCATGCGGCGACTCCTTGACGAAGTCGGACGCCTTGCGGATGAGCGACGTGTTGTACGCGCCTGCGAGGCCGCGTTCGCTCGTCAGCAGGATCAGGCCGACCTTGCGGACGGTGCGCTTGTCCATCAGAGGGTGCGACGGAAGTTCGCCCGCCGCGCTAAGGCTGCCCATCACCTCGCGGAGCTTGTCCGCATAGGGCCGGGCCTCCAGCACACGGTCGGTCGCCTTCTTGAGGCGCGCCGCCGCGACCAACTTCATCGCCTTGGTGATCTGCTGGATGTTCTTGGCGGCCTTGATGCGCCCACGGATCTGCTTGAGGGTTGCCATTGAAGGGGATCGTTTGGTGGTTGGGCGGTCGAGCCTCGTATCTTGATGACACGAGGCTCGAGCGCCCTCGGCTTTACTTCTTGAACGAGGCCGCGTATTCCTGCACGGCCTTCTTCAACGTCTCCTCGACGTCCTTGCCCATCTGCTTGCTCGTGCGGATCGACTCCGTCACGTCGGGGTACTTGCTGTGGACGAAGTCCAGAAGGCCCGCCGCGAACGGCTTGACCTGCTCGTTCGAAATCTCGTCCAGAACGCCGAGCGAGCCGGCGTAGATCTGCACGACCTGATCCTCGACCGCCATCGGCGTCGCGAGGTCCTGCTTGAGCAACTCGGTGAGACGCTGGCCGCGGATGAGCTGGAGCTGGGTGGCACGATCGAGGTCGGACGCGAACTGCGAGAACGCGGCGACGTCGCGGTACTGCGCCATCTCGAGCTTGAGCTTGCCCGCGACGCCCTTCATCGCCTTGATCTGGGCGTTGCCGCCGACGCGCGAGACCGAGATACCGACGTTGATCGCCGGGCGGACGCCCGCGAAGAACAGGTCCGGCTCTAGGTAGATCTGGCCGTCGGTGATCGAGATCACGTTCGTCGGGATGTACGCGGACACGTCGCCCGCCTGCGTCTCGATAACCGGGAGGGCCGTGAGCGAGCCGCCACCGTTGGCGTCGGAAAGCTTACAGGCCCGCTCCAGAAGGCGCGAGTGCAGATAGAAGACGTCACCAGGGTACGCCTCGCGGCCCGGCGGGCGGCGAAGGAGAAGCGAGAGAGCGCGGTAGGCCTGCGCGTGCTTGGAAAGGTCGTCGTAGACGACGAGGGCGTGGCGGCCGCTGTCGCGATAGAACTCACCGATGGCGGCTCCGGCGAACGGCGCGAGATACTGCATCGCGTTCGAGTCGGAGGCGGAGGCGACGACGATGGTCGTGTAGTCCAGAGCGCCGTTGGCTTCCAGCGTCGCAACGACCCGAGCCACGTTCGACATCTTCTGACCGATGGCGACGTAGATGCAGTAGACCGGCTCGACGCCCGTCTCGTGACTACGCTTCTGGTTCAGGATCGCGTCGATGCAGACGGCGGATTTACCCGTCTGGCGGTCGCCGATGACGAGTTCGCGCTGACCCTTGCCGATCGGGATCATCGCGTCGACGGCCTTGATGCCCGTCTGGAGAGGCTGGGTGACGGGCTGCCGATCGACGACGCCAGGGGCGAGCGACTCAATACGGCGGAAGCCGGCGGAGGCGATCGGCCCCTTACCGTCGACCGGCTGGCCGAGCGCGTTCACGACGCGACCAAGCAGGCCCTCACCCACGGGAATCTCGATGATGCGGCCGGTCTCGCGGACGCTGTCGCCTTCCTTGATGTCCTTCGCGTCGCCGATGAGAACGGAGCCGATGGTCTCCTCCTCAAGGTTGAGGGCGAGGCCCATGACGCCACCGGGGAACTCGAGGAGTTCGCCCATCTGGCAGTCGGGAAGTCCGTACACGCGGGCGATGCCGTCGCCTACCTGCAGCACGGTTCCAACGTGCTCGGTGTCGACGGTTCGCTCGAACCTTTCAAGTTCGGCGGTCAGGATGTCGGTGATCTCTTCGGGTCGGATGCTGGCCATTGAGGTCTGTCTCGGGGGATGTCTTACGCTTGCTTGAGGACGTCGTGGTGGAGCCGCTCGCGGAGGCGGTTCAGGTGGCCGCGCGCGGAGCCGTCGAGGACGAAGTTGCCGTAGCCGACGCGCACGCCGCCAAGGACGCGCGAGTCGACGGCGAATCTTGCTTCGACCGTCTTGCCGAGCCGCTTCTCCAAAGCGGCGACGATCCGGTCCTTCTGTTCGGGATCGAGGGTATACGCGGTGGTGACGGTAGCGAACTCGATGTCGGCGGCGGTACGGCGCAGGTTAGAGAACTCGTGGGCGACGCTCTCGAACTCGGCCTCGCGGCCCTTGTCGAGCATGACCCGCAAGACCTGCATGGTCAGGGCGGTCACCCGGTCGCCAAGGACGTTCTGGAGAACCTGCTTCTTCTCATCGGCGTTGTTGAACGGCGCGATAAGGAAGTGCCGGAATTTGGCGTCGTCCCGCACGAGGGTCGCGATGCCGGACATATCGTCCTCGACCGCCGCGACCATCTTATGGGCCTTGGCGGCGTTGAACAGCGCCTGGGCGTAGCGTCGTCCGATGCGGGCGTCCTGCACGTTAGCGGGCCACCTCGAGACCGTTTACGAACTCGTCGACGAGGCGGCGGTTGCGCTCGGTGTCCATGTTCTCGCCCACGATCTTCTCGGCGGCGACGAGGGACAGCTCGACGACCTGGTTGCGGAGGCCCGTAAGAACGCGCTCTCGCTCGCTGGCGATCTCGGCCTGCGCGCGTTCGATCATCGCGTCGGCTCGTCCGGCGGCCTCGTTCATAAGGGTCTGCCGAAGATTCTGCGCCTCCTTGATCTGAGCCTCGATGTGCTCGCGGGCGGACGCCTCGGCGGCGCTCAGACGCGTCTCGTAGTCGTTGCGCATCTTCGTCATCTCTGCGCGCAGGCTCTCGGCCTCGCTGAAGGTGTGCTCGAGGTTCTCGTTTCGCTCGTGGATCGCGCCGCTCAGGGGCTTGAGGAAGAAGAAGTCGATGACGGGGAAGAGAATAAGGAAGACGCCGACCGTCGAGATGGTCTTGCCCAGGCTCAGCGGGATGCCCTGGCTGTTCAAAGTCTCAAGGGTGTGCGCCAGGCCGAACTCTCCGTTCGACGACGCCCAGCCGCCTAGGATGACCAGGAGGATGCCCGCACCGATCAAGACGGGGACAGGGGCGCCGGAGGACTTCTTCTCGTTGCTCATTAGGGTGTAAAAGCGTTAGCGGGTGGGGCGGCTAGGCCGCCCCGGAAGTTAGGATGGGATTAGGGGTTGGTCGGAGCCGCCGCGCCGCCGCGGGCCGCCGCGCTGGCGATGTTGGTCTCCTGCGCGCCGACCGAGCCGGGCACGACGAAGACGGTGAGGAGGAAGACGAGCTCAACGAACGCGAGCGCGATAAGCATCGCGACCTGGAGCTTGCTGATCGCCTCCGGCTGGCGCGACATTCCCTGGAGGGCGCTGTATCCGATGAGGCCGAGGCCGATGGCGACGCCGAGTGCGGCGAGTCCGATACCGAGTCCGAGCATGGTTCTTTGTGGTTCCTTTTTTGTTTTTGCGGTCAGAAATCTTAGGGGTTAGCCGGCGACCATCGGGCTGATCTCGCCCGGTCCGTGCTCGCCCGGCACGTCGTGCATGTCCTCGTGCTCTTCGTGATGCGTGACGAGACTGATGTATACGCAGGTCAGGAGCGAGAAGATCATCGCCTGGACGACGCAGGTCAGGAGCTTGATCGGCAGAAGGAGGGCGCCGAAGGGCAGGTAGGGGCCACCGAGGTTGTTCATCGCCGTCACCGCCTCGTGTCCGCCGTGGATGTTGCCGTAGAGGCGTAGACTCAGAGAGACGTTCTTCATCACCTCGGAGATCAGCTCGATCACGAAGATCATGATCGAGATCGGAATCAGAGCGATCCCGAGACGCGGGCCGGAAAAGTGGGACAGATGGCCGACAAGGCCGTTCGTCTTGATGCCTTCCCACTGGACGTAGCCGATGGCGACGAGCGCCATGCCGAGGTTGAAGCTGAGGTCGGCGGTGGGCGCGCTGGCCAGGAAGAGGGAAACGACGTTCGCGAAGAAGATCACCAGCCAGAAGGTGATGATCATCGGGACGTACTTGCGACCGTGCGCGCCGATCGTCCCTAGGCACATGTTCTCGATAAACAGGTACAGCTGCTCGCCGTAGTTCGCGGGCTTATTCGTGAACGTTCGCTTCGTGATCCCCTTCCGGGCGATCGCTGCGGTCACGAGGATCGCCGCCACGGTCAAGACAATGTAGAGGAAGAGGCCTACGAAGCTGACGTGGGCCTCTTTTTCCGCCTCCGCGAAGGCTAGCGGCATCGTGTTAATAAGGTCGCCCATTGGAATCGAGAGTCGGCTTCTGGGACTTTCCCAAGGCCCAACCCGCCAAAGCCAAGTATACCAACAGCGTGCCGGTGAGAAAGCACGTCGAGACCCCTCCGCCGACACGATTTACGGCGTAGTAGAGGGCGACGACGACCGGGAGCTTCATCAAGAACGCGAGAAACACGAGCAGGGTTCCGCCCCTGGGACTTTCGGTTTCGACCGACACGCGGCCTGCGAGCCCTATGAGCGCGTACCATGCCCAGAGATTGAGGGTCGAAGTTCCTGCTCCCAGGAGGTAGGCCGCCCATCCGTTCCCTCCCGCGATTAGAAAGGCGATAGGAGAAAGAAGGAGCAGGACGAGGGTGCAGGCGCGGAAACTCAAAGGCGCGAACTCTCGCGGTTGCTGAGGACGATCGCGAACACGATGCCGCCGATCGCCCCGACCACCGTTCCCAATCCCTTCCAGGCCGAACTTCCTGTGGCTTGGTCGATCAGGTACCCGATCCCGAGACCGGCCATAGAAAGGCCGAGGAAGGCGTAGGCGATCGCAAGCCCAACCCCGAGTCCCTTGGCCGCCTTCTGATCGCTCGCGCGCGCCGACGGCTCGCCTCCCTTGGCTTGGTGGTGCGTTCCTCGCGCCTTGGTCGTACGGGCTTCCAATTCTCGCAGACGGCTGTCGCCGAGTGGTACGTCGGGCAGGCTGGCCCTTCCTTGCCCTTTGATCGCGTTCAATCGCGCGTTCACCTCCTCATCGGAGATTTCGGGCAGTTCTAAAGCGCGCAATTCATCCTGTACGCGACGAAAGCGGGCTTCCGTCGACTCCTCTTCTTCGAACTCTTCGGCCATGTCTAAGGATACGTGGTTCGTCCCGCTTGCGTCGAAACCCTTCGGGAGACGAAACAGGGTACACAAACGTCTAGGACTTTACGATCCGGATGCCCGAACAGGACCTGTCGACCGAACTGACCTACCTCAAAGGCGTGGGGAACCGCGCCGCGCCCGCCTATGCCAAGATGGGCCTCCATACGGTGGGTGACCTCGTGTATCACCTCCCGCGACGCTACGAGGACCGCCGCAACCTGCCACAGATCGCCGACCTTCGTCCGGGCGATTGGGCGACGGTGCGCGCGAAGGTCAAGAACTTCGAGGCCCGCCCTACGCGCGGCGGCATGGTCGTCCTCACTGCCCGCGTAGGCGACGGGTCGGGTGTGATCGCCCTGACGTGGTTCAACCAACCTTGGATCCGCCGCCAACTGGAGGATTACGAGGGCGAGATCTTGGCCTACGGCCAGATCAAGGACGGCAACTACTACCTGGAGATGGCCTCGCCCGAGTGGGAGAAGATCGATCCTGAGGAGACGGAGGAGTCGTTCGCCCGCATGGTGCCGGTCTACCCCCTGGTTGATGGAGTCGCGCAGAAGCCGATCCGCAAGGCGGTACGGACCGCCCTCGATCTCGCCTTGCCCCTCGACGATCCCCTGCCCGCTTCGCTCCTGCGCTCGCAGAACATGATGGGCTTGGACGAGGCTCTGCGTCAGATCCACAACCCGGACGACGACGCCGCCCGTGCGGAGGCTCGGCGCCGTCTCGTGTTCGAGGAGTTCTTCTACCTCCAGGTCGCGCTTGCGATGCGCCGTGCCGCCACCCAGCAGGAGATGGGCATCGCGTTCCCGATCGAAAATCTCGTCGAGGGTAGCGGCGTGGGAAAGGAAGACGCAGAAGGAAGCGACCTCTTCGTCGGTGATCGCGAGGCCCTGCGTGATGGCGAGCCCCTCTGGGAACAGATCCATCGGATGCTCCCCTTCGCGCTGACCGGAGCCCAGAGGCGCGTGATCGGCGAGATCTTCGACGACATGGCCCACGCCCATCCGATGAACCGCCTCGTGCAGGGCGACGTCGGCTCGGGCAAGACGGCGGTCGCCGCCTGCGCCCTCCTCGCCGCCGTTCGGAGCGGCTACCAGGGCGCGCTTATGGCTCCGACGGAGATTCTCGCGGAGCAGCACGCCGCAAACCTGCGCCGCCTGATGGAGCCGCTCGGCATCGCCATCGAACTGCTCGTCGGTAAGCTCACGCCCACGGAGAAGAAGAAGGCGGCGCAGAGGGTTGCCAGCGGCGAGGCGAACCTCGCGATCGGCACCCACGCCCTCATCCAGGAGGGGATCGAGTTTCAGAAGCTCGGCCTCGTCGTGGTCGACGAGCAGCATAAGTTCGGCGTCCTCCAGCGCAAGGCCCTGCGGGACAAGAGCATGGGCAATCCCGACGTATTGGTGATGACTGCCACCCCGATCCCGCGCACTCTCACGATGACGGTCTACGGCGATCTCGACATCTCGGTCATCGATGAACTGCCTCCCGGTCGAAAGCCGATCCGCACCCACTGGAAGCTTCCCGCCGAGCGCGGTACCGTCTACCAAGAGGTGCGGCGGCTGGTGGAGGAGGGTCGGCAGGCCTACTTCGTCTGCCCGATGGTCGGCGAGAGCGAGAAGATGAACGCCCAAGCGGCCGAGGACCTGCACTACCGCCTCTCGAACATGGAGTTCTCGGACAAGCGGGTCGCTCTGATCCACGGCCAGATGCGCCCGAAGGACAAGGAGGCGGCGATGGACGCGTTTCGACGGGGCGAGCAGGACATCCTCGTGGCGACGACGGTAATCGAGGTCGGCGTCGACGTGCCGAACGCCTCGATCATGGTGATCGAAGACGCCAACCGCTTTGGTCTCGCTCAGCTCCATCAGCTTCGGGGCCGGGTCGGGCGTGGCGAGTACCAGAGCTTCTGCGTCCTCGTAGCCGATGCGAAAGGTGAGGACGCGCGAGCGCGCATGGAAGCCATGGTGGAAACGAGCGACGGCTTCCGCATCGCGGAGACCGACCTCAAGCTGCGCGGCCCGGGCGTGATGGCGGGCACCCAGCAGTCAGGAAACGCCGACTTCCGCGTCGCCGATCTGGTTCAGGATTCTGCGCAACTCGAGGTCGCCCGGCAAGCCGTGTTCCGTGCCTTGGAGCGCGACCCCGAACTGAAGTCTTCCGTTTGGGGACCGGTCATGGAGAAGGTCCGCGAACGGCGCGCAGACTTGGCCGTCGTCAGCGTGAGCTAGATCCAAAGCGGATCGGGTCAGGCTTCGATCCGCATCTCGGCGAGGAGCCGGGAGAGCAGCTCGTGGTCGTAGGAGTCCATCTGTTTTGCGCGGGCGCTCTCCTGCTGGGCCTCTTCGAGCTGGTCCATCTCTTCGAGCATGATCCCCAAAAGGCCGTGGTAGAGATGCTTAGCGGGGTCGAGATCGGAGGCGAGGCGCACCGACTTGACCGCCTCCGCCCGCCGACCGAGCCGCCAGAACGGGATCGCCGCGCGCAGGAAAAGGTGGTCGTCGCCCGGCGAAAGCTCGATGGCCGCGCGTAAGGATTCCAGCGCCTCCTCATCCTGCCCCGTGGCGACGAACTGGTCGCCGAGCCAGTAATGGTAGAACGCCTCGTCCGGCTTCACGGCGACCGCTCCCTGCGCCGCCTCCGCGGCGCGCTTGGGGAAGCCCGCATCGCGCAGGGTCTCGGCCAGCTTGATCCGGTAGAACGGGTTGTGTGGCTCGCGCTCGATGGCGAGGTCGAGCTCCCGGATCGCGTCGGAGAAGCGGCCGTAGCGCTTGTAGACGTCGCTAAGGCCCACGCGGGGTTCGGCGGCGTCCTTCTGCCGACGCAGGGCGACGAGGTACTGGCGCATCGCCTGAGGAGCGTCGTCGCCGTAGTCCAAGGCTCCCGCGAGGTTCAGCATGGACGCGATGTCCTCCTTGGGTCGCTGGGCGACCGCCTCCTTGAAGTGGCGAACCGCTTCGGGGACGTTGTTCTCTCCGAGGAAAAGTCCGCCGAGAGCCTCGCTTTCCTCCGGGGTCTCGCCGTGTTTCTTGCGCGAGGTCTCCTGACCGTCCTCGACGGGCGGCTGGGCGACGGCGAAAAGGTCGGCGATAATCTTGAAGTTTGGTTCCATGAAGGCTTGTGGTTTTTCTACGCTCGGGAAGGCGCCGGACGCTCTCATACGAGCACCCAACGTGCCCCGACGCTTGGGACCCGGGAGCTTGGTCGGCGGCTCCCGGACGATCAGGCGACCCCTCGGAGGTTACTTCGACGCGTGGAGGGCGTCGGTGACGGGGCGGATCGTAAGGGTCGCCGGGTAGGCGCTGCCGGAGAGGGGAAGGGTCAGGATGTCGAAGTTCTGAACTTGGCCGGGGGCGAGGCGGACCCGCATCACCTGGCCTTCGGTCTTCGGCGAGAGCTGAGGGATCACGACGGTCTTGCCGTTGACCACGAACAGGCCGCTGGCGTAGCCGGCGCTCGCCTCGAAGACGACCTCGACCTCCGTCGCGGTCGCGGTCGGGTTCTCCAGCTTGGTCTTCACCGTGTACATCACACCGAAGTTTCCGTCGAGCCCGCCCCCGAGATCCTGGCGCTGGATCGGACGTTGGCCGAGCCGCACGAAGCCGTAGCGGCCGCCGACCTGGTAGTCGACCGACTCCGTCTTGTAGGGGGTCGGGTAGATGTGGAGGCTCGCCTCCATCGGCGCGCGGTCGTAGTCGGTCATCGGGTTCGCGCCGACCTCGCGCCACGGCGTCGAGGAGAAGAGGGCGGCGGTCCAGCGCTCGTCCAAGGTGAAGGGCGGGAAGGCGTCGGTGCGGACCAGCAAGGAGTCCGGACCGTCGATCAGGCGGATCGAGCACAGGCCGCTCGCGGTCTCGTTCTGGCTCAGGCGGCGCAGGCAGATCGGCAGCGAGCCGTGAGGCGGGATCGTGACGATCTCGGAGGACCCGCTGACGAACCCCTTGACGTACTGGCAACCGGCTTCCAGGCCCGCCGTCACGGGATTGCGGTTTGGTGCGCTGTCGCCCGGGGTGAGAGCGACACGGGCGGGGACATCGCCCTCGTTCACGGCCTGGACCCGTAGGAACATCGAGTTGACGGTCCCGTTCATGTGGTGGTAGAGAAGCCGCGCGGCCATGCCCTTCTTCAGGTTGGTGGCGAAGAGGCAGCCCGACTGCCGAACGGTCTCAGGGTCGTTCGAGTACCAGAGGTTCTCGTCCGCGAGGCGGGGAAGGGCGACGTTCTTCACGCGCACCGTCACGACGCCGGTCGCGGGGAACGTTTCGGGAGCCTCGGCGGTGACCCGCACGGGTACGTCGAGGGAGGTGCCGCTTTCCAGGGAGCGCGCGCGGATCGGCCCGAACTTGTACCGAACGCCGGGCATCCCGGAGAGGGTGGTCTTCAGCGCGCCCTCGACCGCGCCCTGCACGGTGCTTCCGAGGCTCGGGGCGCCGGTGACCTCGACCGCGAGGCGGCTCGGCAGGGTCGCGGCGACAGGCTTGACCGAGACGTCGACGGTCTTCATCGCGGTGGTTCCTTGAACGGTGATCGTCGCGTGGCCGACGCCCCGCGCGGCGATGAAGAGGCCGCCCGTCGTGCGCTGGACGGTCGCGACCCGCGCGTTGTCGCTCGTGAGGGTCGCCTTCTTCGCCTCGATGCCTGAAAGCCGGAGGGTGCGACCGCCGCCCACGGGGAGGGTGGCGAACTCGTCGCCGATCTTGAGCGGATCGATCTGGAGGGCGGCGTTGAGCCCCTTCGCCCAAGCGGCGGCAAGGGCCGTCGGGGTGGTCTTCAGGGGCTTCGCGTCGCCGACGGCGGCGGAGAAGACCGCCTCGCCGTCGACGAACACGTAGGGGCCTTGCGAGGTCGCCGAGGCGGCGGTGGCGAGGCGCGAGGCGGCGAGGCCCGCCCGGTTCGCCGGGGAGAAGAGGCCGACCGCGGCCACGAACCGGGCGACGCGAACGCCGTTCACCCAAAGCTCGCCGCCCTTCGTCGTTACCTCGGCCGCGCACGCGAAGGCCGCCGAGAGGAGAAGGGCCGCGAGCGAGGCGCAGACACGAAAAGTACGCACGTTGCTCAACGTAACGGTTATCTTGGCCGATTTGGTGTCCGTCAGGGGTCGTTTGCCGCTAAATACGACCCTAACCCCGTCGTTTCGGGGGGTCTTCCCGCCCTGAGGCCGAGGGGCGTGGACGCGGTTTCGGGAATACCGCCCGGTACACTCCCTGCCAATCCCATGAACACCATCGAGCGGCCCACGACCACCGTCCACGCCCGTAACTTTATCGACGGGCAGTGGCAGGACGTCCGCGCGACGTTCGAGAGCGTCAACCCGGCGGACCGCACCGACGTGGTCGGCGTCGTGCCCCTTTCGGACGCCTCGGACGTCGATCAGGCGGTCGCCGCCGCGAAGCGGGCCTATCACTCCTGGCGCGAGCTGAGCTGGGTGAAGCGCGCGGAGATCATCGATACGTTCGCCCAGCTCTTGAAGCGCGACCTGGCCGAGCTCGGCGTCCTCTGCACCCGCGAATGCGGCAAGGCGATCAACGAGGGGCGGGCCGACGCGGTCGAGGCGCTCCACATGGCCCAGTACATCGCGGGGCTCGGCCGCCTGCCGATCGGCCAGGCGATCGCTTCGGAGATCAGCGAGAAGGACGCCTACATCCTGCGCAAGCCCAAGGGCGTCGTCGCGTGCATCACCCCTTGGAACTTCCCGGTGGCGATCCCGCTGTGGGTGATCCTGCCGTCCGTCCTGGCGGGCAACACCGTGGTCTTCAAACCCGCCGAGCAGACCCCGATCTGCGGCCACAAGCTGATGGAGCTTTTCGAGGAGGCGGGCTTCCCCAAGGGCGTCATCAACCTCGTGCACGGCATGGGCGAGGAGGTCGGCGAACCGATGGTGCGCCACAAGGACGTCGACGTGGTCCTCTTTACCGGCTCGCGGGCGGTGGGCAAGCACATCCAGCAGGTCGCGGCGGGCGACGCCTACAAGTTCGCGGCGACGGAGATGGGGGGCAAGAACGCCACCATCGTCCTCGCCGACGCGGACCTGGAGCTGGCGGTGAGCGCCTGCGTCCTCGGCTCTCTGAAGACCACGGGCCAGCGCTGCGTCTCGACGAGCCGCTGCATCGTCGACAAGAGCCTCCTCTCGAAGTTCACCGAGATGTACCTGGAACGCGCGAAGCGGATCCGGATCGGCGACGGCCTGCTGGAAGAGACGTTCATGGGTCCCCTGATCGAGGAGGGCAGCGCGGGGAAGTGGGCGTTCCACAACGCGAAGGCCGAGGAGGAAGGCGCGGAGGTGCTGCTGCGCGGCGAGCGGCTGAGCGGCGGCGTCTACGACGGCGGCACGTTCGTCTCGCCCTTCGTCTACCGCTTCGACTCGTACAAGAAGGGCACGTTCTGCCTGCGCGAGGAGGCGTTCTCGCCCCACGTCGCGATCATCGGCGTGGACGGTATGGAGGAAGCGGTCGAGGTCTACAACGACACCGACTACGGCCTCTCGATGGCGGTCATCACCGAAGACTATCGGAAGTGGCGCTACGTCCGCGACCACGCGGAGTACGGTCTGGGCTACGTGAACCTGCCGAGCATCGGCGCGGAGGTCCACCTTCCGTTCGGCGGCGTCAAGGCGAGCGGCAACGGCCACCCCGGCGCGGAGGGGATCATGGAGTCGGTGACCCACAAGGTCGCCTTCACCGTGAACCACGCGCGGGGCATCCTCATGGCCCAAGGCCTCTCGACCTCGGTCTGACGTTTGACGGGCCTCGGCTTCGGGCCGAGGCCCCCTCTCAACTTTAGGACCCTGGAGCAAGAGGAGCATTGCCTGAATTCTGGGGGGAACGTTCAGCCTTGTTCCCGGGCGAGCGCCTCCACCTCGCGTTCCTTCGCCCTTTGGCCCGCCTGCACGTTCCAGAGAAGGAGGGGCCACATGAGGCCGAACAGCGCGCCGGCGAACGCGAGGCCCAGGGGATTCTTCGGGCTTCCGTCCCGGGGTTCGATGGGCAGGAAGAGAGCCGCGCCGCCGAGCAGGGCGCCCATCGCGAGCGGCGGCACGACGCCGTGCGTCCATCCCACCTTCGTCCGCACGGCGGGCGCCGGACGCAGGGGCGGGAATAGAGAAGCCCCGGCGGAGTAGGCGCCGCTCTCCCAAACGACCCGATCGTCCCGAAGCTCTTCCCAGCGCTTCGGATCGACGGTGAACGTGCCTTCGATCAGGCGACCGGGCTTCAGCCGGAGCCGATGGGAAGCGATCCCTTCCGGGCGCCGCAAGGCGGCTCCTTCCTTGCCCGCCAGCCTATGAGGGACGGAGCCCTTGGTCTCGAAGTCTTCGCGCCGGAGCCGGAAGTCGAAGCCCGCGCCTTGGAAAAGGAGACGGTCGCCCTCGAACCACAGCCAACCCACACACCGGCCCCGGTCGTTCGAACCGGCGATCGCGGGGATGGCCTTCGCGGGAACGCCGGGCGGCGGCGGCGTGGGTGTGCCCTCGAGGAGGCGTTCGCGTTGGCGGCTCCGAACGACGATCGCACCGAGCGGGATCCCGCAGAAGAGGGCCAGGAGCGCGAACGGGGCGATCTGCGCGGTGAGCATGTCACCGGCGCGGATTCGATCGGCCGCGACCCGAGCGCCCCCGACGAGGGCGACGCAACCGACGACCGTCCCGACGACGAAGAGGCGGGAGAAGCGCGGCGGCCGGGGCGCCAGCGGCTTATCGATCTTCCAGAGGCTGTAGGTGAACTCGCCCAGGCGCTCCATCGGCGCGGGGCCTAGCCACCGCGCGAGCAGCGCCTCCTCGGTCTGCGGGTCGTCGCTCCGCTCGCCGTTCGGCCCCTGCAAGAGGGGCGTCCGTTCTGTCGGCACCCCAAGAGGACGGAAGAGAGCCGCCGTCCGTTGCGGATTGGGAACGCCTTTCGCGGAGTCCGCGCGGCGAGAGCCCCCTTGTCGGGGGCTCGGGCGCGGAAAACGGGGAGCGGGGTAAGCGTCAAGAACTATGGCCTCAACGAGACAAACGGCGGGATCAACGCGTTTTTTGCCGAAAGAGCGAACTATGACGGCAGACGAGGCTTGAGGCCGGAAACGCGCGAAAGAGAAGGCGGGCATGGAGACGATGCCTCTAACCAATCGAAGAACGAGGATTTATCCCGCGGAGGTCGGGAAGCCGGGGCGGCGACCCAAGTAAAGTCACAAGCGTGCGATCCATCGAGCTGTTGCGGGCCGACGCCGAGTCCGCCTTCGCCGGTCTGCGCGAGACCCTGGCGGACGTGAGCGAGGGTCACGCCTGGGCGCGGCTGCCGGAGGGCGGGCGGGACTTTCTCCACACCGACGCCTCGATCCAAGGGATCGTGCTGCACGTGGCGGCGGGGAAGCGGATGTACGGGGGCGTCGGCTTCGGGGGGACGACGGCGCGGTGGCGGGACGTCGCGGCGCAGATGGACGCGTTCGAGCCGGATTGGAACGCGGCGCTCCTTTACCTCGACGCGAGCCACCGGGCATGGATGGACGCTTGGGCGGGGCTCCGGGACGAGGAGCTGGACGGGCCGCGTCCCCGGCCCCAGGGCGACGCGTGGCCCGCGTGGCGGATCCTCCAGACGGTGAGCCACCACGACTCGTACCACGCGGGCCAGATCGCGGTCCTGCGCTACGCGGTGGGCGAGTCGGGCGTGCCGCCGCCCCGGTACGGGGACGATATCCGCCAGTACTGCGCCGAACTCCCCCACTGGTAGCGCCCTTCGACCAGGGCGGCGGGGCAGTCGGGCGATCGGGATCGACCCCGCGATCCGCTGAGGATCGTCGCCCAAAGTCCCGACACTCCTTTTCGATGCTTACGCTCAAGACCCGCTCGGGTCTCGCCCTCGTCGCTCCTCTCGCCCTCCTGCTCGTCGGTTGCGGGGGCGACGGCGGCTCTTCCGCTTCGAGCGGCCGCGCCTCCCTGCGGATGACGATGGCGTGGCCCGCGCCCAACCGCGCCGTGCCGAACGCCGCGAACAGCGTGGTGACGATCGTGACGGTGAGGGGCAAGGAGGTCGCCCGCGCTCTCTTCACGCGGCCCGGCGCGTCGCGCGGCATCAATCGCGACGGCGGCTCGACCACGATCCTGCTCCAGCGCCTTCCGGCGGGCGAGGCGACGGTCGGCTACGCGGCGTATCCTAGCGCGGACGGCACGGGCGTCGCCCAGGCGACGGGCTCCTCGACGGGGACGCTCCTGCCGAACGGGGTGATGTCGGTGACGGCGACGATGGCCTCGACGGTGGCGACCCTGGCCCTCACACCGAGCCCCGCGACGGTCGCGAAGGACGGCACGGTGAACCTGACGGTGGCGGCGCGCGACGCGCAGGACCGCGTCGTGCTCCTGGAGACGAACGACCGCGAGCGGCTGAGCTGGACGTCCGACGCCGAGGGGACGGCGACGGTGAGCGACGGCATCGTGTTCGGCGTGGCGGCGGGCACGGCGAACGTCACGGTCAGCATGGTCGTGAACGACGCGGGGGCGACGAAGACGGCCACCGCGCCGGTGACGGTCACCGCCCCGGCGCGCGTCCTGCAGTCGATCGTGGTCACGCCGTCGTTCTACTTCTTGTATCCCACCGAAACCCGGCCGTTTACGGCGATAGCGACGTACTCCGACGCGACGACGGCGGACGTGACGAGTTCCGTCGCGTGGAGCTCCTCGAACACTCGGTACGTGGCAATCGACGCGGGCGGACTCGCCACGGGGATCGCCTACGGCGGCACCTCGACGATCACGGCGTCGCTTGAGGCCGTGGCCGGAAGCGCGGCGGTGTCCACCGTCGACTAAGGCGTTCCTCGGGCGAGCGGCGCCGCCGATTCAAACGTTGCTCCAGTTTTCTCGTTCTTTCAAGGGAGAGGAACCGGAGCAACGTCAGGGTTTGGGCGTTCTGCGTCATGCCGGAGCCCGTGCCCATCGTCATCCCTCTCCTTGAAAAGATCCCCTCGATGGCAACGATGGCTAAGGCCGTGGAGTCACCTTCGGGCGATATCTCTACCCTCCTGTGGAGTGTCCGGTCGGTGATGACGAGTTCCGGCTGTGGTTCAGGTCGGTAAGACCATCGCACCTTCGGCGAGGGCAGCGTTTCGTAGACGGTGGTCGAAGCAGACGAACTCCTGGCAGAGCCCGCTTTCCAAGAACGCGGCGAGTTGGAGCGAGTCGGCGGCGCGAAGATCGTGGGCTGAGAGCAAAGCCTCGGCTCGGTCACGGATCGCGACGGTGGGTTCGACCTCGATGTACAAGGCTTCGAAGCGCGCTTCCACCTGAGCGATCGCGACAAGGGCTTGGGTGTGGGTGAGATGCCTCGTCAAGACTTTGCGGAACAGGGCCGCCTTGACCTCGACGCGCGTTCCCCACCAGACCAGAACCGAGGGATCGGCGACCTCCAACCGGATCATGTCCGATGAGGTGGCCTCCTGGGTGAACAGCGGGACAATGGCGGAAGCGTCCCAGAACCTCAAAAACCCGACTCGCGATCCGCGATCAGGGCTTCGACGGCGCCGACGTTGCCTCCGTCCGCTGCCGGGACCGGCTTCGGCTCCCAGTACTCGCCGAGGCGAAGGGGCATCTTGAGCTTGCCCTCCGTTTCCATCTGGCGCATCCTCGCCATCCGTTCGTCGTCGGTGCGTCGCATGGCGATCTCCGCTCCTCCTTGGCGGAACCGGACCTCCTCCCCCGCGAGGACCCGCTCGACCAGTTCGGAGAACCGGGCCTGAACCTCGGAAGCCTCGATGTACACCACGGTCCTATTCTACGACGCCCTTCGGGGCTCCGTCCAGCGCAGGCTAAACTCCAGTCCGGTGGAGCCTCGGAAGCGGAAGAAGGTCTACAACGTGCCGGGGCACGCCCATGCGCTGACGTTCTCGACCTACCGGCGTCGGCCTCACCTCTTGTTGCCGGGGGTGGCGGAGATGCTGTTGGCGAGGCTGGACGCGGCGCGGCGGAAGCACCGTTTCGAGGTGTGGGCGTTCTGCGTCATGCCGGAACACGTCCATATCGTGCTCTATCCCCTTGAAGAGAGCTACTCGATGGCGACGATCAATAAGGCCATCAAATCGCCCTCGGCGATGGACGTGTTCGAGCGGTACCCCCTCCTGCGTTCGGAGTGCCAAGTGGGAGAGAACGAGTTCCGGCTGTGGCAGGCAGGTGGAGGTTACGATCGGAATCTCTTTACGGCGAAGGCGGTCTGGGCGAAGATTCGGTACGTCCACAACAACCCCATGCGGCGGGGCCTGTGCGAGACGTTCCTCGATTGGCCTTGGAGCAGCGCGCGGGCTTACCACGAAGGCGAAACGGCGATCCCAGTAAACCTTTGCCCTATCCTGTTGGAATAGGGGAGTTCATCCAGGTACCTGAAAGTTGGGGGCGGGTGGACACCTACGAGAGGATGGTTCGTGCCTCGAAGCCCCGTGCGCTAGGGCCAAGGTTCAAAGAGGGCATCCTTCGGCCAGGCTGATGCTGGCGTCATCGAAGTCTGGTGGAACTTGCACGGGGCGGCGGGCACGAACCTATCCACCTGGGAGGCGACGCTAAAGGCCTTCGGCGCCACGGTCTTCTTGTCGCCTCCCTCGGCGGACCCTCTTGACCCGTGCCACCCAACCAAGGGAAGGTCGAGAGGCTCTTACGATCCTGGCCACCCGCCGCGCTCTGCTTCGTTGGGGGTTGGTTCAGGGCGACTCTCGACAAGGCGAACAAGTCGCCTTCCGCGACGACTCCATGCGGCAGGGTCTCTGCGACACGTTCTTCGACGGCCCAGAAGTCGCGGGCGGGTACATCCCTAAGGAGAAGCTGAATGCGCCCCAGATCGATAGGCGCCATCCGCCAAGGGGATTCCTCTGATCCGGGGCCGCTCGACCGAAGAGGTCTCCGCGAATTGGCCTGTTTTCTCCCACTTGCTTTACCCTATCGGATTTGCGGTACAGTTAACGTTCGCCCCGTGCGTGCCTTATGGAGGTTAAGTGAGAACTATTCAGCCCTCCTCGAAGCGAATCGGTCGATTCCTCGAGGTCCCCAACCTCATCGAGCTACAGCTCAACTCCTACAAGTGGTTCCTGGAGGAGGGACTGCCGGAGCTCTTCAAGACGTTCAGCCCGATCTGGGACTTTACCCAGACCAACTATATCGAACTCGTCTCGTTCACCCTGGGCGAGCCGAAGTATAGCCTTCAGGACTGCCGCGACCGCGACATGACGTACGAGGCGCCCATCAAGGCGATCGTGCGCTTCGGCGGGCGCGACCGCGAGGTCATCGAGTCCGAGGTCTACCTGGGCGACCTGCCCCTCATGACCAACAAGGGCACGTTCGTGATCAACGGCCGGGAGCGCGTCATCGTGTCCCAGCTTTCGCGATCGCCCGGCCTCTACTTCGAGGAAGGCGTCGACACGTCGATGCAGGTCGTCGTCTCCGCGCGCATCATCCCGACGGAAGGGCCCTGGCTCGAGGTCGAGAGCGACGCGAACTTCGTGGTCCGCACCCAGATCTCGACCACGAAGAAGATGCCGATCACGCAGCTGATCAAGGCGCTCTACTACTTCGAGAAGGGTCGCGGCCGCCACCAGCGTAAGCTGGCCGACGCGGCGGGCCGCCGCGTGCTGGAGACGGTCGCGGACGCGGAGACGGGCGAGGTCATCGTGGCGGAGGGCAAGGTCCTGAGCCGCGAGGACGTGGCGGCGATCGCGCCGGAGTTCCGGGACCGCAAGGTTCTGGTCGAGACCCCGCTCGGCACGAACGAGGACATCCTCAAGATCTTCACCAACCCGGTCACCCTCAAGGAGCCGGAGGCGGAGCAGCTCCTCGGCCGCTTGGCGACCGAGGATCTCGCGAACGCCGAAGGGCAGCTCATCCTGCGCAAGGGCGACACGATCGAGAAGGAGACGGCGCGGCTGATCGCGTCGATGGAGCTTCCGGAGATCACCGTCATCGAGACGCTCTCCCTGGCGAAGTCGACCCTCGACGCGGACACGACCACGAACGCCCGCGAGGCCCTGCTCGACATCTACAAGCGGCTCCGGCCGGGCGAAGCGGCGAACGAGGACGCGGCGAAGCAGCTCGTCTACGGCCTCTTCTTCGACGTCAAGCGCTACGACCTCGGCAAAGTGGGCCGCCGCTTCCTCAACCAGAAGCTCGGCATCGACCTTCCGCTCGAGGCGCGCCACCTGACCGCCGAGGACCTGATCACGATCCTCGTCAAGATGGTGCCGTACGTGAACCGCGAGGCGGACCGCGACGACATCGACGACCTTAAGAACAAGCGCGTCCGCTCGGTGGGCGAGCTGCTCCAGTCGCAGCTTCGCCTGGGCTTCGTGCGCATGGAGAAGGTCGCCCGCGAGCGCATGACGTCGACGGACCAGGAGAACCTGCTCCCCGGCATCATCCTCTCGGTCAAGCCGGTCTCGGCGTCCATCAAGTCGTTCTTCAGCTCGAACCAGCTGTCGACGTTCATGGACCAGACGAACCCGCTTTCGGAGATCACGAACAAGCGGCGCCTCTCGTCGCTCGGACCGGGCGGCCTCCAGCGCAACTCGGCGAAGCTCGAGGTGCGCGACGTCCACCGTTCGCACTACGGCCGCATCTGTCCGATCGAGACGCCGGAAGGCCCGAACATCGGTCTGATCTCGCAGCTCACCTCCCACGCCCGCGTGGACGAGTTCGGCTTTATCCAGACGCCGTACCGCAAGGTGACGAACGGCGTCGTGTCGGAGGAGATCATCTACATGACGGCGCAGGAGGAGACGGGCCAGCTCGTCGCCCCGGCGGACGTCGAGGCGAACGAAGAGGGCCTGATCAACGCGGAGCGCGTCCAGGTCCGGTGCGCGGGCGGCGACGTCGGTGGCGCGAGCTACCCCATCGTCCGGCGCGACCAGATCGACTTCATGGACGTGTCGCCGGTGCAGATTATCTCGGTCGCCACCGCGCTGATCCCGTTCCTGGAGAACGACGACGCGAACCGCGCCCTCATGGGCGCGAACATGCAGCGCCAGGCGGTGCCGTGCCTTCGTTCCGACAAGCCCGTCGTGGGCACCGGGTACGAGCGGGTGGCGGCGGTCGACTCGGGCGCGGCGGTCATCGCCCATCGTCCGGGTCGGGTCAGCTACGTCACGGCGCTGGAGATCCGGGTCACGACGGACGAGGGCGAGGTGGATCGCTACGACCTCATGCACATGGTGCAGAGCAACAAGTCGACCTGCTTCACCCACCGCCCGGTGGTGGACCTCGGGCAGGTCGTCCTCAAGGGCGATCCCCTCGCGGACGGCGCCTGCTGCGACGGCGGCGAGCTGGCCCTCGGTAAGAACGTGCTCGTCGCGTTCATGCCGTGGAACGGCTACAACTACGAAGACGCGATCCTCATCTCCGAGCGCATGGTGAAGGACGACGTGTACACGTCGATCCACATCGAGCGCCACGAGGCCGAGGCGGTCGACACCAAGCTCGGACCGGAGGAGATCACCCGCGACATCCCGAACGTCGGCGAGGAGGCCCTGAAGGACCTCGACGAGAACGGGATCATCCGCATCGGTGCCGAAGTCCGCCCCGAGGACATCCTCGTGGGCAAGGTCGCGCCGAAGGGGCAGGTCGAGATGACCGCCGAAGAGCGGCTCATCATCGCGATCTTCGGCAAGAAGGCCGAGGAGACGCGCGACGTGTCGCTGCGGCTGCCGCACGGCGAGAAGGGCCAGATCGTGGACATCAAGGTGTTCAGCCGGTACAAGTACCTTTCGCCGAGCATCAACTACATCTACAAAGAGTCGAAGAAGCGCGAGCGGCTGATCTGCGACCGGACGGAGGAGCCCCTTCTCCAGATCCCGGGCGACGAGCTGCCGGCGGGCACGAACATGACGGTCCAGGTGTACGTCGCCCAGAAGCGCAAGCTGATGGTCGGCGACAAGATGGCGGGCCGCCACGGCAACAAGGGCGTCATCTCGCGGGTCATGGCGGTCGAGGACATGCCGTTCCTCGCGGACGGCACGCCGGTCGACATCGTTCTGAACCCCCTGGGCGTTCCGAGCCGCATGAACATCGGCCAGCTCCTGGAGACGCACCTCGGCTACGCGGGCAAGCACCTCGGCATCGAGTACAAGTGCCCGGCCTTCGAGGGCGCGACCGAGGGCGAGATCCTCGGCGAGATGGACCGCCTCGCGAACCATCTTCGCGGCCAGGCGCTCCGGGCCTACATGAACACCGAGCTTAAGCTCGACGTGGTCTTCGAGAAGGACGACACGTACGAGGCGATGCTCGGCAAGGTGGAGGCGCGGCTTCGCGAGCTCGGCCAGGAGGGTCTCGAGCGGGTCAGCCGGATCACCGGCGCCCCTTCGACGCGCACCATGGAAGAGCTTCAGAACGTCGACTTCGAGACGTTCCAGATCGAGGAGCTTCCGGAGACGGAGGAGCCGTTCGCGGCCTCGGACGAGGTTTACCAGGGCATCCTGGCGAACGTCGGCCGGAGCGTGTTCGAGCGCTCGGGCATCGACCCTAAGACGTGCAAGAGCACGATCCGGGACGGCCTGACGGGCGAGATCCTGCCGAACCCGATCACGGTCGGCATCATCTACATGCTCAAGCTGGAGCACCTTGCGGACGAGAAGATCCACGCGCGATCGATCGGACCGTACTCGCTGGTCACGCAGCAGCCCCTGGGCGGTAAGGCCCAGTTCGGCGGTCAGCGGTTCGGCGAGATGGAGGTTTGGGCCTTGGAAGCGTACGGCGCCGCCTACACGCTCCAGGAGCTGCTCACGATCAAGTCGGACGACGTCATGGGACGCGTCCGGGCGTACGAGAGCATTGTGAAGGGCGAGACCTTGGCGGAGCCGGGCATTCCGGAGTCGTTCAAGATCCTCGTCAACGAGCTTCGCTCGCTCTGTCTCAAGGTGGCCGTGGAGGACGCCCAGAACAAGGAGCTTCCGCTCAAGGATCTGGACGAGCTTTCCGGCGGCGACGACATGCGTCTGGCGCGGTCGGTCGGTCTGTTCAGCTAAGGCGGAACGGAAACAAGGAAGAGGCCCCGTCCGCACTTCGGTGCGGACGGGGCCTTTCTCGTCTCCCTTGGCCGGGCTTATTCAGTGCCGAACTCACGGATCACGAAGTCGCCGCCGTCCTCGCGGCGCAGGGTGATGCGGTGCACGACGGACTGCTCGTCGCCCCAGGAGTCGGTGAAGGTGTGGCGAGCGCGGACGCGGATCTCGTCGCCGCGCGTGCGCGCTTCGAGGATGTCGTAGTGGGCGGTCTTGGACTGCTCGACGCCGTCGAGGAACATCTTCTGGAAGTCGTCCGGGTTCAGGGAGTAGTCGTACTTGCCGTCGTTATCGATCGCCACGTCGCCCTCTTCGGGGACGAGCTTGTCGGCGAGGCGACCGTTCTCCGATTCGAAGGCGTCACGCAGGTCGTCGAGGGCGGTTCGAACGGCGGCGTCGTCGCGCGTGGTGTCGAGATCGTAGCGGCGCCAGCCGTCCCAGTTCCAGGCGGGGTAGTCGTCGACGACGACGACGCGGCTACGGTCGAGGTAGGGCGGGAGATAGGAGTAGCCGTACCAGGGGGAGGCGACCACGACCGCCCCGGCCACGTACGGGTCGTAGGCGTAGAAGGGATAGTCGAAGCCGTAGCCACGTCGAACGTAGCCGGGATTCGAGTAGCTTACGAAGCCCACCCGCAGGCCGCCGACGCGGGCGCCGACCGCGACCTCGGCGCCGCCGAAGCCGCCGCTTCCGATGGCGACGCTCAGCGACTCGCGTCGCGGCGCGTGACCGTAGCTCTGCCGTTCGGCGAAGCCACGACCGTCGTAGCGATCGGGCCGCTGATCCCGGATGGGAACGCCGAGGACGGCGCGTCCGCGTGGGGCCGCAGGCCCTCGGTCGCCGAATCCGCCCCGATCTCCGAATCCTCCCCGATCTCCGGAGCCACGGTCGTCGCGACCTTCCGCGCTGCGGCTGAACGGGTTGTAGCGTCCCCGATCCCCTCGGTCGTCTCCCCCTGCGCTTCGGGAGTCGGAACCTCGGGGCGCGGAACCTCGATCGCTCGAACCTCGGTCGTCCGCGTCGCGTGATCGGCGGTCTCGGTCGGCGCGGGATCGTGAAGGGTGACCGCCTCCCGAGGAGCGGCGGTCGTGGCGGTCCTGCGCGCTTCCGGTGGCGGCGACGGCCAGGAGGGCGGCGGTGGCGAAGAGGGGAAACCAGCCTCGTGCTCGGCTCATGAAGGCGGTGACGTCAGGCGGCGCGCAGGGTTCACCCCTTACAAAACCGGGCCGTTCGATGAGTCCAAAGACCCGGTTGAGGATACGGTTTCCGGGGCTGCTTCGACGCTTGCTATACTCGAAGCGCAGCCGACGCCCATGTCCAATCCCAAGAAAGCGCCCGTCTTCCTTCTCGCCGTCCTTGTCGTCTCGAGCGCCCTCGCGCAGGACGTCAAGGAGTCCGACGTGAGTCCGGCGACCCGGCGATATCGGGAGTACCGTCTCCAGACCACGGAGCCGAGCTTCGGATTGCGGAAGGTGAAGGCGCTGATGAAGGGGATCAAGCCCGATCAGGAGGACAACGCCCGATTGGCTTCGACCGCCTACAACCGGCTGACGACGGCGGAACGGTTCACCTTCTGCATGATCCACCCGGAGGCCATGAGCCAGAACTGCGACGGAATGCCCTGGGTGGTGGACGAGGATCGCAAGATCTTCGCCTATCCGCCCTCGCCCAGCGACGCGGTCTGGAGCGATCGGCAGCTCTCCTTCCTGCACGATCACCGAAGCGAGGTGGTCCGCCTGTTGAGGACAACGATTCGATCTCAGTCGCGGGTGGGCGGGAACCTCAAGCAGGCGATCATCGAGATTCGGGCGGTCGAGTTGATTCCCGACCTGATCGCGGCCTACAACCGGGATCGTAAGGACCAGGACATTCTCTCGACTCTCATGGTCCTGATGAAAGAGGGGAAGGACAAGCCGTTTTCGGCGTCGGCCACGTACCGCAAGCTCTACGGACCGGACGCCAGCTACCAAGCCTTCGTGATCGCGAACCCTGCCAACCAGAAGCTGACCGTCGATCGGGCGACGGCGTTCTACCGAAGCCGGATGAAGAGGTAGATGCTCGGGCTCGGCACTCTGGTCGCGCCTCAGGATTTTGTGACCGTGCCGGCGGGGCTCTACCGCCTCGGTAAGGCCGACCGCGTCCAGAATCCTCCCCGATGGGTGGCGCTGAGGGCGTTCGAGATCGCACGGACGGAGACGACGAACGCCGAGTTCGCGACGTTCGTCCGCGCGACGGGCTACGTGACGGACGCGGAACGAGCGCACAACGGCATGACCTTCGCACCGCCGCTTCCCGAGTTCCGGTGGCTTCGAGACCGGACCGCCGACTGGCGCCACCCCAACGGACGTTCGCGCGGCGACCTCACGGGGAAGGCCGACCACCCCGTGACCGGCATCTCGTTCGCGGACGCCCTCGCTTATTGCCAGTGGGCGAAGGTCCGTCTTCCGACGCTCGACGAGTGGGAGGCGGCGTGTCGGGCGGGAACGACGACGGACTACTTTTTCGGGCGTGATCGGAAAGCGGTCGGGACGTACGCGAACGTCTGGCACGGTCGCGACCACCGCGAGCCCGACCTCTCGGACGGCTATCTCACCACCTCGCCCGTCGGCCGCTTCAAGCCGAATCCCTTGGGTCTGTACGACATGTACGGCAACGTGTTCGAGTTCTGCACGGGGCGGCTGGTTGGCGACCGGTCGGAACGCCGGGTCCACTCGCGGGGCGGCTCGTGGTGGTGCAGCCCCAACGCGTGCTGCTTCTTCAACTCCGCCGACATCGGGACGGTCGACATCCACGCCTCGTTCAGCAACCAGGGATTTCGGGTGGTGAGAGCGGTTCACGGAAATTCCCGCACGTAGAAGGTCATCAGCGTTCCGCCTTCAGGCGCGTTCTTGAAGTCGGGGCCGAAGATCAGGTGGCGGTCGGGCGAGGCGATGCGGGGCGGAAGCATCTCGTAGTCGCCGTCCGGGCGGCGGAGAGCGAGCTGCGCCACCGCGCCGCCGTCGCTGTTCACCGCGCTCCAAGCGCCGAAGGCGAGCCAGAATCGCTGGAGATCAGCGAGGGCCCACCCACCCAAATCGGGCTCTCCTCGCTTGAGGGCGAGCTTGCTCCCCAGTTCGTGGTCCGACTCGGCGACCACGAGCAACCACAGCTTCGAGCCGTCCCGCGACCACGCCATCGAGGTTCGTGATGTCCGCATGTGATCGACGAGCGGAATATGGCCCGCCTCCTCGGGCGAGGAGGGAACGGGCTGTGACAAAGGCGGATCGCTGGGCTGGGGGTAGGGCTGAAGGCGAAGCGGCTTGCCTTCGCGGATCACACATTGGGCGCCATCCGCCGCGAAGTCGAACTCGCGTTCTAGAGTCGCCTTGTCGGGAAGGTACAGGGCCTGGAAACGCGGCTTGCCGCCGATCTCTTTCACGCCGAAGGTCCAGCGGTGGTTGCCGACGTTGTAGCGCGCCTTGCCGCGGATCACGTTCGGGCCGATGTGGGTCGCGATCCCGTGCGGACCGCCCTGGCTTCGATCGTAGGCGAAGAAGAGGCCGTTCCACGCCGCCAGAACCTTGCCCTCGCGCGTCGCGTTAAGGCGCTTCGTGACCTTTCCCAGGCCGTTCGGATAGTAGTCGGCCCGGTTGTCGAAGGGCGTGGCGTCGTCCTCGTCCTGGTCGTAGAGTTCAAATCGAAGACGGGGGTTGGCCGCGAAGTCGAACTCGATCAGATGGATCTCGGTGCCGTCTCCAGATCGGGTATGCCACCGACTTACGCCGGTCCCAAGCATCTCACGCTTTGCGGCGGGCCAGGGCCAGGCGGCCTCCGCTATGGGAACGTAAGCCCAAACGGCGGGTTTCGGGTGGGGCGGCGAGCAGGCTCCGAGGGCAGACGCGATCAAGATCCAGCGACCGACCCGTGCCCAGGCGCGTTCTCTTTCCACGCTCGTCATTTTAGCCCTGGGTGCGAAAAGATCCGCTCCTTCGGGTAACACGGACGGGATGAAAGGTCTGTTGCTCTTTCTGGCGACCGCAACGGCGGCCACGCCGATCAAGGATGAGCGTCGGGTTCCGGCGACGTTCGTGGGCGGCTACGAGACCGATCCGCGGGACCGAGGGCGGCCCGTCGCGTTGATCGCGGGAGCCTTGGGCGTGAAGCCGGAAGTTTTCCGGGAGGCCTTCTCGCGCGTTCGACCCGCCCGCGACGGACGACCTTCGCCCGACGAGGCCCAGCGGAACAAGGCCGTACTTCTCGGAGCGCTCGCGAAGTACGGCGTGACGAACGAGCGGCTGGACGAGGTTTCGGACCACTATCGCTACCGGCAAGAGCGCGGCGAGACGTGGCCGACGCGACCGGCGAAGGCGGTCGCGATCATCACAGGCGGGAGGGTCGTTCGCTTCGAGGTGACCGATCCGGGCGAGGGGTACACCGTTCCCCCCAGAGTCACGGTTCCAGGCTTCGCGGTCGCGGCGATGGTCGAGTTGGGATTCGACAAGGCTTTCGCGAAGAACGGGACGGTCCGCGCGATTCGGATCGGATCCGTGAAGAAGTAGGGAGGGCAGTCGAGGCCGCCCTTTAGACGTCAAGCCACCTGAGTCTGCGAAAGGGGGCTTTTCCAAGCGAGGGTCGGAAGGAGAGTCCGGAGGCGTCCGTCGCGAAGGGCGAGGCCGACCCAGGCCAGCGCGCCCAGGATGACGGGGAAGAACAGGGAGAAGACGGGCCCATGGGTCACGACGTGGGTCGCGACGGCTCCGCCCAGGTAGCCCGTGAGGAGAACGGCGCCGAGCAGAGCGGTCGAACGGAAGGCGTAGAGGGCGGTGCAGGCGAGGAGCAGAAGCCCGAGGCCGGTGATCGTGCCCCCGCCGATGCCGAGCTTTGCGCTTGCTTCAAGTATAGGCGCGGGCTTGGCGAGCTTCATGACGCCGTCCAGAGCGAGGAAGAGGACGACGAGGCCGCTTAGGCCGCGGCCGGTCCAGAGGGCGGATTTCGAGATCGTTCGGTGGCTCATGACACCCTAAGGTCGAACGCTCCCCCTCGAATCGACAGGTCTCTCCTCTTTTTCGCGCGCCTATCGCCAAGTCATGACGAACATCGCGTCGCGAACCCATTGACCTCGTCGAGCATCCGTGCCGCCGCGAGTCCGAAACTCGCCTCGATCCACCGCTTGTCCGCGTCCGTGATGTCGCTTCCACGAAGCGACGGAATCGCCTCGTTCGCCTTCTCCTCCGTCACGCCCTCCTTCAAAAACGTCGTACCTCCCGTTTCCCCGAAGAGGAACGGGAGGTACGGGGAAGCTGCCCACGCTACGGGCCGGACTCCTACCGGCTCGCTGACCCTCCTCAGCCGCTTCTGGTCGCCGGAGTCGAACCGGGTGGAGAGTTCGCGCGCGTTCTTCCCGCGCCATAGCGTCACCTTTTCTACTCCCGCATCTTGCGGCGCGTTACGTTCTTGAGTCGCGGCGAACCGCCCGTCGAGATAAGGCTAGGACACGGTGCGGTCGCGCGTATAATGCTCTGCAATGGTGTTTGTGGGGATAGCGGCGTTGGCGCTGGGCAGTGGAGGCTATCGGGTTCAAGACGAAGAACCGGCGCTCTGGCTTACGCCGGAAGGCAAGGTCCTGGTGCGGGGCAAGGCGGTGCGACCGCGACTAACGGAGGGTGCGACCTCCGTCGACACCCCTTTCGGAATGGGCCTCGACTTGAACGGCAAGCATGGCGGTCTCCTCTTACCGGACCTTCCCGCGCTCGCCCTTTCGGAGGCGATCACGGTCTCCGTCTGGATCAACCTCCGCAGCTACGTCAAGGAAGGTCCCGGCGCCCAAATTCTCTTTCGGGGCGACGACCGGAGCGGACTGGACCCTTACACCTTGGTCGTCCACTCGGACGGAACGGTCGTGTTCGCCCTGGACGATACGCAGAACAACGTCGATCAGGTCGCCGCCCCGATCCCTTTGAAGCGCTGGGTCCACGTGACCGCCTCGTTCGACGCCCGCCTCTCCGAAGCGAAACTCTGGATCGACGACCGGTGTGTGAAAACCGTCCCGGCCCTGCACACGCCGCTTATGACCCTCGCCAAGGCGAACGCGCCGGGCATCGGTATCGGCAACGTCCAGAACGACAAGGGGCCGCACAACCAACCCTTGGACGGAACGATCGCCGACCTTCGACTCTACGGTTCCGTCCTAACGCCCGCCGAGGCGGGCTGGCGGCCTTTCAAAGGCTGAGCGTCGAGACTGGTCGTTAGAGTCCGGGGAGCTTAGGGGGACGAAATCCGATCGATCCCAAGTGGTCGGATTCCGGACGATCAGTCGATGGATCGCTACGCCGCCATGTGGTCTTGAAGGTCGCCCCAGACCGTCTGCAGGTAATCGATCTGGCGGGCGTGGCCCGACATGTGGAGGCCCGGAAGAGTGATCCAGAACGGGATCGGCATCGCGCCGAACGGCATCGGAATCGACTCGCCGAACCTTGCTTCCGTGAGTCCGTCCAAGGCATAGAGCAGGCTGGCGGTCGACGACTCGATCCGTTCGACCGCCTCCTCGCGCGTCTTCGTGTCGCGACCAGCTTGGTAGATCATTCGGCTGAACTCTTCCGCCGTCGAGGGCATCTCCATGGCATCGCCGCGGATCCCCCTCGTGAAGGCCTGGTTCGCCTGAGCGCAATGACCGACGATCCAGAGGGCCGATCGAGCCGAGCCTGAAGGCGACCAACCAAGCTTGTCGTCCGGGACGAAGGAGAGGGTGTTGAGGAGGTCGGCGGAAGCGCGCTTTGCGGCGGCCTTGGCCTGGACGATCTGAGATGCCATGTCCATCATCGAGAAGGGGTCGAACGGGATCGAGCCGAATCGACCTTCCCTCAGGATTTTTTGGCGGCTCTTGAAAAAGGCGGCGGGCGAACCGTTCGCGATCCGCGACCGTCCTTTTCTCATGCCGCGACTTTTGCATCCTCTTATCTTTCCTGCGGTTACGGTCTTAGGAGCCTCACTCTTCGGTTGCGGGGGTGTGGGCGGGGTTTCGCCCGCCACCAACTTCAACGACTGCATCAGCCTGGGGGGCACGGTCTACACCGTGGATGGTCCTACGAGGGAGGATGACGGTTCGCTTCCTTGCAGCTCTTACCGAGCGAGGGGGATCACGCCGATCACCCGAACTCCGGCGCCTACCCGATAGAAGGTCCATGGGCCGTTTGGCCGCGACCGAGGGAAGCGGCGTCCTATAGTAAAGGGGTGAAGCCTCTCCTTTCGATTCTCGCGTTCCCCCTGGTTTTGGGCGGTTGCGTCGATGTGATCGTCCGAAGCTCGTCGGGCCCATCGTCTCGCGGGGGATCGACCATCGTCGGGACGGGCAAGCCGGTTACCGAAACGCGCGCGGCACAGCAGGCGGCGACGATCGCCGTGTCAGGCGGGATTCGAGTCACGGTGCGCAAAGGCGCGCCGAGGCTCGTCGTGTCCGCGCAGAAGGAGATTTTGGGGTTGCTGCGGTCCGAGTTCAAGGGTGGGCGCCTCACGGTCTGGGTTTCCGGAAACTCGAGCACGAGCGAGCCGATCCGGGTTTGGTACACGGGACCGAGCGTGACGAGCCTGGAGGGAAGCGGAGCGACCCAGTTCGACGCGACCGGCCTGGGCGGCGAGACGTCGAGCGTCCGGCTTTCCGGATCGAGCCGGGCCACGGCGACGGGAACGACGACGACGCTGAAGGTCGAGGCGAGCGGGGCCGCCGAGGCGAACCTGAGCGGGTTTCGGACGCAAGACGCGGACGTTCGGGCGAGTGGCGCGTCGCAGGTGCGGGTTTGGGCGGAGCGGTCGCTGACCGCCGAGGCGAGCGGGGCCTCCCGGATCCGGTACCGAACGCCGGTGAGCGGATCGGTGCGGACTGACGCCACCGGCGCGTCGCAAATCGGGACCGAGTAGGTCGCCATGTTTTGAAGCCTTCCCCCTTCTAGAAGGGGGAAGGCTTCCGACCTAACGACCGCGGTGGATCACGTCGCCCACCGCGAAAGAGCGGCGAATGTCCTGGAGCTGGACCTTGGCGCGGCCGCCGACGTGTTCGAGACCGTCGATCAGCTCGACGTAGTAGCCGCCGTCGGTCCAGCCGATGGTCTTCTGCGCGTTGTCGAACGCCGATCGGCGAACGCTGACCTCCACGACCTGGGCGCGGCGATAGCCCATCTGGTCCCGCTCGAACTCCTCGATCGTGCCGGAGTGGATCTCGTACTCCTCGTGCTGCATGTCGAAGTCGGCGCGGATAAAGATGCCCCGCCGCATCTCGTGCTCCAGCATCTCGACGTTCTCGCCGTCGGAGCCGATGAGGGCCTCGACGACCGCCGGGTTGCAGGCGACGAGGAAGGCGTCGCCCGCCTCCTTCTCCTTGCGCCACATGTCGCGCTCGATCCAGAGCGAGACCGTCTCCTTCGAGGGGATGCGGCCCACGCCGGCGCACATGGGGCAGATATCGGTCAGCTCCTGGGTGACCGACTCGCCGGTGCGCTTCCGGGTGACCTCGATGAGGCCGAGGGAGGAGACGCGGCCCACGCGGGTGCGGGCGCGGTCCTTCTCAAGGCCCTGACTGAAGCGATCGAGGACCTTCTTGCGCGCGCCCTCGTCTTCCATGTCGATAAAGTCACAGACGATGATGCCGCCCATGTCGCGAAGGCGGAGCTGGCGCAGGATCTCGTCGCAGGCCTCGAGGTTCGCCTTGAAGACGGTGTCCTCCAGGTTCGTGGTGCCGACCTGCTTGCCCGTGTTGACGTCGATGGCGGTGAGGGCCTCCATCTCGTCGATCACGAGGGAGCCGCCGGACTTGAGGGGGACCTTGTGCTGCATCAGGCGGTCGAGTTCGCGCTCGATGCCGTAGTGATCGAAGATCGGCTCGTCCTTGTCGAACAGCTCGATCTTCTCGCGCAGGTGGGGCGAGACGATGCTGGCGACGAGCTGGACCTTCTCGTACTCCTCCGGATCGTCGATCATCATCCGGCTGAAGGTTTCGCCGAACTGGTCGCGCAGGGTGCGGAACAGGAGCGATTGGTCCTTGTGGACGATCACGGGGGCGCGCAGCTTCTTGGAGTTCTTGAGGACGTCGTTCCAGAGGCCGACGAGGTAGTCGACGTCCGCCTTCAGGTCGGTTTCGGAACGGCCTTCGCACTCGGTGCGCATGATGATGCCGAAGCCGTCGGGCTGGATCCGCTCGCCGACCTTCTTCAGCCGTTCGCGCTCGGAGCGCTCCTCGATCTTGCGGGAGACGCCGACGTTCGCCGCCTCGGGCATGATGACGACGCTTCGGCCCGGCAGGGCGATGCGGGTGGAGACGCGGGCGCCCTTGGTGCCGCGCGGCCCCTTGGTGACCTGCACCATGACCTGCTGGCCGGGGCGCAGGAGGTCCTTGATCTTGCGACGGCGCAGCTCGGTCCGTCGCATGGCGGAGGGTGAGTTGTCCTGCCCTTCGTCGGGCATCACGTCGGCGAGGGAGAGGTAGGCGTTGCGCTCGAGACCGATGTCGACGAAGGCGGCGTCCATGCCGGGCAGGACGTTCTGGACGATGCCCTTGAAGATGGATCCGACGACGCGCTCCTCGCGCTCGACCCGGTATTCGGTGAGCTTGCCGTCCTCGAGGAGGGCGATGCGGGTCTCGCGGTTGGAGACGTTGACGACGATCTCCTCGCTCAGGGCCGCAGGGCGCGGGGCGTGGGTCGGTTCGTTGGAGGTCGAGGGGCGGCGATCACGTCGGCCGCGAAACTTGGTGCTGCTCATTGGGCGGTGCTCGATTTAGGGTCGGACAGGGCGGGGAACCGTTGCGTTATGCGGTCGGTGGGGGGAAGGGTCCGCGCACCGCCATGTCCGTCGCGATTGTACCGGAAGTGAGGTTAAATGGGCTGGAATCAGGCGGGAAGCGGTTCCCGGGACTGCCTAGCGAGGGGTCGGATCGGCTTTGCGAGGCGATGACACGGGGCGAGCGAGGAACGCCTTGCGGGAGATCTCGGCCTGCTGGAGAAAGCCTTCCGGCAGATGCTCGAGGGGAGGGGCTTTTAGGTCGAGGAACGTCTCGTCTATCGATTCTTCGAAGGAACGGCCGGGCGCGACGGTGTAGGTCAGGGTGTAGTGGCGCGTCAGGCCAGGACGGAACCGGTCGAACCCGACGGTCTGCCCCTTGCGCTCGAACTGTCCGAGTTGGACGCCGTAGCTTTTAGCCGCGAACGGCGCCCGATAGACCCGCTCGCCGGCGGCGGCGCTCCAAGCGACGTAGACCGGCTCTTCGTCCACCTTGAGGGAGACGGTCCCGTTGCCGAGGCCCTGGGGAAGGATCTCCGTGATCTCTTCTGGACTCTCACTGCCGAGGGCGTTGCGCCAGAAGACCCGTTTTCGAAGCTCCTCCAACGCCGCGGGCGAAAGCGCGACGAATGGAACGACTCTTCCGTGGCGCAAGGCTTGGCGAATCTTGGGGTCGAAGAGGCCCCAAAGTCGAAGCGAGTCCTCATCGAAGGTCGCGAGCGCGCTGTTCGGACCCTGGCCCGACAGAAGGACCGAAAGGGCGGCTCCGAGCCAGGATCCGGCGTCGGCGCCGGGGTGTCGAGCGAACCAGTCGGCGGCGGCGTCCACGTCGAGCCCTCCTTGGCGAACCGCGTGGTCGATCAGGGTGCGCCCGTCGACACGGGAGGTGCGAACGGCCTCCTGGAACGGCTTGGCGACGATCCAGCCGTCGCGAAGGGTCCAAGACCCGGCGAACCCCTGGAGAAACTCGGAAGGCCGGAGTTCCGCGGGATCGTCTTCGAAGCGCGCGAAGTTCTCGTCCGAAAGCGTACCGATCACGTTCCGCTCCTGAGCCCGCGCGGCGGCGAGGAACGCGAGTCCGGGATAGGGGCGGATCGGCTCGTAGGCGACGGGGTCCGCCAACCGCGGCGCCCAGCGATCGAAAACCGGATCGCGAACCGGCTTCTTGGAAACGTTGACCACCGAGAAATACTGCCGCGCCTCCTCAGGCAACTCGAGAGGCTTTTCTCCGGCGGAAGGCTTGCCGTCCGTTTCGGCGGAGACTTTGCCCCCGGAAGGAGCCCCGTTCAACGTCTCCTCGGCCTCCTCGATCACGGCGCCCTGGGCATCGAGGACGAAGAGGTGGACGGTCGGTCCCGATCTTTTCGAGGCATCGTTCGTGGCCACGAGCCGGAACCGAGCGACTTTCCGCCCAGGATGCACGAGCGTATATTCGGCCCGGAACGAGGCCAGCGCGCTCTGAGCGGCGTCGCCGAGGGGCGACTGCATGGGCGTCGGACGGTCGGACCAGAGGGTGCGCTCGCCGTCGCGAAGCGCGAGAAAGGGGCGAGAACCGAGGGTCGCTACGATTCGTGCGAGGGCACGCCAACCCGGGGTGAACTCCGGGTCGAGGTCCGTGTCCTCCATCATCTTGAGCAGGATTTCATCGTCATCGGAGTCACGCGCTTTCGCCTTCGCCTGGTTGAAGGCTTCCAGGTATTGGCGATAGCGGAGGCCTTGGGTCTTCGGGAAGACGCGGGGCTGCTTGGCGAGCCGCTCCGCGATGCCTTTGAGCGACTCGGCTACCACGATCGCCGCCCATCTTCGTGCCTCCGCCTTGGCGGTCGCCTCCACTCTCGGGTCGCGCCGGAGGATCAGGCCATCGCCCTTCGGCTCCCAACTCGCGTCGAGCGAAAAGGCGATCTCGCGCAGAACGCGATCGGGATCGGCCTCCTTCAGCCGTGCGAGAAGAACCTCATCCGCCAAGGGAGGCGCGCACTCCAGATGCCGTCCCATCGCCTCGGAGAGAGTGGCAAGGGCTTGGGGAAGCGGCGTGGGCGCAAACTCGACCGTCACGAGACCGAACAGGGCGGCAAAGGCCAGCACGACCTCAATATAGCGACCGAGGCGGCTTGCCATCGCGCCGCTTGGGCCTTTGGTCGGTTTTTCCTAGGGGCGCCATAGTCTTAGGGTGGAAAGGGAAGGGTTGGTGACGCTCTCGGGGCGGAGGGCGCTCGTGTCGGGGGGGACGCACGGGATCGGACGGGCGATCTGCGCGCATCTGTTGGATCTGGGGGCGAAGGTGTTCACCTTCGCGCGTCATCCGGACCACGTCGAGGCGGGGCGCGAGGGACTGCCGGAGGCGACGGTGGGGATCGGGAATCAAGGCGACCTGGACGATCTGACGCGGCTCGTGGGCGAGGCGGAGGCGGCGCTCGGAGGGCTGGACGCGGTGGTGGTCAACGCGGGGATCGGGGGCAGTTCGGTGAACACCATGGAGACCGCCGCCTGGGGCGAGGTGATGAACGTGAACCTGCTCGGACCGATGCATCTGGCGGCGCTCGCGACCCCGCGAATCGAGGCGGCGGGGGGTGGCCACGTCGTGTTCCTCGGTTCGATGAGCGCGAAGACGCGCTCGGAAGGAGGCGACGTGTACGTGGCGTCGAAGCTGGGCCTGCGGGGTTTCGCCGACTCATACGGGCGCGGGGTCGCGGGGCGTGGGGTCAGCGTGTGCCTCATCGAGCCGGGTCTGGTGCGCTCGGAGATGACCGCCGAGGCCCACCCAGAGTGGGAGCGGGACGTGGCGGAGGCGAGGATGATCCTCGCGGACGACGTGGCGCGGACGGTCGCGTTCGTGCTGGCCCAGCCCCCTCGGGTCTGCCTGCCGATGGTGCAGGTGCGGCCCCGGATGCAACTGATCTAGGGAACCGTGCGGAGGTCCAGAGGGACGGGCCCTCCAGGGCCCCGTTAGGTATCCTAACTGCCGATGCGCACCGCCCTTCGCCTCGCCTTGTTCGCCGCCGTGGCCGCGTCCCTGGGAGGGTGCCGATTCAAGGGCCTGGAGTCGTTCGAGGCCGCGACCACGCCCGGAACGGGCACCCAGCGCGGAACCCTCAACGATCCGTACGGCAACGGCGGCATCGCGGACGCGTCGGGCGGACAGAACGCGGCGACGCGCTACGGGGCCGGAGCCCAGGCGGGCGGCACGCCGCGACCGGGCTACGACCAGCCGCAGAAGGGCACGGGCCAGCTACGCGGCGAGTATCCGAACGTCGCCGCGCCCGGTCACGCTCAGACGAACGCGCCTTCCTTCCAGCCCTCGCCGAGCGACGTCGGCGAGATCAACCGATAGGGAGCGGCGTTTTCACTAAGGGGCTTTGAACCCTTCCCACTACGCGCGGCACGAATCTCCATGCGTGCCGCGCCGTTGCTCCTCGTTCCCTTTATCGTTCTCGTCGGATGCGGAAAGGGCGGCAGCGCCGACATGGCGGTCACGCGATCGACGTCCGAATCGTTAGGGGCCGCCGCACCGATGGCCGACGGGAAGGCGGCAAGCGGCCTCGCCGCCTTTCGCTCGGGCCGGAACGGGGCGGTGGGTGGGGTTGCCGCCGCACAGGTCCAGGCAAGAACCGCCGCCTACCAGGTTCCCGTCGCCGTGCCTCGCATGGTCGTGCGGAACGGCAACCTCAACCTTCGTGTGAAGGACATCAAGATCGCGGAGGCGCAGGTGCGGAACGTGGCCAGGGGAGCGTCGGGTTCGGTCGACGCTTCCGAAGGAACGGACCTCGCCGGGCCATCGCCCAGCCTCAGCATGACGCTACGAGTCCCGGAAGGCCGCTTCGACGCCACGATGGCCAGCCTGGAGGGCCTGGGCGAGCGGCTCGGCAAGACGATCTCCAGCGAGGACGTGACGTCACAGGCGGTCGATATGGACGCGCGGGTGCGAAGCCTGCGGGTGCAAGAGGAGGCGTACCGGGCGATCCTGGCGGCGGCGCGGCGCATCTCCGACGTGCTGGAGGTGCAGCAGAAGCTCACGGAGGTTCGCACGGAGATCGAGCAGATCGTGGCCCAGCGGCGCACCTTGGGCGACCAAGCGGCGCGTAGCACGATCGTGGTGAGTCTCGCGCAGACGGCTCCGGTGGTCGTTCCGTCTAAAACCCCCGACGCTCCGGGCTGGTTCGCCTCGACCTGGGGGGATGCGACGGGCTCCCTGCTCTCGGTGGTCCGGGCTCTCGCCTCGCTCGCGCTGTGGCTGACGGTGATGTCGCCGGTGTGGCTGCCGTTGGGGGCGGTGGCCTGGATCGTGTGGCGACGGACGAGGCCGGCGCCGGCCGCTTAGGTCCTAGGCATCAGTAGGACCCTGGCGAAACCGGGCATAATCGCGTCTAAGGGATGGCCTCGATCCGCGACCTCTACCGCAGAATCCGGCGGCCCTACCGCGTTAAATGGGCCGACCTCGGTCCACCCCGTCTTGACGCGGGCGCCTCGCCTTCGCTGAACAAATCGTTCCACAAGTACGGGTCGCTCGTCGACCGGGTCACGAAGATCTTTTTCGCGATGGACGCGGGGACGACGGACCAGGTGCTCCAGCTCTACCGGGAGCGTTACGGCGACGGGGCCTACGCCTACGCCAAGCGCACGATCGGGGCTTGGCGGCAGGGCCAGGTCAAGCAGGTGGGGCAGACGGTCATGCGCCTGCTCGAGGTCGTGCCCCACTTCGTGGATCTGGACACGAAGTTCGAGCTGGCGCGGATCGTCCGCGAGGAGACCCTCCGTCGTCTGCGGCAGTCGCGCATGGAGTTCGTCGTGCCCGCCGACGGCGACCTGACGGACCCTATGATGCGGCTGCAGGAGATCATCGACGCCCAGTTGACGATCGAGCTGCCGCCGGGGGTTCTCGAGGAGCAGACGTGGCTCTCGCGCGAGGACGCCGCCCTGTTCCAGCGAATGATCCGCGACACCGAGCGCGTCCTTCTGAAGTACTGGTACCGGGACTTCTTCGAACGCGTCCGATTGCTGCAGCGGATGCGTATGGAAGGGGAGATTCGCGCGAAGATCGTCGCGCACTTCGAACTTCCGACCGCCAAAATCGCGTTAAGAATCGTCGAGCCTAAGAAGCGCCGCACCATGAGCCAAGAGAATCTGTCGTCCGACGACTCCGCTTTCCTCGCACGCTACAGCGATATGGAGTTGGAGAGCCGCTTCAAGAGCGGCGAGGTCAGCTACCCGGAGTACGTGCTCCGGAACATGGACCAGTTCTTTAGCAAGGACGAGCAGTCGGAACTGCACAAGATCGCGGCGATGCACGGGCTTGAGCTGGAGCGGCTTCTGATGGAGATCCAGATCAAGTCGCGCACGAGCGAGGCCGACCTTCAGAAGCTTTTGGGAACGATCAAGACGCTCCAGGAGAAGAACATCGCCGCCGACGTCGTCTCGCGCCACGAGACGCCCAGCGGCCACATCGAGATCTCCGCGCGCTCGCGCCGGTTCTTGGGTTGCCTGCCGCTCGGCGGCGCGCTCGTCGGGCTGATCGTCCTCCTCGCGATCCTTCTGTAAGGGCTTTCGCGACGTCGGGCTCTAACCGTTAACGTCGAAGAGGCCGCGGTACTGGCCCCAAAGCTCGGCCTTGACCTGCTCGGGGTTCCAGTCCTGCCCGAGTTGGAAGGCGCGGCTCGAATCGCCCACCCGGGCGACGAGCTGGAACGGCTGGGCGCCGGCCTCGACGGTGCCGAGGAGGTGGGTGATCGCGGCGTCGAAGGCCTCGAGGGTCGGGTCTTCGAGACGCCCCTCTCCCGCGCGCGTGGGGTGACCAACCTTCTTCTTCTGCCACATCGTCAGCGTGAGGAGCACCCCTCAGCATGACACAACGAACCACGTTCGATCATTACGCACAACTTTCATCCGCGTAACTCGTACTCAGAGACGGTGCTCTAGCTCCTTGATCGTTACCGGCGCGTTTCGGACGGCAAAGAGTTTGCCGTGGTCTCCCTTGGGGCAGCGTCCGCCAAGGCGAGCGCGCCGGGACCGACGCGGGCCATGACGCTGGAAGCGGAGGACGGTGAGTGCGTCGAAGAGGGAAGAGGGCGAGCGCGATTTGAGCGGATCGAGGACTGAGACCGCCGGACGCGACGAGGGCGCAGGGGCTTTGCAAAGCCCCTGCGCCCTCGTCGCGTCCGGTTCGCCTTACCAGCGATTGCTGCCGGACGAGCCCGACGTGCTTCGACGGTCGTCCGACCGGTTGTTCTCGCGCGGCTTGGCCTCGTTGACGGTGAGGTTGCGCCCATCGACGCTCTTGCCGTTCATCGCGTCGATCGCGGCGTTGAGCTGATCGTCCGGGACGTCGATGAACGCAAAGCCGCGGCCCTCGATGATCCGGACGTTGGAGGGGGAGTGGGCCGCGAAAGCGGACTTCAGGGAGTCCTCGGTGGCCGAATAGGAGATGTTGCCGACGTAAAGCGACTTGTTTGCCATGTTCTTGTCCTAAAGGGTACGGGCTTGGTTCTGCGATCTCGGGACGAAACTCAAGCCAGGGCAAGAATGGTTCGGAGAAGGGGTGTGTGCAAGAGCGTAACGTCCCATCCTACTCTTAAAACGATCCTCGCATGACAGAATCCACCCTTTTTCGAAATTAATTCCTTTCCCTCGGCCTAGAGGAGGTTGCCACTGACTTCCATGACGACGTCCTTGATCTCGGATCGTTGCCGGATCGTTTTGGTCGCCTGAAGGACCTCGGCCATGAGTTCCGGGGCGCTGCCCGTCAGGCGACCGATGAGGCCGCGGATGGTGCAGACGCCAGCGCGAACGTTCACGTCGGCGCGCGAGACGTCGATGTCTCGCCGGGAGTATTCCTAGCGGGCGGCTTTCATGCCCCGGATATCGTTGGGGTCGACCGCCATGCTCGGGAAGCGTCTTTCGGCGAGGAACTCCGTCCTTTCGTCCGTCGGACCGCCGTTTGCCAGAGAGGTCGAGGGTGCGGGGCCGAACCGTCCGAGAGCTACTTCTTATCGTTCCCCTTCTTGTCGAGGCCTTTCGGCAGGGTGGCGTCGCGAGAAGCGGCGTGCTTGGCCTGTTCGGCCTTGCGCGCGTCGGCGTTCCCGGACGAGTTCTTTTTCGGTTTTCGGTCACCCATGAGGTTTCGTCGGAGGCGGTCTAGAGAAGGAAGCGTTCCGCGCGGCCTTGGTACCAGACCAAAACGGCGGTGCCTTCGGGTTGGGACTTCTGAGCAAGGGCGACGAGGCTGCGGACGGCGGTCCGGGCGTCGTCGGCCTGGGAGGAGAACGTCAGGGCGTCGGCATCCCCGTCAGTGGTGAGCCGGATCGAGATCCACCGGATCTGCGAGGGGTGCAGATCCAGCAAGCGCTCCGCCGAGTCCACGAGCGCGGGCTCGAGAATCTCGAGTTCGATCGAGAGGACGGCGTTCATGCGGGAAGGACCGTGGGCACGGCTAGCGCGATCATGCGCGGGCCGAGAGCGGTGGTCGTCAGCAGCTCGTCTTCCGGGTCGGGCACGACGCGCGCACCGGACGAGTCGGCCCACAGGCGATCGGCCTCGTCGAGGGCGATCGTGTGGCCGCCCGCCGCACGAACCTGGCGGAACCCTTCGCTCTCGGTAGGATCGAGGGCGGTTAGCGCGACCGCGATCGCGCCGGATCCGTACCGGACGAGCGAGGCGAGCATCGCCTCGCTCGCGGCGTCCGAGATGGCGCCGGCCCGGACGAGGGATCCGTCCGCGTCGATCGCGAGGTTCGATCCTGCTGGGACGACGTAGGCATGGCCGTTGCGCAGGACCGTGCCATCGAGTCCCGGGAGGACCATGAAGTTCGAGGCGACGTTAAGGTTGTCGGCGACGCCGCGTTCCCGGCCGGTTCCGGGGTGGAGGAGGATCACGATCGCGCCGGGGAAATCGCCTTGGAGCGAGCGGAACGTTTCCCGAAGCACGAGGACACCGTCGGCGGGGGCGACCAGGACGGCGACATGGGACACCGCCGCAGAGAGGTCCTTCATCGGACGCTCCCGGCCCCAGTCAGACGGACGCGAGCCCATCGGACCTTCGGCAGGGTGATGGCCATTCCAAGGGATGAATCGCCCGAAGTGACCGCATAGCCGTGACGACCGAAGACGCGGGCGGCGCGGAGGCGTTCGTCGGCGCTCGCGAAGAGCAGGTCGAAGGTTTCGCCGGAGCGACGAAGCGGGGAGCCCCGCAGAACGAGGCGGATCAGAGTTTTTCTCACTTTGGACTCCTGCCCCTTGCGAGAGGCGTGTGTGTCGCGAGAGGTGAGAAAGGATCCGTGAGAGGATCGGTCCGTTTCGACTCGGTACAGGGGCGTGGCCGCGGCCACACCCTACTCTACGCCAGAAAGCGAAGACTCAGCGTGGAATCACGCTCCTTGCTGCGACCGATCCGACATACGGCCCACGGCGCGATCCTGCGGGACGAAAAAATGGCCGGCGTCCCTTGGGACGTCCGGCCGATACTCTCGCTTTCGCTCGCCGCCTCATCGTGCGTCTCGCTTGACTAAAGGATCGGCAGAAGGCGGGATATCTTTAGAGGAAGCGGAGAAAAGTCCGTTTTCTCGGTACGTCGGATTTGGGCCGATCTTGAGATGTCGAACCAGGATCCGATTCTGCCAGTAGACTAGGCTATGCCGCGGCGGGACGTCGAGGAGTGGTACGTGCAGGTGGGGCGGGAGATGGCCTCGCTCGCGGAGGAGCTTGCCGCCGGGCGGCCGCGCTGGGCGGGGAAGATCGGCTGGGAGCCGCGCGTCGACCTGTTCGAGGAGGAGGCGCGGCTCCTGGTCCGGGTAGAGATCGCGGGGGTCAAGATCGAAGACGTGGCCCTCAACTACGTGCCCGAGCGGCACTCCATCGTGATCCGGGGCGCCCGTCCCGAGGACGGTCCCTCTGACGGGGGGCGAAGGGCGGCCCACCTGCTGGAGATCCCCGTGGGCGAGTTCGCCCGCGAGGTGGCCCTGCCCGCCGTGTCGATCGACGCCCGCGCGATCCGCGCCCAGTACCGCAACGGCATCCTGTACGTCTCGGTCCCCAAGACCGATCGCATCACCGTCGTCCGAACGACCGTAGTAAGGGAAATCTAGATGACCGACGTTAAGCTACCGATCGAAGAAGAGGAAACGATCGTCGACGAGACGCCGATCGGCGAGGAGAAGCCGTTCGACGTGATCGAGCTGCCGGCGCCTACGGACGAGGATTCGGAGGACGAGCCGCGCCCGGACATCCCGGACGTGCTGAGCATCCTGCCGCTGCGCGACAGCGTCATCTACCCCATGCTCATCGCGCCGCTCAGCGTGGCGCGCGACAGCAGCGTCCAGCTCATCGACGAGTCGGTCGGCGGGCAGAGCCGAGTGATCGGCGTGGTGGCGCAGATGCAGCCGGGAGAGGACAACCCCGGCTTCGACGACGTGTACGACCACGGTTGCGCGGTGATCATCCGTACCCTCGTGAAGATGCCCGACGCGACGCGCCTCATCGTCCAAGGCATCGCGCGCTTCCGCATCGTGGAGCGTCTCCAGGAGACGCCGTATCTTAAGGCCCGCATCGAGGTGCTGGAGGAGATCCCGATCCCCGACGATAAAGGGGAGGAGGCGGAAGCCTTGCGCCGCTCGATCTCCGCCCTGTTCGAGCAGGCGGTCCGGCTCTCGCCGCAGCTTCCCGAGGAGCTGCGGACCCTCACCCAGGCGGTGCAGGAGACGAACGTCATGGCCGACCTCGTAGCGGCGCACATGACGCTCTCCGTGCCGGACAAGCAGGCGATCCTGCAGACGCTCGACGTGCTCACGCGCCTGCGGATGCTCTTGGAGATGCTGGGGAAGGAGGTCCGCGTGCTCGAACTGAGCAGCAAGGTCCAGAGCGAGGTCAACACCGAGCTTTCGAAGACCCAGCGCGACTACTACCTGCGCGAGCAGCTCAAGGCGATCCAGCGCGAGTTGGGCGACAGCGACGACCGGGGGGAGGAGCTCGACGAGCTTCGCAAGAAGGTCGATGAGACGCCGATGAGCGCGGACGCGCTGAAGGAGGTCAACCGCGAGTACGACCGGCTCCGGCGCATGAATCCGGGCGCGCCCGAGTACACCGTCGCCCGGACCTACGTCGACTGGATGGTCTCGATGCCCTGGAAGGAGCGCACGGAGGACAACCTTGACCTCGCGCACGTCAAGGCGGTGCTCGACGCGGACCACTACGGGCTCGACAAGATCAAGGACCGGATCATCGAGTTCCTCGCGGTGCGCAAGGTGAAGGGCGAGGGGCCGATCCGTCAGCCTATCCTGTGCTTCTTCGGCCCGCCCGGCGTGGGCAAGACGTCGCTCGGCCGCTCCATCGCCAACGCGATGGAGCGCAAGTTCGCCCGCATCTCGCTGGGCGGCATGCGGGACGAGGCGGAGATCCGGGGCCACCGGCGCACCTACATCGGAGCGCTGCCCGGCCAGATCATCCAGAACCTGCGGCGGGTCGAGTCCCAGAACCCCCTGTTCGTGCTGGACGAGATCGACAAGCTGGGCAACGACTTCCGCGGCGATCCCTCGTCGGCACTCCTGGAGGTGCTCGACCCTGAGCAGAACGCGACCTTCCGCGACCACTACCTCGACGTGCCGTTCGATCTTTCGCGGGTGTTCTTCATCACCACCGCGAACCAGCTCGACACGATCCCCGGCCCCCTGCGGGACCGCATGGAGATCATCGAGCTCGGCGGCTACACGGAGGAGGAGAAGGTGGAGATCGCGGTGCGCCACCTGATCCCCAAGCAGATCGAGGAGCACGGCCTGCGGCCCGCCCAGATCGCCTGGCAGCGGGAGGCGGTGCAGAAGCTCGTCCGGCAGTACACCCGCGAGGCGGGCGTCCGCAATCTGGAGCGGGAAGTGGGCTCGGTGGTTCGCAAGGCGACCCGGATGGTGGCCGAGGGACACAAGCGGAAGATCACGGTGAACCCGAAGTTTATCGAGACCGCCCTCGGCTCGCCCCGCTTCCTGCACGACGAGGTCGTGGAACGCGACATGGCGCCCGGCGTGGCGGTCGGACTCGCCTGGACCCCGGTCGGCGGGGACGTGCTGTTTATCGAGACCACGAAGATGGTCGGGCAGAAAGGGCTGATCGTCACCGGCCAGCTCGGCGACGTGATGAAGGAGTCCGTCTCGGCGGCCCTCTCCTACATCCGCTCGCACGCGGAGGGCCTCGGGATCGCGCCGGACTTCTACGACAAGCTGGAGCTCCACGTCCACGTTCCGGCGGGCGCGGTCCCGAAGGACGGTCCGAGCGCGGGCGTGACGATGCTGACCGCCCTCACCTCGCTCCTCACCGGGCGCCGGGTGAAGCCGCGCCTCGCGATGACGGGCGAGATCTCCCTGGCGGGCAACGTTCTGCCGGTGGGCGGCATCAAGGAGAAGATCCTCGCCGCCTACCGCGCGGGCGTCGAGACGGTCGTCCTGCCGGAGCAGAACCGGAAGGACTACATGGAGGACGTTCCCGCCGAGATCCGCGAGAAGCTCACCGCGCACTTCGTGAAGCACGGCGAGCAGGTTCTGAAGATCGCGCTGGAGAAAGGTAGCCGGGCGTAGCGCGTTAGAGGGCAGGGCCGTACGCGGCTCTGCCCTCTAGTCTTCGTCCGCCGCGTCCGGGGCGGGTTGGACGTCCATCCGACCGTCGGGCATGCCCATCATCATGCCGACCTGGGCGCCGCCGTCGCTGACGGAGCGGCGTTGGGGGTCGTTGGCGGCGCAAGGCGTGCCGAACTTGGGCTGGGCGAATCCCAGGTGGGTATTGCCCCGCGCCAGGATGTGTTCGGCGTTGCCGCCCCCCCAGGTCATGAAGCTGCGCGCGTTCGCATAGTGGTTCACGAGCGAGCGTCGGTAGCGACCCTCGCTTTTGTTGCTCAGGGAGCGATGAAAGACGTGGCCGCCGAAGAAGACGACGTCGCCGGGCTCCAGAACGACCGGGATCTCCTCGCGACCGTAGCGGTCGGCGATGGGCTTGAGGGTGTTCTTCGCGTCCCCGTCGTCGTTGCTGTGGCCGCCGACGTCGCTCACCTTCGGGATGTCGGCGAGATCGGTCTGACCGAAGCCGTAGCCGCTCTCCGGGGGGTAGACCGGCTCGTGCTGGGAGCCAGGGGAGATCCAGAGGCAGCCGTTCTCCTCGTCGGCGCGCTCGATCGCGATCCAGGCGCCGACGAGCGAGTCGGGAAAGGTCGGGATGTAGAAGCCGTCCTGGTGGAAGCCCTGGCCGAAGGAGCCGGGCGCCTTGGTGAAGAGCATCGTCTGGAGGGCGAGAACGTCCGGGCCCTGGAGCGCCTGCACCACGTCGAGGATGCGGGGATGGAGCAAGTAGCGCTCCCAAAGCTCGTGGCGGAAGTGGCCCTGGTGAACGCGGAGAAGCTGCTTCTCGCGCCCTTCCTTCGTGGTGGCGTCGATGTAGCCGTCGAGGGTCTCCCGGCCCGAGAGCAGGGCGTCGGTGTGGTCGCGCAATTCTTGGACGTGCTCTGGGGGAAGCAGGCCCCGCAGGATCAGGAAGCCGTCGCGCCGGAAGGCGACGTAGTCGGCGACGGGAAGGCGGAGCGGTTCGACGGCGGACCAAGGGTGGGCGGCGAGAGCGGCCATAGCCAGAGCATAGGGCGCCCGGCAAGGAACGCGGTAGGTGGAAACGGGCGGACGGTGGTAAAAACCCACCATGAGCCGCGTGGCCTCCTTGCCGCTGGAAACGTGCCCCTCGGTGGTCAGCGCCTGGCGGTCCATCCACGTCGGATCGGTGACGCAGGCTTTCGTGGTGGACGATCTCTGGGGGATGCATCTCTACCGCTATGCGGGCGACGTCTGGATGGACGGAAGGCCGCTCCGATTCGAGTCCGGATGGGCAGGCTTCACCCCGCCGGGGGCCCAGATGCGGTATCGGTTCGAAGGGACCTGCGTCCACGTCTTCGCGCACCTGCTTTGGCCCATCCAAGGGACGACGACGGATCTGCCGCTCGTCTTTCCCGTCGGCTCTCGCTTCGAGCCGCTTTGGGAAGGATTGGAGGAGGCTATCCCCTGGCGCGGCTCGCGGCGTGCGGACGTGCGGGCCTGGGACGTGGCCCTCTCGCTCGCGGAAGCCGCCTTGGCTCCGCAGACCGAGACCCACGCGGCGGTCGAGGCAGCCCTCGCATTTATCGAAGCGCACCTCGCCCAACCGATCGGCGCCCACGATGCGGCAAGGGCGGCGTTCGTGTCGCACAACCATCTCTGCCGCCTTTTTCGAACGCATCTTGGGGCCACGGTCATGGGCACGATCCGGGGACGGCGGGTCGAGCGGGCGCGGCATCTTCTGGTTCACACAAGCCTGCCAGTCAAGCAGATCGCCGCGCAGGTCGGGATCGACGACCTCCAGCGATTCAACAAGACCATGCGGCTGGAGACGGGGCGCTCGCCGAGGGCGATCCGGAGTTCAGGCGGATGAGGAGTTAAACTCCCTCCGTGCTCCTCTTCCTGCCGTCGTCCGACCTTACACTCACCTACGAGCGGAGCCGCTTCCTCGATTCGGGAGACGGCGCCGAGGCGAACGCGTTCTGCGAGCGTCTCGCAAAGCGGTCGCCCTACGCTAAGGTGGTGCGATACGGAACGAGCCCAGAGGGAAGGCCGATGATCGCGCTGATCGTCAGTCGCGCGAAGGCTTTCACGCCGCAAGCGCTTCGCCGGTCGAGGCGCCCGTTGATCTGGGTGAACAACGGGATCCATGCGGGCGAGATCGAGGGAAAGGACGCGACGCTCATGCTGGCGCGGGCGATGCTTACAGAGGGCAAGCACACGAATCTCTTCGAGGGAGCCGACTGGATCCTGATCCCCGTCTACAACGTCGACGGCCACGAGCGCCGTTCGCCTTACAACCGGATCAACCAGAACGGACCGCGCTCGATGGGTTGGCGCGCGACGTCACAGAACATCAATCTGAACCGGGACTTCGTGAAGGCGGACACTCCGGAGGCGCGAGCTTGGCTCGGCCTCTTTCACCGCTATCGTCCTGATTTCCTTTTCGACGACCACACGACCGACGGGGCGGACTACCGCTACGCGGCGATGCTTTCCGTCCCGTACGGCCCCGTCCTTCCTACCGCGACCGCCGCCTTCTCAAGCAGTCTGTACGAGGGGGTCAGGCGGCTGAACGACGCCCAAGGCTTCCTGACCGCGCCGTATTTCGAATTGCGCGACCGGGCGCGTCCCGAGACGGGGATCTCCGTCGAGGATTTCTCGGCCCGCTACACCCACGGCTACATGGCCGCACTGGGGCGGCCCGCCATGCTGATCGAGACGCACATGCTGAAGGATTACCGGACGCGCGTCGAGACGACCTACGCGACGCTCGTGAACACGGCGGGCCTCCTCGTGCGGGACGCCGCTCGGCTGAAGGCGCTCAACGCCGCCGCCGACCGGCCTCTCCGGGAGGGAGAGACGGTCGTTCTGAGTTCTCGCCCGACCAACGAGCGGCGTCCGTTCACGTTCCACGGCTGGCGCTACGCGCCGAAACCTTCGCCCGCCGCGGGCGGGGAGGTCGCGGCCTGGGTCCACGAGTCGGTGGACACGCCCACCACCGTCCAGGATCGCTACGCGCCCGGGGCGACGGCGGTCGCTCCGGCAGGCTACGCGATTCCCGCGGCGTGGACGGACGCCATCGAGCGGCTCCGCCTTCACGGTCTGTCCCTCCGCACGCTAAAAAGGCCCTTCTCAAGCGCTTTCTCGACTTTCCGCTTTACTGGCGTGCGCTTTGGATCCCAACCGTTCGAAGGGCGGTTCCAGCCGACGTACACCGCGATTCCCGTGAACGAAGAGAGGACCCTGCCGGTGGGTTCGGTGATCGTGTCTGCTTCGCGGCTCGCGATGCAGCTTCTCGAGCCGGAAGGCCCAGACAGCCTCGTGAAGTGGGGGTTGTTCAACAACGTGTTCGAGACGAAGGAGTACTTCGAGGACTACGCGATGGCTCCGGTGGGCGATGAGATGCTCGCCAAGGATCCCGAACTGAAGAAGGCGTTCGACGCGTGGCTCGCCGTCAACCCGACCGCCGGCGCCCGTCAGCGGCTCGCCTGGCTGTTCGAGCGCTCTCCCTACTGGGACGCGCGGTTGAACGCGTACCCGGTGGTGAGGCTGACGGGATCTCAGATTATCGATAGATCGCGTTGAACAGCAGCCGGAACGTGCCCCAGGACTGGGCGCGGAAGGTGATCTCCGGGCCGAAGGCGTAGAGGGCGCCCTGGCCCACGGGGGCGGTGAAGGCGACGATGCCATCCTTGAGCGCGCTCTGGCCCCAGGCCCAGCCGCTTCGTAGGGGCGTGGCGGTGTCGAACCAGGCGACCCGTTTCAGTCCGGCCGCTTCGGCTCCGTCCTTGAAGCGGAAAGTGGGGCTGTTGTCGAACATGAAGTCGGCCCGTTCGGGCATTCCAGCCGCCACGGTCTGCGTCGGATCGACCCGCGCCTGAAGCACCGAACCGGGGACGTAGTACCTGGCGCGGGGAAGCGGCTTGCCGTCGGCGTCCACCAGCGCGCTCTCGACCGGAAGGCCGAGGGCGGTCGCGAGGTTCGTCGCGGTGCCGATCGCGACGACGGAGCCGCCCGCTTCCATGAAGCGCCGGAGTTGCGGCGCGGTCTTGGCGGCGGAGATCGCGCCCGCTCTCGCCCGGAACTCGTCGGGAACTTCCTGATTGGCGCCGCGCCCGGTTCCGAAACCGGCCCCGTCGGGGAAGATCAGGACGTCGTACTTGGCCGCGAGATCGCCCGCGTCGAATTCGTTCGCGTAGACGACGGTGTAGGGAATGCCGCGTTGGTCAAAGATGAAACGGATCCAGCCCGACTCTATCGAGCCGCCGTAACGGTCCCAGAGGCCGATGCGGGGCGCCTTCATCCAATTCGAATCGATGACGTCGGTCGGATTGAGCGTGATGCCAAGCTCCTCGGCGGCCGCCTTGAGGATCCGGGTCGCCTCGGGATCTTCCTTCTCAAGCTTCGCGTCCGCGACCGTCACGAAGAAGCTTTCGTCGTTGGGCCTTGAGACCAGCTTGCCCGCGCTGAGAAGCCGCTGCACCAACGTGTAGGCGTTGAGCTGCCGTTTCGAGAAAAGGTAGCCGATGGGGTTCGCTCCGATCAAGCGCCCCGCCGGTGGCTTCATCAGGTCCTTTACCACCTCGGTCGGCGCGTCGAGCCGGTCCAGGATGCGGTCGAACGCGACGCCCATCTGGAACGCGAGGGTCCAGCCCGCCGAGTCGTAGGGCGGGGTGGGGTTCGCGCCGGGGGCGACGATGTCGTTCGGGTGGTCCTGCGGCTCGAACATGTCGAGGATGTGGGGCCGGAAGGCTTGGTCGCACCGGACGACGAGCGACCCCATGGGATAGCCCTTGCCGTTCACCGTGAAGCGACCCGTGGCGCGCTCGACGGTCACGCCGTTCTTGACTAGGGTGTTGGCGAACTCGACGGCGGTGGGGAAGTCAGGCTGGTCGGCGGGGATCACGTAGGCGCGGGCGTCGCGCATCGCCGGGTCCTTTATCATCGCCGCCATCGCCTCGTCGCCGCCCTCGGCCCACTTGGGGCGGGGCGTCCAGTGGTCCGCCGAGCCGCGTTCGATGGAGTTTCGGCCCATGCGGTAGATGTTGTAGAGAAACTCCTCGCGCTTCTGGGCAGCGAGGGTGAGGAGGGCGTAGTTCGCGCTAACGGAGTAGTCGATAGACTGGCGGAAGCGCCACTCGCCGGGGGCGACGGGCAGGAGGAGATCGCCGTTCGAGACCTGCCGCTCGGCGCGGAAGGGGACGCGGGTGGGGGTCGGGTTGCCGATCGCCTCGGTGAGGATGCCGACCATGTTGTGGAAGTAGGCGGTGGTGCGCAGGCCTCCGTTCCACCAGGACGAGTAAGAGGCGCCGCCCTCGCGTACGGAGCCGCCCTTGCCCTCGGCGAGGAAGCGGTTGTGGATGGTCTGGCCCACGAGGTCGGTCTCGGCGGTGGCGAGGGGATCGACGTTGTGGTTGAACGGCGCGCGGAAGGGCGGGCAGTAGATCACGGCGCCGGCGGGGCCGGTCTGGTGGTGGTTGTAGACGATCTGCGGGAACCACTCGTGGTACTGGACGCGGAGCATGTTCTCCGTCTCCTTCTGGGAGCCCATGTAGAAGTCGCGGTTGTCGTCGTGGCCGATGTACTTCTGGTAGAGGCGAGAAAGCCCGGCGGTGGTGCGCCTCTTCGGGTCCTTTTCGCGCATATACCAGTCGGACACGAGGTCCATGCCGTCGGGATTGGCGTGGACGAAGAGGATGATGCAGTCGTCGAGGATGCGCCGGGTCTCGCGGTCGTCGCGGCTCAGGACCTGATAGAGGGTTTCCATCAGCTGCTGGGCGCCGAGCACCTCGTTGGCGTGGAGTCCGCCGTCGATCCATACCACCGCCTTGCCTTCCTGCGCCAGCTTGCGGGCGTCCGCCTCCGTCAATCCTTTCGCGAGGGCGAGCCGCTTGGCGACGTCGCGGTACTTCTCCATCCGGCGCAGGTTGGCGGGCGAGGAGACGATCGCCATCAGTTGGTCTCGCCCCTCGGCGGTCTTGCCGATGCTCACCAGCCTCATCCGGTCCGACTCCCGGTCGAGCTTCCGCCAGTAGGCGGTGAGGTCGCGGTAGTTCGGCAGCACGTAGTCGGCCCCGATCGGGTGGCCGAACTGCCGCTCGGGCGAGGTGACCGGTGCGGCGCCCGCGACGAGGGCGAGGGCCAGGACGGCGAGGGAGAGGGTTCCACGCATCGCCGCCATTATAGGCGACGCCGGGCTTATAGGCCGCGCGTCAGGTAGCCCGAGAGAAGGGCGACGTCGGTAGGCCGTACGCCGGGAATGCGGCCCGCCTGCCCGAGGGTGGTGGGGCGGACGCGGGCGAGCTTCTCGCGGCCTTCGTGGCTTAGGCTGACGATGCTCGCGTAGTCGAACTCCGGGGGGATGGGTCGTCCTTCGACGCGGCGGCTTTCGGCGGCCATCCGTTCCTCCCGGTCGAGATAGCCGCCGTAGACCGCTTCCAGGCGCAGGGCTTCCCGGACGTCGCGGTCTTCGGAGACGGTCGGGGCGCGGTCGCCCATGATCTCCAGGGCGCGCGCGACGTCGACGCCAGGACGCTGCATGAAGTCGTGCAGGGCGACGCGCGTCGAGAGGGCGGGTTCGTCGAACTCCGCGAGGCGGGGATTGTCGGCCGAGGAGAGGGTCGCTTCGCGGAGGGCGGCGCGGCCCGCCTCGATCGCCTCGACCTTCTCGGAGAAGCGGGCCCACTGGGCGTCGCCGACGAGACCGATCTCGCGTCCGAGGGGAGTGAGGCGGCGGTCGGCGTTGTCGTGCCGAAGGAGAAGCCGGTGCTCGGCGCGGGCGGTGAGCATCCGGTAAGGGTCGTCCACGCCCTTGGTGACGAGGTCGTCCACCATCACCCCGAGGAAGCTCCCGGCGCGTGGGAACGCGACCGGCGGCTCGTCGGCCGCGTAGCGGGCGGCGTTGATCCCGGCGAGGAGGCCTTGGCCCGCCGCCTCCTCGTAGCCGCTGGTGCCGTTGAGCTGGCCCGCGAGGAAGAGGCCGTCGGCGGTCTTGCTCATGAGGGCGGGCGTCAGGCCCTGGGGATCGGCCACGTCGTACTCGACGGCGTAACCGGGAACGAGCATCTCCGCCGCCTCTAGACCGGGGATGGTCTTCAGGATCCGTTCCTGCACCCAGCCGGGAAGGGAGGTGGAAAGACCCTGGACGTAGACGGAGTCGCCGTCCCAGGTCTCGCGCTCCAGCCAGACGGGGTGGCTCTCCTTTTCGGAGAAACGCACGACCTTGTCCTCGACGCTGGGGCAGTAGCGGGGGCCGGTCCCCTCGATGCGTCCACCGTACATAGCGCTCTCGCCCAGGTTCTCGCGGACGAGGTCGTGGGTGTCGGGGGTGGTGCGAGTCTGCCAGCAGGGATGGAGCGGCCGCGTCACGAGGGGGCGGGCGTGGCGGAACGAGAACGGACCGGCGTCCGGCTCGGCGGGGGTCTCTTCCGTCTTCGAGAGGTCCAGGGTGCGTAGGCTCACGCGGGGCGGGGTTCCGGTCTTAAAGCGGAGCATCCTCGGTCCGAGGCTCTTGAGCCACGCTGCGAGGTCGACCGACGGGAGGTCGCCGCGACGGGCGGCGGGGGTTTTCGTGTGCCCTTCGTGGCAGACGCCATTGAGGAAGGTGCCGGTGGTGAGGACGACGGCGCGGCACTCCAGGAGGGTGTCGCCGACCCAGAGGCCGGTCACGCGCGAGCCATCGAGCCGGACGCCGGTGACGGCGGCTTCGATCAGGTCGAGGTTCGGTTCGGCCCGCAGGGCGGCTTGGATCGTCCGGGGGTAGAGGTCTTTGCAGACGTGGGCGCGAAGGGTCTGGATGGCGGGGCCGCGCCCGGTGCCGACGCGTCGCAGGTGGGTGGTCGCGCGGTCGGTCGCGACGCCCATCTCGCCGCCGAGGGCGTCGACCTCGCGGGCGAGGTGGCCTTTGGCGGGGCCGCCGATGGAGCAGTTGCAGGGTAGGTATCCCGCGCGGTCGAGCCGCAGGGTCACGCAGGCGACGCGGCGGCCCATGCGGGCCGCCGCGAGGGCCGCCTCGACCCCCGCGTGCCCCGCCCCGACCACGACGACGTCGTATCGACTCACGGGAGTATTGTGGACGACGAAGGGGCGAGAAAGCTCGCTGTCGTCAAGTCTCGGGCGAGGCGAGTTGATCGTAACGGGACTACGCCCAGCGCGCGGCGAGGACGGCCGCGACGCGCTCCAGCATCGTCTCGTCCGTCGCATCGAACTGGCCGACGGTGTGGCCGTCGACGTCGATCTGGCCCAGGATCTCGTTCTCGTCGCGAATGAGGACGACGATCTCGCTTCGGGTGAAGGCGGAGCAGGAGAGATAGTTGTCGAGCGTGCGCACGTCCTCGACGACCTGGTTGCGGTCCTCGGCGACGGCGGTACCGCAGACGCCGCGTCCGACGGGGATCGAGGTGTGGTCGGTGGCGGCCCCGACGTAGGCGTCGAGGACGAGGGTGTCCTCCTCCAGGCGGTAGACGCCGCTCCAGTCGTAGCCGGGCAGGGCGTCGAGGGTCTCCATCGCCTTGAGGCGCAGGGCGAGGCCGGTTTCGGAGGCCCTTTCCAGGGAGGCGACGAGGGCGTCGGCGGTGTCGGCGGGGATCATGGTTTATTTTGGCCTTTCGGAGCGTCGCGGGTTCGCGCGCCGCGTAGAAACGGGGTGCGGACGAAGCTCGACGTGGACCGGATCTACTTCCAGCCGGAGATCGAGTTCTACGACCGGGGGCAGGAGGTTCTCGATCGTTTCCCCGAGGCGGAGCGGATCGTCGTCGACTCGCACTGGCGCATCCCGGCCTTGCGGGACGACGAGTCGATCGTGCCGGAGTGGAACCGGGTCAAGCGGACCACCCTGGTGCTGGGCGTGCGCAAGTCGATGCCGATCCGTCCCAACGGGCGGAGCGCGGACTTTATCGCGCCGGGCCACGCGAACGGCTGCGCGATGGCCTGCGCCTACTGCTACGTCGCGCGGCGCAAGGGCACGTCGAACCCCATCTCGGTGTTCGTGAACGACGACGAGATCCTCGACGCCCTGCGCAAGCACGCCGCCGGGCTCGGGCCGAAACCCGACCTCCAGACCGATCCGACGCTTTGGACCTACGACATCGGGGAGGGAAGCGACTGCTCGGTCGACGCGGCGGTGAGCGGGAGCGTCCGCGCCCTGATCGAAGGATTTCGGACGATCCCGAACGGCAAGGCGACGTTCGCGACCAAGGCGGTGAACGAGGCGATGCTCGACTACGATCCACAGGGAAAGACGCGCATCCGGTTCAGCCTGATGCCCGCCGACCTCGCGCGGCGGCTGGACGTGCGGACCGACCCGGTGCCGGAGCGCATCGCCGCCATCGGACCGTTCTTCGAGGCGGGCTACGAGGTGCACGTCAACCTTTCGCCCGTCGTGCTCTACGATGGCTGGGAGGCCGACTGGCGCGCCCTCTTCCGGGAGGTCGACGACACGATCCCCGCCGCCGCGAAGGCCCAGCTCAAGGCGGAGATCATCTTTCTGACCCACTCGCCCGAACTCCACGAGACGAACCTGCGCTGGCATCCGAAGGCGGAGGATCTGCTCTGGCGGCCGGAGATCCAGGAGCCGAAGGAGGGTTCGACGACCTTGCGGTACCGGCGCGGCTTCAAAGGGCGGCAGGTGCAGCGACTCCGGGAGATCCTGGCCGAGGAGATGCCGTATTGTGGTGTCCGGTACGCGTTCTAAAAGTCGACCTATAATGGCCCCGTGCTTCCCGCATTCGTGCTGGCCTTCCAGGCCCTCCCGGCTCAGGTTCTTCCGGCAGCTCAACCGATCCTTCTGAACGTCGACGCCACCGCCATCGACCGCAACGTGGTGCGCGTTTCCGAGACGTTCCCGACCGCGTCCGGCAAGCGGGCCTTCTACTTCCCGAAGTTCATCCCCGGCGAGCACCGCGCGAGCGGTCCGATCAACGGCCTCGTGTCGCTCCACTTTTTCGCGGGCGGCAAGGAGATCGACTGGGACCGCGACCCGGTCGAGCTTTTCCGCTTCGTGGTGGACGTGCCGAAGGGAGCCTCAAGCGTCGAGGCGCGCTTCACCGTCGTCTCGGAGCCGAGCGACAACGCGACGCCGAACCTCGCGCGGATCAAGTGGAACCGCGTCCTGCTGTACCCCGACGCGGGCACGACCGACCGGATCCTGGTCTTGCCGAAGATCACGCCCCCGGCGGGCTGGCGGGTGGCGAGCGCGCTCACGACGCTCACGGACGGCAAGCCGGTGAGCGTGACGGAGCTGATCGACTCGCCTGTGATCGTCGGCCACTACGCGCAGTCGTACGAACTCGGCTCGATCGACGGCGCGTCGGTCGGGATGGACGTGATGGCGGAGCAGGACGGCTACCAGATCGTTCCCGACGCCGCCCTGGCGAAGGCGCGGGAACTGGTCCGTCAAGAGGGGGCGGCCTACCGGGGGCGGCACTTCCGCCGGTACCGGTTCCTCGTGACGCTCAGCGGCGCGGGCGCGGGGGCGGGCCTGGAGCACCACGAGTCGAGCGAGGACGGGTCGGGGCTCGCCGCCGCCCAGAACGACGCGGCGGGCTGGGGGGAGCTGTTGGCGCACGAGTTCAACCACTCCTGGAACGGCAAGTTCCGACGCCCCGCCGGGCTCGCGACGCCCGACTTCCACAAGCCGATGGACGGCTCGGGGCTTTGGGTCTACGAGGGGCTTACGCAGTACATGGGCTACGTCTTCGCCGCCCGCAGCGGCTTCTCCTCGCCGGAGGTGTGGCAGGGAACGTGGGCGAACCTCGCGCGGGGCTTCGAGGCCCAGCCGGGGCGCGCGTGGCGGCCCGTGGTGGATACCGCGCGTTCCGTGGGGCTGGTGCGCGGGCTGCGGAGCGCCTGGTCGGGCGAGGTTCGCGGAACGGACTACTACACCGAGGGCGCCCTCGTGTGGCTGGAGGCCGATTGCATCATCCGCGAGGGGACGAAGGGCGCGAAGAGTCTGGACGACTTCCTGCGCCGCTTCTTCGGGGGGACCACGGACGCGCCGGTCGTGAAGCCGTACACGACGGAGGAGGTCGTCCGGGAGCTGAACACGGTCTACCCCTACGACTGGGCGGGCTTCCTGCACGAGCGGATCGACCGCGTCCACCTGAGCACGCCGTCCGAGGCGCTGGAGAAGGCGGGCTTCCGTCTCGTTCCGGGCGCCGCGCCGGTCGGCCGGAACCCGCGCGCGGGAACCCTCCCTATGCTGGGCTTGATCGTCGGTCGCGACGGGACGGTCTCGTCGGTCTGGGTGGAAGGTCCCGCCTTTCGGGCAGGGCTCGGCACGGGGATGACGATCACGAAGCTGGACGGCAAGGAGTTCAGTTACGACGAGTTGTTGACGAAGGTCACGACGCCCAACCCCGGGACGCTCCAACTCACGGTGACGGGCGGCCGGAGCTTTTCGGTGCCTTACGTCGGGGCGCCGATCGGCGCCCGGCTGGAGGCCATTCCGGGAAAAACGGACTGGTTGAACGCGATCGCGAAGCCTCTACCCTAGCGGGAGGATCGGGGGATTATCGCAGACCGGCCTTCGCCAGCAGCCGCAGGAACTGGCCCATCGTTCGCATATCGATCGATTGGGCCACCAGCCGGCCCTGACGGTCGTAGACGAGGTTCTTCGGGATGCCATCGACCTTGTAGCGGTCGTTCACCGTCCGGCCCGGATCGAGGAGAACGGGATAGCCCACCGGGTGCGCCTTGAGATAGGCGTCGACCGTTTCCCCTTTCTCGTCCGAGATGCCGAGAATCACCAGCCGGTCCTTGAAGCGCGTCTGGAGGGCGTCGAGATCGGGCATCTCCTTGCGGCAGGGCGGGCACCAGGTCGCCCAGAAGTTGACGAGCACGACCTTGCCCTTAAGGGCCGACCGCGTCCAACTCTTGCCGTTCCGGTCGGTGAGGGTGAAGTCGATCTTCGCCCGCTCCTTCTCCAGGGCATCGACCTCCGAGAGCGCGGCCCGGTAGCCCGGCGCGTCGAGAGCGACCTTGATGTCCTCGTAGCGCGCGAGGTTCGCGAGCTGAACGTAAGGGGCGTTCGTCGGCGCGGTCGCCTTTAACGCCTGGGTCAGGGTATCGGCGACGATCTGGAGGACGCCGGGGCCGAAGTCGCCTTCCGTCGCGAGGTTGCAGAGGCCGGAGGCGAGGCCGACCTTGTTCGGTCCCTCGGGAAGGGCGCGGATCGCGAGGGCGAGCTCGCGGGTTTTCGTCGCCCGGGTGGCGTCGTCCATCGCGCGAAGGCCGCCGATTCCCTTCGAGATCGCGGACTCCGCGTCCGTCATCGTCGTTCTTTGGGCGATGGCTCCGAGGGCGAGGACGGAGAGGGCCAAGACGGCGAGACGCTTCATGCCTCCCAACGTACCCCTACGGATTGGGAAAACGAAAGAAAGCAGAAGTGGCGCGTTCCTCAGGGCATGGGCGAGGGTCGTAGTTCCAGACGCCCTCCAGGGCGCCCGACGGAGAAGCGACCATGGAATTCGAAACGACGATGCAGACGGAGATCCAGAAGCTGTACTGCATCGAACAGCAGACGGTGGATGCGCTCGGCACGCTGGCGAGCCAAGCTCAGAGCGGCTCCTCGCGCGACGCGCTCCCGCAGCACCGGCAGGAGACGCAGACCCAGGCGGGACGCCTGGAGCAGATCTGTTCCAAGATGGGCTGGAACCCCAGTGGGGAGACGTCGACCGTCCTGCAGGCGATGCAGAGCGAGGCGACGCAACTGCTCCAGAATCTGTCCGAGGGGCCGGTCAAGGACGCGGCGATCATCGGCGCGGTGCAGAAGGTCGAGCACCTTGAGATCGCCTGCTACGGAACGGCGCGAACCCTCGCCCTCCAGATGGGGGACCAGGAGGCGGCCGATCTGCTCCAGCAGACCCTCGACGAGGAGAAGCGGGCGGACGCGCTGTTGACGCAGATCGCCGAATCGGGCGTCAACCAGCAGGCCACTTCGCAGAGCGGCCAAGCCACCCTGCGGTAGTCTTCGGGAGCGTGCAGGGCGTTCCTACGCCCTGCCAGATTCGCCCGGACGGTCGCTTTATCCGACCGAGCCTTCGAGCGAGACGCCGAGGAGCTTCTGGGCCTCGACGGCGAACTCCATGGGGAGTTCTCGGAACACGTCCTTGCAGAAGCCGGAGACGATCATGTTGACCGCGTCCTCCGTGGGGATGCCGCGCTGGTTGCAGTAGAAGATCTGGTCGTAGCCGATCTTCGACGTGCTGGCCTCGTGCTCGACGGTCGCGGTCGGGTTCTTCACCTCGATGTAGGGGAAGGTGTGCGCGCCGCAACGGTCGCCCATGAGCATGGAGTCGCACTGGGAGTAGTTCCGGGCGCCGTCCGCGCCGGGGTTGACGCGTACGAGGCCGCGGTAGGTGTTCTGGCCGTTGCCTGCCGAGATGCCCTTGCTGACGATCACCGAGCGGGTGCGCTTGCCGATGTGGACCATCTTGGTGCCGGTGTCGGCCTGCTGCTTGTTCGCGGTGAGAGCGACGCTGTAGAACTCGCCCACCGAATCGTCCCCCTGGAGGATGACGCTGGGGTACTTCCAGGTGATCGCGGAGCCGGTCTCGACCTGGGTCCAGGTGACCTTGCTGCGGCGGCCGATGGCGCGGGCGCGCTTGGTGACGAAGTTGAAGATGCCGCCCTTGCCGGTTTTGGGGTCGCCGGGATACCAGTTCTGTACGGTGCTGTACTTGATGGTGGCGTCGTCGCCCGCCGCGACGAGCTCGACCACCGCCGCGTGGAGCTGGTTCTCGTCGCGCATGGGGGCGGTGCAGCCCTCCAGGTACGACACGTAGCCGCCCTCCTCGCAGACGATGAGGGTGCGCTCGAACTGGCCCGTCTTCTCCGCGTTGATGCGGAAGTAGGTCGACAGCTCCATGGGGCAGCGGGTGCCCTTGGGGATGTAGACGAACGAACCGTCGGAGAAGACCGCGCTGTTGAGGGTGGCGTAGTAGTTGTCGCTGTAGGGGACGACCGAGCCGAGGTGCTTCTTGACCAGTTCAGGGTGCTCCTGAACCGCCTCGGAAAGGCTCATGAATAGGATGCCGAGCTCGCCCAGCTTCTTCTTGAAGGTGGTGACGACGCTCACCGAGTCGAACACCGCATCGACGGCCACGCCGCTCAGAGGGACGTTCGCGTCGGCGGCGCTGGGGGCCGCTCCGGCGACGTTCAGGAGGACCTTCTGCTCCTCGACGGGGATGCCGAGCTTCGTGAAGACGCGCAGCATCTCGGGATCGGCCTCCTCAAGGCTGTTGAGAACGGGCTTCTTCTTCGGCGCGGAGTAGTAGGCGAGGGCCTGGAGGTCGGGCTTCTGGTAGGTGACGTTGTGCCACTCCGGCTCCTTCATCGTCAGGAAGTGGCGGTAGGCCTTGAGGCGCCAGTCGAGGAGCCACTCCGGCTCGTTCTTCTTCGCGCTGATACGGCGGACGACGTCCTCGTTCAGGCCGGGCTCGAACTGATCGACGTCGATCTCGACGTTCCAACCGTGCTCGTACTCTTTGTTGGCGAACTGCTCCAGGAGCAGAGTGCTGGGATCCAGGGTGGTATCGGCCATGTCGGTGTCTGGAGACGCGCCCTCCCGGCCTCACCGGCTACGCGCGAACCCGTCCATTCCTACGTCCTAGTTTACCGGGCGCGTCTTCTATCTTGGAGGTCGATCGAGGAAACCGATCGTCGCGTAGACTCGCTGCATGACGCTCGATCGTCAGGACTGGACGCGGGCGTCTTCCGCCGACCGGGAGCGGCTCGCCCGGCAACTCGGGCGCGCTCTCCCGTTGGGCTTCGAGTACGCGGGGCTCCGACGGAATCGCTTGGGCAACGTCGAAAACGAGGTGGCTCTCTTCACGTTCGACGGCGCGTCGTTCGTGCTCGCGCCCGGCGGCGAGTCCGCCCTGGGCTACGACGTTGCTTCTTGGGAGCCCTCGGCGGACGAGGAGGCGGATTGGCAAGCCGTGGTCGAGGAGTATGGGTTCAAGGGTAACGCCCGCGACTTCGTCTCCCAAGTCGTCGGTCCTCCACGGAAGGCCGTCCTGTCCTCTTTGCTCGTCGAGACCGAAGCCAGGGAGATCGGATGGGAGCCGATGCCACTGGACCATCCATGGGCCAGGCAAGTCGCCCGCGATTGCTACGGCGAGGGCGTGCGCGGGTGGACGAGCCCCAATGGTCCGAAAGGACCCGTCTGGTACGAGACAGGACGCCGAGACAGCACGGAGCGGATCCGGATGAGCCGCCTTCCCGGAGGCCGGTTGTCGGCGTATCTAGGCGGACGTCTCTCGCGGGCGGCCATCGCGAGGACGATGGCCCAGGACGGCTTTCGGCTTCCCACCGGCGACGAATGGGAACGGCTTTGCGGCGGCGGCGCGACGACGCTGTGGCGATGGGGCGATCATGCGCCCGTAGCCTTGGGCACACCCGGAACGGTCAGCGACGAGGCGCGCCGTTGGCGGCAGGATGCGAATCTCCAGCCCGGCAGCTTCGGTCGGTTTCAGAGAGTTCCGGAGGCGCTCGACACGACGTGGAACCTGCACCGCCGGCCGAACGCGTCAGGTCTCTACATCGCGTACGATACGTACCAGAACGAGTTGGTGGCCGAACTCGACCAGACGCGCGGCGGGGATGGCGGAGGCTTCGCATGTGGAGCCATATCCGGCTTTTTCGTATGGCTCGTCCTTGCGACCGCCGCCCAGCCTCAGCCTTGCAAGCCGGATGCGGTTCCCACGCTTCGCTTCGAGGTGGGACGGCGGGTTCTGCCGCTCACCTAGCAAATCGTTGAATTTCTTGAGGGGTCGCGAAATCCGTCTATGCCTTTCAGCGCAGGCCCGATAGACCGTAGACGATCGTCCATTCTTCGGCGGAAACCGGCATGACGCTTAGTCGCTGGCCGCGCTGCAGGACGGCCATGCCTTCCAGGCCCGGCGTGCGCCGCAATTCGTCGAGGCCGACGGTGCGGAGGAACTTCTCGCGGAACACAACGTCCCGCAGAAGCCAGCGGGGCGCATCGAGGGGGCTCTTGGGGTCGTGGTAGTCGCTCGTGGGGTCGAACTGCGTGGGGTCGGGATAGGCGGGGCCGACGATCTCCATCGTGCCGACGATCCCGACGGGAGGGACGTTCGAGTGGTAGAAGAAGGCGAGATCGCCCGGCGCCATCGCGTCGCGGAAAAAGTTGCGGACGGTGTAGTTCCGGCAGCCTTCCCACATCGCCGGGCCGTCGGCGGCGATTAGGTCGTCGATGGAGTAGCAGTCCGGCTCGGACTTCATCAGCCAGTAGGCCACGCCCAAAGTTTAGCCCCTCTTCCTCGCGGGAGAGGGGCGATGAGTCTCAGACCGCCGTGGTCGAGCGCATCCGAAGGCCGACGTCGCCGGTGACGGCGCTGACGTCGAGGGTTCCCATGCCTGCCCCCAAGCGTCCGGTACGGCGCCCTTCGGCGACCGCCTCGTCTTCCAAGGTCAGGGTCGAGGCCACGTCGCCGCGCAGAGAGGAGAGGCTGACGCGGCAGTCGCTGCCGTCCGGAACGTCGACGTTCACGTCGCCGCTGACCGTCCGCACGTTGACGCTGCCCACCACGGGTTCCGTCAGATCCAGCGCCACGTCGCCCGAGACGGTCTCCAGGGCGACCACTTTACCGAAGGAGTCCTTTACGGTGATGCTCCCGGCAGCGGTGCGTGCGTTCACGTTGCCCCGAACGCGGCTGAGAGCGAGGTCGCCGCTCTTGGTCTCCAGAGTGACGCTGGGCGACTCGATATCCTCCAAAGTGACATCGCCGCTGTCCGCCGACACCTCAACGGGGCCGACCGCGCCGCGCACCGTGGCCGAACCCGCGCGCGTCGAGATGCGGACGCCCGCCGGGTGCTCGGATACGTCCACGTCGCCTGCCTCCGTCCGCACTTCGACGTGGGCCGCTTCGGGAAGCCGGACGACGAGGTCGACGGAGAGTCCGGGAACGTCGGGTTGACGGATCACGACGAGGGTGTCGCTCTCCTCGACGATCGCGGTGTACTCCTGCGCCCGTGCTTTCGCCTCCTCGGGCGACCCGCCGCGGAGTTTAGCCGAGGCGAGGAGGCTGCCGGATTCGGTGCGCCCGATGATCTTCACGTCGCCGCAGGGGTTCTCGATACGGAGCCGCTTGTCCGCCGGAACGTTCAGCGGAAGCCGAACCTCGCGCTTCTCCTCATTGGAGAACAGGTGGAAATTGACCTTGCCCTGGGCGAGATCGTCGATCCCTGCTTTGATCGCTTCGAAACCCTTCTTGGCTCCCTGCTCGACCTGCCCGCCGATCTCCTTCCAATCGACCTTGCCGAAGCCCTTCTCCAGGTTTTCGAAAAGACCCTTGAAAGGGTCTTTCGACTCTTTGGGCGGAGAGGGCGGGGGCGTTGCGCCTCCCTTTTCGGACGAAGCTCCCCGCTCGGAGGCGACGAACGCCTCGATGAGTTCGGCTCCGTCTTCGGGCGAGAGCTTGCCCTCGGCGACGAGGCGGCTGATGCGCTGAATCTCTTCCTTCATGATGCCTTTGCTTCCTTCTTCGCCTCTTCGGGCGTGATCTCGCCGCGCTCGATCGCGTCCAGGATCTCTTTGGGAGATCGGCGCGGCGCGGTCTCGGTGGTCGACCGCTCTCCGCCGTTGAACAGTTCTTCCGGGCTCCGCGTCTCGAAAGAAGGCTCGTGCTCGGGCGAACCGACCTCACCCGGCGGAACCATCGCCTCTGACGGCGTGGGCGGCTGCGGGGGGGTGGGTGGCGTCGGGGGCTCGGGCGGCGTGGGGAGGTCGTCGCCGCGCGGCGTCAGTTCGAGCGCCCGGAGAACGGCATCCAGACGGGCTCGGGCGGTGGGATAGCTGATGCCCAGTTCCTTCTCGACGCTGTTGAGCATGCCCCGGCACCGGAGAAACGTCTCCAGAAACCGAGCTTGGTCCGCGTTGAGTTGCGCAAAGCGGGGCATCTCGAAACGGCCTCGGATCGTGATGCCTGTTTCGGAACCTTCGAGCTCGGTGATGATGAGCGGCCCGCCGGAGACCGGGTCCCGTGCGGGAACGGGATGTACCTGGGCGTTTTCCATAGACGAAACTACGAAAATCTCAAGGGTGGGTTGCGAGAAAGTTAGAGGTGGATCGTGATTGGTAAATAGCGGACGTCTTTCGGCCTATTCGCGACCCGCCCTTTGCTCTCCTACGCTCCGGTCGCGGAAAAGTCGTGATCGACGTCTTCCGTCCGCTCCGTCTCGTGGGCGGTCATCGTGTTGAGTACGCCCTGTTCGGTCCGCCGCCGGCGACGGGATTCGAGCGCGGCGAGAGCCGCCCGGATCGCCTGGAGGGCCTCGTCGTTCTCATCGCACGACAAAGGACCCGACTGATAGGCCTGGAGTTTCTCCTGGACGACCAAGAGCACGTCGTCGACGCGGCAGCCGTTCACTCCGACCTCAGGCTGGGTCGGAATCCCTCGCTGCCACGTTACGCGCAGAAACGGGCGTTCGACGATCTCGCCGGAAGTCGGGTGCGGGTTCGGTTCACTCGCCATGCCTATAGTCTACGCGGTGTAGAACGCGCGACCATGTTCGAAGCGGACCGGGCGGCGGGCGCCGGTCACCGGATCTTCGACATAACCCTCAAGAGCGAGGCCGGTCACGGGATCGCTACGGGTCGGCGTCACCGCCGCGACGGGGACCTCGGCGCCCAGCGCTTCGCCGACGGAAATGGAGGATACGGGAGCTAGGTTCTCCAGAGGCTCGCTGGGGACGACGTGGGAAACGGAACCGGTGGACAGAGGCGTCTCGCTCGTCATGTCCGGATAGGATGTGAACACCCCGACCGCGCCGTATTTGTTCAGCAACGACTCCGCCTCGTTCTCGGGTAGGCCGCCGGAAGGGACGGCGAGCGACAGGATCGCCCCACCTTCCGCGATCCTCGCATGGTAAGCCGCCGCAACGTCGTCGCCCATTCCTTGGTCCTTGAGGTAGCCCACGAGGCCGCCGGTCGCCGCACCCGCCGCCGCCGTACTCGCGACGGCGGTCGCGAACGCTCCCGCTCCGACGACGAGGCCGATGCCGGGAACGAGCAAGGCGGCGATCGCGCCCAGAACGCCCAGGCCGGTTCCGATCGAAAGGCCTTTCGCCATCCCCATCGCAGCATCCGCGCCGGTGGTCGTGGTCACGCCATGCTTGGCAACGTCCTCCGCATGCCCGCCCGAACTCATCGCGCCCCCTTTCCCTTCGTGGGCGACCACGGATAGGTCGTCCTTTTGGGCTCCCCGATCGAGAAGGGCGGCGGCGGCACGTTCGGCGTCGGCGACGGTGGCGAAGGAAGCGAAGAGCGTCATGGGGGTGTTTCGTTTAGTGGTCAAAGGTCAGAGGCCGCCGAGATCGACGCCTTTGGATACCGCCTCGACAAGATGTCCCGCCTGCGTGGGGGGAGCGTTGCGCGCGATGTCGGCTTGGGCGACGAGGCCGACGAGCGTGCCCTGGTGGTCGACGACCGGGGCGCGCCGGATTTGGTTTTCCTCCATGGTCTTGATGGCCGAGTCGAGATCGGCGTCCGAGAGGACGGAGGCGATGGGATGGCTCATCACGTCCGACGCTTTCAGCTCGAGGGGGTTTCGACCGGCGGCGACCGCGCGGATCACGATGTCGCGATCCGTGATGATGCCGACGACCCGCTTGACGCCCTCGCCCTCGCAGACCGGGATGCTGCCGCAGTCGTGAACGACCATCAGGCGGGCGATCGACTCCAGGGTATCGGTGGGAGCGGCGCAGGCCGGGGAAGGGGTCATGATGTCGCGCACGCGCATGATGGTCCTTGGAAGGTTCTGGCGCCAAACGGGTTCCCAAAGACGGGGGAACGCGATCTCGACGGATCGCGCCCAAGGCGTATGGAAACGACGCGACCCGAACTCTCGACCGTCCTTACGACGAACCATCCGGCCCGCCCCTTTTTCGTTCTCGGCGGCGCCCTCACGGCGCTCGGCCTGCTCCGCAACAATCTCGGCAGCGTCCTGTTCCTCGGCGCGGGCGGCGTCCTTCTGTTCCGGGGCATGGACGAGATGCGCCGCGTCGATGCTCTCCATGGCGGGAACGCGCACGGGACGAACGGCCCCGGCTAGAGGAACGGTCGCTTCGAGGAACCTGAAGAGGATTCTGTTCTGGGCACGAAGCGGCTCGCCGTCTGCCGGACGGTCGAAAACGGCGAACCCGAGGTCAGGCGGCTCCGGGTTCGCGCCGGGGGTGGCGGGATCCCGGAGTTCCGTCTATCCAAGCCCTACTCGAGCTTTCGTTCTTTCATCGCCAACATGTGACCTATGCCAAGGGCGAGGAAGACCAGAAGCGACACGGGCGCGAGAACGTAGGCCTGCCAGACGGGCGTCTTCGAGGCAATCGCCGGATCGGCGGTCAGATTTTTCGCGATGGCTCCCGCGAAGTTCAAGAACATCAGGAGCGAGATCACGGCCACGCCGATCCGACCGACCTGGCGCTTCTTGGCGGTGATCGCGAGGAAGAAGAGCACTAAGGCTCCGGAGACGCCTCCGGCGATCAGCGAGATGACGGAATGTCCGATCGCGTAGCCCACGATGCCGAGGGCGATCAACAGTAGCCCGTAGGCGAGGACGAGGCCGTCGAGGACCTTCGGTTTCACAGGGACAAGGGTACCAAAAAGAAAAAGGCGGCCGAGCTTGCTTCACCCTCGGACCGCCAATGCCACTTCCTACCCGTAAATCGGGAGGTTTTTCCGGCCTCCCCTTGAATCGGAAGCGCCTTGTCCTGAGGAATCGCTTCCTCTGCATAGGGGACGGGACGTTATCCGGTAATCGTTCGACTCTCTTCGCGGCCAGCGGAAAAAAGACGATTATCTTCCGCCGGTCCGTCGTTTCGCCTATTTCGCGGGGAGAGACTCGAAGAGCGGGCGACCGACGTTCCCGCTCGGATACTCGATGCCCAGCAGGGTGCAGAGCGTGCTCGCGATATCGTGGGTGTAGACCTGCCGCGCGACCTTCTGCGCCTTCTGGCCGCCCCAGTGGGTCATGATCGGGACGTGGGTGTCGTAGGCCCACGCCGAGCCGTGGCTCGTGCCCGTCGCGCCGGTGTAGACCTGGTTTGGGGCTTCCAGGACCATCACGTCGCCGCCATAGAGCGGATTCATGCCGTTCGTGACCCACTCCGACCACGACGAGTTCGGCAGGCGTCCCTCTAGGATCTGGCTCCGCGTGTAGGCGGAGTAGATCCCGGGCACCGTGGCGGCCGCGTCGGCGGCGGTCCGCTCGACTTCTTCCGCCTTTAGCCCCTTGCCGGCGATCAGGGTGCGGTCGAGGTACAGGTTCTGCTCGTACAGGCCGCCGAGTACCCACTTACCCGCGCCGTACTTGGCGCCCAGGGCCGCGTCGACCGCCTTCACGACGTCGCCGCCGTTCAACCGGTTCGAATCGATCCGGTCCTTCTGAGCGTCGGCGGGAATGGGCGCGATGCCATGGTCGGCGGTCACGACGATGGCGACGTTGTCGATCCCGCCGGGAACGGCCTTGTCCAGCTTGTTGAAGAGGCGCGACAGCCGCTTGTCGGTGATCGCCCAAAGATCCATCACCTCGGGACTGTTAGGACCCCAGGCGTGGCCGACATAGTCGTTTGTGGCGAGGTTGAGGACGAGCACGTCCGGCACGTCGTGTCGACCCAGCCCATCGGCGTCGATCGCCTTCTCGGTCAGGTCGAAGATCAAGTTCTGACCATCGCCGCTGGTGACGACGTTCGCGTAGTACTTCCGGTTCTTCTCCGTGCCGAAGGCGTGGGAGAACATCTTGGGTCCGGTTTCATGAGGCGCGTTGCGCGCGTTGACGTAGGACGACTCGGGCAGGGAAGGGGCCCAGCTCTTGCCTAAGAAGCCGTCGACGACGCGACTCCGGTTGAACTCTTCCGTCCACGTGGGGAGCGATTTCGCGAAGTAGGTACTGGTGACGAAGCTACCGGTGTCGTAGTCGTACCAGACGACCTCATCGGCGGAGTGGCCGGCCATGAGGATCGCGGCTCGGTCTTTGAACGAGATCCCGACGACCTTGCTCCGGTCGTTCGTCGCCATCCGCAGTTCGTCGCCTACCGTGGTGACCTTCAGCGGTCGCGCCGACATCAGGCCGCTCCTGTCGTTCGCGCCGACGGTCTGGACGGTGTCGTCGTCGGTGACGTAGTGGGGCTTGCCCGCCGTGCGGTCCCACCAGTCGTTGCCCACGATGCCGTTGAGGGCGGGAACGGAGCCGGTCATCAGGATCGAGTGCCCCGGTCCGGTGGCGGTGGGAAGATGGTGGTGGTGCGCGTCGGTATAGCGGACGCCGGTTTCGCTCAGCCAACGGAAGCCGCCCAGGGTGCCGCCCTTCTTCGGCGGCAGGTAGAGATTCGAGAAGCGGTCGATGTAGTCGGCCCGGCCCTGGTCGATGGAGATGAGGAGTACCAGCTTCGGCGCGTTCGGCGGCAGAAGGGCCGGGGGGGCAAGAGCGGCCAAGGCGAGGAATCCGGTCATCGGAGGATAGGGTACCGAACGCTGCGCTGAGCGCCGGACCGTTGACGCGTCCTTAACGAGACGTTAGCGTCTGGAGCGCGAACCCCATCGACAAATAGGAACGGCTCACCCTTCGGTGAGCCGTTCTTCCTGAGGTCTTGGGTGCGGGAGCAAGATTTGAACTTGCGACCTCCGGGTTATGAGCCCGACGAGCTACCAGACTGCTCCATCCCGCGGTACGAAGAATAATTTACCCTGTATAGCCGGGCTTGTCAAGGGGTGCGAGCGTTAAGTCGCGAAGTTTCGGGCCAGGCGCCTCTTTCCGGCCCCGCTGGCTCTACTTCGCCACGCTCTCGTAGGTGTCGAAGGGGTCCGGCATCTCGACGTAGGTGTGACGATCGAGGGCGACGCCGTTCCAGTCGAACATATAGAACTTCGCGCTCTTGCGGGCGAGGACCTTCTCCACGAGGGCCGCACGGCCTTTGGCGCGCGTGTTCTGGGGCGGATCGGTCATCGCGTCCACGATGTCGAGGTCGTCGAGGAGCCGCTTCGTGTTGCCCATCGACTGCCACGCGTAGAACAGCGACTTTTCCGGGTCGATGTTGTGGTACTCCAGGTCGACCGAGTGCAGGGCGTCGTCGTCCCAGTCCAAGCCTTCTTCCGTCATGTACGACTCGACGATCTGGCGCTTGGCGACCCAGTCGATCCGGTCGCCCATCGCCATCGGGTCCCGTTCGAGACCGTCCAGCACCGACTCCCACTCGCGGAGCACCCAGTCCGATTGCTCGCTCTCGCCCGCGTAGGCCTGCTGGCAGATCCGAAGGTACTGGCGCTGGAGATCGATCGCGCCGACGGTGCCGCCCCGGCTTCGCTCCACGAGCCAGGCGTAGCCTTCGTCGCGCGACACCTCCTGAAGGGCGCGGATCGGATCGTCGAGGGTCAGCTCACGTGGGACGCGGTACTCCTCGCAGGCGCGCAGAACCATCGCGGTCGTGCCGACCTTGAGGGCATAGGCGTACTCGTTCGGGTTGCTCTCTCCGAAGAGAAGGTGGAGGCGGGTCATGCCTTCGTGAGAGTAGAAGTGCTCCCACTTGGGATTGATCAGGGCTCGGTTGAAGCGGACGCGGCTGGCGATGGTCTTCAGGATGTGGTCGGCGCGCTGGCTGAGCTGGAAGCGCACCGAACGATCGGGCACGACGCCGTAGACGTGGCTTACCCAGATGTAATCCACCGGGTTCTGCATCACGTCCTGGTAGTTGGGCCGTCCGCCCGAGGTGATGACGTGGCCTCCGACGCGGCCCACCCCCGCGAAGATCTGGCGCGTGACGAGGAACGGGTAGAGGCTGTCGACCGCGCCGTTGAGAAAATCGTCGTCCGCACGGACGAGGTAGTTCTCGTGGCAACCGAAGGTGTGGCCGCCGAAGTGGTCCACCGAGTTGTTGTAGACGGAGATCGCGTCGTCCAGGCCCATCTCCTTGATCGCGCGGACGATCTGTCGCTGCCCGGCGCGGTCGTTGGCGACGAGGTCCTTCAACGCGCGACACTCGGCGGTGGCGTACTCCAGGTGGGAGCCGACGGCATCGATGTAGAGCCGCGCGCCGTTCATCAGAAACCCGCCGGAAGCGGCGGGCTCGAAGACGTCGTCGCGGGCGTGAAGATCGATCGCCCCCAATCGGAACTCGTAGAAGATCGTGTCCTTGATCGCCTCGACCGCCGCCTCGGGGGCGCCGAGGCTTTCGTCCGAGACGAGGCAGCCGAACTCCGTCTCGACGCCGAAGATGCGGTCGCCCGCGTTGCGCTCCATCAGGGGTTACTACGCGTCGAAGGGGGGATTTCGTCCGCCTTGGCTCAAGACAGGTTTGAGCGTCACCGAGTCCGTTGGACGTCACGATCCCGGTCCCGCCGTCGGTTCACCTAGCGGAGATCGTCTTCCGTTAGCGGGAAGTGGGTCCACTCGAAGGCGTCGAAGAGTCGGCGCTGCGCCTCGTCGTTCGCGGCGCGATAGGGGCGCTCGTGCGGGTTAGGGATCAGCACATCCCCAGGAACGTAGCCTCGGGCTTCGAGAACCCTTTGGAACCGGTCGACGTCGCCGTAGGCGTAGACGATCTCGTGCCGATCATAGATCAGGTGGTCGGGTCCGTCGACGGGCTTGATCCACAGGTCGTAGCGGCCGTCGGTCTCCAGAAGATCGGCGTAGTCGTCGAGGAAGCGCTCGAGCCTCTCACCGCCCCAGGGCGCTTCCGATTGGTAGCGTCCGGGAGCGTCGGAGGTTCGGGGGACGAGGTGAAGGTAGAGAATCCAGTAAGGCGGCGACGTCTCTCTGAGCAGCGTGCGCAGCACGGAGGTTCCTCGAACGCCGATCCGCAGACGGTCCTCCTCTTCCGAACCTATATGGCGCATAAACGTCCGGGGATGGACACGGGCGACCATCTCGCCCGTGGGCTTTGGGATCCGAGGCGATAGCGATCCTGCGGTCGGAGGCTATGATCTTCCACAGAGAGACTATGAAGCGCGCCCGACGTCCGGGTAGACTCCTCCCCGGCTTCGGACGCTTCCGAGCCACCCAGGAAATCAATGCCAGGTACCGGTAAGGTCATCTCCGTCGTCGGCCCCGTCGTGGACGTCTCGTTCGGTTCCGGCGCTCTGCCCGAGATCTACAACGCGATCGAGATCAAGGATGAAGCGCGCGGCGTGGACATTACCTGCGAAGTCGCGCAGCATCTCGGCGACGACGTCGTTCGCGCCATCGCTCTCGCCTCGACGGACGGTCTCGTGCGCGGCATGACCGCTTCGGACACGGGCTCGCCAATCATGGTGCCCGTCGGCGACGCCTCGCTCGGGCGCATCTTCAACGTTTTGGGCAAGCCCATCGACATCCTGACCTCCGGCGAGCACGCCGAGAGCGCGGATGTCCAGGCGACGCGCGCCGCCTCCGTGGCCGCCGCTCCCCGCCTCCCTATCCACCGCAACGCGCCGACCTTCGCCGAACAGGCGACCGGCGTCGAACTTCTCGCCACCGGCCTTAAGGTCGTCGACCTGCTGATCCCCTTCAACAAGGGCGGCAAGATCGGCCTCTTCGGCGGCGCGGGCCTCGGGAAGACCGTTACGATCCAGGAGCTTATCCGCAACATCGCGGTCGAAGCCTCCGGCGTCGCGATGTTCGCCGGCGTCGGCGAGCGAACCCGTGAGGGCAACGACCTTTGGCTCGAAATGAAAGAGGCGAAGTTCACGGACAAGGACGGCACGGAGAAGTCGGTGCTCGACAAGACCGCGATGGTCTTCGGCCAGATGAACGAGCCGCCCGGCGCGCGCCTTCGCGTCGCGCTCACCGCGCTCACGATGGCGGAGTACTTCCGCGACGAGCAGGGTTCCGACGTTCTGATCTTCGTCGATAACATCTTCCGCTTCGTGCAGGCGGGCTCCGAGGTTTCGGCGCTTCTAGGTCGCATGCCCAGCGCGGTCGGCTACCAGCCCACCCTGGCGACGGAGATGGGGCAGCTTCAGGAGCGCATCACATCCACCCGGAAGGGCTCGGTCACTTCGGTTCAGGCGGTCTACGTTCCGGCGGACGACGCATCCGACCCGGCCCCCGCGACCACCTTCGCCCACCTCGACGCGTACGTCTACCTCGAGCGCTCCATCGCTTCGAAGGGCCTGTTCCCGGCGGTCGATCCGTTGGCCTCGACCTCGAAGAACCTCGACCCGGCGGTGGTCGGTGCGGAGCACTACGACGTGGCCCGCCGCGTCCAGCAGACGCTTCAGCGCTACCGCGAGCTGCAGGATATCATCGCGATCCTCGGTATCGACGAGCTTTCGGACGACGACAAGCAGCTCGTCGGCCGTGCCCGTAAGATCGAGCGGTTCTTCTCCCAGCCCTTCTTCGTCGCTGAGCCCTTCACGGGCAACCCCGGTCGGTACGTGCCGGTCGAGGAGACGGTCGCGGCGTTCAAGGAGCTGGTCAACGGCAACCTCGACGACGTTCCCGAGCAGGCGTTCCTGTACTGCGGCGGCCTCGACGACGTTCGCGCCAAGGCGGCGAAGCTCCAGGCGGCGGTCTAAGACGATGGCGAAGGAGTTCTCCCTGAGCGTGGTGGCCCCGGACCGCGAGGTCATCGGGGAGAACGTCACCTCGGTCGTCGCGCCGGGAACCAGCGGCTACTTCGGCGTGATGGCCGATCACCTTCCCCTGGTGGCGTCGCTCAAGCCGGGTCTGCTGGAGTACCTCGATCCGATGGGTGCGCGGCACTTCGTGTACATCGGCGGCGGTTTCGTCGAGGTCAAGAACAACCGCATGACCGTCCTTGCCGATGAAGCCGCCCGGGCACGCGACATCGACGTCGCACGTGCCGAGCAGGACCTCGACCAAGCCCGCCGCGCCCTACGGGGCGAGGACACGGAGTTGAACGAGGAGCAGGCGGTTCTGGAGGTCGAGAAGGCCATCCAGCGCATCCGCGCCGCCCGGTCGGTCCGGTAAAGCCGCCTTTCAAAACGCCGACGGGCCGCCGATCCTCGGATCGGCGGCCCGTCGGCTTGAACCAGCCCCTCAAGGGACGATCTTCATCGAAGTGACCTTATCGCCCACCTGGATGGCTTCCACGACGTCCATTCCCTTGACCACCTTGCCGATCGCGGCATAGCCGCCGTTCAGGCTCGGTGAGTCGCCGGTCATCACGAAGATCTGCCCGTCGCCACCCGTGCCCGCACCCTTCGAGGCGACCCCGAGGACGCCCTTGACGAAGGGGAGCTTGCCCGGCTCGAACGGCAGCGTGTTTCCCGACCCTCCTGTGCCGACGCGAGGATCGCTGACGCCGTTCTTGCTGTACGGGTCGCCCCACTGGACGCAGAAGCCCGGTTCGACGCGGTGAACCCGCGTGCCATCGTAAAACCTCTTCTTCACGAGGGCCTCGATACCCGCCGAGGACTTCGGCGCGTTGGCAGTATCAAGCTGGAGGGTGAAGCTTTTTCCGCCATCCAACGACACCAGGATCTTCGGGCCGGTGAGCTTGACGTCGCCGGTCGCCTCCGGCGTTGTCGTGGGCATCGCCTCGGTGTTTGCCGTCGTGCCGCCGGTAGTCGACGCCTCTGTCTTCGTCGTATCGCTCGACGGGGTGGTCGTGGAGGTCGTGTCCGTCGACGGGGCCGAGGTCGATGCCGTCGAGCCGGAAGTCGACGCGGCTTCCGGCTCGGACGAGCCGCAGCCTGAGAGGGCGAGCGCGATCAGCAGACCGCCTAGGACCGATCCGACGCGGCCACGCCGCGCGAGTTCTGGATTTCTCTTCTTATCCACGATGGTCCTAGTATAACGACCGAGCGCCCCTTGGATCGCCGCTTCACGGTAGCCTAGCGCCATGCCTCACCCTCTCGACCTCGTCGAGCTCCGACACGAGTTCCATCGGAATCCCGAACTCGGGTACGCGGAGCAAAGGACCCACGATGCGGTGTGCGGCCTGCTTCGGGACCTTGGGATCGACTTTCGTCCGAACATGGCGGGCGGCACCGGGGTGCTCGCCCACCTTCCCGCGACGAAGGCGGGCGGCGGCTGCGTCGCGTTGCGGGCCGACATGGACGCTCTGCCGATCGCCGAGTCGACGGACCTGCCCTACGCGAGTCTCACGCCTGGCACCATGCACGCCTGCGGTCACGACGGCCACATGACGATCCTCTTGGGCGCGGCGGCGGAGCTGACCTCGATCGAGCGGCCTCACGACGTGGTCCTGATGTTCCAGCCCGCTGAGGAAGGCGGGGCGGGCGGGGCGCGGATGGTCGAGGAGGGTTCCCTCGACGGTTCGATCTTTCCGAAGGCCGATCTGGTGTACGGCCTTCACGGGATGCCGCAGGCGAGCGTCGGGCAGCTCGCCACCCGAGTTGGGCCCCTCATGGCGGCGGCGACGCAGTTCCGCATCACGATCCGGGGCCGTGGCGCCCATGCGGCCTACCCACACTGGGGGCGCGATCCGATCGTCGGCCTCTCGCACATCGTCGTCGGCCTTCAGACGATCGCCTCGCGGCTCGTCGGCCCTCTGACGCCGGTCGTCGTCACCGTCGGCAAGATCGAGGCGGGCGTGGCCCACAACGTGATCCCCGGTGAGGCGACCCTCCACGGCACGGTGCGCGCGCTCGACGACGCGACAGGGAAGCTGGCCTGCGAGGCGGTCGAGCGGATCGTGCGCCTGACCGCCGAGGCGCACGAACTCACCGCCGAGGTGGAATGGATCGGGGCCTATCCCGTGGTCGTCAACCATCCGGCGGCGACGGAGCGCCTTTTCCAGACCCTGGACGCCCAGGAGGAGCCAGAGCCCTCGATGGGCGGGGAAGACTTCGCCTTCTACGGCCAGGTCGCCCCCGCCTGCTTCTTCTTCCTCGGACTCCGGCCCGAAGGCGCGTCGTCGTATCCCAACCTCCACGCCCCGGACTTCGACTTTAACGACGCCGCGATCGAGCCCGGCGTCCGGGCGATGGTCGCTTTGGCGACGGCCCCGATCTAGGCCGCGGGGCCGTCGGTCGGAGGGTGCGCTTGGAACCCCAACGACCGGACGACCGTCGTCACCCGCGCCGCCGCTTCGCCCGCCTCCTCGACGGTGTTCGGCCAGCCGAAGGTGAACCGAACGCCTTCCTTCGCCGCCTGCGACGTCCAGCCGCAGGCGAGAAGGACGTGGGAAGGCTCCAAAGAGCCGCTCGCGCAGGCCGCGCCCGCGCTGGCGGCGATTCCGGCCCGGTCCAGGGCGAGCAGCAGCGTCTCCGCCTCGACGCCGGGAAAACGGACGTGGGCATGGCCGGCGAGCGTTTCGCCACGGGGGACGGACTCGACCGCGCCGAGCGTATCCAGGAACGCGTCCCGTGCGGGCCGGAGGCTGGGCAGCGGCAACGCGCATGCCGTGCCGAGGCCGACGATGGCGGCGGTGTCCTCGGTGCCGCCCCGACGCTCGCGCTCCTGCGCGCCGCCCGCGACGAAGGGCTCGATCCGCGTTCCCGCGCGGACGATCAGCGCGCCGACGCCGCGCGGTCCGCCGATCTTATGGCCCGCGATGGCGACGAGGTCGGCATCGGTCGGCCCTGCCGTCTGGACCGCGTCGCAGAAGTAGGTCGCGCCCGCCGCTCTCACTTTCGCCACGATCGCTGAGACGTCGGTGATCGTTCCAAGCTCGTTGTTCGCCGCCATCGCCGCGACAAGCAGCACGTCGTCGTCCACGCGATCCAGCAAGGGACGGGCGAAGCGATCGACCGGGATCGTTTCAACCCGGTATCCGAGGCGTCGAAGAAGCGGCGCGACTGCCCAGACGCAGGCGTGCTCGGTGGCGGAAATCAGAATGCGATTCCGACCGGGCTCCTCGTTCGCCAGCGCGCGTCCGACGAGCGCGAGGTTGCACGCCTCGGTGCCGCCCGAGGTGAGTACGACCTCCGCGAACTCGCATCCCATCCGTTCGGCGACCCGCTCGCGGGCAGTGTCGATGGCGGCGCGAGCCCGGCGCCCCTCGGCGTGGAGACTGCTAGGGTTACCCTGCGGATCGAGCCAGGGTAGCATCGCCCGTCGGGCTTCCGGGCGAAGCGGGGTGGTAGCGGCGTGGTCAAGGACGATCCGGGCTACCATCGTAGCGTCCTTCGGAAGCCTTCTCGTCCGAGCAGGGTCGCGCAGAGCCGCAGCAAAGTCTGGGGACGGCGCGGATTGAGCCGGATCGCTTCCCGGTAGGCTCGCCTCGCTCCCGCCGTCTTGCCGTTGAGCATCCGCACCGTGCCGAGGGCCGCTTGGTTGAAGGCCGCCGCCTCCCGGTCGATCCGTCCCTCCAGGGCTTCGATCCTTTCGGCGATAAGTTCTCGGAGCCGCTCGTCGTCCGCCCAGATCCGCTCCAGCTTGTGGCTCGCGTTCGCCCCGTGGACGCGGTAGAGGGTCAAAGGCTCCGGCACGAACCCAGCATCGTACCGCTCGCAGATCCGCCACCACATCTCCCAGTCCCCAGAGCCGAAGTACGAGTCGTTGAAGGGGCCGACCGTCTCGAAGCATTCTCGCCGCGCGAGGGCGGCGCTGGCGATAATCTTGTTCTCGAAGACGAGGCCGCGCAGAATATCGCCCGTCTCGAAGGTAGGAAAACGGAAGCCTAGAGGGTTGCCTTCGGTGCGGTCGCCTTCGCCGTCGATGAAATGGCCTCCGGTGTGAACGAGGCCGATCTCCGGGTGAGCGTCGAACAGGGCGATCTGCCGCTCCAGCTTCTCGGGCAGCCACACGTCGTCGTCATTGAGCACGGCGACGAACTCGCCGCCCGCGAGCCGTAGTCCTTCGTTGAGCGTGCCGTAGGTCCCCAGGTTCCGGGCGTTAAAGACGCATCGGAGGTCCGCCTGCTCCGCGAGCCACTCGCGCGAACCGTCGGTCGAGCCGTCGTCGAGGGCGATCGTCTCGAAATCTCGGAACGTCTGGGCTCGCAATCCCTCCACCGCCGCCGGGAGGTAGCGGCGGTGGTTGTAGCAGGTCAGGAGGACGGTGACGCGGGGCATGGACGACGCTAGGGCGTTCGGACGTCGAGGGACCAGCTCTTCATGTCGATCGCGGGCTGGCTGACGCCGTAGACGTCGCCCGTCGTCTCAAGAACCGGGCTCGCGCCCTGCGGATAGGTGTTCGAGGTTTGGAGGGAGACGGTGAAGTAGGCGTTCAGGGTCGCTTGCGAGAGGTCGCTCTGGTTGCCTATGGCGTCGGTGCCGCGCGAGTTCTCGTCGCCGAGGGCGACGAGGGGCTTGTTGGCGGTGATGATGTTGAACTGGATGCCCGCGAGCTGCTGGGCCTGGGCGGGGGTGTCCACAAGGTCGAGGGTCTCGATCGTGAAACCGAGGGTGTTCGAGTCGACGCCCGCAGGGGGGGTGTCCGGGTCCACGCCGGAGTTCGTGATGATGTCGCCGCTCAGGACCGGGACGAGGCTGACGGGGTTGTTCGCGTTGCCCGTCGGCAGGAATTTGTAGACGAGGTATTTGTTCGCGCTCTCCGCCGGCTTGTAGAGGATCAGGCGGGTGGGCTGCCCGGCCACGTAGCCGTTCGGGTTGAGGCTCGAGTTGTTGTAGCTCAGGACCGGAACGGGCCCCTTACCGTCGTCGGCAGGAAGGTCGTTCACGTTGCCCGTCGTCGAGACCAGGGGACGGATCGCGACCGCGTAGATGTAGTTCGGGTTGACCGGGCCGTCCATCGTGAACCGGAAGATCAGTCGCGTGTACCGGTTGCCCGCGCCGTCGGCGGGGAACTTCGCGCAGCCGCCCATGGCGAGGCCGGCCCAAACGAGAGTGAGAGGAGCCAAGACGAAGGAGGCGCGCATCGGTTTTTCTACCGTACTCTAAAGAGGGCGGTAAATTATCCTTGTGCGGACGGACCCGGGCCGGAAGGCCATCGAGGCGATGCGGGCCGCCATCGCCGAAGCGAGCCGCGATCGTCGGTTCCGGGGAGACTACGCCGATCTGCGCGATCTTTGCGTCGCGGGTCTCGATCCGAAGACCGACCTCGTCGTATTGCTCGCCCAGCACGTCCACGCGTCGGGACTCGTCTCAACGAAGGGGAACCCGCTCGCCGCGGCGATCGATGGCGTTCTGTGCCGTCTTCCGCCCGATCTTTCGGGCGTCGGCGCGGACGAGGAGCCCGCGCCGACGCCCGAAGCGGCGTTCCTCGTTTCGGGACTGGAAGCGCTGCTCGACGGCGGACTCGCCAAGGCGCGGGTTCTCGACCTTCGGGCCGGAACGGGCGACCTCGTCGCGGAGCTGCTTCCTAAGGTGCGCGAGACGTTCGCCTTTGAGTCGCGCCTCCTACCGTACTACCGCGCGTCGGCCCGCCTCGCCTCTTTCGACGGCCTGGCCTTCGCCCATCCCCTCGCCCTCCCGCCGTGCGACCCGACGCCTGCCCTCGACCTCTTCGCCGAGGAGAACGCGGATCGCCTCCGCCGGATCCGTGAAACCCCGGTGGACGCGATCGTCGGGGACCTTCGGGGGGTGAAAGATTTGCCCCGTTGGGTCCGCTGGGCCGCCGCGCGCCTGCTTGGCGACGGAGTCTTCGCCTTCGTGTCGGACGTTTCCTTCGTGGACGAACCTTCGCTCGCGGAGTTTCGCGCGGAGTTGGAGCGGACGTTCGACCTCGTCGCGCACGTCGCGGGGGTCAGCTTCCTGGTGCGCCGGAAGGCGCTGCGACGGTCGTCCGGGCTGGGCCTTCTCTACGCCGACGAAAGGGCGGAACGCTACGAGGCGACTCCTTGGCGGGAACTTCGTCCGACCCGGACGCACGTCTGGCGCCCGGAGATCCTGCGTTCCGAGTGGTCGAGCTTCGTCCCCTTCACCGGTCCCAAGGGGCTGTTCCAAGGAAGCCACGAGGGGGTACGCGGCAAGGCGACCCTGCCCGACGATCGACGCGCCCGGACGGTTCTGAAGCGACCCTTCGTGCGGATCGAACGTCGGCCGGAGCGGGGAGTGGCTTGGCCCGAGGGACCGATGATCGTGGTCGCCCAAGAATCGTTCGGCGTCTTCGTGACCGACGCCGCTCCCGATCGTCGATGTGCGGGGCCGGTGCTGGCCTTCACCCTTCGGGAGATCGCGATGGGAACGCTGATGCGGCTGCGGGCTCGCTATGGGCCAGGGCTGACCGAACGGGACGCGTTCGACTACGCGGTGGCCCTTCTGCATCATCCGCTCTACCGCGAACGATATCGGGAAGACCTTCGCCGGAGCGTTCCACGCCTGCCGCTGCTGGAGGGGCTCGACGCGCTTGGGGAACTCGAAGAGGCGCCGCCCGTCGGCCCCGGAACCGCCTTCGGGATCGGCTGGAGCGCACCAGACCTGTTCGCGCCGGGGACGATCCCGGACTACGACGACCCGTTCGCGTCGCCCTACGCCCGGGCGGACGTCGAGCCCGGGTTCCTGCTTTTCGCGGGTCTCGGCGCGGCGATCGTCCGGACGCAGACGCAGTACCGTGACCTGATCCTCGACCCGCTGACCCAGGTCGTCACCGGGAACGATTCTTCGTTCGATCGGCTTCGTCTCTCGCGCGATCGGACGCGGGTCACCGTCAATCCGACCTTCCGACTCGAAGGGGTTCCTTCCGAGACGCTAGACCACCGAATCGGGGCGAAGAGCATGCTGGAGTGGGTCGTTCTCGGTCTTCGGGAAGGAACCCCCGCGTCGGCGGCGCGTCTCGTGGGGCAGGTGGTGGCGATGAGCCTGGAAACGACACGCCTCGCCGGAGTTCTGGAAGTCGTCGAGCTTTAGGGGCCGGAACCTCCGACCCCTGCGTCGGCGTTGCCCCTAGGGAAGGGCAAGGTACCCTCAACTCCGACCGACATGGCCTCCTCCTCCGACTCGTCTCAGCCTCAGATCAATCAGAAGCTGCTCCAGCGCACGGCGCTGTTCCTGGTCCTGCTGGCGGTCTGCTTCGGCGGACTTCGCTACTACCAATCGAAGCAGGGAGACTTCGATAGTGGGGGTGACAGCACGGGCATGATCGCGGCGATCCGGCGCGAGTCGGACGGGCAGCAGGCGGTGCTGATCGGCCCCGGCGGCACGATCAAGACGACGACGTCTTGGAAGACCGGCGTGACCGACCGGGAACCTGTGTGGTCGCCGGACGGAAGGTTCCTGTTCTTCTGCAGCGACCGGGAGAAGTCGACCTATAACATCTTCCGCTGGAATCCTCAGCGCGACGACGCCGAGAACCGAACGATCGGAGGGACAAGCCGGAGCAATCCGACCTTCGCCTCAGACGACACCGGCGAGTCGCTTTTAATGATTATGGGAGGCACCGTGCGCGAACTCGATCCCAAGACGAAGAAGACGCCTCAGGTCTTGCCGCCTCAGAACGCCGAAGTCACCCAGAGCGGCGAGGGAGACGAGAGTGGCACCGAAGGCGCGTTCAGCGCGATCTACGGCAACCTTGGTAAGAGCTTTCGTCTCGCGCGCTACATGCCCGGTCGTCAGGCGATCGCCGCGATCATGCGGCGGGAAGAGGGCGAGATCTTGGTCTACCAAAGCCTTCAGGAGGTAAACGGCAAGCTGCCTAAGCCTAATCCCATCGCGGCGGGCGACCGGATCGATTTCGATGTCGATCCCAAGGGCGGCAAGATCGTCTACAGCGTCCAGAACTTTCGATGGCCTGATCCGGCGATGGCTCCGCCGCAGTATCGAAAGGAAAACAAGATCACGGTGCCTTTCCGGAACATGATCGGTTTCCTCGACCCGGCGGGCAAAAGCCAAGGAATCATCGCGGCGGCGGGCGACGACAAGCAGGCGTTCGGTACTCCCCGCATCGCGCCCGACGGCTCGCGGTTCGTGGTGATCGGCGGCCATATGGAGGAAGGGTCTTTGCACTCCGATGCTCTCCTGACCGTCCCGACGGTTCAGCAGGGCATCGCGAGCGCGTCGGTTTTGACGAAGGGCGAGATCTACGAGCCCGCTTGGTCCTTGGACGGGAAGCGCCTGGTCTACGCTAAGCGGGTCGGAGGCAAGCGCGATCTCTTCACGATGGGCTCGGACGGCACGAACGAGGCCAGCCTTACGAAGGGCCAGGGCGATTTTTCGAATCCCCTGTTCTCGCCGAAGGGCTGAGATGAGATCCTTGGGTCCAGCTAAGACCGCCGGACCCAAAAGGCCAGAGACTTACCCCAGCGTCTTGTTGAGCAGGTCCGCCAGCCGATAGCCAGCGAGGGTCGCGCGGCGAGCGGCTAGGGCACGGGCGTTCTCCAGATATCTCGGCGTGGGCTCTTGGCCCTCTTTCGTGTCGTACACCGTTTTGCGGGCGTCGTCGAAGCTCTCGATCGCCCACTTGTCGGGGTCCGTTTCGCTTTCCGAAGGGAAGCCGGAGCGGGGAAGCGTGGCCATCAGGGCTCGTCCTTCCGCGTCCGCGACGTTCTTGACCTGGTCGCGGGGGAAGAAGGGGAAGAGACCCGCTCCACCGTCCCAGAGCGAATGGAGGTTGCGCGGAGCGCGCTCGCCTTCGTTCGAGAGAATGGCGAAGTCGTTGCCGCCACGGTCGCCTTTGGGATGGGCATCGGTCTCGCGCGCCGTCGCGTGGAGTGGCTGATGGATGTCGCCAACGAGGTGGATGATGAACCGCAAGGCCTCCGCGCGCTGACCATCGGGCTTGCTCTTGTCCTTCAGAATGGCGGTGAACTCGCGGATCTTCGAGACCGCGTTGGGATCCTCGGCGTGATTAGCAGGCGTTTTGTCGTCGTCACGGAAGAAAAGATCCTTGTAGTGCCAAGGCCCGGTCTCCTTACGGTCGTTCCGGATCTCGTCGGCCCAGGCGGCGACGGTGACGAAGTCGTCGGAGCCGGGGCGGTCTGCGCCGACCTTGAGAAGCCGCTCGGTTTCCGCGCGGGCGATCGGATCGAGGTTCGCGCGGGCGATGGCGGCGATGACCATATGGCCGGTAGCGTTCCAGGCGCGCGCAGCGGTCCCGACGGAGAGAAGGGTGGCCAGCGCGAGGGCGCGGAGCTTCATGTTCCTAAAGTACCAGGGGGTGAGGGCGCCGGGTCTCGAGATCTTTCGGGATCAAGACCCTCCACCTCGCCGTCCCGGTATCCTCCCAACGACATGGCAGATCGGTTGCGATGGGGCATTTTGGCGACGGGGGGCATCGCGCGGCAGTTCGCGTCAGGCCTGCCCACCTCGAAGACGGGCACGCTGCAGGCGGTGGGCTCGCGGACGATCGAGAGCGCGACCGCGTTCACGGAGAAGTACGGCGGTAAGCCCTTTGGAAGCTACGACGAGGTCCTCGCCGACCCCGACGTGGATGCGGTCTACATCGCTACGCCCCACCACCTTCATGCGGAGTGGACGATCAGGGCCGCCCAGGCGGGGAAGGCGATCCTTTGCGAGAAGCCGTTCACCCTTAACGCGCTGGAGGCGGAGCGCGCTCTCGCCGCCGTGAAGGAGGCGGGCGTCTTCTTTATGGAGGCGTTCATGTACCGGGTCCACCCTCAGACGATCAAGGTCGAGGAACTGGTCGAAAGCGGTGCGATCGGGCGACCGCTCGTGGTGAACGCCGAATTCGGCTTCGCGGCGGGACGCGACTGGGCGAACTTCCGGGCCGACGGCGCGCTCGGGGGCGGCGGTCTGATGGACGTCGGCACCTATTGCACCACCTTCGCCGCCCTCGTCGCCGGCGAAGAGGCTTCAGAGGCCTGCTACAAGGCAGAGATTACCGAGAAGGGCTACGACGCCTTCGGTTCCGGCTCGCTAAAGTTCCCGAGCGGCATGACCGCTTCCTTTTCGACCGGCATCCACGCGAACCTCACGAACGACGCCCGTATCTATGGCGAGTCCGGCTCGATCCACGTGCCCTCGCCTTGGAAGTGCTCGGGCGGCACGGTCGTGCTCAAGCGTAATGGCCAAGCGGACGAGACGTTCGAGTTCAACACGACGAACGAGGAACTGTACGGCATCGAGGCCGACGCGGTGGCCCAGTATCTGGAGGCGAGGGAGTGTCCGCACATCACGGTCGCCGAGACGCTGGCGAACATGCGCACCCTGGACAAACTCCGCGCGAGCGCCGGACTCCACTTCGCCGTCGAAGCGACGGCGTGACGACGATCCTCCGGCGGAAGACCCTAACGAGCTAAAAACCCCATGCCCCCCTCGATCCCGACCTCTCCTATCCCCTATCTCGACAAACCCATGCCCCGCATCCTTTGCGGAACCGACTTCCTGCTCCTGCAGGCTCCGGCCCAGAGCTACGCCGCCTTGGACGCCTACTGGGAGGCGGGTGGGCGGGCGTTCGACACCGCCCATTGCTACGGCATGAACACGAACCTGTTCGGGACGTGGGTGAAGGCGCGCGGCGTCGCGAAGGAGACGATCTTCTTCGACAAGGGTTGCCATCCCTATGGTCGGCCGCGCGTCACGCGAGAAGACATGCGGCAAGACATTCTCGACAACCACGAGCGTCTTGGCGTCGAGTACACCGATCTCTTCGTGCTCCACCGCGACGACGAGAACGTCCCGGTGGGTGAGATCGTGGACTGGCTGAACGACTTCGCCCAAGAAGGACTGATCGGCGCGTTCGGCGGCTCGAACTGGCGACACCAGCGCCTTCAGGCGGCGAACGAGTACGCGGAGAAGGCCGGAAAACAGCCGATGAGCCTCGGCAACCCGAATCTTTCGCTCGCCAGCGCGAACGAGCCGATGTGGGGAGGCTGCATCACTCTCGACGAGGAGGCGCGGAAGTGGTACGCCGAGACCGGCTTTCCTCTTTTCGCCTGGAGCTCGACCGCGCGGGGCTACTTCGCAGGAATCGAGGACGACGACGTGAAACGCGTCTTCGTGAACGACACGAACGCCGCCCGCCGACGGCGCACGACGGAACTCGGTAAGAAATACGGCATGTCCTCCGTTCAGATCGCGCTCGCGTGGACCCTCAACCAGCCTGGAAACGTGTTCGCCCTCTGCGGCCTGCGCGACAAGGCCAACGTCGCCGAGAACGTCGCCGCCGCAAACCTGAGACTCTCGACCGAAGAGCTTCGCTGGCTCGAGTTCGGAGAGTAGAGAGCAAGACAGGGGCTTAGCCCTATTTTGGAACCCAAAGGTTTCCTCTCCAGTCCGCAAACAGTGCCCTCCGTTAGGGGGCGGACTGGAGAGAGACCGATGAACAAGACTTCCCAATGGATGCGCGGCCGCACGATGGCCGCAGTGGCCTGTGCCGCCCTCACCCTGCCGATGATCGGATGCGGATCGGGGACGCCGAGCGGCGTCAACCAGCCGCCTTTGGACGCGTCGCGCCCCATGGGCTACTCGAACTCTCCCGGCGCGAGTTCAGCCATGCCTGCTCAGCAGCCCCGTCAGGGCATGAGCACGGGCAAGAAGGTCATGCTCCTCGCTGGAGCGGCCGCCCTGTACTACATGTATCGCAAGAACCAGGAGAAGAAGCAGGCCGGTCAGCTCAATGGGCAGCCCCAGTACTACCTTTCCAAGAACGGGCGCGTATATTACCGCGACAATACGGGTCGCGCCGTGTGGGTGACGCCTCCGGCCCAGGGCATCCAGGTGCCTTACGACGAGGCCCAGCAGTACTCTCAGTTCCAGGGTTACAACAACCAGCAGACGGGCGTCACGGATCTGAGCCGTTTCGCGCCGGCGGGCAACTCGGGTGGAGGATACTAGAATGCTCCAGGGTCTTCTCGAGCAGGTGAAGCGCGCGATCTTCGACGATCCGCACAACTCTTACCAGGAGAACAACAACCCGGGCGGACTAATCGACCAGATCAGCGGCCTCTTCGGACAGCATCAGGCTCAGCAAGGCACGATGCAGAACCCTTTGCCCGCGAGCCAGGACCCCTACGGGGATCCCGCCGACCAGTTCCCGAATCAAGGGGGCGGATACTCGAACGCGGGAGGTGACCCAAACCAGGGAGGGAGCATTCAGCAGCGCTTCCCAGGCATCAAGTCTGCTAGCGAAGACCCTTACGGCGATCCCGCTGACCAACGATAGTCATGAAACGCAACATCGGAGATACCGAGCGAATGGTCAGCGGCGCACTTGGCGTCGCCATCGCAGCCTTCGGCCTTTCGCGCCGGGGGCCTTTTGCCATCCTCTCCACGCTTGCGGGCGGCGCGCTCATCGCTCGCGGCGCGACAGGGCATTGCCCCCTGAACGAAGTGGCAGGCGTGACCGAAGAAGACAAAGATGCGGCTCCGTGGAACCGTTCGGTACGTGTGAAAGGCACCGTCACGATCACCAAACCTCGTCAAGAGGTCTACGCTTTTTGGCGAAAGCTTGAAAACCTCCCCCGCTTTATGCGGCATCTCGAGTCCGTCGTGGAGACCGACGCCAAGCGGAGCGATTGGCGAGCCGCGGCTCCCGCCGGACGTCAGGTGGGTTGGACGGCGGAGATCACGGAGGAAGCGATCGATGAGAAGATCGCGTGGCGAAGCCTTGAAGGCTCCGACGTTCCGAACGAGGGTTCGGTCACGTTCGAGGACGCTCCTGGCGGTCGAGGCACGATCGTTCGCGTCGAACTGAGCTACAGTCCTCCCTTGGGCGTCATCGGCGCGACGTTCGCCAAGCTGTTCGGCGAGGAACCTAAGGGGCAGATCGCCGACGATCTCCGGCGATTGCGGGCGATCCTTGAGGCGGGCGAGGTCCCTACCACCGATGGCCAACCGTCGGACATTCTGCGAAAAACGAAGCGACAGCTTGGATCCGCCCCCGGCGCGGCCCTGATCGGCAAGGTCTTGGAGAAGAAGGCGACGGTTCAATGAAAGCGGTCTGCTGGAATGGCAAGTACGACGTCCGCACCGAGACGGTGCCGGACCCGAAGATCCTCAATCCTCGCGACGCTATCGTCAAGGTCACGACCACGGCGATCTGTGGCTCGGACCTTCATCTTTACGATGGCATTATCCCCACGATGGTCCCCGGGGACATTCTGGGCCACGAGTTCATGGGTGAGATCGTGGAGATTGGCCCCGAGGTGAAGAACCTCAAACCGGGCGACCGGGTCGTGGTGCCCTTTACGATCTCGTGCGGTTCCTGCTTCTTCTGCGACAAGGGGCTTACGTCGCTCTGCGACAACTCGAACCCGAACGCCGCGATGACGGCGAAAGTCTACGGAGACGCGCCAGCGGGGCTGTTCGGCTACTCGCACATGATGGGAGGCTACGATGGCGGTCAAGCGGAGTACGCTCGGGTCCCCTACGCCGATTTTGGGCCGATCAAGGTTCCGGATGGACTTGCCGACGAGCAAGTGGTGTTCCTTACCGACATTTTCCCAACGGGATACATGGCGGCGGAGAACGCGGAGATCGAGGAAGGCGATACCGTCGCCGTGTGGGGTTGCGGCCCCGTGGGACAGTTCGCTATCCGCTCTGCGTTTATGTTCGGCGCCGCACGGGTGATCGCGATCGATCGCGAGCCCTCTCGGATGGCGATGGCTCAGACGGCTCCCGGCGATGTGGTGCTGGTCGATTTCGAGAAGGAGAACGTCGTTGAGAAGCTTCTCGATATCACAGGTGGGCGTGGGCCGGACAAATGCATCGATTGCGTCGGCACCGAAGCGTTCGGTCATGGGCCGGGCATTATGCTCGACTACGTCAAGCAGCAGCTGCGGATCGAGAGCGACCGTCCGAACGTCTTGCGCCAAGCGATGCAGGCCTGCCGTAAGGGTGGCAACATCTCGATCCCCGGCGTCTACGGGGGCATCCTCGATGCGCTGAACTTCGGCGCGGCGTGGAACAAGGGGCTGAAGTTCGCGATGGGACAGACGAACATGCATAAGTATCTGGAGCCGCTGATGCAGCGCGTTCAGGACGGGGAGATCGACCCTTCGTTCGTGATCACCCACCGAGGGACTTTGGAGGATGCCCCTGATCTCTACGCAACCTTCCGCAATAAGAAGAGCGAGTGCATCAAGTGCATCATGCAGCCTGGAAAGACGTTCTCTGCGTAAGGGGCAACGCGCATAACGAAGGGCCGGACGTTCGAAACGCTCCGGCCCTTGTTTCGTAAAGAAGCTAAAACCTATTCCCAATGAAGCGGTTTTAGCTTTTTCTGGAGCTCATCGATGTCGGCGACGCTTCTTGTGCGGTTTCGGACTCGTCTCCGTGTTCGTCTGGGCGTCCGTCGAGGCGATGCGAGCCTTTGTCGCGGCTTCGAGGGAGGCAGGATCGACGGTTCCCATAAGCATGATGCCGTGCGGCACGGGACGGGACGGCGTGTCGGCGGTCGAATGACCGCTCGCGAGAACGCTGTCGCCAAGGACGAGCGACGTCGAGAAGCCCGAGTCGAGGAGGACGGCCTCTTTGACCCCGGCGCCGGCCAGGAGTTCCGCGAACCGGCTGCTCGATACGGAGTCGCGGGTGCAGGCGCAGACGGGACGTCCTTCGGGGTCCACCCCAAAGGCGGCGCGTCGTCGCGGGTCCTCGATGTCTTTCGAGCCGAACGTCATCAGGGCCTTCTTGTCCCGCGCCACGCCTTCGTGGACGAGCCACACGCCCCCGAGGAAGGCGTCGGAACAGTCGGGCATAAAGTCGTCGAACGCCGCTTGGTCGTTCATCCGCCAGGGGTTGTAGGGCACGATGGCGAGGCGGTTCGGTCCCCAGACGACGAGCGGGCGGTTGCGGAGCTTGTCCCAGATGCTCGCCTGGGTGTCCGGCATGAGCGGGCCGCCATGGACCATCGACGGGCCGATAAGCTGATTGTCGGTCGCGGAGATCGCGGCCATCGCGAAGAAGGTGCCGTTGATGCCGCCCGCCGCGCCCGTACGCCTGACGAGATCGCCTACCGACTCCCGCGTCAGGCTCGTGACCGTCTCCGGCGTTCCACCCCGTAGCATGACGACGCGCGTTCCGTCCACCTCCTGGTCCACGAACTCTACCGGCGCGGTTTGGAGCCGGATATCCGCTACCGCGTCGGCTCCGCCCACCGTGTCGCGCTCGCAGGTATCGAGGGCCTTTTCGAGTCGGGTGTGGATCCACCGGTTGACGCAGAGGATGTTCGGCGATTCCTCGGCGGGACCGTTCGCGATGGAGAACGCGAACGTGTAGCCCGCGTCGCGCACGAAGCTCTGGGTGATCGCGTCGTTCTTGCCTTCGGGATAGGCGAAATAGTCGATCTTGGTCCCGAGGTGCGACTCAAGGTCGGTTTTCGACTTCGTCAGCTCCTCCGTCTGCTGGTCGGAGGAGAGGGTCGGGAGGTCGGGATGGGTGACGGTATGGCTCCCGATCGTTATGAGCGGATCCTTGACCAGCTCCTTCAGGGTGCTCCACGACATCTTCGGGTGCGCCCCCGACTTGTCCCCGACGAACCCGGTGTGGACGAACATCAGGGCGGGGAAGTTATGCGCCTTGAGGATGGGCCAGGCGTGGTCGTAAAAGCCTTGGTAATTGTCGTCGAAGGTCAGGACGATGGCTTTGGGGGGGAGCGGCGTGCCTGCCGTCAGGTGCTCGTGAAGATCCTTCGCGGAAACGGGCGTGTAGCCTCGGGCGACGATCTCGTCGATCCCCTTCTGGAACTCGTCCGTCGTGCAGTCGAACCACACCGACCCTCGGCCTCGCTTGGCGATGATGTCGTGGTACATGATCACCGGCGTCCGTTGCCCCATCGCGGCGAGCCCGATGTCGAAGCCGACGGTAGGCTTCTCCGAGACGTTCGCGTCGGCATCGGAAGTCGGGTTCTGAGCGAGGTTCCCGGGGGTTCCAGGTGAGGTCGAGCCGATCGCCCCTCCGGTTTTTTGCCCGCAGCCCGGTAAAAAGGCCAGGGTGAGGGGAAGAAGAGTGAGGAACAGGCGGCGTCCGATCATCGGGTCAATGCGTCTTTACGTCGACGCTTGCGGCATTATGGCCACATGGCCGGACGCTCTTCGTCAGTTCGGATTCGTCCACTCGTCCAGATCGCTCGTCGCGAGGGGGACGAAGGCGCGGCCCGCCGCCGTGACGGGCTCCATCTCCTGGAGCGCGGCGCGCAGGTACGGGAGCAGTTCCTCCAGCCGGTCGAGCGTGTCGGTGACCTCGAGCAGGCGCTGCTTCACAAGGTCGGGTACGGGAAGCAGGTTCGCGATCGTGAACGAAAGCATCTGCGGGTCGGGGGGGAACACGACCTGCACCGCGAACCGCTGCCGTTCGAAGTAGCGCTGGACCAAGGCTTCGAAGGTGTCGCGCGCCTCGATCACGAGGGGGTCTTGCGGATCGAGCAGCGGGTACTCCTCGACCGTCTGAACGCGACCCAGAAGGTAAGGGCGACTCTCGTCGAGCTCCCGGATACGGAAGCGACGCTCGCCTTGGACTTCGATGTCCATGCGCCCATCCTCGTAGGTTTCGACCTTGACGATCCGCGCGACGGTGCCCACGAGGTAGGGCTCGGCGCCCTCGCCGATCTCCTCGCCGTCGCGGATCAGCGCGACGCCGAAGGGACCGTCCGTACGCAGACAGTCGTTCACCATGGTGCGATAGCGCTCCTCGAAGACGTGGAGGCGCAGGGTCGCGTGGGGGAAGAGGACGGTCCGCAGGGGGAACAGCGGCAACTCCTCGAGGCTCTCGGGCATGCCGTTTAAAGTATACGCCCGGCGGCGGCTCGTCATTCGGCTCGAAGGCCCGTCGATCGGTGAGTCCGAACGTCCGCCCCTGTCTCAAGCGTCACAATAAGGGTACGCCCCAGCGGGGGCATTGGGAGAGAGTGAGGTAGATTGACAAGCGTGTCTTTCGGAGAGGACTACGAGCAGCTGAAGCGCGACTTCACAGCGGCCCAACTGCGGATCAAGGAACTTGAGACGGAGCTGAACCGCCCGTCGACGCAGTCCAAGAGCGAAGCGACGGTGGCGGCGGAGGTCACCCCGATCAACGAGGCGGACGTGACGCTTCGTCGCCTCGTGCAACGGATCGCGATGATCCTCCAGGCCGAGAAGATCGTGATCATGTTCTACGACCGGGAGCTCGGGGAACTGATCGGCATCCCGCCCAGCTACGGTGTGGACGACGCCCACCTGAAGCTTTTCCGCATCCGGGCGACCCATGGTCTTTCCGGCCAGGTGTTCCGCGACGGCGAGGCGATCATCTTCCACGACGCGATGTCCGACCCGCGCACCGCGGAAGACCCGTTCGGTCTGCTCCACGTGACCAACGGCGTGACGGTACCGCTCGTTATCGAGAAGCGCGACGAGGAGAACCGGGTCGTCGAGCGTAACACGATCGGCGTGCTCCACGCCTTCAACAAGCGCCACGGCGAGGACTTTATCGAGGAGGACGTGCGGCTTTTGGAGCGCATGGCCCGCAACGTCGGCTCGATCATCGCCAACCTCCAGATGTACCGTGAGGTCGTTGAGGAGCGCGAGGAGCTCGTCCAGACTTTCGAGGCCCTCAGCGCCGGTCTGATCCTGGTGTCGCCCGAAGGCCGCCTGAGCCAGATCAACGGCTCGGCCCGCGCCATCTTCAACCTCGGCTCCGACTCCCTCGGCAAACCGGCCCGCGAGGTCATCGAGAGCGAACCCCTTTGGAAGCTGCTCGACGAGATCGAGCAGGGCAACGAGGGCGGTAAGGAGGAGATCCACGTCTCCATCAAGGGGGCGGACTATATCTACGAGGTCCAGGCCGCCACCGTCAAGAACGACGAGTCGAAGGATCTCGGTATCGTCGCGATCTTCAACGACATCACGGAGATCAAGAACATGGACAAGATGAAGTCGAGCTTCGTCGCCATGGCCTCTCACGAGCTGCGGACGCCGCTCACCGCCATCAAGGGCTTCTCTTCGACCCTTCTCGAGGGTCTCGACGAGGATATGTACGGCAAGGAGGACCAGCGCGAGTTCCTCGGAATCGTGGTCTCCGAGTGCGACCGGCTCCGCCGCCTTATCGACGACTTGCTCAACACTTCGCGCATCGAAGCGAACGAGAGCCTCAAGCCGGACTACAGCGAGTTCGATCTGATGCCGGTCCTCACCAAGGCGGTCGCGGTTCAGCAACAGGCCAGCACGAAGCACACCGTGGTTCTAAGCGTCGAAAGCGAACTGCCGAAGAAGATTATCGGCGATCAGGACAAGCTGGATCAGATCCTGACCAATATCCTGAACAACGCGATCAAGTACAGCCCCAACGGCGGCCAGGTGACGGTCCACGCGAAGCAGGAAGGAGAGTTCGTTCTCTTCGGAATTCAGGACCAGGGTCTTGGCATTCCGAAGGACCAGCTCACTAAGGTTTTCGAGAAGTTCCACCGCGTCAACAACGACGACAATCGAAAGATCTACGGCACGGGCCTCGGCCTGTTCCTGGTCCATCACCTTGTGACGGGCGTTCACATGGGCGAGATCTGGGTCGAGTCCGAAGTCGGCGAAGGCTCGACTTTCTGGGTCAAGATCCCGGCGAGGCTCAACCTCGACGAGGCCTTGGCCGCGAACGACTGACACGGTCCCCCTTCTTATTACGACGGCCTCCGCGCTAATCGCGGAGGCCGTCCTGCTTTTGTGCTTGGCCGGGGCGCGACTGGCGTTATCGCGGTCAAAATAGGGAGACGCGAAAAGCGTCCTTTCGCGAACAAGCCTATGGGTCCCAACGTTCTCGACCGCCCCTCGACCGGCGGCATCACCTTCGAAGAGGAGATGCTCGGCGGCTTCGGCGGCTTTCCCGACTCGATCTTCCTGATCAACGTAGGCGGCGACAAGTACGCCTGCAACAACGTCACCCCGATGGGGGAAGAGAAGCCGATCAACGGCCTCGCCTGCTTTCCCGATCCCGACGAGGCCACGAGCTACATGGGTCTGCTCGCCGGTCTAAGCGGGGAGATCGTACAGAAGTCGTTCGAGGAGGCGCGCGAGATCGCGCTCGGGAAGCCCATCCTCAATTGCCTCGTCCTGTTCGTCGCCACACGGATCGTCGAGATCCACTGGGTTCGCTGAATTCAAAACGAACGATGGGTGGAAAGGATCGGATCCTTTCCACCCATCGAGGGGAGAGCGCGACGGAATCTAGACTCGCTTGGCGAGGTAGATGATCGCGAGAATGACGAGAATCGTGCCGAGGATCCCACCGCCGATAACCATGGCGATTACGACGGGGTTGCGCTCACGAGGGTTCCGCCCGCTTTTTTACGGACAAGGAAGCCGATCTACTCGGTCCAGTCGGCCACGAACAGGTTCGTCTCGCCTTTCACCTTACCGTTGCGGTTGCTGGCGAAGACGAGGCGCCGACCGTCCCGCGTGAACATGGGAAATCCGTCGAACTCGGGCGTGGCGGTGATCCGTTCCAGGCCCGTGCCGTCCGGGCGGATCGAATAGACGTCGAACTCACGCCCCTTGGGGTCCCCGTAGTTCGAGGAGAACACGATCCGCCGGTTGTCCGGAGCCACGAACGGCGCGAACGAGGCGCAGTCCAGGTGGGTGACCTGGCGCTTGCCCGTCCCGTCCGCGTTCATCGACCAGATCTCCAGCTTGGTCGGACGGATCATTCCCTGGGCGAGCAGCGCCTTGTAGTCGGTCTCCGACTTGAGATCGCTCCACGCGTCGCGACGATACACGATCGTCTTCGAGTCCCAGCTCACGAACGGCCCGCCATCGTAGCCCACCGCTTCCGTCAGACGGTGTCGGTTCTTGCCGTCGAGTTGCGAGCGGTAGACCTCGAGGTCGCCTCCCTGGTCCGTCGTCCAGACCATGTACTTTCCGTCCGGGGCGATGGTCGTCTCCGCGACGTAGCTCCCGAGGTCCAACACCTTTTCCGGCGGTCCCAGCGGTCCCGTCCTCTGGAACGGGACGCGATAGAGCGAGTAGTCTTTGTTGATCGCCCACACGTAGCCTTTGCTCATGTCGACCGGTGGTTGCGCACCGGGCTGCTTCTCGTGGGTGGAGCTGAAGTAGATCCACCGCATGTCCGGCGAGAAGTAGGCGCACGTACAGCGGCCCTTGCCCGTCGAGACGAGCCTTTTGTCCGAACCGTCCGCTCTCATCACGAAGACCTGCTCGTCTGGGTAGCCCTCGACCGCCGCCTGGTAGCTCAGGTACCGTCCGTCGGGACTCCAGTACGCCTCCGCGTTCTGGCCGCCGAACGTGAGTTGGCGGACGTTCCGCAGGTGCGGCTCCTGCGGGTTGTCGGGAAGCCGGGCGTTCTGACCCATGGCCAAGGCGAGCAGGGGAAGCACGCCCTATTGTAATGCGATCTGCCCAGCCTTCGGGAGGGATACCGACCGTCGGATCGGCGTCCATAATCTCTGTATGATCCTCGTGATCGACAACTACGACTCGTTCACCTACAATCTCGTCCAATATCTCGGGCAGTGTGGGGCGGAGGTCGTGGTGCGGCGGAACGACGCGATCGATCCCGACGAGATCGCCCGAATGCGACCGGACGGGATCATGCTCTCGCCCGGACCCTGCACCCCTCGCGAGTCGGGAATCTGTCTGGACGTCCTGCATCACGCGCTTTCCCCGCAGCCGGGCGCGTTCGGGGTGCCCCTTTTCGGCGTCTGCCTCGGCCACCAGGCGATCGGCCACGTCGCGGGCGGCGAGGTTCGGCAGGCTCGTCACATCATGCACGGGAAGGCGTCCAAGGTCTCCCACGACGGCAAGGGGCTTTTCGAAGGGATGCCGAACCCCTTTTCCGCCATCCGCTATCACTCGCTCATCGTGACGCGGGAGTCGCTCCCCCCGGGCTTCATCGTGACCGCCACCGCGGACGACGACGGTGAGGTGATGGGACTGCGCCACGAGACCCTGCCCATCGAGGGCGTCCAGTTCCACCCCGAATCCGTGCTCACCCAGGACGGACTGCGGATCGTGGAGAACTTTGTGAAGAGGGCTCAAGCGGTTCGTGCATAGAGACGTCCCGTCCTCGAGAGCAGCTTCTCGAAGACCCTGACCTAGAATCCCAACGTCTGCTCCACCGCCTCGATCGCGAGGTGTAGGACGGCCATGTGGACCTCCTGGATGCGGTCGGATGTCTCGCCAGGGGCCATGACGACGATGTCGCAAAGCGGGGAGAGCCGTCCGCCGCCCCGGCCGAGGAAGCCGACCACCGTGGTTCCCGCGGCCCTCGCCGCCTCCGCGGCGAGAACGAGGTTCGTGGAGTTGCCGGAGGTCGAAAGAAGGACCAGCACGTCCTCAGGCTTGGCGAAGGCGGTCACGAGCCGTGAGAAGACATGGTCGAAGCCGTAGTCGTTGGCGACGCAGGTCAGGTGGGTCGGATCGCCGAGGGCCATCGCAGGCAGGGGAGTGCGATCGGCACGGAAACGGCCCGTCAGCTCCTCCGCGAAGTGGAGAGCGTCCGCCATGCTCCCGCCGTTCCCGGCGGCCATCGCCTTCCCTCCGCGCCGGAAGCAATCGGCGAGAGCCTCTGAGAAGGCGTCGCAGGCGCGCAGGCAGTCCTCGTCCTGACGGAAAAGGTCGAGGACCCGGGCCGCCTCGGCGAGGCCGTCGCGAAAGACCATTGCCCAGGAGGGTACCGAACGGGCCCGTGTCCGTACTAGGTTCCAAGGATAAAGGCGGGGAGCTTTGACGAGGGGCCACGGGCTACAATCCTCCCGGTGTCGTCCGATCCTGCGCTCTTTGCCCCTAACGCCTTCGTCCCAGAGCGATCGAAGCGCGTTCTCGTTCCCGGAGCCGGAGGCATGCTCGGACGGGCGGTGGTCGCCGAGCTGAACCGTCGTGGCTTCGAGGCGGTGCCCGCCTCGCGCGACGAACTGGACCTCTCCGAGCCGATGGACGTCGCGGCCCTCGGTACGGGCGGCTTCGGCGCCTTCGGATCGGTGATCAACTGCGCCGCCTACACGGCGGTCGACCGTGCGGAGAGCGAGCCCCAAGCGGCGGCCGACGCGAACGCCCTCGGGGTCGGCTATCTGGGCGCCGCCTGCCGGAGCCTCGGCGCGAACCTCGTCCACGTCTCGACCGACTTCGTGTTCGACGGCCTCGCGGACGAACCCTATGCCGAGGACGCCCCGACGAACCCTCTTTCCGTCTACGGACGCACCAAGCTTGAGGGCGAGCGCGCCCTCCTCGGCAACCCGATGGCGAAGATCGTCCGGACCGCTTGGCTCTACGGCGACGGCAAGTGCTTCCCGTTGACGATGGTCAACGCGCACAAGGCGGGCAAGTCCCTTCGGGTCGTCGCGGACCAGCGCGGCAACCCGACCTACGTTCCCGATCTCGCCCGGACGCTCGTCGACCTCATCGAGCGCGACGCACCTCCCGGTATCTACCACGCCGTCGGTCCGGAGACCACGACCTGGCACGACTTCGCCCGCCGTGCGATCCGGGCCGCGACGGGCGAGACGCCCGAGATCGCGCCGGTCACGACGAAGGAGTATCCTACGCCCGCCGTCCGTCCCCGCAACTCCGCCCTCGCCGACTCTCGCCTCCGCCCCCTCGGCATCGCGCCGATGCGTCCTCTTGACGAGGCCCTGACGGACTGGGCCTCGGGTCTGTAGAGGCGGGCCCTAAAAGGGGCCTGCTGGTATTCTCAGACGAATGGCAAACCGACGCGTCGCGGTCGTAATGGCTGGCGGCTCAGGGGAGCGCTTCTGGCCTCTCTCTACCGCCGAGCGGCCGAAGCAGCTCCTGCGTCTCACGCACCCCGAGCAGACCATGATCGAGGAGGCGGTCAGTCGCCTGGAGCCCGTCGTCGGGAAGGACGGCGTCTTTATCTCGACGACGACGGCCCTCGCCGGACCGATCGGCAACGCGGGCGTCGTGGCCGACGACCATATCCTCGCGGAGCCTCTGCGGCGTAACACACTCGGCGCCCTCGTCTGGACCGTCGCTTCCCTCATGGCGCACGGTGAGGCGGACGCCACCGTCGCGATCCTTACCGCCGACCACGCGATCGGTGAGGTCGACCGCTTTCGAGGGACCGTCGAAGCCTCGTTGGAGGCGGCGGAGGCGACCGGTGGACTGGTCACGATCGGGGTAACCCCCGACCGCCCGGAAACCGGCTATGGCTACGTGGAGCGTGACGAGTCGAGCCCCGTCGCCCTAGGCTCCGGGCGCGTCGCCCATGCGGTCAGCGCCTTCAAGGAGAAGCCCGACGCCGCGACCGCCGAAACCTACGTCGCGTCGGGACGGTTCCTCTGGAACGCCGGCATGTTCTTCTTCACCCTAACGGGCTTTCGGGCCGCCCTCGCGGCGACCCGGCCCGAAGCGGCGGCCACCCTCGACACCGTCGCGGCGCGGCTGGCCGAGGACGACTCCCATGGGGCCGAGGAGGCGTTCGCAGGCCTGGAGTCGATCTCGTTCGATTACGCGGTCATGGAGCGCGCGGAGACGGTTCACGTCGTCGAAAGCGACTTTCCCTGGGACGACGTGGGCGCCTGGGACGCCTTGGAACGGACCCTCGGCACGAACGACGACGGAAACGTGGTGGTCGGCAAGGCCGCCGCGCTCGATACCAAGGGCTGCGTCGTCTACAACGACTCGTCCGACCTCGCGGTCGGCGTCTGCGGCCTGGAAAACGTGGTCGTGGTCGTGACCGCGACCGGCGTCCTCGTGTGCCGCAAGGACGACGTCCAGCGGGTCCGGGAGATCGGGCGCGCGGCCTTGCAGGCAAAGGACGCGTAGCCGCCATGTGGCGGTTCGAGATGCCGATAGAGGTCAGCCCCGATGCGATCGACGAAATGGGCCACGCGAACAACGTGGAGACCGTCCGCTGGGTCGAACGAGTTGGGCGAGCCCACCTGGAGGCGGTCGGCTTTCCCTTGGATCGGCTGTTCGAGACCGGGGGCGCCTTCGTGGCCCGGCGCCACGAGATCGATTACCTAAAACCCACCTTCCTGGGGGATCGGCTCACCGTCCGGACCCGCGTGGCCTCGATGGGCGGCGCCCGTTCGGTGCGCGAGGTGGCGATCTACCGGGGTGAAGAAGAGGTCGCGCGAGCCCGTACGGAGTGGGTGTTCGTCGATCTCGAAAGCGGTCGCCCCCGGCGCGTCGCCCCGGAGATCGTCGCCGCGTTCGGGATCTAGAACCGAAGGGCTTTCGGAAGCGGGCTACCCCTCATGGCCCGGTTTTCCGCCGCGTAGAGCCGGAACAAGGACCAGTGTCGGTCCTCCTTTCGAAGTCCCACCCAGAGGTTCTGGCTGTCGTCCGCCAGGAGGACGTAGTAGCCGAACATGTAGTGCGCGATCTGACGGGAGATCATCTTCGACTCGACGAGGATCGCGACCTCTTCTAGAAAGCCGACGAAGTTCCGCCGATCCTGCACGGGCATCTGGGCGAGACGCGGGTCGTCGCGGTCGAGGAGGTTCAGGATCTCCCGGAAGAGCGCGTCCTCAAGGAACCGGCGGCGCATCGCGACAAACGCCTCTCCCCGCCGCAGGTTTGCCTGACGTGCGTACTCGACCACGCCGCTGAAGAAGGTCGTGAGGGCGACAACGCCTGCGACGACGATCGATACGTCCTTGACGGTAGGGAGGTCGAGTGCCATCTATCTTGGTTCCAATGGTTCAAGTCGGAGGCCGATCGCCGCCTCGCCTTTGGGTCGGGCGCGTTCGTCCAGGCAGACGCCCGGAGCCCAAAGCGGACCGACAAGGTCGCAGACGATGGGTAGCCGGGCGCGGGCGGCCGGGGTGAGGCCCGCCTCGGCGAGCAGATCGCTCAGCTTGCGGGTCCCATCGAAGCCGAGGGGGCGCATCGTGTCGCCCGGCTCGAAGCCTCGGAAGTAGAGGCCGCCCCGCGCCACGGAGCGGTCGACCTCGACGGCGAGGGAAGCCCGGCGCGGCGGGACGCTCGGTTCGGTAGGGAAGGCGACCAGGCGCCAGCCGAACTCGTCGCTCTCCGTCTCGCCGGGCAAGGTGAGCGGAAAGCGGAAGGGCACCGTCGGGCGCAGGACGCGTCCGTGTAGCCCTTCGGCGTCCCACTCGAGGGCGATCTCGCCCCCTTCGGCGGTGACGCTGCCTTTGGGCGTCGCGAGGATCGCCTCCGACTGCTCGAAGTCGAGTTCCGCGCCGAGGGCGCCGGCGGCGAGGCGGACCGCCCGTCGTCGCAGCACGAGCGGCAGATGGTCTAACAGCCCCCGGTCGAACGCGATCTCGACGTCTTGGGTCAGGAAGGCGAGTTCGCCGTTGAGACGCGTCTCGGCCCGTTCCAAGGCGGCGGCGGCGGCCCCATCGAGGAAACGGTCCTCCTCGTCCGCCATCGCCGCGAGGCGGGCGACCGCCGCGTCCGCGCCAGGGTTGATCGCCCGTAACGCAGGCATTACTTCCTTGCGGACCCGGACGCGCGCGTTGGCGAGGTCGTCGTTCGCCGGATCGTCGTGGAACCACAGGCCGCGCGTCTCGCAGAAGGCGCGCGTCTCGGCGCGGGAAAAGACCAACAAAGGACGGACGATCCCGTCGCGCTCGGAGGGAACGCCCGCCAGTCCCGCGAGGCCGGTACCGCGCGCGAGGCGGAACAGCACCGTCTCGACGTGGTCGTCGCGGGTGTGGGCGGTCGCGACGAGGGTGCATTCTAGCCGCGAAGCCGCCTGCCGGAAGAAGCCGTACCGCGCTTCGCGACCGGCTTCCTCCAAAGACATCTTGCGGTCTCGAGCGAGGCGCGGCACATCGGCGCGGCCGGAGGCGAACGGCACGTTCAGGCTTTCCGCCGTCGCCTCGCAGAGTCGGAGTTCGGTGTCGGCCTCGGGCCGCTGCCCGTGATGGAGATGAGCTGCGACCACGTCGACCTCCAGTTCGGCCAAGAGGTGAAGGAGGCAGGTCGAGTCGGCTCCGCCGCTGTAACCCAAGAGAACCCGCGCCCCCGATGGGATCAGTCCCGTGTCCGAGAGGTGGCGGGCGAGCCGTTCGCGCATCACACCCTAGGGTACTCGGGAGGCCGCGAGGCGCCATGCTGAACCCATGCCAAGCCTTGGATACGTGATCGTGTACGTGCCGGACGTCGCGGCGGCGGTGGGGTTCTACGCCGACGCCTTCGGCCTTGAGCAGGGGTTCGCCGACGAGGAGGGACGCTACGCCGAAATGAAGACCGGCGCCACGATCCTGAGCTTCGCGGCGGAGTCGCTGGCGACGGATCACCATCTGCCCGTCGTGCCGAACCGCCCCGACGCGCCCGCCGCCGGAATTGAGATCGCGCTCGTCGATCCCGACGTGAAGGCGCTCTACGGGCGCGCGGTCGCGGCGGGCGCCAACCCCGTCGAGGCTCCGACCGAACGCCCCTGGGGACAGACGGTCGCGTACGTGCGCGACCTGAACGGGGTACTGGTCGAGCTGGCCAGCCCGATGGGTTAGCGCGAACGGGTAGGCCGGGCCTACCCGTTCGCCAGCTTGATGAGGACGAGCACGATGACGACGCCGACGGCGACGGTCAGAAGGGCCTTGACCTTGACCTTCTTGAGGAAGAACACCATGCCGATCCCGGTGAGCGAGAGCAGGACGAGGAACGCGCCCGAGAGATCGATCGTCCAGGCCCAGGCGCGACCGGAATCCTTTCCTCGGTGGAGGTCGTTGATCGTCGCGAGCCAGCCTTGCGCCTCGGTCTTGACCGTGTAGGCTCCGGTCTCGCGGTCGATCACGACGTCGGCGGTGTAGGCGGGCGCGGAGAACCGGAGCGACGCCTCGCGCTCGTCGGATTCGTCCTCGCCCGCGATGCCCCGAACGCCCTGGGTCCGCCGCAGGACGCCTTCGATCCCGATCCAGTCCGGACCCTTCAGGAGGGCCTTGTCCAGCGTTCCCCTCGCTTCGGTCGTCTTCGGCTCGATGCCGAACGTCCACTCCGGATGGTTCAGCAGAATCCCGGTGACGCTGAAGAACAGCACCACCAGGAAGGTGAGCATCGAGAGGTAGGTGTGGACCCACCGGATCCACGAGTGGAACCGGAGGCGGAAGGGCCGGCGCTTACTTTGCGCGCTTTCGGAACTCAACCGCCGCGCCCTCGATCTCCACGTTGCCTTCCAGCTTGTCCTTGAACCCTTTCTTCGTGAAGTCCAGCTCCTTCTTCATCACGCCGTAGGTCCCGTGCTCGCGTGCGGCCTCGACGCAGATCGTGTACTTGCCGAGGTCGACGGGCTTGCCCGCATCGTCCTTGCCGTCCCAGGTCAGGGTGTACTTGCCCGCGCCGCGCGTCGCGCTGGAGATCGTCTCCACGAGCTTGTCATGATCCGGCTCGTTCCGCCACCAGCGCTTGAGGTCGGGAATCCAGCGCGGGCCGCGTCGCTCGGTCTGCACCCAGAGGGAGAGGGTCCGGACGGCCTTCCCGTCCTTGTCCTCGAGCCAGACCGCGACGTAAGGGCGGTGGACGCGCGTCCCTTCGACGGCGGCGATGGTCAGATCCACCGCGAGTTCCATGCTTGGATCCCACCTCTTCGGGGCGACGGCGGCGAACAGACCTCGTGCGGAGAGCGGGGCGGCGACGGCGAACGAGGCGAAGGCGGCGAGGAGGCCGCGGCGGCTGAGCGGGGTTTCTTGCATGGTTTCAGACGAGTCGGCGCCAGGCGCGGTTGACCCGGAGTTTGCGACGGGGAAGGACGAGCAGGAGGGCGGCGCCCCGGCGGTCGGCGAGGGCGAGCCCCTCGCGGGGCGGGAGGACGAAACAGGCGGTCGCGAGCGCGTCGGCTTCGGCGGCGGTGGCGGCGACGACGGTGGCGCTCGCGACCTTCGTCGCCGGCTCCCCCGTCCGGGGATCGATGAGGTGGGCGCCTCGACGGTAGGTACCGCTCGTCGCGACGCCCTGGTTCCGGATCGGGACCTTTGCGACGGACGGCGCATTTTCCGCCGACGCGAACGGGTCGGTGATCCCGACCCTCACCGGATCGGGACCGAGGTGCCGCAGGTCGCCGCCGAGGTTGAGCAACACCGCCTCGACGCCAGGAACGGCGTAGGCGACCTCGGCGGCGCGGTCGACGATGTAGCCTTTGGCGAGGGCGTTCAGGCTGGCGCGCCGTTCGGTCAGGCGCCGGGCGGTCTCTCCGCGAACCGTCCAGCGCGGTCCCTCTTCGGGAGCCATCGTCGCGTCGAACGCTCCCTTGGTCTCCACACGCCAGTCTTCCGCCGCGATGAGGACTTCCGCCAGCTCTTTCGAGACAGGCACGTCCTCGTCGAACGTCCGTTCCCAGCGGGCGAGTTCGCTGTCTTCCCGAAATCGGCTGAACACCGCCTCTAGGCGGTCGATCTCCACGAGGGCCGACTCTTCCGCGATCCCCACCGCATCGGGCGTTCCCACAACCTGAAGCTCCATCGAAGTGCCCAGCACGCGCTCGTAATGGGCGACGTGACGGGTCGGAGCGGGAACGGCCATGGGGATGTCCCTAAGTCTAACCCTAAACTGGATATTTTCGTCTAGATAGAGGCTCGCTCCGCCAAGAAGCCGAGCAAAGTTCTCTCGAACGCCTGCGGGGCTTCGAGATGGGGAATGTGCCCGACGTCCAAAATGAGATTGAGGCGAGCGTGAGGCATCGACTCGATAGCTTGCCGAGCCAACATCGGCACGTTGCCGAGGGGCACGGACGTTTCCGCCTTGCCCACGGCCGTCCGGTCCTTCTCCCCGATGATAAAGAGCGTGGGGCAGGCGATCCGGGGAAGGTCGTACACGGTGGGCTGCTGAAGGATCGTGTTCGTCGTCCGGGCGGCGACCTCCGCCCAGCGGGAAAACTCGGGCGAGCGGCGCAGAGCCGCTCGAATCGCCACGAACGGCTCGACCAAGCCGGGGTCTTTGCGGACGTAGTAAGCCGACACGTACGATCGGTAAGCGTCGTCGGTCTGGTCGAGTTCGCTCTGGGTCCGCTGGGCGACCGTCCGGTAGGGCACGAACAGACCGTAGTCTTCCAGGCCGATAGGATCCTCCAGCACAAGCCGCTCCACCATCGCGGGGTAGGCGCGGGCAAGGCGCATCGCCTCCATCCCGCCCATGGAGTGGCCCACCACGGCGAAACGCGTCAAACCGAGCTTCCGCGCCAGGGCGACGTCGTTCGCGGCGAAGAGGTCGAACGTATAGTCGATCAACGGCTTGGCCGACTTGCCGAAACCGATTCGATCGGGGATGACGACGCGGTATCCCGACGCGGCGAGCCGCTCCGCCGGGCCTTTCCAGTACGCTCCGAAAAAGTTCTTTCCGTGGAGGAGGAACACGGTCCCTCCGTTCGCCGGCCCTTTCGGCGGGACGTCCATGTAAGCCATCCGGCCGTTGGCTGTGTCGAGATATCGAACCGGATAAGGGTAGGGGTAGCCCTCCATCGCGATCCCCATTTCCGAGGGCGGCAGCGGAACGGCGACCTGGGCGAGAAGGAAGGAGAGGAGGGCGGGCATCCGCTTTTGGGCGGCGTTTGCCGCCCAAGGGTTCATCAGGGCCGGAAGGTGGGTACGCGGGGGATCATCCGCGAGAGGATCGCCGCACCGAACAGGATGGGGAGGATCAGGAACTCCAGACCGTCGAACGCGAGCGTGAACGGGACCGCCATCCCCAAGCTCATCGCGTCCACCGCCGCCTCCAAGGGAAACTCTAAAGCCTGGAGGACGAGCATCAGGAGGAATCCAAGCCCGAGGGCGGTCGCCTTCGACCCAACCGGTACCGCTCTATCCCGCATGAGCGCGAACCCGCCGGGAATGTCGATCCAGCCCTTGCGGCGAGCGTAGCCCATCACCGCGTGCGTCGGAAGTCTCTTCACCCTCCTACCGACTCCTGGACGGGGGCGGGAGTTGCGGAGTAGGTCTTAAGTCTTTAGGCCGTCTGGGGAGCTGGACGGACTAAAGACTCCTCCATCGCCTTACCGCTTGCGGCGGCGGATCATCGCGGCCGCGCCGAGTCCGAGTCCGAGCATCGAGGCGGGCTCGGGAACGGGGTTGACGCCCTGGGTGCGGAGCCACGACTGAATCTGGGGATTGGTCAGGTCGATCGCTCCGCTCCCGTAGTACGCCTCGCCGGGAGCCAGGTCTGTGTACTGGTCGTGGTACCCACCCGTATTGGTGGCCGCGAAGCCGTAGTTCCGGTACGTGGGAGCCGTGTTCGCGTTGGGCTGGGTGAGATTGAAGGTGAACGACGAGATCCCGATCAGCTCGCCGTTCGAGAACCACCCGCCGCCGGAGTCGTTCCCTGCGAGCATCGCGTCGCCCGCCTCCTTGACGTAGCCGAGCATGTAAGGTCCGAATCCGTCGCTCTTCGTGGGGCTGGAATTGTAGAGGACGCCCTTCTCATCCAGGGTATTGTCGCCCGCGCGGCGGGTTCCGACGGCTGTGGCGAGCGTGTAGCCTTTGCCGTCGCCGGACACCACGCCCGAACGACCGAGACCGACCATCGTCAGATCCTGGCCGACCACCGAGCCGGTCGCGACGTCGTACCAGCCGGGAAGGGCCTCCTTCACCGTGACGAGCCGCAGATCGACGTGAGCCTGGTGCGTGGAGTCCGTAGGGTCCACGTAGTTGAAAGCCCCGGAGGTTCCGCCATAGTTGTAGATCGTTCCGTTCAGCGTGAAGTAGCCGGCGCCGACGTGCCAGGCGGTGAGAACCTGATGTTGGCCGACCGCGACGGCCGACGAACCGTTGATCTGCCCGACGTAGGAGAAGGCGGTGTCGATGGGGCCGGGATCGGTCTTGGACTTCGTCGCGACGATCGCGTGGGCGGAGGCGAAAGCGAGTCCGGTCGTCAGGACCGTGGCAAAGCGCCGGGAAGCGTCCCGAAAGGAATTCACCCCGGCATTATAGTCCGCCTTTCGGGGAACCCCGGTCGCTTTCTGTTCTCCCGTAAGGCCGGAGCACGAGGCGGATACGGTAACTTTGATCCGACGATGGCGGACGGTCTCGAGGACCAGGGTTGGGCCCGTTTGGGAGTCGCGGCGGCGCTCGGACGGGAGTACGCGGCGGATGGAAAGGCGTTCTTGCCGTTCCTGGCGCGGCTGCTCGAAGGGGCGATGCCCGAGGAGACCGAGCTACGCACGCAGGGGTTCTTCAAGAAGACGCTCGTCGGGGTGACGATCGACCTAGGCGGTCTGCGCTACGCCGTCGACGATCCGGGACGCGGTCCGCTCGTCGCCACCCGAACCCAGATCGTGCGGGGCATCGCCCTCAAGACGGAGACGATCCCGATGCCCGATTGCCTCGCGGAGTTGGAAGCCGTCCTTCAGGCGCGGGCGGGCGAGAACGCGCGGGCGCGGGCGGCGCTTGCGGGAATGTTGGGGATAGAGTAAGCGCTATGCGGCTTTTCGGCATCCAGATCGGAGGCGACGAGGACGACGACGCGCGCCGGGCTCGTGCCGAAGCGAGTCAAGCCGCGATCCAGGCCGGCGGCCTTCCCCTCGACGCGGTGGATCGCCTCAAGGTGGCCGCACGGGAAGATTTCTTCACCTCGAACCTCTCGGCGAGCGAACTCCTTCTTACCCGCGAGCGGGGCTTCAAGCCGCTGGGGCAGGTGATGGGGACGTCGGTCTACAACGTCGGTTGGCAGTGGACGCCCGGAAGCTCGTGGTACGCCAGTTCGCAGGAGTTGGAGACGCTTACCGCCGCGAACTACGACGCGCGCCATCTCGCCCTCGGGCGACTCCGGCAGGAGGCCAAGCTCCTCGGCGCGGACGGCGTGGTGGGCGTCCGTCTCCAGATCCGCGACTTCGAGGGGGGGAGCGGGCTTCTGGAGTTCGCCGCCTTCGGGACGGCGGTGCGCCGCGAGGGAGCGCCGCCGAGCCACGGCGAGCCGTTCCTTTCCGACCTTTCCGGCGCCGACCACTGGGCCCTGCGCGAGGCGGGCTACCGGCCCGTAGGCTTCTGCCTGGGTAACTGCTCCTGGTATCAGGTCGCCGACGCGCAGACCCAGCGCGCTCAGGTCGGCGGCTGGTTCGGCGGCGCGTGGCAAAGCCAGGAGCTACGAGGCTACAGCCAAGCCGTCTACACCGCCCGCCATCTCGCGATGACCCGCATGGAGGCCGAGGCGAAGGCGGTCGGCGGGGAAGGGATCGTCGGCGTGAGCCTCCATCCGAAGATCGAGGAGCGCCACGTCGAGCAGGGCGAGAACACGCCCGCCCGCCGGGATCTCCTGGTGACCTTCACCGCGGTCGGCACGGCGGTCGTCCGCGAAGCGGCGGCTCCCGCGCCCAAGGCGCCGCTCAACGTCGTGCGGCTGCGATGAAGCCGTTCGTCGCTTTGGGCTCGCCCGCGCAGACGCTCGTCATCGGGAGCGCGGGCTTCCGTCCGCTGGGCGTGGTGATCGGCGGGTCGGTCGTCGGCAACGTGGCGACGAACGTAAGCGGTCTCGACGGCAAGGAGATCCGCTACCGGGCGGAGAGCTTCGAACTGGCCCTTGGGAACGCACGGCGGTCGAGCAGGCGGCGGTCGGCGCGAGCGGAGTCGTGGGGGTACGGGTCGAGACGCGGAATCTCGGGGATTCGAACGGTCCTAACGCGATGGTCGAGGTCCGTTGCGTCGGGACCGCCGTTCTCAGGGAGGCTCCGGCCGAAAAGCCATTTCTCTCAAGCCTCGACGGCCCCGGCCTCGCCACTCGCGATGGGACGGCTCCAGGTCGACGCCCGCGAGGCGGGCGGGGAAGGCGTGGTCGGCGTCGACTTTCGGCCAGAGATCGTCGAGCGCGGCCACGGGATGCGCATCGACATCGTCGTGGTCGGGGCCGCCGTCCGTCGCGAACTTGGACATGGCGCCTCGGATCCGCCCCGGACGGTCGTTCCGCTCCGGTAGCGGAGCTTGGCTGGGAAAGTCGCAAGCGGATCGTAACCGCTCTTCAAGGGGGCATAATCGCAGGGGTAAGGGACATCTATGAGCGACTACGTCCAGGGATCGATGCAGGGCCTCCCCGAGGCCGCCGTTCGCCGCCTTCAGGAGATGCGCGGCACGGGCGCGAGCCCGAAGCTGTTCACCTCCGACCTTTCCGTCAACGAGTTCCTTCTCGTGCGACAGGCGGGCTTCGAGCCGCTGGGGCTCGTGATGGGCTCGTCGATCTACCACATCGGCATCCAGATTCCGGGCATGTTCCAAAACCAGGAACTGGACGTGCTCACCCAGGCGATGTACCACGCCCGCGAGCTGGCGATGACCCGTATGGAGGAGGAGGCCGACGTTCTCGGTGCGGACGGCGTCGTCGGCGTCCGTCTGATCGTCAACCGCCAGGAGTGGGGCGAGAACCTCGCCGAGTTCATGGCGATCGGCACCGCGATTCGCTCAACCCGCTCCGGCTCGTGGCGCACGCCCGACAACCGACCCTTCACCTCGGACCTGAACGGCCAAGACTTCTGGACCCTACTCCAGGCGGGCTACCGGCCGGTCGCCCTGACGATGGGCACCTGCGTCTACCACGTCGCTCACCAAGGCTTTATGCAGGCCCTCAAGCGCATCGGTCGCAACGTCGAGATGGAGAACTACACCCAGGCTCTCTACGACGCGCGCGAGCTGGCCCTTTCCCGGATGCAGGCGGAGGCCGAGCGCGACCAGGCGGTCGGCATCGTCGGCGCGCGGGTGGACGAGAGTTCCCACGGCTGGGGTTCGCACATCATCGAGTACTTCGCCGTCGGCACCGCCGTCGCCGAACTCGCCCCAGACCACCAGGTCGCCGCGCCGCAGATGGTCCTGCCCCTGAGCGGGTAGCTCGCTTTTCGATCCGCGGCCCGGAGGGCCGCGGATCGGAAGTCTAGACCGCGCCTTCCGTGTAGTACAGCAGGCGGTGGCAGGTCTCGCAGGCCATGATCTTGCCGTCCTTCAGGCCTTGGATCGTCCGCTCGGGGAGGAAGGTGCCGCACCCGTTGCAGGTTTGGCTCCTCACGTTCACGTCGACCATGCCGATCCCGCCGTGCTTCTGGCGGATCGACTCGTAGCGGGCGAGCGCGGAGGGGCTGACGAGCTTCGCGAACTCGGGTCGCTTCGCGCCCATCTCCCGGTACTCCGTTTCCAGGGCGCTCCGCTCGACCTTCGCGTCGGCCTGCCGCTTCGCGAGCATCTGCCGCCGCTGGTCGAGGGCGCGCTTCCACTTCTTCGCCGTCTCTTCGGCAGGCGGAACCAGTTCCATCAGCGCCATCAGCCGCTCGTCGTTCGCGTCGCGCGTGCGTTTCTGGGCCGCGATCTCCTTGTTGAGCGTCTCGACCTCCCGAGACGAGACCACCGGGCCACCGTACAGCTCCTTGTCGATCCGCTTGAGCTTGTCGACGATCCCCGCGTTCGCCAGTTCGAGGTCTTTCGACTCGCCGGTCAGCTTATGGTAGGCCCCGTCCGTCTCCGCGACCTTCGCTTCTAGAGCCTTGACCTCGGCGGCGAGTTTCTGGCCGACGTCGAGGTTGGCCGCGCGCTGGCGAACTTCGGCGAGGCGGTTGTCGAGCTGCGCGAGCCGCCAGAGACGGAGCAGATCGTTGGAAGCCATGAGGACAGAATACAGGGTCGCCCGATCTTTGGGTTTCGAGCGTCCCGCAAGGCGGGGCCTAGCGGCGCCTCGGGATTCCGCTTCGCACCGAAACCAGACGTTCCCGGTGGTCGTTAAAGAGGCAGATGGCGCGCACACCCAGCACCTGGGAGACCGAGAGAGCCTGCTCGTAGCGCGTCGGATTCACCTTCCCGTCGCGGCACTTCTCGGTCGTCTCGTCATATCGCGCGCAGTCTCGGCAGTACACTCTCTTTCACCCCACCTATGGTCGCCACGTCCCTCGCTCTGCTCACGATCCTCGCGCAACGCTCGAAGGATCAGTATACGCTGGGTCGTCTGAACGGCCACTTTGTCGTGCGGAACGGCGCAAGATCGGAGACCGTCCCAGACGCTTCCGCCGCGAAAGCCAAGACCTTCCTCTCTTTTCGGCGCGACCGGCGCTGGGTCGTCTGGGACAAGCGGGGCCTCACGATGCGCGACGGCGACTGGACCGTGACCGACCGCCTCCAGGCGATTCCTACGTCGCCCCGGTTTCAGGACAAGGACGCGATCCGGGCGACCCTCGCGAAGGTCAAGAGCGGCGGTCGCAAGCTCGCGGCGAACGGCCTGAGCGGGGCGCGGCGAGTCGGAAGCAAGGTCTACCTATTGCCCCGCTGGGAAGGCGACGACGGCAAACCCTGGTTGGAAGTTCTCTTGGTCGTCGATCTCGCGCAGCCGCATCCGAAGCCACGCTTCCTCGGCGCCTTCGAGGGTCTTTCCCTAGGAGAAGGCCTGATCGACGATCGTCTCGGCATCCAGAACGGTCGCCTCGCCGTCGCGGTGAACGGCGAGGATGGCTGGGGGATCGGAACCTTCGATCCGGCGAAGGGAAAGTTCGCGTTCGACGAGCGCGGCGGTCGCCTCGTCGCTATGGACGGTGGGAAGACCATCGAGGAGACCTCGTACGGGGTCTTCGTCGCCGGACGGCAGCAGGGCGGCCACACCGTGCCATGGCTGGAGCTTCGCGGCCCCGCCGATTTCGTGCCGGGCGACGGGACCGTCTTCCTCCGTGCGGGCACGAACCTTCGAAACGCCGAGACCGGAGCCGAGTTCCGTCTTCCGCGCCGCGCCGCCCTCCGGCGCACCCCGGCGGGTCTCCTGGTCTACTGGCCTGAGGGCGCTCCCCGCTCCGCCCGTCTCCTCGATCCGGATCGTCTCGAAGAGCGCGCCCGTTGGGAGAAGGGAACACGCTCCACGGAAGGCAAGGCGAAAGATCCCGTCGAGAAGGCTCCCACGAAGAAGGCGCGCAAGCGAAAGCCTGCCGCCTAAGGGGGAAGTAGAGGATAGCGGCGCAACTCTCTACCCTCTGGGATCAATCGCCACCGAGCCTTGAAGATTCGGAACCGTCACCGGTCGAGCGCGACGTCGACGGGGCGGCAAAAACGCACCCTCGTAGACCTCTCAGGTTTTTTCATCTCTTTTCCGTTTACCCGTGGGGTTTCGTCCCACAGGGCTCCGACAATTAAAACACAAGCGAGGACGAAGGTCCTCGCGAAGGGAAGGCAGGATGCCCACCCCGACACGGAGCCCTCAACGGAATGATTACTCTCGACAAGTCTACGATTCAGACGGAAAACGAATCGCTCGTCGCCCGCTATGTCGCCTTCCCGCGTGAGGAGCTTCGAAACCAGATCCTCGTCGCCTACACCCCGCTCGTCGAGCGGACCGCGCGCAAGTTCAAGGGCCTGGAGCCGCTTGAGGATCTCGTCCAGGTCGGCTACATGGGCCTCCTGAACGCCCTCACGAAGTTCGATCCCGACGCGGGCGTCCGGTTCAACACCTACGCCACCTACCTCGTCACCGGCGAGATCAAGCACCACCTCCGCGACCGCGCCCAGACCATCCGCCAGCCCGCTTGGCTTCAGGAGCTTCGCTCCAAGTGTGTGAAGGCCGAGGCCGGCCTGCGCGTCGAGCTCGGTCGCGAGGCCAGCCACCGCGAGATCGCCGAGCGCATCGGCGCCTCCGAGACCCAGGTTCGCGACGCCATCATGGCCGCCGAACTGACGAAGGTCGGCTCGCTCGACGCCGCCCTCCCCGGCGACGACGACAGCTCGGAGATCGAGCGGCTCGACGCGGGCGACTTCTGCCCGCAGCAGCTCTCGATCGAGGATCGCGTCGTGCTGGAGCACGCCATGGGCCAGCTCCGCGACCTGGAGAAGCAGGTGCTCGTGCTTTTCCACTTCGAGTCCCGCCCCCAGGCCGAGATCGCCGAGCGGCTCGGCATCTCCGGCAACTACGTCAGCCACATCCTGCGCCAGTCGCTGAGCAAGCTGCGCAAGTTCCTCGCCGCCGAGGAGGAGCAGGATCGTCTGCTGCGCCGCCAGGCCGAGACGATCGACTACGACCAGATCGACGCCGCGACCGGCGCCTACACGCAGGCCTACCTGCGCCACCGCCTGGAGGAGGAGATCCACCGCGCCGGCGCCGAGGGCGGCAGCGTCGCCCTCGTGCGGGTCGCCTTCGACGGCCTTGACGAGATGCGCAAGTTCTACGGCGAGGCCGCCGTGCGGGACTTCATGGCGGACGCCGCCGACTTTCTCAAGGCGAACGTCCGCCGCCTCGACATGGTGGCTCGCGACGGCGAGACGGGCTTCGCGATCATGCTGCCCTTCACCGGCGGCACGGTCAAGGTCGTCCGCGACCGTCTGATCGAGGCGGCCAAGGGCTTCACGCCCGGCCGGATGGGACCGCGCGGCTCGCTCGTGGTCCGCATGGGCATGGGCTCGATGCCCGAATCGGGCCGCTGGGCGAAGGACGTCTACGCCGCCGCCGAACCGAAGTAAGCGCGGAAAACGCCGAAAGGGCCGCCGACCTTCTCGGGTCGGCGGCCCTTTCGGCGTCTAACGGAGCCTCAGACGCCGTCTTCCTTGCTCGACATCGTGGCCGCCCCAAGGATCGCGCCCGGAAGGAACAGGAGGGCGTAGAACCACAGGCCCGGGTGGTAGCCCCACGAGAGACTCCAGATCAGCATCGCGAAGAAGGGAAGGGCCAGTACCGCGCCCGCGTTGCGCGTGCCCTTGCCGCCCTGTGCCGCCACGCCCAGCGCGGGAAGGGTCAGAAGCCCCGAGACCAGGAAGATTCCCCCGACCCATCCCGGCCCCGCCCCGTAAGGGTGGATCGCCAGCATCGACACCATCCAGATCCCATACAGCGCCGCCGCCAGTGAGATCATGCCGTGCCAGACGCCGAGGAGGAGGAAGAGGGGACGCATACCGATATGACGACTTACGAGCGGCGGTGCGAAAGGGTTGTGGGCCGTTCGACCTTTTTCGCCAATTTCCCGTCGTTGAGCGTGGATCGTCGTCTCCGATCCGCCGAGTCCCGATTCCCCGGTACCCTATCGCCTAACCATGCCCCTTCCGATCGAGGAACTGACGCCCAGGCAGATCGTCGCCGAACTGGATCGCTATATCGTGGGCCAGACATCGGCCAAAAAGGCCGTCGCCGTCGCCCTGCGCAACCGCTACCGCCGCCAGCAGCTGCCCGAGGACGAGCGTGCGGACGTCATGCCGAAGAACATCCTTATGATCGGACCGACGGGCGTGGGCAAGACGGAGATCGCTCGTCGCCTCGCCCAGCTCGCCAAGGCTCCCTTCGTCAAGGTCGAGGCGACGAAGTTCACCGAGGTCGGCTACGTCGGTCGCGACGTCGAGAGCATCATCCGGGATCTCGTCGCCAACGCGGTGCGCCTCGTCGAGGTCGAGCGGAGCGAGTCCGTCCGGGCCGACGCCGAGCAGAAGGCGGAGGATCGGCTCGTCGAGATGCTGGACGAGGAGGAGAACGGCCCGATGCCTTACTACTTCGACGAGACGAACGCGGAAGAGGCCGAGGCGCGCGCCGAGAAGCGCGAGGCGATCCGCGCGCGGCTGAAAACGGGCGAGTTCGAGAACCGCGAGGTGAGTTTCGACAGCGACGAGGCCGCCCCTTCGTTCCTCCAGGTTTTTACCCCTGGCGGTATGGAGGAGATGGGCATCGACACCAACGCGTTGGGCGGAGCCTTCGGCGGAACCAAGCGCGTGACGCGCCGGGCGACGGTGGCGGAAGCCCGGACGGCCCTCGTTCAGGAGGCGGCGGGCGAACTCCTCGACAAGGCCAGCCTCCACCGCGAGGCGGTCCACCGTTGCGAACAGACCGGCATCGTCTTTATCGACGAGATCGACAAGGTCGCGGGCCGTTCCGGCGGTTCCGGCCCGGACGTCTCGCGCGAGGGCGTCCAGCGCGACCTGCTGCCCATCATCGAGGGCAGCACCGTCCAGACGAAGTTCGGCCCCGTGAACACGG